>Ga0209048_10004559_pt1 | contig 13243 bp, 7 predicted proteins | sample FrelakmetCRP12CR_FD_187146 | JGI IMG/M metagenome (GOLD analysis project Ga0209048, IMG submission 187146) | Freshwater lake sediment microbial communities from the University of Notre Dame, USA, for methane emissions studies - CRP12 CR (SPAdes)... | ecosystem: Environmental > Aquatic >... | reverse complement strand
CTGAGCCTGTCGCCGGGCGAAACCGCGCTCGACGCCGCGGCGCACGTGCGGCAGCACGCGAATCTCTGGCGGATCAGCGACGATTTCTGGGACCGCTGGTCCCTGCTCCGGGAGCAGTTCGGCCGTCTCGAGAAATGGAATCCCCACCGCGTCCCCGGCGCGTGGCCCGACGCTGACATGCTGCCGCTCGGTATGCTCGGTGCGCGGCCTACCGGTTTCACTCCCGACGAGCAGCGGACGCTCATGACGCTCTGGTGCGTGGCGCGATCTCCGCTCATGCACGGCGGCGACATGACGAGGACCGACGACTTCACCCTTTCCCTGCTGACCAATGACGAGGTGCTCGCCGTCAACCAGCGCAGCACGAACAACCGCCCGCTCTTCAGCCGCGACGACTTCATCGCCTGGGCTGCCGACGTTCCGGATTCTCCCGACAGGTATCTCGCCGTCTTCAACGCCCGCGACGCCTCCGCGCCAGGTCATCCCCGCTCCGCCAGCGCCGCCGAGGCGGCCGAGACCGCCACCACGACGCCGGGCTTGCCGGTCGCCGTCAAGATCGCAGATCTCGGTTTCGCCGGCGGCGTGAGAATCCGCGATCTGTGGACGCACCGCGATCTCGGCGGGGCGGCCGGCGACTTCGCCCCGGTGATTCCCTTCCACGGCGCCGGGTTCTACCGGCTGACGCCCGTCCGATGAAGACTCTCGCTGCCGCGTGCATCCTGGCCGCCGGCGCGCTCCTGCAGAGCGCCGTGCCGCCAACGCCTTTTCCCGTGACGATCACCGTGGATGCCGCGCAGGTGACGGGCAGGCTTCGGCCGATCTGGCGCTACTTCGGCGCCGACGAACCCAACTACGCGACGATGAAGGACGGCCAGCGCCTGCTGTCCGATCTCGGCGCGCTCTCGCCCGGGCAGATCTACTTCCGCACCCACAATCTGCTCAATACCGGCGACGGCACGCCGGCGCTGAAGTGGGGATCGACCAACGCCTACACCGAGGACGCGGCGGGCCGCCCGGTCTATGACTGGCGCGGCATCGACCGCATCTTCGACAGCTACCTCGCCCGCGGCGTGAAACCGCTGGTCGAGATCGGCTTCATGCCCGAGGCGCTCTCCGTCGCGCCGCAGCCCTACCGCCACGAGTGGCGGCCCGGCCTGCCGTACAACCGCATCTACACCGGCTGGAGCAAGCCTCCGCGGGACTACGCGAAGTGGGGCGAACTCGTCTACCAGTGGGCAAAGCACAGCGTGGAGAAGTACGGGGCGCGCGAGGTCGCCACCTGGTGGTGGGAGGTCTGGAACGAGGCCAACAACCAGCCCAACGGCTACTGGGGAGGCAGCGCGGAGGACTTTCGCAGGCTTCACGACTACGCCATCGCGGGCGTCCGGCGCGCCCTGCCGAACGCGCGCGTCGGCGGGCCGCACACGGCCGGCGACGGCGGCCAGTTCATGCGCGACTTCCTCGACCACTGCCTGCGCGGCATCAACTACGCCACCGGCGAGCGCGGCACGCCGCTGGATTTCGTCGCCTTCCATGCGAAGGGATCGCCGGTCTACGTCGACGGCCACGTGCGCATGGGCATCGCGGCGCAGCTCAGGACGATTCAGACGGCGTTCGCCGCCATCGCGGCGTACCCTGAGCTGAAACAGACGCCGGTCATCATCGGCGAATCCGATCCGGAAGGGTGCGCGGCCTGCCAGGGCCCTCAACTCGCCTATCGCAACGGGACGCTGTACTCGAGCTACACGGCGGCGGTGTTCGCGCGGAAGCACGAACTCGCCGCCCGGCACGACGTCAATCTCGAGGGCGCGGTCACCTGGGCCTTCACGTTCGAGGACCAGCCGTATTTCGCAGGCTTCCGGCAGGTCGCGAGCAATGGGATCCCGCTGGCGGTCTTCAACGTGTTCCGGATGTACGCGCTCATGGGGCCCGAGCGGGTCCGCGCCTCCAGCTCCGGCGAGGTGCCGCTCGACGCCGTCATCGCCGACGGCGTGCGCGGCGCACCCGATGTCGGCGCGCTTGCGAGCCGGGCTCCCGGGCAGGTGGCGGTCATGGTATGGCACTATCATGACGACGACGTGGGCGGACCCGACGCCGCGGTGTCGCTTGCACTGACGGGGCTGCCGGCCGAAGCCGCAACCGCCGCGGTGGCGCACTACCGGATCGACGGCCAGCACAGCAACGCCTACGCCGAGTGGCTGCGGATGGGATCGCCCGTCGCCCCCGATTCCGCCCAGTACGCCGCCATGCAGAAGGCCAGCGAGCTAACGCTCCTCACGGGCGCGCCATCGTCGATTGGCCTGCAGGGTGGCCAGGCGAAGTTGGATTTCACGCTCCCTCGCCGGGGCGTGTCATTGATCGTAGTGCGGTGGCGCTGAGCCCGACGATGTCGCGGCCGGACTTACGGGAGGTCAACGTGTCGGATGTCACCATCGGTCGTCGGCCGTTTCTGAAGGGCGCATTGAGCGCCACCGCGTTGCTGGCCGTGCCGGGGAGGTTGATTGCCCTGGCGCCGCAGGCCGGCCAGGCGTCATCGGGGCTGGCAGATCGCTATCCGCCCATCATCCCGGAGTTCCCGCACATTCTGCATGGCGGCGACTGGAGCCCGGAGCAGTGGCTCTCGGAGCCCGGGGTCATCGACGAGGACTTCCGCCTGATGGAGAAGACGGGCAGCAACACGTTCTCCATCGGCATCTTCGCCTGGTCCAGTCTCGAGCCTGAAGAGGGCCGGTTCGAGTTCGCCTGGCTCGACGACATCATGAACCGCCTGGCGGCACACGGCTTCCACGCCTTCCTGGCGACGCCGAGCGGCGGCAAGCCCAGGTGGATGTCCGAGAAGTACCCGGAGGTGCGGCGCATCAACCGGGCCGGCCAGCGGGAGCCGCACGGCGGCCGGCACAACCACTGCTTCACCTCGCCGGTCTACCGCGAGAAGGTGCGCATCATCAACACGAAGCTCGCCGAACGCTACAAGGGCCACAAGGCGCTGGCCGCCTGGCACATCTCGAACGAGTTCAGCGGCGCGTGCTTCTGCCCCTACTGCCTCACGGCGTTCCGCGACTGGCTCAAGGCGCGCTACACCACGCTCGATGCGCTGAACCGCGCCTGGTGGACGGCGTTCTGGAGCCAGACCATCCAGTCGTGGGACCAGATCGAACCTTTCGAAAGCGCGGTTGACGGCCTGAATCTCGACTGGGACCGCTTCGTGACGCACCAGACGGTCGATTTCATGAAGCACGAGATCGCGCCCCTCAGGTCCGCCACGCCGTCAGTCCCCGTCACGACCAACATGATGACGATGTTCGTCGGCCTCGACTACTGGCGCTTCGCCGACGTCTGCGACCGCATCTCGTGGGACGCGTACCCCAGGCTGCACGCCGAGGACTCCTGGAAGCAGGTGGCGGACATGTCGCTCATCCACGACATGTACCGTTCGATGAAGGGCGGTCTTCCCTTCATCCTCATGGAGTCGACGCCCTCCGCCACGAACTGGATGCAGACGCCGCAGCTCAAGAAGCCCGGCCAGCACCGGCAGGAGATGCTGCTCGCCATCGGCCACGGCGCGGACACGACGATGTACTTCCAGTGGCGGAAGAGCCAGGGCTCTGCGGAGAAGTTCCACGGCGCCGTCGTCGATCACGGCGAGGCCGAGCGGACGCGCGTCTTCCAGGACATCGTCGCGCACGGCGCCCTCCTGACGCACCTTGACGGCGTCGTCGGCACGACGGTCCGGCCGGAAGTGGCGCTCGTGTACGACACGGAGGTGCGCTGGGCGCTGATGTATTCGCAGGGGCCGCGCCAGACGAACCCCCGGACGCCGTTCGACAAGGACTACGCGCAGACCTGCCAGGAGCACTACCGGCCGTTCTGGAAGCTCGGGATTCCCGTCGACGTCATCGAGAGCCTCTCTGATTTCACGCGCTACCGGCTCGTCGTGGCGCCGATGCTGTTCATGCTGAGACCAGGCGTCGCCGGCCGCATCGAGGCCTTCGTGAAGGCCGGCGGCACGCTCGTGCTCACGTATCTATCCGGCGTCGTCAACGAGACCGAGCTCGTGCTGCGCGGCGGGTGGCCCGGCGGCGGCCTGCGGAAGCTCGCCGGCATCTGGTCGGAGGAAATCGACGCCCTCTATCCGAACCCGCCGCAGCGCGTCGTGCCGGCGGCCGGGAACGCGCTGGGCATGAGTGGCGAATTCCCGGTGAAGGACTACTGCGAGCGCGTCCACCCGGAAGGCGCGGCGGTTCTCGCCACGTATAAGACCGACTTCTATGCGGGCATGCCGGCACTCACCGTGAACACGTTCGGCGCCGGGCAGGTGTATTACTTCGCGACCAGGCCTACGGCAGACGGCATGCTCGACGCGTTCACGCGCGGGCTCGCGTCGCGGCTGAAGCTGGCGCGGAACCTGGCCGTCGAACTGCCCGAGGGTGTCACCGTGCAGAAGCGCTCGGGCGGCGGGCGCACGTTCTACTTCCTGCACAACTGCCGCCGCGAAGATCAGGTCGTCGATCTCGGCGCCATCCGGCTGAAGGACGTCGCCGACGGGCGGATCATGACCGGAAAGACGACGCTGGCGCCCTTCGCGTCGTTCGTCCTAGAACGTGCCTGAACACGGACCGCTGATTCAGACGCCCTGGCCGAAGGACGCGGGTGGCCGAGGTGCTTTTCGTCTGCCCGCAAGGACAGGCGAAGGTCACCCGAGGACAGACGAAAACACCTCGGACAGGACCCGCGGCCGGAGGCCTGTTGATCACGAGTCGCGGTTGTCCGTCTATCGCTCTACGTGGAACACCTCGCGCAGGTCGCGCGAGACGGGGCTGTTGTCGGCGTTTGCAGGCATGACGTCCCGCATGTGCCGCCACCAGCGCTGGCACACGTCGGTGCGGGCAATGGCGGCCCAGCGGTCTTCGTCCTCGATCTCCGCGTAGCCGAACAGATCGTGCGTTTCCGGGTCGAGGTAGATGGAGTACGTCACGACGCCGTGGGCCAGCAGGACGTCCTCCAGTTCCTTCCAGATCGGCCGGTGGCGGCGTTCGTACTCGTCGGCGGCGCCCTGGTTGACGCGCATGCGGAAAGCTCTGCGGATCATGCTCCCGGTGTCCCTTCTGTCTTCTGTCTTCTGTCTTCTGTCTTCTGTCTTCTTGCTTCTGTCTTCCTGCTTCTTCCTAGAGCGCCTTCCTCAGCCCCTCCCACCTGACGACCCAGCGTCCGTCACGCGGAAAGCCGGGGGCGTTCCCCGCCGGCGCGCCGTCCCATCCTGCGGCCATCAACGCCACGGCGTAGAGTAGTGCGCCGTTGCCCGGCAGGTAGATCGTGAGGCCCGGGCGTTGATGGTTGTGGCCGTTGGCGCGGTAGACGTTCTTCGGTGTGTCCATCAGCAGCGCGTCAACAGCCAGGTCCGGCTTGCCGAGGCGCGCGGCGGCCATCGCCATCATGGGGTAGTCCCAGCCCCAGGTGGTCGGCCAGTTCCAATGCGTCCAGATCCAGTCGAAGGTGCGCGACATCGCGGCCCGGTCGATGCCGGCGCCCGGCAAGACCCCCAGCGCCGCCACGACGGAAGGATGATCCGTGGCCCAGCGCGGGTTCGTGTAGGTGTCGGGCGCGGTTTCGGCGAACAGGTACCTGCCGTCCGCGATGACCGGCGCCGCAAGCCCGCGCAGCACCGCATCCCATCGCGCCTCGCGCGGAAGGCCGAGGCGCTCGCGCCACGCCTGCGCGGTCTGCAGCCCCCACGCCCAGTAACTCAGCTCGAAGGCGCAGTTGCTCGTGCGGTCTTTGGGATAGGTTTCCTGCGCGCACTGGAGCGGCGGCCCGAGCACGAACCGTTGGCCCGCGGCGTCCCAGGCAGGAAACGACGCCATGAACTCTGCCGTCTCGAAGACGATCCCCCGGAACTTCTCGAGCGTCGCCCGGTCGCGGCGCTGGCGGTAGGCCAGTTCGGCGTAGAAGATCGGGTGCGGCTGCTGCCAGACGAGGAAGGGCCCGACGCTTGACGGCGACTCGTCTCCGGTCGGGCTCGTCATCTTCGGCCAGCGCGCGCCGGCGTACCCCTGGCGGGCGGCGGCCGCTATCGCCTTCGGCAGGATGCTCTCGTAGTAGCCGAGGCTCCGCTCGAGCAGCGGCAGGCGATCCCACAGGGCGAAGTGCGCCGCGTGCCACCAGTGCATCTCGAGGTGGAACTTCCCTTCCCAGCTGTTGAACGTGAGCCCCGTCTCCTGAGGCGGAAACCGTCCGGCGCACTGGATGGCGGTCAGGTACTGCGACAAGACGATGCGACGCTCGAGTTCTTTCCAGCGGGGATCCGTGCTGTCTGAAAGGTCGATGGCGCCGCCGGTGGACCAGAAGCCGTTCCAGTGCGCGCGCGCGGCCGACCGGGTGGCATCGAAGACGGGAACCGGGTCGGTCATCGGCTCACGGGTGAACGCGACGGTGAACTCGAGGTGCTCCGATCCTGGCGCTCCCGTTAGGACGTAAGCGTGCGGCCCGGCCTCCGTCAGGCTTCCGCCGGGCCACCAGCGGGCCGCGGCGTGATACGTGTCGCCGTCGAGCTTGCGCGCGAAGCGGGCCTCGCCAGCCCCAGGCCGCGAGAGCACGGTCGAGTGCGCGCCGGGCTTCGACCAGTCGGCCGCGGTGGCCTGGCCGGTGCCGTAGGGAAACCTGAGTTCGACGGCGATGCGGCCGGTCCCTGCCAGGCGCGACGCCACGCGCACGCTCACCGCGTCGAGCGCAGGGTGGCACACCGTCTCCACCTCGACCGGCTGACCGTCGAAGCGGAAGCGGCTTGTGATGACGCCGTTCCAGAGATCGAGCGTCTGGCGGATGTCGGTGAGGTCGGCCGGCGTGGCCGCCGAGCCGTCGGCGCGCGTCAGCCGGAACCCGATCCGCCCGAGGTGCAGGCGGTGGGGGTTCGCGCGGAGCCAGTCGATTTCCGGCGTGCGCTCGCCCGGGATGTCGGCATAGCCGACCGCGCGGCCGTGGCTGTCGAAAGTCTTGAAGCCGAACGTGTCGATGCTCCACCGATCCGGGTTCGGCGACGTGTGCCAGCCCCACTGCGACAGCGTGCCGAGCGGGATGGTCTGCTCGTACGCCTCCGGAAACGTCTGCAGCCCCGTCGCGTCGACGGTGAACGCGAACTCGCCGTTGCCGACCGTGAGCGGTGATTCGGGATCGAACCGCGTGAGTTCCACGTTGTGGCGGGCGACGAGGGCATGGCGGTCGATTGGCGTCCGGGCGGACAATGGAGGCCCGCCCGGATTGAAGGCGCCTGCCAGCAGCCCGAGGGCCACGATGGCGCGCGCCGGCACGCAGACGACCATCAGCGATCCATCCACAGCGGCGTGGCAACGAACCACGCGACGGCCGCGACGAGCATCCATTCCTTCATGGGCGCCAGGGCCATCTGACCGTAGAAGAACAGCACGGGCGGCAGGATGGTGCCGGCCAGCGCCACGACCGAGACAAGCAGCGCAGCGCGTTTCATGACCGCACCTCCTTCCGCTGCACGAGGCGGCTGAAGACGATATAGAGGAGCGCGGCGGCAAACCACCCCGGCAGGCCGATGAAGTAGATCTGCATGCCGCCCATGTTCACGACCATCAGGCACGCGGCCAGCGTCGCCACCCACGCGACGGCGGCCGCCCAGTTGATCGTCACGCCGCTCTTTTCCGCGTAGTTCCGCTCGAACCCGAACCTGTTGGCGAGCCAGAAGTCCACGAAGACCACGGCGCCCATCGGCATCAGCACCAGGCCGTAGAGCGCCACGAAGTCGAGCAGCTTCATCGCGATCGCCGGGAACATCCCGGCGACGGTGGCGAGGGCGCCGGTGATCAGGGTGACGCGATACCGCGACGATTTCGGCGAGATGGCCTGGAAGGCCAGCCCCGCCCGGTAGATCGTCGGGTTCGCCGTCGTCCAGCCGGCCACGATGACGCACAGGACGCCGGCGATGCCCACCGAGTTGTACGCGAGCGGGCCCGGCAGGACGTCGGTGTTGCCGGGCGTCGCGTGAAGCTGCTGCGCGTAGAGGATCGACGCCGCCAGCCAGGCGATGAAGTGGCCGAGATACATGCCGGCCGCCGTGCCGACCGCGTACCACGACTTGCGGGCGTAGCGGAAGACGCTGAGGTCGGCCATGCCGATGTGCATCGCCATGTTGCAGAACCACGCGAAGAACATCACGTGCCAGAACGTGAACTTCGCGCGGCCTGCGAGCGGCGCGCCGCCGGTCCAGATGAGCTCCTTGGCCTTCGGCCAGAAGCTCTCCACCGAGTCGATGCCCAGCTGCCGCGCGGCGACGATGCCGTAGGCGATGAAGACGAGCACCATCCACGGCGCGGCGATGTTCGCGATGCGCGCCACCACTTTGTAGCCGTACGCCGCCACGAACGTGATGAGCACGCCCATGACCGCCACCGTCAGGATCCATCCGACACTGTTGGGGTACAGATCGTTCAGGCCCGGCATGGCGATGCCGAACCACAGGCCCGCCGCCGTCGCGTTCACCGTGACCATCGCCCCGGCCAGGAAGCAGAACATCACGCCGTTGGCGAGGTTATAGGCGGTCACGAGCTTGCGCCCGCAGATCTTCTCGAGCTGGAAGTAGAGCGTCATGCGGGCGCGCACGGCGATGGGCGCCGTCAGGAACACCCAGCTCAGCACCGCGAGCAGGTTGCCGGCGAACAGCCCTCCGACAACGGCCGGCGCGCTCACGCCAGACGCGATGAACAGCGGCCCGATCATCAACTCCGTGCCGGCGGTGTGTTCGCCGGCGTACTGCCCGACGAAGCTTGAGAACCCCAGCCAGGCACGCTCGGGCACCGGCTCGCGTTCGTACTCCTCGACTGGCTCGGCGTGCGGCTTTCCGGCGTCGTCATCCATGCGTCATGTCCTATCGGGTGGGAGTCGTGGCGGGCGAGGCCGCCTCGGCGACGAGGCGGATGGGCCCGAAGAGCCCGGCCGGAACCGGTTGCACCTTGTCCATGTCCTGCGGTTCGAACCGCGTGCCGAACCGCAGGTTCAGCAGCCTGTAGTCGGGCAGAGCGCGGCCTGCCATGTGGTTGATCGCGAGGTTGGCCACCTCGATGCGGATCCGGTTCGAGCCGGGCCGCAGGAGCGATGTGACATCGAGTTCGTACGGCGGACACCACACCGACCCCGCGCGCCGGCCGTTCACGGTCACCACGGCCGCCTCCCGCACGGGCGCCTCCACCCAGGCCTGCACGCGCGCCCTGGGTCCGCCGGGCTCGATGGCCCTGGCAACGCCGAGATCGAGGCGCGCCCTCAGCCCGCGCCGCAAGAACGCGGCCGGTACGTCGACCTCCCGCTCGTACGTCGCGACCCCGGAGAAGTACCGAGTCGCCTCATCGTCGGTCCATGAGTGCAGAGCGGGCCACTCCACAGGGGCGCCGGCGTTCCCGATGGCGACCCGCCAGCCGGCGCTCATGTCGATGGGGGGCGGCGGCTGGACGCGGGATGGCGTCCCAATTCCCGGCCGCGCCGTGGTTCCCTGGCGGAACACGATCACCGCGGATTCATACGGTGCGAGATCCAGCGGCACCACCGCGCCGCCGTTCTTTCCGCCGCGGCGCGCGGCCACCTCCGCAGTGCGACCGGTGAGCGCGTCCCACCGCTGCGCGCCGCCGCCGCCCGCGCGGAACGCGGCGTCGAACGACCGGCGCTCGTTCGAGGTGTTGGCGATGAAGTAGAGATCCGCGCCGTCGAGTTGCCGGTGCACGAACCCGATGTCCCCCCTGGCTGCGGAGACAGCCATGTCGGGCACGAGCCGGGCGGTGAGCGCGGCTGACAGATCGGCATCGCGCTCGACGAACACGCCGGATGACGCCGCGCCGCGGAACAGACGCCCGGCCGCGCCGGCCACCTCGCCGTGATCGGAGGCCGTCGCGAGATAGCCCGGCGCCAGCGCCGGAATTCGTCGCGTCGCGAACACCTGCACGCCCTGCCTGGCGAGGCTCTCCAGCGACTTGACCGTCGCCGGCTGCATGCGCTCCACATTGGGCAGGACGATGGCGCGGTAGCGGTTCTGGCCGATCGCCAGCGCGCCGTTTTCGACCTTGACCCCGCCAGCGAGCACGCCGTCGTCGATGAAGTCGAGGTTGAACCCGGCGTCGAGGATCGCCGGCATGATGTCGGGGCCGACCCGCTGCGCCAGCGCGTCGATGAAGCTGCCGACCTTGCCCGGCTCGAACCCCGCCCACCCATCGTCGTTCGGCAGGTAGAGCGCGATGTCGATCGCCGGCCGTCCCTGGCGCAGCAGGAAGCTCATCCGCTGCAGGTAGCGCGCGATGTCGGGCATCACGATCCACCAGGGGTTCTTGTCGTTGAAGGCCCCGGCCGCATAGAACCGCCATCCGGGGTAGGCCACGCCGTCGGCGGTGTACGGCCAGCCGTGTCCGACGAGCTGGTTGATGCCCTGGAGGAAGTGCAGGTCGGCCTCCGCCTTCATGTCGAGCGGCGAGGCCATGAACGACGGCGAGTGCAGCCACGTCCAGGTTTCCGACGAGATGACCGGCCGGCCGAAGAGATGGCCGATGGACGCGGCCCATCGCGACGCGCGCACGGTCTTCCACTGCGAGCCTTCGCCTTCCGGGAGATCGATGCTGGCGTTGCCCGAGATGGTCGCGGGCGGGATGCCGTATCCCTGGATCCTGAACTTCGTGCCGTGGCTCGTCGCCCAACTCTGCGCCGGCGCGAGGAACCGCTCGTTGAGCAGTTCCGTAAGCGTCTGGCCCCAGTCGTGGCGAATCGCCGCGCTGGCTGGCCCGGCATCGAGCACGAGGGCTGGCAGGAACGGCCGCAGGTCGTAGCCACGGCGGGCCCGGAATGCGTCGAGAAAGTCGCCGGTCCAGTCGGACTCGTAAACCTCGAGGCTGTCGCAGAAGACCGCATACGGCGGCGCTGCGCCGAAGGCCGAGAGCAGGCGGTCGCCGACCGCGTGCAGGTAGTGGTCGACGGCGGCGCGATCGTAGTGGTTGAGGACGAAGCCCTCGGCCCCGACGGCCGGCCGCTTGACCATCATCCCGCTGCGGCTGGAGATGAAGAACAGCGCCTCGCGCGCGCGCGTCGCGCGATCGGGCAGGAGGAGCACGCCCTCCTCGACGCGGGTGACCTCGCGAACGCCATCCGTGGTGGCGGCGGGCGACGATGGCGCCAGGAACGCCGCCATCAGCCGTTCTCCCGGCCGGATGTCCGGCACGGGTACGCGCCCAATGTCCGGCGGCACGACGGCGCGTTCGATTCTCAGCCTGCCGGCGGCGTCGGTGATGCCGACCTGCGGTCCTCCGTAGGGCCAGCCGCTGCCGACCGTGATGTCGACGCGAAGCCCCTGGTCGCGGGCCGTGGCAGCGGCAAAACGCACGTCGTCGAGAAACGCATCGGAGAGGAAGGCGTGCGTCTCGAATCCCCGGCTGGCATCGTCGAGCACGAGCGGGTAGACCGGCTGGATCTCGAAGCCGCCGATGCCGCCGTCCTTCATCTGGCGGATCTCGCGTGCAAGGCCGGCCTTCGTGACCGTCGGCCCGAACCACCACCACCGCATCATGATCCGCGCCTCGTCTGGCGGCGTGCGGAAGAGGCGCTCGAGGTCGGCGGGCCCGGGCCCCGCCTGGCGGCCGGCAGCGAGGGCGGCGATGCCGGCGGCCACGAGCGCGAGCGCGACGGCGTGGCGTGGCCGAGTGCGGCGGGTGGCCTTCATAATGGCGCTGTTGTATACCACATCGGCACGGTGATGCCAGTGTGAGCCGTCCGATGCGCGGCGCCGTGGCCTGGAGGGAGGGCCGGCGCCGCTCGAACGCGGCGCCGGCGTCGTCTGACCAGCTAGAAGATCAGCTTCACGCCGACCTGGGCCCGCCGGGCGTAGTTCGCCTGGTTCGACGCGGTGATCTGCCCGAACGGCGTCTGCTGCGGGTTGATCTGCGGCGCGGGGAAGTAGGGCTGGTTGAGGACGTTGATGAACTCCAGCCTCAACTGCAGCCTCGTGTCCTTGTTGAACCTGATGTCTTTCAGGAGCGACAGGTCGAGGTTGTTGATGGAATCCCTGCGGACCTCGGTGGTCCGCGTCAGGAGCGTCCGCACGTGGTTGACCGGCGTCGCGTTGGTCGACGTGTCGGTCAGGATCGACGTGAAGGCGTCGGTGTTGAACCACTTGAGGGTGGACTTGTTGTCGATCGCGATGGCGCCGCCGTTGTAGAAGGCGTCGGTCGAGAACGCAATGGGGAACCCGGTCTGGAACGTGTAGACGCCCTGGATCTGCCAGCCCCCGATGAGGCCGTCCACGATCCCGTTCGCGTTCGAGCCGAAGCGCTGGCCCTTCCCGAACGGGAACGCGTAGATGCCGTTGAGCGTCAGCCTGTTTGTCACGTCCAGATCCGAGATCATCTTGGTCGGCGCCGGGTCGGCCGCGTTCAGGTACTCGGTCGCCTGCATCCACTTCGAGTACGTGTAGGACAGGCCCATCGTGTACCCCTTCGAGAACCGCCGCTGCAGCCCGATCTGGGCGGCGTTGTACCACGACTTCCCGTCGTTGTTCGTCGTCGTAATGTCGCCGAACTGCGGGTACGGCCGCATCAGCTGCGACCGCGCGATGGTCGAGCTGGCGCCGACGGTCGTGCCCGGCAGGAGCCCGTAGAACGGGTTCGCCACGGTCGTCGTCAGGAACGTGTTGTTGGCGACCATGGCGGCCGTGCGGGAGTTGTCGGTGTTCAGGTACTGGAGCGGCAGGGCGTTGATGTTGCGGTTGATCTCGATGTTGTACCCGTAGTTGCCGACGTACGCGGCCTCGAACGTGGTGTTGCGCATCAGCTCGCGCTGGACCCCGATCTGCCAGCGCAACTGCTTCGACACCTTCGGATCCTGGTTGAAGAAGGAGATCGCGTTGCCGACGAACGTCTGCCGGCCGAGCGCGTTGCCGACCGGCTCGATGATCGGGGTAGTGATGAACGCGCTGTCCCAGTACTGGCCGATCGGCGCCCCGTTGGCGTTGGTCGTCGTGCCCACGGTGGTCGTCTGCGACCAGCCGGTCTGGATGACGTCGCCGCGCCGCTCGCCGAGGAACCCGGCGAACAGCCCCGCGCCGCCGCGGAGGACCATCCTGGGCGACAACTGGTAGGCGAACCCCAGCCGCGGCAGCAGGGTGTTCTTCGGCGTTTTGTACAGCCCACGGCCGCCGTCGACGGCGGCGAACATCAGGCCACCCTTGGTGTTGAGCTGCGGCACGATCGCCGAAGAA
>Ga0209048_10004558_pt1 | contig 13243 bp, 11 predicted proteins | sample FrelakmetCRP12CR_FD_187146 | JGI IMG/M metagenome (GOLD analysis project Ga0209048, IMG submission 187146) | Freshwater lake sediment microbial communities from the University of Notre Dame, USA, for methane emissions studies - CRP12 CR (SPAdes)... | ecosystem: Environmental > Aquatic >... | reverse complement strand
GGCCTCAAGCTGCTGGATGTGCCCGCCGAGCGCGTCTACCCCATGCCCATGCTGGTGTCCTCCGACGCCTCCATTCTGGTTGGCCGGGTCCGGGCCTCGGCCGGGCGCGCGGACGTCCTGGAGATGGTGGCGGCGCTGGATGGACCCGCCGTGGTCGGCCACGCTGCCGTGGCCGCTGCAGACCAGCTGCTGCTGCGCTCGCTGCCCCATTGAAAACCACCAGCCGGCGCCGTCGGCTACCGTCCTTTCGTGACAAATTGACACTGGAACTGGAGGCCCGCGTGCCCGGCTGGCGCATCCGCAGGACGTTTCACCGGTTGGGGAGGGCAGGACAGGTTGGCCCCGGCCTTGCTATTCCCCGCGACCTCCCCATGCGCCCACTCCTCACCGCGCTGCTCCTGGTGCCTGCCCTCGGGTTTGGCCAGACCCTCACGCTGACCGTGAATGGTGCCAGCAAGCCCAACGGCGGGGCCGGCACGACGAGCACCAGCACCTTCGCCAGGAACGCGACGGCCTGCGGCACCTCCGTCTTCGGCTCCTGGGTGGGGACGGGCCTCACCGCCGCATGCACGACGCTGCAGGTCTGGCTGACCACCAGCACGTGCGGGAACACCCCGAGCACCACCAACAGCCCGCCTGACGTGGTGGTGTACGTCGCCCAGGTGGGGGACCTGGCCGCCGGGAAAACCAACGACACCTTCAGCTTTGGCTTCAACCAGTTGCCCGGTTTCGCCACCGCCACCGACGGCGGCACCAGCGTCAACTGCGGCGACGTCTTCGACTTCACCAACCTGCTGTGCGCGGGGGTGCAGCTGAGGGATGCCACCAACGCCTGCACCGGGACCGTCGCGCAGGCCTCGCCCATCACCATGCGGTACGACAACGTGCCGCCGGACCCCCCGCTGCTGACCGTGACGCCGCTGGACTCCAGGCTGTCCGTCCGCCTGACCGCCGCCGGCACGGGGAGTACCGCATCCGACATCCAATCGTTTCAGCTGCAGTACGCGGCCGAGCCGGTCGATGGCGGGACACCCAGCTACTCCGCCGTCGGCGGCACCATCTCGGTGAATAACCCCACCGTCACCATTCCTAACCTGGTGAATGGCGAGAATTACCTGATTCAGGGCTTCAGCGTGGACGAGGCCAGCAACGTGAGCGGTCCATCGACGCCGCCCGCGGTGGGCCAGCCCGTGCTGACGTACGGCTTCTACGCCAACTACCTGAACAGCGGGGGGCAGCCCGCCGGGGGCTGCGGGGACGCCGCCGGCGGTGCGCCCTCGGCCCTCGCCGTCCTCAGCGTGCTGCTACTTGCAGTGGCACGGAGGCGCGGGTGAGGAAAGCCCTCCTCGCGGCCGTCCTCCTCCTGGCCGTCCCTGCGCTCGCCCAGACCGAGGCGAAGCCGCTGCCCAACACCACCATCCTGGAGGTCAAGCTGGGCTTCTACCAGCCGCGGGTGGGGGACTCGCCCGGCGCGACGTCGGACGCGTACGTGCAGACGTTTGGCAACTCGGCCATGTTGATTGGCGGGGTGGAGGTGGACCGCTCCTTCTGGCGCGGCTACGGCTACCTCGGCATGTCCTTCTCCATCATGTACGGCGAGAAATATGCCAAGGCCCTCCTGGCCGACGGCTCGCCGTCCGGGGAGTCGACCGGGCTGATGGTGCTGCCGATGCGGCTGATGGCCGTCTACCGCTACGACGTCCTGGCGAACCGCTTCCACATCCCCTTCGTCCCGTACGCGCAGCTTGGCTTCGTCAGCTACCCGTGGTGGACGAACAAGGGCGGCTCGGTGGAAATCGTGAATGGCAGCAAGGGCTCCGGGGTCCGCTGGGGCTGGGGCTTCACCCTGGGGCTGGCCCTGGAGATGGACTTCCTCAACCCCACCTATGCCCGCGAGGCGCGCGCGGACGCCGGCATCTACCACTTCTACCTGTTCGGCGAATTCAACGACGACTTCGCCAACAACTTCGGTGCCAACGGCATCAACCTGGGCGCGGCCTACTTTACTTTCGGCCTGGCCTTCGAGTTCTAGTCTCTCTTCGGTCATGCCGTTCTCCGTCCTCTACTTCGCCGCCGCACGCGAGCGCGCCGGCGTGGCCCAGGAGCAACTGCCCCAGCTGCCCGCGCCGGGGACGGTGCGGGCCCTCCTGCAGCTTCTGGGGGAGCGGCACCCGCAGCTGGTGCCGCTGTTTCCCCACCTGCGCGTGGCGGTGAACCAGGCCTTCGCCCAAGCCGAGGACGTCGTGCCGGACGGGGCGGAGGTGGCCCTCATCCCCCCCGTCGCGGGCGGCTCGGGCCTCTTCCGGGTGGTGGACCGCGCGCCCACGCTGCAGGAGGTGGTGGACGCGGTGCAGGACGCCGCCCGCGGCGGCCTGGTGACGTTTACCGGCGTCGTCCGGCAAGAGAGTCGCGGGCACCGCGTGGTGCGCCTCACCTACGAGGCCTACCAGGCCATGGCCGAGCGCGTGCTGGCCACCGTCGGCCGCGAGGCCGAGGAGCGCTGGCCGGGGACACGGCTGGCCATCGTCCACCGGGTGGGCGTCCTCGTCCCCGGGGACGTGGCCGTGTGCATCGCCGCCGCCGCGCCCCACCGGGCAGAGGCCTTCGAGGCGTGTCGCTTCGCCATCGAAAGGCTGAAGCAGGACGCGCCCATCTGGAAGCGCGAGACGTACACCGACGGCGAAAGCTGGGTCGGCCTCGGTCCCTGAGGCCTCGGCCCCCGTTTTGGCCTCAGCCGACCGCGCGCGCGGCGGCCAGGGCCTGGCGCAGCTCGGCGACGGCCACCCAGCCCACCGCGACGATGGCCAGCACCAGGCTGAGCAGCTGCAGGGCCGTCTGCACCCGGACGTCCAGGGGACGGCCGCGCAGGCGCTCCCAGGCCGTCAGCAACAACCGGCCGCCGTCCAGGGCCGGCAAGGGCAAGAGGTAGACGAGACCCAGCGCAAGACTCGCCGCGGCCAGGGCGCGCACCAGCGCGTCCAGGCTCTCGATGGAGGCGAGCCGGCGCAGCAGCTGCGCGGCGGCGCCGGGCGGCCCCGCGCCATCCGGCCCACGGAATAGCTGTACCGCCCAGGCCACCGTCTGCCGCACCAGCTGGGTGCTGTGGCCGAGCGCCGCGGAGAAGGCCTCGCGCAGCGGCTGCCGGGCGAAGGCGTACTGCTGGCTGACACCGATGCGGCCGCGGCCCGCCGCGTCGCGACTGGGCTGGACAACCAGGGACAGCACGGCGGTGCCTCGCCGGATGCCCAGGCGCACCGGCTCCCCGGCGCGGGCGGCCAGGCGACCGGTGAGGGTTCTCCAGCGCTGGACCGGGACGCCGTCCACCGTCTCGATGACGTCGCCCGGCCGAAGCGCCACGCGGGACGCTTCGGTGCTCGGCTCCACGGTGCCCACCGTCATCGGTACCGGGACGTACGTGCCCGCGGCATGCAGCAGCGTGAGGAGCAGCACGCCCAACAGGAGGCTGGCCGCGGGGCCGGCGAGGAAGACGAAGGCCCGGCGCGCCGGGCTGAGCTCTGCAAACGTCACTTCCTGCACGCCCGAGGGAGGCTGGTAGGGATTCTCTCCTTCCAGTCGCAGCCACGCCCCCCAGGGGATGGCCCCCAGCACCCAGCGCTGTCCGGCCGCGCGGAAGGAGTAGAGAGGAAGCCCGAGGCCAAGGCTGAAGATGACGGCGCGCGCGCCCACCGCCCGGGCCGCCAGCAGGTGCGCCAATTCGTGCACCAGCACCAGGACGCCGAGGGCGATGAGGGCTAGCAGGGTCGGCATGCGGCGTCGCGCAGGAGGCTAGAGGGTGCCCCCGACGCGCGGGAAGCCTGCCGGCCGTGGTCACGCCCGGCCGGGCGGCCTCTTCCGAGGGGAAAGGGGGCCACGGCGGCCACCAGCCGGGGCCCGCCCCCGCCCCCCCGGGGCTGGCGGACCGCTGCGGGCGGCCCCCGGTGACCTCGCGCGCCTCAGGCCGAGTCCCTGGCCAAAGCGCGCCGCGACCGCGCTACTTCTTGGGCGCCTTCTCCAGCTTGATGGCGAGCGCCTCGACGTACGTCGCCAGCAGCTTGTCACCGACCTTGAGCTTCTCGAGGTGAATCTTCGACCCGGCCTTGACCGTGTAGACGTTGCCGCCGGGGCCCTCAAACGACACCAGCCGCTTCACGCTGTCGATGGCGGTCACGGTCACCGTGGCCGTCACGCCTGCAGTCGCCGCGGCGCCAGGGGGCTGGCTCTTGTCGGCGCGTCCGCCGGTCGCAACGGCCGTCGGTGCAACGCTCGCCGAGCCAGGGGGCTGAAACTGAAGGGCGAGGCCCTGGACATAGTCGATGACCACCGTGTCCCCGACGGCAATGTCCTCGAGGCGCTGAACGTCCGGACCGGCCTTGAAGGTCTCCGACTTGCCCGACTTACCCTGGAGGGTGATGGTGCGATTGGCGACGTCGACGGCCTTGACGGTGGCGGTGAGACGGATGCTTCGCGTCGCGGTCGCCTTGCCGGGTGTGCCGGAGGCCTTCATCTCGACCGGAGCCTGAGCATAAGCGGCCGGGACGATGAGGAGTGCGGCGAGTGCAACCAGTAGCTTTTTCATGTGTGTGTTTCTGCCTTTCTGTTTTGTGAAGTGCACTTGCTGAGGCGTCGGCAACCCGTGGCCCCCCGCGCGGAGCCGGTTTACCGGCCTGCGTCCAGTGGCCTTCCGTGGCCCTTCGCCCGGTGGGGCTCCGGCTCAAGTCCTCGCTCCAGCAGCAGTCGCCGCTCGGCGCTGCCGATGACGTTGCGGGCCGCAGCGACGGCGTCCACGTTGACGGAGATGGACGTGATGCCAAACCGCACCAGCTGTTCGGCGAATTCCGGGCGGTTGGAGGGCGCCTGCCCGCACAGAGAGGACGTCACGCCGGCGTGCCGGCAGGCGCGGATAATGCGCTCGATGGCGTCGAGCACCGCCCCGTCGGATTCGTCGAAGAGTTCCGCGCACGACCCCGAGTCGCGGTCCACCCCCAGCGTCAGCTGCGTCAAGTCGTTGGAGCCGATGGAGAACCCGTCGACGCCCAGCTTCACGTATTCGGGAATCCAGAAGGCCACCGACGGCACCTCGGCCATCACCCAGGTGTGCAGGCCGCGCTGGCGCCCGAGGGGACTCTTGGCGATGAGCTCCAGGCAGGCCTCGAGTTCCCACTTGGTGCGCACAAACGGAATCATCACGTGCAGGTTGGGTGTCTGGGAGCGCACCAGGGCGAGCACCTCGAGTTCCAGCTGGAACAATTCGGGGTCCTTCACGTACCGGAAGCAGCCCCGGTACCCAATCATCGGGTTCTCCTCCTGCGCCTCGTACGCCTCACCGCCAGTCAGTCCACGGAACTCGTTGGTGCGAAAGTCGTACGTCCGGTAGACGACGGGCCGGGGAGCAAACGGCTGCGTCACCTTCAGCAGCGCCGCCTGCATGGCCTCGATGAATTCCTTCCGCCCGCCCTTGGCCAGAAGCGCCTTGGGGTGCATGCCCTTGAGCGCGTCGGTCATCATGAATTCGGCGCGCAGCAGCCCCACGCCATCCACCGGAAGCGCCGCGGCGGCCTGGGCCTGGTCGGCCATGGCGAGATTCACGTACAGCCTCGTCCCAAGCGGAACCGGCGCCCCCACGGCCGGGGGGACGCCCCCGGTGCCGGAAGACGCGACCGCCACCTCGGCAGTCACGGCCTGCAGGCCTTCGAAGACCTGGCCCTTGCGCCCGTCCACCGTGACTTCCTCCCCCAGACGCAGCACGGTGGTGGCCAGCCGGGTGCCCACCACGCACGGAATCCTCAACTCCCGGCTGACGATGGCCGCGTGGCACGTCATCCCGCCGTTGTCGGTGACGATGGCCGAGGCCCGCCGCATGGTGGGCACCCAGTCGGGGGACGTCATCGAGGCGACCAGCACCTCTCCGTGCTGCAGCTGCGCCCCCTCGCTGGCGCTGGCCAGGATGCGGACCCGGCCGCTCCCGATGCCGGGAGCGGCGCCCAGCCCGGCCACCAGCGCGTCCCCCGGCCGGTGTGCCTCCAGGGTGGTGATGGGACGCGTCTGGACCAGGTACCACTTGCCTTCCTCTTCCGCCCACTCGATGTCCTGGGGGGACCCGTAGTGGGCCTCCACCGACAGGGCCAGCCGCGCCAACTCCAAGACTTCGCTGTCGGACAGGACGCGGCGGGAAGCTTCCGCCTCCCCGAGGGCGAGGCGCTTCTCGCTGCCCTCGGGCGTGCGGACAATCTTCACCGTCTTGTGGCCCACCCGCGCCGCCAGCAGGCTGGGCCCGGTCTTGGCCACCCGGTACGTGTCCGGCTCCACCTGCCCGCCGACCACCACCTCGCCCAACCCGAAGGCGGCCTCGATGACCAGCTGGTCCCGCTGGCCGGTAGACGGGTCGGCGGTGAAGATGACGCCGGCGCGCGCGGAGTTCACCATCTTCTGCACGACGACAGCGATGGCGGGCTCTGCCAGCAGCCCTTGCGTCTTCCGGTAGGCCACCACCCGAGGCGTGTAGACGGAGGCCCAGCAACTCCTGAGCGCATCGAGGAGTTGGGTGGCGCCCCGCACGTTGGTGAAGGTCTGGTGCATCCCGGCGAAGGACGCGCCCGGCGCGTCCTCGGCGGTGGCGGAGGACCGCACCGCGACCAGGGCGTCCTTGCCCAGCTTCTGGTAGGCGGCGAGCAGTTCCGTCTGGAATGCGGCCGGCAGCGCCGCGCGACGCACCAGCTCCTGCAGCGCCTCGGTCGTCTCGGCCAGCTGCTTGGCATCATCCGGGTTGGCCTTGTCCATCAGCTGCGCAAGCTGCGTGCGCGCCCCGGCGGCCTGCATGGCTGCGGTGAAGGTGCCCGCGGTGACGACGAAGCCCTGGGGCACAGGCAGCCCGGCCTGCGTCATTTCCCCGAGGTTGGCGCCCTTGCCGCCGGCCAGGGCCACATCGGCCCGCGTCAGCTTGTCGAACCAGAGAATGGATTCCGCCATCTGTGCCTCCGTTCCCCCCGGAGACGGGAGGTGCAGGCAGTGGCCGTCTAGCCCTCCCGGGGGGGCGCCCTGACCGCCAGGTCGCCGCCCGGGGGGCTGCTCGGACACAGGCCGTCACGGCTGGACCCGTCCGTGCACTGCATGCTGGGTGCAAGGTGAAGGCCAAGCCCCGCGTGTCGAATGGGCAGTGCCATGGGGCCGCGGTCGGCGGTGCGTCAACCTTGCGAGAAGCGGCCTGCCCGCGCAGGGATTGCGCTCTCGCAATCGGTGCGTCCGGCAGGACTGGCCTGGCACGTAACGTGATGGCGCCCTTGCAGGGTAGGGGCGTGGTGAGGAGGGTACGGCGATGAGACTGGACGAGGTGATGAGCACCCATGTGAAGACTGCCGAGGGCAGCGAGGACGCCGAGGCGGCCCTCTTCCGGATGAAGCAGGGTGGCATTCACCACCTGGTGGTGATGCGCGGTAATCAGGTGGAAGGGGTGCTGTCCTCGGAGGACCTGGGCGGGCCCAACGGCGAGGCGGTGCGCCGTGGAAAGACGGTCGGGGAACTGATGGTGAGAAGCCCGCTGGTGGCGGATTCCAAGACGACCCTCCGGACGGCCGCCAACCTCCTCCGCGGGCGCAGCATCGGCTGCCTTCCGGTGGTGGACAACGGAAAGCTGAGGGGCATCGTCACCGTCAGCGACATCTGTACCTGGGTGGGGCGGGGTGGGGCGCGAACCCAGCGGGTCTCGGCGACACGGGCGAACCGCCGCTTCACGGTCAAGCCCCCGTCGGGCAAGCGACCGCCGCGGTAGTCCTGCGAAACGCCATGCGCGAGTGCGACGAGACGCCTGTGCTGTTGGGCCGCGAGCGCCTCCAGCGCGACGCGTGGGCGTTCGCCGCGCTGCGTGAAGTCCCGACCGACACCGGCGTGCTTGCCACCATTGCCGCGCGCCGGCGCTTCTCCCTATGGTCCCTCTTCGCTTGCGCCAATCCGTCCGCACCCTGCTGGCCCTGCTGCTCGTCGCTGGCTCCGGGTGCGGGCGGACGCACAGCCTGCAGGAGGGTGTCTACGTCTTCACCGTCACTCCGGCCGACGTTTTCCGCGACGACTGCGGCCTGGCCTCGAACGGCGCACCGGCAATGCAGGCCGAGCTTCAGGTCTTCGGGGACGACGTCCGCTTCGCACTGCTGCAGCAGTCCTCTTCCCAGTGCCTGGCCGTGGAACTGGTCGGGCAGTACAGGTACAACACGCAGAATTTCTTCGCCGACGGCACCGCGTCCCATCCGCTGCTGTCAGCCAATGGCAGGGTCTGCCAGGTCGCCTTCGTCCAGTTTCACCTCGACGGCGCCACCGTGAATCCCAGCACCTTCAGCGGCGTCATGCGCATCAGCTACCTGGGCTCGAGCCCGGTGGGCTGCAATTGCCAGTTCTGGTTCAACCTCCAGGCGGCCCTGTGCACGCCGCCCGCATGTCCTCCCCTTCCCACGCAGTGTTCGTAATCAGCGAGGGTCCCCGCCATGGCCGAGCCGACTTCCCACGAGATTCTGTCTTTCTCACACGAGGGGCGGGTCTTTCCGCCGCCGCCCGAGTTCCAAAAGAAGGCGCACATCCGCTCGCTCGAGCAGTACCGCGCGCTGTGCGCCGAGGCGGCCAAGGACCCCGATGCCTACTGGGGAGCGCGGGCGCGCGAGGAACTGTACTGGAAGACGCCGTTCCACACGGTGCTGGAATGGAAGCCTCCCCACGCCAAGTGGTTCCTCGGGGGCACCACCAACCTCTGCTACAACGCGCTCGACCGGCACCTCCCCAAGTACGCCGACAAGACGGCCATCCTCTTTGAGGGTGAGCCCGGCGACGTCCGGAAAATCACCTACCGCCAGCTGCACGCCGACGTCTGCCGGCTGGCCAACGGCCTCAAGTCCCTGGGGGTGAAGAAGGGCGACCGGGTGGGCATCTACCTGCCCATGGTGCCGGAGGCGGCGGTGGCCATGCTGGCCTGCGCGCGCATCGGGGCGGTGCACTCCGTGGTCTTCGGCGGCTTCTCCGCGGAGGCGGTGCGCGAGCGGATGAACGACGCCGGGGCCAAGGTGATGCTCACCGCCGACGGCGGCTGGCGCAAGGGGGGCGTGGTGCCGCTCAAGGCCAACGTCGATGCCGCCCTGCCCCACATGCCCACCGTGGAGAAGGTGGTGGTGCTCAAGCGGACCCAGAATCCCGTCCAGTTCGGGCCCAAGGACGTCGCCTGGGAGAAGCTGGTGGAGGCCCAGTCCCCCACCTGCGAGCCGGAGTGGGTGGACAGCGAGCACCCGCTCTTCATCCTCTACACCTCGGGCTCCACCGGAAAGCCCAAGGGGGTGCTGCACACCACCGCCGGCTACGCGGTGTACGTCTCCCTCACCACGCGGTGGGTCTTCGACCTCAAGGACGACGACGTCTACTGGTGCACCGCCGACGTGGGCTGGGTGACGGGCCACAGCTACGTCGTCTACGGCCCGCTGATGAATCACGCCACCTCCTTCCTCTACGAGGGGGCGCCCACCACGCCCGGCCCCGACCGCTTCTGGGACAACATCGAGCGCCACAAGGTCACCATCCTCTACACCGCGCCCACCGCCATCCGGGCCTTCATGCGCACCGGGGACGAGCATCCGAAGAAGCACGACATGCGCTCGCTCAGGCTGCTCGGCACAGTGGGCGAGCCCATCAACCCCGAGGCGTGGATGTGGTACCGGGACGTCATCGGCGGCGGGCGTTGCCCCATCGTCGACACCTGGTGGCAGACAGAGACCGGCGGCATCCTGGTGAGTCCGCTGCCCGGGGCGACGCCGACCAAGCCGGGGAGCGCCACGCTGCCGCTGCCGGGCATCTTCCCGAAGGTCCTGGGCAAGGACGGCAAGGAAGTGGCGGCGGGGCAAGGCGGGAAGCTGTTCCTGGCCAAGCCCTGGCCGTCGCTTCTGCGCACCGTCTACGGGGACCCGGACCGCTACGTGAAGACGTACTTCAGCGAGGTCCCCGGGCTGTACTTCACCGGCGACGGCGCCCGCATCGACGCCGACGGCTACCTGTGGGTGATGGGGCGGGTGGACGACGTGGTGAATGTTGCCGGGCACCGGCTGGGCACCGCCGAGGTGGAGAGCGCCCTCGTCTCGGAGGGACGGGTGGCGGAGGCGGCCGTGGTGGGGCGCCCCGACGAGTTGAAGGGCACCGCGCTGGTGGCCTTCGTCACGCTGAAGAAGGGCGTGGAGTCCTCCGCGGAGCTGAAGGCGCAGCTGTCGGCACACGTCGTCAAGGAGATTGGGGCCATCGCCCGCCCGGATGAGATTCGCTTCGCCGACGCGCTGCCAAAGACGCGGTCGGGCAAAATCATGCGCCGTCTTCTCCGGGACGTGGCCGCCGGCCGGCAGACGACCGGCGACACCACCACGCTGGAGGACCTGAACGTGCTGGCCAAGCTGCGCGGGGACGAGGAGTAGCCCGCCCCCCCCAGCATCCGTTGCCGCCGTTGCCTCTGACGGCAGAAGCACCGACATGCCATTCCTCCTCGCCTTCCTCCTCGGTGCCGTGCCGGCCGCGGCCTCGCCCGCCGCCCGGGAGGCGGACGCCGCCTTCCAGAAGCACGCCTGGGCCAAGGCGGCCGAGGCGTACAGGAAGCTGACCGGCGAGAGGCCGGAGGACGGTGTCGCCTGGCTGCGGCTGGGCCAGTCGCTGCTGCAGCTGAAGCAGGGTGCCGACGCCATCGCCCCGCTGGAGCGGGCGGAGAAGCTGGGCGTCAACGCGCCTCTCGTCCAGTACGAATTGGCCAAGGCTGCCGCGCTGGCCGGGGACAAGGACCGCGCGCTCCGCATCCTCGAGACGCTCGCTGAGGAGGATGTTGTCCCGGCGGGGCCTCCCGTCGGCCAGCAGAAGGCCTTCGCCGCGCTGGTCGACGACCCGCGCTTCGAGAAGACCGCCGCGGACCTCGAAATCAACCGGGCGCCTTGCAAAGGTGGGGAGGCCGCCTCGCCCTACCGGCAGCTGGACTTCTGGCTGGGGGACTGGAAAGTCGTCGACCGGGCCGGGGAGGCGGTGGGAACTAGCCACGTCGAGCGCATTCTCGGCGGCTGCGCGCTGCAGGAGACCTTTCACGCTCAGGGCGGTGGGGAGGGCAGAAGCCTCAGCAGCTGGAATCCGGGCCTGCGGCGGTGGGAGCACTACGTGGCCGATGCGCAGGGCGTCCCCATCCTCTTCACCGGCGGCTTCATCGAAGGGGAATTGCAGCTGCGCGCCGATGCCGCCAGCCGCCGGGGCGCGCCCCAGAAGTGGCGCCTGACCCTGTCCCGGCTGCCCTTCGGGCGCGTGCGGCAGCTGGGGGAAACCTCCGCGGACGGCGGGCGGACGTGGACGGCGCAGTACGACTTCACTTACGAGAAGGCGCCCGTGCACTGACGGCGGCCGGTGCGCTGCTAGAGACGCAAACAGGTAAACGCCAAGTGCTCGATTCTCCTCGGGCTTTCGTCGGTGTTCTTGACCGTTCGGATCGCCAAGCGATCGGAATCACTGGCGAGGCGCGGTTTAGCTGCTCGCGTCTCTAGGGCAGGCGCTGCAGCACGCCGCGGAGGATGTCCACCAATTCTTCAATGTGGGCCCTCTCGATGATGAGGGAGGGGGAGAGCGCGATGATGTCGCCCGTCACGCGCACCAGCAGCCCGTTGCGGAAGCAGCCCTGCAGCGTCTCCACGCCGCGGGCCCCCGGCGCCCCGGCGCGCGGTTCCAGCTCGATGCCCGCCACCAGGCCGAGGTTTCGGACGTCGACGACCTTGGAGACGTCCTTGAGGGAGTGCACCGCCTCCTCCCAGAAGGGGGCCAGGGCGGCGGCCCGCTGGAAGAGGCCCTCGCTCTGGTACAGCGCGAGCGTCGCGAGGCCCGCCGCCGAGGCCAGCGGGTGTCCGGAGTAGGTGTAGCCGTGGAAGAACTCAATGCCGGACTCGGCGGCGGCGTTCACCACCGAGTCGTAGATGGCGCCACGCACGATGACCGCCCCCATCGGCACCGCGCCATTGGTGATGCCCTTGGCTACCGTCATCATGTCCGGCTGGACGCCGAAGTAACTGGCCCCGAAGGCCGCGCCAAGGCGCCCGAAGCCGGTGATGACTTCGTCGAAGATGAGGAGGATGCTGTGTTTGGTGCACAGGGCGCGAAGCCGCTCCAGGTAGCCCTTGGGAGGGACGAGGACCCCGGTGGAGCCTGCCACCGGCTCGACGATGACGGCGGCGATGGTGTCCGCCCCGCGAGCCGCCACAATCTCCTCCAGCGCGTCGGCCAGGTGCGCGCCCCAGCCCGGCTGCCCCCGGGTGAAGGCGTTGTGGGCGAGGTCGTGGGTGTGGGGCAGGTGGTCCACCTGGGGTAGCAGCTGGGCGGCGAAGGCCTTCTTGTTGATGTCGATGCCGCCGACGCTGATGCCGCCGAAGCCGACGCCGTGGTAGCCGCGAAGGCGGCCGACGAAGCGCACCCGCCGTGGCTCCCCACGCGCCTGATGGTAGGCGAGGGCAATCTTCAGGGCCGAGTCGACGGCCTCGGAACCAGAGTTGGCGAAGAAGACGTGGTCCAGGTCGCCCGGGGCGAGCGCCGCCAGCTGTTGCGCTAGCGCGAAGCTGGCCGGGTGTCCCATCTGGAAGCCGGGGGCGAAGTCCAGCGTCGCCGCCGACTGCTGGATGGCCTGCACCACCGCCGGGCGGCAGTGACCGGCGTTGACGCACCACAATCCGGCCGTGCCGTCGAGGATGGTGCGTCCCTCGACGTCCCGGTAGTGCATTCCAGCGGCTGAGGCGAGCAGGCGCGGCGCCCGCTTGAAGGCGCGGTTGGCCGTGAAGGGCATCCACAGCTCTTCCAGGGAGAAGTCCAGCGGAAGCGAGGAAGTGGTCATGGCAGGGGCCAATGTGCAGGGACCGGCCGCTGAACGCAATGCTAGGCGGGCCGCCTCTTCAGGTGTTCCACCGCCGCGGTGAGGAGCGCGGCGATGCCTCGCCGGGCGACGTGCACCACCTTGCCGCGCTGGGCCGGCGGCGGCCGGGCGTAGTGCGCACTCACCTTGTGGTCGAGCTCCGTGCCGCCCCACAGCAGCACCAGCTCGGCCCACTCCAGGTCGCCGCGGGCACGCTCCTGGGTGCGCCGCTCCGTCCCGTCCACGCAGCGCAACTCCAGGGCGATGCCGAGCCCCGCCCGCAGCTCCTCGCGCACGGACGGCGAGCCGCCCACCACCAGCACGCGGTGGATATCGGCCCGGGCACAGGCGGCGACCAGGTCCCTGGCC
>Ga0209048_10004557_pt1 | contig 13247 bp, 9 predicted proteins | sample FrelakmetCRP12CR_FD_187146 | JGI IMG/M metagenome (GOLD analysis project Ga0209048, IMG submission 187146) | Freshwater lake sediment microbial communities from the University of Notre Dame, USA, for methane emissions studies - CRP12 CR (SPAdes)... | ecosystem: Environmental > Aquatic >... | reverse complement strand
GACAATGAGTTGGCCAACCGAATCTGACCTTGACGGAGGAATGTAATATACGATATCGGTGAAGGTTCCTCCAATATCGACGCCGAGTATTGAAGAAAGATATGTTGATTCGTTTTGCATGTATTAGCCTTTATGATTGCATATCATTCATTCGTATAGTGATAGCTTAACTAAATTACTACAGTTTGACAACTTTCAACTCAATTGTTGCGATGATCATCACCTTTTAAGACCTCTGGAGGTTTTCATTGACAAATTTTCAGACCTACATTCCTCAACCACCACTTGCAGCTTTCGTGGAGCAATTTTGGTTGTATGAAGGCTACAAACTGCCTCATACGAAAGAACGTCGCCTCCCAGATGGCTCAATGGAAATGGTCATTAATCTGTGTGAAGACAAGATTCAAATTTACCATCAACAGAATATCGAACAATTCCAAAACCTTAGTGGGAGCGTTCTCAGTGGCCCACATACTGAATTCTTCACCATTGATACTGCCAGCCTGGCATCAGTTATAGGTATACATTTTAGACCAGGAGGCGCCTTCCCATTCTTCAAATTACTTGCCAACGAGCTACTGAACTTACATGTGTCATTGGACACAATATGGGGAAAAACGGCCGCCGACCTGCGCAATCAATTACTAGAGACCAAAGCAACAGAGGCAAAATTTCATATTCTCGAGAAATTTCTACTAACAATTGCAGTCTGGCCACAGGTTCTTCATCCAGCCGTCGGTTTCGCACTTAATGAATTTCAGAGCATGCCTTTCACACGAACGATTTCAGACGTTGCAGCGCAAATCAGCCTTAGTAATAGACACTTTATCAGGGTATTCCGTGAAGCGGTAGGAATGACACCGAAGCAGTTTTGTTGTGTCCGACGCTTTCAGGAGGCACTACACCAGATCAGTAAAGGTCAAGAAATAGCATGGACGGAATTAGCCTTAACTTGTGGATACTTTGATCAATCACATTTCAACCACGACTTTCGCATCTTTACAGGCTACAATCCGAGTACCTATGTCATGAGACGTAGTGAACACCACAACCATGTTCCAATTTATGAGTAAGGTCAAAATTTTACAAGACGAATCGTCCTCCTTCGACTAGAATGGTTATCAGAGATAAGCCTTTGTCTCTCTCATTGACTTTCAAGCCGATAATAGATGTTACTATTGAGGACTGTATTCGATAAGCGCTCAGCTTCATTTTAAACAAATCAGCAAAGGAGAAAGCAACAATGACAGTCAAACCGATCCGTGAAGGTTTTCACACAGTCACACCTTACTTGACAGTACGAGAAGCAGCTGAACTGGTCGATTTCGTGAAACAGGCATTTGGGGCAACAGAGCTTTTTCGCTCTACAGGTTCTGCTGGTGGACTACACGTCGAGGTTAGAATTGGTGACTCGATGTTCATGATCGGTGGTGGTGGCACCTGGAGTGGAGAGCCGATGCCTGCAGCAATCTATCTGTACATGGATGATGTTGATGTAATCTACGAACGCACTCTCAAAGCTGGTGCTACCTCGATTATGGAACCTGCAGATCAACCATACGGTGATCGACTAGCAGGAGTGAAGGACGCATTCGGCAATGTTTGGTACATTTCCACACATATTCAGGATGTACCAATGACATGACAATTTAAAGGTTCGTAGCCTTACTAACGTGGTGGACGAAAGACGTCTATAAACTGGCAGCCGTAATCGCATTGGAATGCCTTTGGAAAATCATTAGCATTCCAATGCGATTACCTCTCCACCACGTTCAGCCGAACGTTTGGCAGCTTCCATTACGGCAATATTCCGTCTCGATTGTTCAGGCAGTACAGCCAAAGGTTCATCACAATGCAGGTGATTTGCGAGGTTGCGATGGAAGGCATCCGCTGGGGCTTCAGGTAACATCAGATGCTGCTCATGGATAGCGCCACTCATTTCCCGCGTATACACGTACAGGTCTGGTAATGCTTCTGAGGGAGCCAGGCGTTCTTCAATCAGGTCACCCGACCAGCGCCTCGTCTTCACAGTTTCCTGTCGCCAGTGTCCAACAATCGCACCTTGTGTACCCAGGATATACCATTTCGGCTTCATCGCGGCTGCAATATCAGAGTGCATGAATTCTGCCTCCTGCCCACTGGCAAAACGCAAATACACGCTGGAGTGATCGGCATTGGTGACATCATGCCAGACGCGTTTATGCTCGACGCCTCGCACGCTTATTACAGTATCAGGAACGAGTTGCAGAATCCAGTCCAGATAGTGTGAACCCCAATCATAAAAGACACCACCTGAAATGGGTTCGTGAGAATGCCAGTAATCGCAAGGATGCGCATAGCCTCCAATAAATGTTTCAATGTGAAAAACGTCACCAATGGTTTCACGCTTGAGGACTTCTTGAATTGCCAGGAAGTCGGGATCCCAACGCCGGCATTGATACACCGTTAATGCTCGTTGTTTATCTTGAGAAAGCTGGATCAACTCGTCTGCTTCAGCAGTCGTCAGACAAAATGGCTTTTCTGAAACAACATGTTTTCCTGCACGCAGCATCTGCCTGGAAATAGCGGCATGGGTATCAGGTGGAGTCGAGACTATCACGACATCAATATTCGGATCTTCCTCAATCTCTCTCAGTTCTGTACAGGTGCTCACACCAGGAAATGCCTGACGAGCAATAGCCAAACGTTCCTCATTGCGATCACAAACGAGCGCATACTCTAATCCTTCCACATTGTTGATAGCTGTGCCATGCTCGAAGCCAATGGCCCCATAGCCGATCATCGCCACTCGCTTTGCCTGTTCTCGCGTCTCGGTACCCGAGGCAAAACGAATAGCACGGAATAACAGTTGTTGAAAAAGGGAAAGATCTTGAGTCTGGGGGTCACTTCCAAGAGTAGTACAAAAAACACGCCCCTGGCCAAATTCCCGTGTATACGCAACAGTGTACTTAGCATAGTGCCACGACGCCTGCCACAAAATTACGGCATCGGTAGGGACAATATCCAATAAGTACACGCCCTCGAGCACAGTACACGAAGAGTCCATACGACGGGTAAGATAATGATCAGTTGTAGCTATACGAGCGATGATTTCGCTGCGTGGGGTGCATATACCATGAATATGACCAAGTACTTCACCCAGCAGGGGATATTCTCGATATGCCTCAGCTGCATCACCCAAACATACTAATCCACCACCATGCTTGATAAAAGAGCACAACTCATATTCTTGTTCAGCGTTTATTGGCCCTACATCACCATTTAGAACAACAACCTTTTCGGCATTCAGGTTCCGCAACGATTCTCGAGCAGTTACAATCAATGGGTTCTTCAGCATTTAAACTCCTGTCTTGCTCACCTATTCTGATGATAGTGCGCATGTTCATGCGAATGATCTGGCCAATGCTGGTGATTGTGGGTATGCATTGCTCCTTCAGGCGGTAATTCATAGGGAGAATGCGTATGCGTCCCTTCGAGATGATAAGGATGGTCATGACCGCGCCACAGATTCTGTGGCCGGTAATTGGCTACCAGTAGATTTTCCCCATGATGCCAGCGATCGCGAAAGATGTCATAATTCTTTTTACTTTTCGTCGTGCGTTCCTCTTCACTTAAGCTATACCATTCTCTGTGTGGATGTTTCTGAATACGTTCAGCCACCAAAGGAGTAGTTAAGACACGATAGCCAGAAGTTTTGAAAAAGAAGCTGAAATAGATATCCATTAAGCGATAAAAACGGAAGCGTTCATCAATCCAGCCAACTTCTGGTAACAGTTCTCTACGAAAGGCCATGAGATAGCCTTCAATTGCATCTACATCAGGATCAGAACTTTCTCGAAACTCTCGTAAGTCATCAGTTATCAGCCCGTACGGCCCCACAACTCCCATATTGCGATCAGCAAGAGTATTCGTTAATGGTTCCCAAATATCACCATCGACTTCTATCGAGGTATCCATCAATATAATGTAATGTCCTCTACTGGCCCGCATAGTAGCATTACGCCCGGCTGCAAATCCCATATTGTGATCGGCGAAAAGCACCTGCAAACCAATATGTTGACCATTTGCTCCGACCAGATCATCTTGACGTGCTAGCTGTTCTAGATAAGCCAGTGTTTCGTCAGTGGAGCCGTTATCTATAATCACCAATTCGATAGAACGATTACCACTATGACGACAAATGCTCTGTATGCATCGCTCAAGATCAGCCTGGCTATTGTGCGCGAGCAAATTCACCGAAAACTCATAGAGATCTGCTTGATGAGTATTATCCGGAGCATCTGAGAAACTTGAGAGTACAGTGAACTCATCTTCCAGCCGCCTGGGCAAGACGATGCCACCGTGTAGAGTATCATTTATGGTATAACCAGCAGACTCGATTTCGCTGCGGATTTGATCAGCTTGAGCATACTCTTCCCTGGTTCGCAAACTCTGCCGTTCTCGAACCAGGGAAGTTATTTCACCTGGAAGAGCAGCCATGTATGTTGCTGAATCGGCCTTGCGCCGTGGCATGTCGCTTTGCAAATAGCCTTTTAGATCGAAACCAAGGATGCGATCAAAGTCGAACAGCAAGCGTAATTTGGTTGTTGGGTCGCAATCGTGGGCACGCAGCATAGCCCATACTACGGACATTGCCCGTGGCATATTCAGATCATTCTCAACCTCTGCGAGGAATATCTCTTGCCAGTAATTTGCTTCAACAGGCTCATTTGCAAGAACCTGATCCCTTTCAGCCTGCAAAAAGAGTTGATAGGCCAATCCTTGCAATCGTTCCAGCGAAGTCTGAGCCGCTTGCAGAGCGCGGAAGGTAAAATTTAAACGGCTACGATAAAGTGCGGTTGTATAGAAATAGCGCAAAGCCATCGGGTCGAAACCACGAGCTTCTATTTCAGAACGGGTATAAGCATTTCCAGTAGACTTCGCCATCTTCTGCCCATCAGCCAGCAAGTGCTGGGCATGTACCCAGTAATTCACGAACTTCTGGCCGCTAAACCCTTCACTCTGGGCAATTTCGTCTTCATGATGCGGAAAGATATTATCAACACCACCGGTATGCAAATCAAAATGTTGGCCAAGGTATTTCATCGACATGGCACTACATTCAATATGCCAACCAGGAAAACCACGTCCCCAGGGACTATCCCATGCCATTTCGCGTCCGGGTTCTGCCACCTTCCACAGAGGAAAGTCCTCCGGATTATGTCGATCTTCAATCACGCCTTCGCGCACCCCGGCTAGCATATTCTCAAGCTGGTTGCCAGAAAGCTTACCATATTGTGGAAAACGCTTGATATCGAAATAGATATTCCCATTGACCTCGTAGGCAATATCTTTCTCCAATAAACCCTGGATGATGCCAATCATTTCAGCGATATGCTCTGTCGCACGCGGAAAGATCGTTGCAGGCTCAATATTCAGTTTTTGCTCATCTTCGTGGAAAGCATCGGTATAGAATTGCGCAATTTGTAACGCCGTTTTCCCCTCTTTGCGAGCCTGGGCCAGTATTTTATCTTCGCCTCGATCCACCATTTCCTGGCGCATGTGGCCAACATCGGTAATATTCTTGACATGCAGGACATCATATCCGCGATACTCAAACAAGCGGCGTAACCAGTCGGCCATTGTGAATGTACGCAAGTTACCAATGTGGATATAGCGGTAAACAGTGGGGCCGCAAGAATACATCTTGATCTTGCCACGTTCTAATGGGTGAATCTCTTCAATGCGACGTGTCAGTGTATTATAGATTTTCATTGCAGCATCAGTGCCTTTAACAGGTTGTATCCAAATCTGAGCCAATCGTACCTCTGTACGACAGTATTTACGTATACTCTCAAATACTTATATTAATATGCATTCAGCTTCATATCGTACGAGCATAGTTTATTCTATGTCAAGTTAAAACTGATATCCACTTATAACTCTATTCTAACTCTATTCGCGGGCCTACGGCTCTCGTTTGAAGGGAGATGTTGGGGCAAAGCCCCAAACCGCAGGTTAAGGGCAGCAGCCCTTAACTATCTCGCTCTAGTTGACACCTCTGATTGAGGGAGATGTTGGGGCACAGATCCAAATCGCAGGTTAGGGTTGTTGCTCCTATCAATCTGCTTCAATTGTTTCTTCTTATGGACGAATTGATTTCTGGAAAAAACCTATACTGTATATACGTGAAGATTGCTTTAATGGATGCTTGTTTGGGAATTAAGACGAATGAAGCATAATAATCGGGGCAAAATGGAAGATGTATAAGACCTGCTTGCAGGATATCACATCGTTATCCCGCAAGCAGGGTAATTCAAGCAGTCAACTCTCTGACAATTTGTTGTACTCGTGCCCCATCAGCACGGCCTTTTGTCTCTTTGATAGCCAGTGGCATGACACGTTTAAATTCCTTGCCCTGTTCTTCAACCAGCTTTGCAACTACCGCTCGTAATTCATCATCACTCATTTGCGAACCTTGAATATAGGCCTGCAAAATCTCCATCTCGCGTTGCTCTTTTTCTGCCAACTCGTTACGGCCAGCCTGTTTATAGAAAGGAATTGCCTGGTTGCGCTTTTTTACCTCTTGTTCCAATACTTTCAAACAATCAGCCTCAGTTAAAGGCTGCCCAAATTCTGGATTCTTGTGGTCGGTGCGTGCCACTTCAAGGTTATGAATTGAACTCAGGGCCATACGCAAGGTATCAAGTTTGAGTTGGTCATGCGCTCGTTGTGCATCCTGAATATCTTTACGCAGTTTTTGCTCTATTGGAAATGCTTGCCGTGGCACAGTCATAGAATCAATGCTCCTTATAGATAGTGATTGTGCTTCTCACGCTTTCAGTATACTACACGAAGGTAGAAAATAGTACATACTTATTAAGAATAACCGCTATCGAAACACAATCACAGAGTTAAAACCTCGGTCCAACTGTGAAAAAGCCATTATCCGGGCTACAAGAGTTCGTAGAACTGTTACAAAAGCTACCATGCAAATAGACACTCTGTTGAACCTGTCCATGAAAGTAGAGCGGCGTCTGACCGGCCGATTGCTGCACCGTAAAAGAGAAGTTGCCTTGAAGATCTACTGTTCCAGAAAGCGGATACGTTGCTTGAGTAGGAGATCTAAATGTGAAGGTTCCGCTCAGCGCAGCATTGCCTTGAGTTTGTGTCAGGAAGACTGTTATTTGTGATGTCTGTTGTGTTGTTTGATCGTTCATGGACCCATTATACGTTCCAGCAATATAGAGTCCTTCTTGTTGTGTCTTTGTTGGAGTAGTTGTGACGCCTGCATTCTTTGTTGGCGTCAAAAGTTTTGTGGTAGCGGTTTGCGTTAGAGAAACGGAATTGTTATTGGACTGATGGCTACTATAAAATAGAAATCCTCCACCCGCTATTAAAACCACTAACAACAGAATGATAAGGCCTGAGATGATACCAACGGACCTGGAACGACGAGGAGGCTGCTGTTGCGGAATATATGGCGTCGATTGTTTCTCGGGAGCGCGAAGATTAGGATCCGAAGAGGCCACTGTCGGCAAATCGGGACCTGATGCTGAATTCGATAGTTGCCGCATGTTGGGATTTGCCACGGCAGACGGTGGACTGCCACTACCTATATTTGAAGACCCACTGGATTGTGCGGGCTTTTTAATTGCAATGGTAAGCAGCATAGGGGTTGCGTCTCCCTGATCTTGCACGCGAATAATATGGCCATCAGAAACACCAGCAGGTACCGTTACATTAAAGTGCTGACCCCCTGGAAGGGTGATAACTCTATTGGTCCCCACTTGAGCCTCTCCTTGACTGATAGCCAGCGTAGCACGAATATGAATATCACTGGCAATGGTCTCCTCTGATCCCATAAGAAGAAGATTGGGGGATGACTGTGTCGCCTGATCAAAGGCAGCAGCAAAGTCAGCAATTGAAGGAAAACGATCTTCTGGCTTCTTCGCTAATGCACGCAAAATTACCGAATCAACAGCAGGTGGTAATTGCGGATTGTATGTACTGGGTGGGAGTGGTTGAGCAGAGAAATGCTGGTACATGACCTGTTCCATACTTCCGACAAAAGGTGCGTGACCAACCATCATCTCATAAGTCATGACCGCCAGTGCATACTGGTCTGTGGCGGGGACAGGATTGCTACCCCATTGCTCTGGAGCCATAGAGGAGGGCGTGCCACGTATAGTGCGACTGGAACTGGCAACGGTGACGCTGCTGCGTGCTATGCCAAAATCAGCCAGTAATAATGTAGGTCGGTTTGGATTTTTTTTATTGGTACGTAAAAGGAAGTTAGAAGCCTTGACATCTAAGTGCATAACGTTTTGATCATGTGCGTATTGGAGGGCATCTGCAGCTTCCTCAACTAAATGCGCAACATCTTGCAACGTAAGCGGGGCTACACTATTGCGCTGTCTTAGCCAGGTCGCAAGAGATCCCTCAGTACAATAGGGCATAACCATATACGTAACTGTATTGCTATCACGAATTTCTTCACCAAAGTCGTAGAGAGGCAAAATGTTAGGATGCTCAAGAGCGGCAATGGCTTTTGCTTCACGTTGGAAAAGGCGGGCCGCTTCTTTCGCTGCTGTGCTATCAGGATAGGAGGCACCTTCAGAGCGAATAACCTTGATCGCAACTTGCCTGTTTATACGCTGATCTTGCATGAGATATACTTCACCCATACCTCCACTTCCGAGTGAGCGCACAAAGTGATAACGACCATCCTGGAGTTCTTCAATTGCCATCTTGTCTCTCGTTTCTACAGATAAAAAATGGGTGCTCAAAAACCAAATACTGTTAGCACAGCCGTAGTATAGCATGAACGCACAAAGATGCAATATTTTTCTGCGCTTTACAATACTCTTTTGCCCAACATCAACTTCCCACGTTTAACAATTGTCTCTTTACCAACACCCCCGGCTCCATCGATAACACGAAACACTTCTTGTACCTGCTCTTCCCCCAGTGGAAGACGCAAACGCAGCACAAATTCTTTGCCAGTGCCTAATCCGAGTTTTCGTTGCCAGAAGGAAGCATGTATCACGTTTATGTGTTCAGCTACATGTTCCATCAGAGCAGATATGCCATGCCTGAAATCACTATAGTGAATTGGTCCTTTGCTGAAGGCGAAGGTTACTTCCTGGGCCGCAACATCAGTGTCAAGATGAGCAGTCAAAGCTTCACCAAGCTGATACACAAGATTGTAGGTACCAAAGGATGTACGTCCAACGTTTTCAATATGTGCGCCATGGCTTCCTATATAGATTCCTAAGCGGTCGCGTACAATGTGTTCGATAACATCATAATGAATTGATCCACGAAAGAGCAGCCACGTTTCATGTATTGGCCCCTGGCCAGGCTTAAATCCAAGCGAGGCTATATACTCGCTTCCATCCGCAACACGCTTTGACAGTTCCGGATCGCTGAATACAGCTTCAATAAAGGTCTCTTCAGCAGATCCCTCCATGCCAAGTATGCTTTCTGAGCCAACACGGCTACCCAGACGATTGTAGTCCTTCTCCAATATTTTATGAACTTCTCCCACATCAGCCTGCTGTGATAAAACACCCAGACGTTGAAGTTTTTGTAACGTCTCTTCGGCCTGTTGACTGTACTGCTGCACAAGCCACAGGTGCAAACGTTCGCTCATTTCTTGCATTTGTTTGCCAATATCCATGTGAAGAGCGGTTACCGTGCGTGTAAATTCCTCGTCCGAAACAGTTGGGCCAGCTTGATGCAAAATTGTAAATAGTATTTGCGGGACATCTGCATTGAGTGCGCGGTACACATCCATATGAAGTTTCTCTCATTCATGAAGAGCTGCGAAGCTTTTATTTTTCTCAGTATACGATACTGGACATACAAGATAAAACATTGCAAACGCTGTAATGCTACAATAATTCTACGAACGATGTAATGGAAACCAGTAGTCCTCAAAAGGCTCAATGGAAGGGCAAAAGACACCGCATACAAGTATATGTGACGATCAATGACCACACGAGGAGAGAACCAGTTGGATAGCTATATTTTCGACCTCATGGAAACGCAAGACTACGAGAATATCTTCTTCTGCCAGGATAAGACACTCGGACTAAAAGCCATCATAGCAATACATGATACTACGCTAGGTCCTGCCGCCGGGGGAATTCGTATGTGGCCGTATGAAAGTGAAGCAGATGCAATTAAAGATGTACTACGACTTGCTCGCGGAATGACCTATAAATGTGCTGCGGCAGGCGCTTCGTATGGTGGTGGAAAGTGTGTTGTGATCGGTGATCCCAAGCGCGACAAAACCGAAGTAAGATTACGCGCGCTCGGACGGTTTATTAATCGACTCAATGGCCTATTTCTAACAGGTGTCGATGTTGGTACCACCCCAGAAGACATGCTGGTAATTCGCCAGGAAACGCCGTATGTCGTCACTGTTCCCGAAGCATGGGGTGGACCAAGCGATGGTTCGCAAGCAACAGCTTATGGCGTCGTGCAAGGCATACGCGCATGCCTTAAAGAGGTCTATGGCAGTCCAGACCTGCAAGGGCGCACTATCGCTCTGCAAGGCATAGGCGCCGTTGGATCGCACGCGCTGAAATACCTGGTCGAAGCAGGAGCGATTGTGACCATATCTGATATCGATCAAGAGCGAACCAGGCTTTTTGCTGCTCAATACGATACCAGTATTGTCTCTACCGAAGAGATTCATAACCTTAGAGTCGATGTATACTGTCCTTGCGCACTGGGCAACGTACTCAATGATCAAACGATACCAGAGCTACGCTGCAAAATCATCTGTGGCTCAGCCAATAACCAGTTGGGAGATAACCATCACGGCGATGTACTGCAAGCACGCGGCATTTTATATGCGCCAGATTACATCGTTAATGCGGGAGGTTTGATATCCAACCTCGACAGTCTCAATCCTGGTGGTTTTAACGATCAACGCGCGATGGAACAGGTATCTCGTTTATATAACTCTATGGAAAACATCATCGCCATCTCTAAAGAACAAAACATTCCCACGTACCGAGCAGCGGACGTCCTGGCTGAACAACGCATTGCATCCATCCGGCAATTGAAAAGCCTGGCAAGTGGGAATGAGAGACTGAAAGAAGAGTAGCCTGAGAATGCCTTCATTCTTCCAGCTCAATAAAGATTGACACAATAGTATGGCTATCCATGTTACTCAAGATTTCCTGAAGCGTTGTGTTGAAGGGGGGATACTTTATGCTTCAAAGGGGTAATTATTTTTATGGAGAACCGCAAGCAAAGAAGATGGCCTTTCCGCCTGCCATTGAAAAAAACGGGAGTAATTATTTTCGTAGTCTGCCTACTTTCGCTAAGCGTTGCTTCGGCGGCTACAATCCATTACATCAACAAACCACAGTCGCTAAAATCTAACATACATCAAACAGGTATCGACGTTAATACTAACTCTCAGCAGAGTGCAGTTTTGGTCTCATCCGGTGCAAGTAAATCATCCCAGTCAACCAATTCATCATCCTCCGCTGATATATCCGTTGACTTTGGTAACCGGCAAATCAATACGTATCCAATACCTTCAACCATTCTTGGAGTTGGAGGGGTTGGACTGAAACTTATAGTCCGAAATAGCAGTGATGCCAACGCAATCCCGCAAGCTAATTTTCACCTGACTAAATTGGGCGACTACGATTTCATGTCACAAATCTTTCCAACAGCGGCAAGTGCGAGCAATCCATCACAACAGAACTGGACGCTCTTTGATACGGAAATGAATCTCGCGGCAAGCTACAATATGCAACCCATTATTTCTCTTGAGTACACGCCTACATGGTTGCAACCACAAAACCAATCACAACCAAGGGCAAATCTGTGTTTGCAAAATAATCCTCCATTTGATCCTCACTCATCGAAACCGATGTTTCTTGTAAATGGCCAGGATCAGGGTCCTCAAATGTGGGGAAAGCTAGGAGCTCTGGTCGTCGCTCACGTAGATCAACATTTTCGCCAATCACATGCTATTTATGAGATCTGGAATCAACCAGATGGCAGCCAGTTTCTTTGTACAGCTCCAAATGATCCGAACGCAGACCAAAACAGGCTGAATAGCTATCGTGCCATATTTGCAGCATCTGCTCCCCTCATGCAGCAGCAGGCTAATCGAGACGGAGCCCAGATCAAAATAGGAGGACCAGGGTTAGTTTACGCCTTGAAGCAGCATCTCACTACATGGTTGCCTACGCTCTTAAACGATCCCTCTATCTACCCTTACATGAGTTTCATTTCGTATCATGTATACCTGGCAGGAGCAAATTTTAACGGGGGAAGCACCTCTCTTATTGCCAGCGAACAAGACGCCGCTTTGGGAGTGACGGCCCAATATGAACAAGTAGCAAATATTGTGCATAGTGGCAAGCAACCCAACGCCAAAAATACACCCATTTACATCGATGAATATAGTATGAGTACCTGTAATAATCCGGTAGCCTGTCAGAACGATCCTAAGTATTCACCACTCATGAATGGGTTGTTCGTTCTAGATTATCTAAATTCCGTAAGAGATTCTCATTCACTCTATGGCGCCGCGAGTTCCCTTCCTGCCGGACTGGCCTTCTACTCCTGGGATATCCCGTTGCATCACCTCTGTATGTTTGGAGTGTATGACGCAAGTATGGATTGTGGCATACAGAACTACCCGGCGATTCAACCTTATCCCGATTACTATGCTTACTCATTGTTAGGCGGAGCAAATTATCTCAACATCACAGATAGTGCCTACGTAGCTAATGCCCCGTCTGTTAAACCAGCAGGCGTGTACGTGAACGGCTTTAATACGAGATCTCTTGACAGTATTGCCCTTGTCAATACCACAGCAAGTGATTACCAAACGTTACACGTCTTTCTACAGAATCCGGGTAAGGTCACTGTTACCCAGGCAAATGTGTACACACTCGCTTTCAATGCACACAGTCCCAGTACTTCAATTTCCACTGCGCACGTAAACCTCGTACCGGTAACAGGGGGTGGATTTATGGCGACCGTTCATCTCCCTGCATATACCATGATAGGCATCTCCGTCACCGCACAATAAATGATAACTGGCCTGCATACTTTACGAAAGAAGGTGTGATACTATATTACTGCTTTCTACTTTGTAAAGTATGCAGATATAATGGAGGTAATTCTTGAAAATTGGTATTGGTTTACCAGCAACAATGCCTGGAACAGAGGGAACACGTATTTTAGATTGGGCTAAAAAGGCAGACTCCGGCCACTTTTCCAGCCTC
>Ga0209048_10004556_pt1 | contig 13247 bp, 13 predicted proteins | sample FrelakmetCRP12CR_FD_187146 | JGI IMG/M metagenome (GOLD analysis project Ga0209048, IMG submission 187146) | Freshwater lake sediment microbial communities from the University of Notre Dame, USA, for methane emissions studies - CRP12 CR (SPAdes)... | ecosystem: Environmental > Aquatic >... | reverse complement strand
TCGTCCGCCGTGACGAGACCGCGCTCCTGCATCAGGCGCGCGAGTCCCGCGAGCCAGATCTGATAGTAGCTGCTGGCGAGGTACTGCGCGGGCGGCAGGCTCTCGCGTGCGGCGCGAGACAGGTCGAGGTTCCACGTGCCCGTCGCACCCATCGCCAGCGTCAATCCGAAAACACGGCGCTCCCAGTCGTGGTGAAAGCGCGGCTCGTCGGTCTCCGGCGCGACCGGCCCGAAGTCCTGCATTCCCCCCATGTCGTGGACGCCGTTCACGTATGCGCACCCGATGGCGGTTCGGGCGTCTTCGGCAGGCCGGTCCCGATCATCGAATCGCGCGTGACGAGCTCCGCGAGCCGGTCCTCCGTCCAGCCGTCGGTTCCAGGTGGTCGCGCCGGAAGCACCAGGTAGCGCACCTCGGCGGTCGAATCCCAGACCTGCACATCGACGCCGTCGGGCAGCGCCACGCCGAACTCCGCCAGCACGCCGCGCGGGTCGATGACGGCGCGCGAGCGATACGGAGCGGACTTGTACCAGACCGGCGGCAGCCCCAGCACCGGCCACGGATAGCACGAACACAGCGTACACACGACCATGTTGTGTACGCGCGGAGTGTTCTCCACGACAACCATGTGCTCGCCCTGCCGGCCCGTGTAGCCGAGCGACGCGATTGCGGCGGTCGCGTCCTCGAGCAGCCACTTCCGGTAACGCGCATCGGCCCAGGCCTTCGCGACGACGCGCGCGCCGTTGCGCGGGCCGACCCGCGTCTCGTACGTCTCGATCAACAGATCGAGCGCCTTCGGATCGACGTAGCCCTTTTCAACGAGCAGCGATTCGAGCGCGCGCACCCGCACGTCCATCTCGGAGAGCTCCGAGCCGGCGTGGTCGTGGTCGTGCGACTCCGGGGGTGCAGTTCCGTGCTTGTCGTCGTGGGCAGGTGGGTGGTGAGTCATTCCCAATGATAGCCCGGCGTTCCCTATCGTGCAGGTCCGCCGGGGCGCCCGCCCGGCCGCGCACCGGCTCGCTCCGGCGCCTTGCGTGCTTTGCCGACGCTCGCGGCGAGACGGTTGATCGTGAGCGCCGCGATGGACGCGCCGAGCGCGGCGATCGTCGTCGTATCGCGGGCGAGCGCTTCCAGCAGATGCCCGAAGAGCTGCGGATTGCTCTGCTCGATGTACCGGACGAGCTCGTGGACCTGGCTCGACGTGGCACGGGCGGCGTCCTCGAACGATACCGGGATCTCGGGCCAGCGCGCCCGGGCGACGTACTTGGCGAAGGCGCCGCCCCCCACGACGGCGAGCGCGAGCGGACCGACGGAGGCGAGCAGGCGGCCGAGCATCCGCGCGCGCGAACGGGCGTTCAGTCGCTCGAAGGTCGCGGCGACGATGGCGGGAAGCGACGGCGCGGCGCTTGCGATGGCGGCGACCTCCGGGGTGGCTGTCGCGGCGGGGGTCGGGCGGCTGGGGCGCTTCGAGATCCTCTTCACGTGCGATCTCCTTCTGAAGTGCGACCGGCTTGCGAGCGGCGGGCCGTGATTGACTTGCGCCATCGTTTGCGCCGACGGGCGGCCGCACCGGCGAGGGCAGGGTGACGGAACCGAATACCGCCGAGGCGACGACCTCTTCCGACCCCGGCGAGCCGCGGAAAGTTCCCGGCGGTTCCGCCGGCGTGCACCGGCGCGGCTCGCCCCGCGAATCCGCCGTGCATCCGGGAACAACTCGTCGTGCTGCAGCGCAATGCGAAGACAATGGTCGCCAGTACCCGCCAAATTCTTGATTTAGCACAAATCGGAGGCGCCGGTCCGCAACATAGACTCGCACGTCGGATCGCCCGAGCTTTGCAGCGAACCGGCCGAGGGACCAGCGGATGCACGAAATCCGGATTCACGGGCGGGGCGGTCAGGGCGCGGTGCTGGCCGGCTCGATTCTTGCCACCGCTTTCGTCGAGGAGGGCAGGCACGTCGTCGCGGTGCCGTCGTTCGGCTTCGAGCGGCGCGGCGCGCCGGTGGCGAGCTTCCTGCGCGTCGACGACCGGCCGATCCGGCAGATGACCAACATCTATCGGCCCGACTGCATCCTCTGCATCGACCCCACCGTGGCACGCGCGGTGAACGTGTTCGATGGCATAGCGGAGGGCGCCGTGCTCGTCCAGACGACCGCGCGTCCACTGACCGAGCTGCAGGTCCCCGAGCGGATTGCATGCGTCGGGCTCTGCGACGCGGTGTCGCTCGCGCTCGCGATCTTCAAGCGGCCGATCACGAACACGCTCATGCTCGGCGCGTTCGCGAAGACGACGGGCCTGGTCTCGCTCGACTCGCTGCGGACGGCGCTCGAGCGATCGGACTTCCGCGATGCGGGACTGCGGCAGAACCTCGATGCGCTCGAGGCGGGATTCGAGCGGACGACGGTGTACCGCATCGAACGCAGGGAAGCCGCATGAAACGCCAGGCCTACCCCTACTTCGACATGGCCAACGTTCCCGACGACCTCTGCCCGGTCGCCGTGCGGCCCAATCCGATGCTTCCGGGCGAGTGGCGAAGCATGAAGCCGGTCGTCGACCGCGCGAAGTGCGTCAAGTGCGCGGTGTGCTGGGTCTACTGTCCGGTGCAATGCGTCGTCGAGAAGCCGGCGTGGTTCGACATCGACTACGCGACGTGCAAGGGCTGCGGCATCTGCGCGCAGGAATGTCCGCACCGCGCGATCGCGATGGTGGAGGAAGCCGCCTGAAGGCGGTCCTGCGCACGCATGGGCCCCACCACCACATTGCTCGAACCGGAAGCGAAGGCGCCGGGCTTCATCGTCTGCGACGGGAACGAGGCGGCCGCATGGGCGGTCGCGCTCGCCCGCGTCGAGATGGTGGCGGTCTATCCGATCACGCCGCAGTCGTCGCTGGTCGAGTACCTGGCGAAGCTCGTGGCGGACGGGACGCTCGATGCCGAGATCGTCGATGCCGAGGGCGAACACTCGGTGCTGTCGGTGCTGCAGGGTGCCGCGCTCGCGGGGGCGCGGACGTACACCGCCACATGCGGGCCGGGGCTCGCCTTCATGTTCGAGCCCTACCTCCGCCAGCCCGGGCTGCGCCTGCCGATGGTGATGTCGATCGTCACTCGCGACACGCTGACACCGCAGAGCGTCTGGGGCGGCCACCAGGACGCGATGTCGGTGCGCGAGGTGGGCTGGATCCAGATGTACTGCGAGACGGTGCAGGAGGTGCTCGACACGGTCATCATGGGGTTCCGCGTCGCCGAGGACCGCGACGTGATGCTGCCGGTCAACGTCTGTCACGACGGCAACTACCTGTCGTTCGGCGCGACGCGCGTCGACCTGCCGGCGCAGGCCGCCGTCGACGCGTTCCTCGGCACGCCGAACATCAACTGGCACGCCGCGCTCGACCCCGCGCGACCGATGGCGGTCGACCCGCTCACCGGCGGTGCCGGCGGGCCCGGGCCGCGCACGTTTGTCCGGTACCGCAAAGGTCACTGCGCCGGCATGCAGAACGCGCTCGCGGTCATCACCGAGGCGCACGCGGACTGGGCGCGGCACACGGGGCGCCAGCACGCGCCGCTGGTCGAGCGCTACCGGATGGACGATGCCGGGATCGCGATCGTCACCATCGGCTCGATGAGCGGCGCCGGCAAGGATGCGGTCGACGCGGCGCGCGACCGCGGCATACCGGTCGGGCTGGTGAAGGTGAAAACCTATCGTCCGTTCCCCACCGAAGCGATCGTCGGCGCGCTCGATGGGGTTCGCGCCGTGGGGGTGGTCGACCGCTCGGTGTCGTTCGGGTGGAACTGCGGCCCCCTGTACCAGGACGTCGCCGGCGCGCTCGGCCGCGCCGGCCGGCAGGTGCCCTCCATGAGCTTCATCGGCGGGCTCGCGGGCGCCGACCTTACGACCGACCACTTCGGCGGTGTCATCGAACGCGTCGGACAACTGGCGCTGGACGGCCGGTCCGGTCCGACCGTATGGATCAACGAGAACGATTGACGTGAACATCGTGGGTCCGGTTTCAGCCGGACGCGGCACGCCGCCTGAAGGCGGCCCCACGGGCGGGCACTGAGAGTGCGATGCGGCAGACCGACTACCTGATCATCGGCGCAAGCCACGCGGCGCTCTCGGCGCTGCACACGCTGCGGATGCACGATACCGCGGGTGCGGTCACGATGGTGACCCGCGATGCGGGTCTGCCCTATTCGCCGACGGTGTTGCCGTACGTGGTTTCCGGCCGCTCCGCCCCGGAACGCGTTTTCCTGCGGGACGAAGGCTACTTCCGGGAGCAGAAGGTCGATTACGTTCGCGCCGCGCGGGTCGAAGCGGTGGCGGCGGAGCGCAATGCCGTGCGGCTCGCCGGCGGCGAGGAGATCGCCTACGGCAAGCTGCTCGTCGCTTCCGGCGCGAGGCCCGTCATTCCGGCGATCCCGGGCCTCGATGCGGTGCGCTTCCATGTGCTGCGCACGCTCGACGATGCGCTCGCGCTGCGCGCGGCACTGCCGGGGACGCGCGACGCCGTCGTCCTGGGTGCGGGGCTCATCGGCATGCACGCCGCCGAGAATCTCGCGAAGGCCGGCGCCCGGGTCACGATCGTCGAACGGGAGCCGCACGTGCTTCCCGGCTATTTCGATGCCGATGCCGCGGCCATGATCGCGCAGACGTTCGCCGCGAACGGCGTGCGGCTGCACACGGGAAGCGGGGCCGTGCGCATCGAACCGGATGCCTGCGGCTGCAGGGTCGTCCTCGACAACGGCGTGGCGCTCGGCTGCGACCTGCTGGTCGTGGGGGTCGGCGTCGCGCCGGTGACCGATTTCCTGGCCGGGTCGGGCGTCGACGTCGACCGTGGCGTGCTCGTCGACGACACGATGCGCTCGAGCATGGCGAACATCTGGGCCGCGGGCGACGTGGCGCAGGCGCGCGGCTTCTACGACGGCGCGAAGACGCTGAACGGCATCCTGCCCGACGCGGTGGAGCAGGGGCGCATCGCGGGCATGGCGATGGCGGGCGACCCGGGTGTCAGGGAATACCCCGGAGGCGTCCCGCTCAACACGTACACGTTCTTCGGCAGGCACGCCGTCTCCGTGGGCGTGCATGGCGACGGCGTCGCCGGCGCGGAGATCGTCAGGTCGGTGGACGCGGAGCGCGGGCGCTATCTGAAGATCGTGCTCGCGAACAACCGGCTCCTCGGCATATTCGGCATCGGCGTCGCGTTCGACCCGGGCGTGATGTGGGAGCTGATCCTGCGGCGGATCGATCTGTCGCCGATCCGCGAGCGCTTCACGAGCGCGCCGCAGGAGGCGGCCCGCGTGCTGATGTCCCGGACGTGGAGATAGGCATGAGCGCTGCGGGCAAAGCCAAGGCCCGAAAGGCGCGTCGCAGCGCGATTGCCCGCGCCCGACGCTCGACGGACCAGGCGTCGCGACCCGTCAAGGAGGGCGCATGAGCGCCTACGCGACGATCGCCTTCGATGCCGCGCGCTGCGACGGCTGCACCGATTGCATGACGGCCTGCGCGCAGGTGAAGGCGGGGTCGGGTGACGTGGTCGACGCGCGAATCCACGTCGTCGCCGGTGAAGGCGGCTTCGAGCTCGCGCTTTGCCGGCAGTGCGGCGATCCGAAGTGCGTGGAGAACTGCCCCGCAGCGGCGCTCGCCAAGAACGGCGAGAACGGCGTGATCGAGTGGGACGGCACGAAGTGCGTCGACTGCCTGCTGTGCACGGTCGGCTGCGCGTACGGCGGGATCGTCCACAACGAGCGCGCGGCGAGCGTGGTGAAGTGCGACCTCTGCGGCGGCAACCCGGCGTGCGTGAAGGCGTGCGAGTCCGGCGCGCTGCGCTACGTCACGACGGCGCGCATCTACAACGAGGTCGGCCAGCTCGAGGATCTCTTCGTGCCGGGCCTCGCCGGCTGCCAGGGCTGCAACACGGAGCTCGTGATGCGTCACGCGCTGCGGCGCATCGGCCCCGACACCGTGCTCGCGACGCCTCCCGGATGCATTCCGGGGATGGGCTCGGTCGGCTACAACGGCCTCACCGGGACCAAGGTGCCCGTCTTCCATCCGCTGCTCACCAATACAGCGTCGATGCTGGCCGGCGTGAAGCGCCGGTACAGGCGGATCGGCCGCGAGGTCAACGCGGTGGCGCTGGCCGGCGATGGCGGGGCGTCCGACGTCGGGTTCCAGTCGCTGTCCGGCGCGGCCGAGCGCGGCGAGCAGATCCTGTTCATCTGCGTCGACAACGAAGGCTACATGAACACCGGGATGCAGCGCTCGAGCTGCACGCCCTACGGCGCGTGGACATCGACCACGCCGGTCGGCGAGCACGGCAGGGGCAAGACGCAGGACGCGAAGAATCTGCCGGTGATCATGATGATGCACAACTGCGCGTACGTGGCGACCGCGTCCACCGCGTTCATCGAGGACTTCTACGCCAAGCTCGACCGCGCGATCGTCGCGTCGAAGACGGGCTTCGCGTACCTGCACGTCTATTCTCCTTGCACGACCGGCTGGCGCTTTCCGTCGCAGGCGAACATCGATGTCGCGCGCAAGGCGGTCGAGACCAATTTCGTCATGCTGTGGGAATTCGTTCCGACAGGCGGCCTGCGCCTGACGCATCCGGTCGACACGCCGCGACCGTTGCGCGAATACCTGGAAGTGCAGGGCAAGTACCGGCATCTGTCGCCGGAGCAGCTCGCCCACATCGAAGCCGGCGTTGCGCGGCAGACGGCGTTCATCCGGGGCCTCGAGCGCAAGGCACCGGCGGAGAGCGTCGGCGGCGCGGTCTGACGTAGCATCGAACCCGGCGCCGCCGACCCGGCTCGTCGCGCGGCGAGGGTCGCGCAAGCGCCAGCGATGGGGGAGAATGCGGGTGCCCTTGCCACGCGCCTCATCCAATGCCGCGCGCCAGCGCGAAGACGACGACCATCGGTGCAAAGCGTCCCGTAGCGCCCAGGCCCGTCCCCGCGCCGGTTCCCCAGAGCCGACTGGGGCGCATCGCGCGCATCGGGCTGGCCGCAGGCGAGATGGCGGTGGGCGGTGCCGTCGAGAGCGTGCGCCGGCTCGCGCGCGGGGAAGCGGGCGATCTCGGCGCCGCGCTCTTCTCGCCGTCGAATGCACAGCGGCTCGTCGCACGGCTCGGGCGCCTGCGCGGTGCCGCGATGAAGCTGGGCCAGCTCGTTTCGCTGCAGGGGGAAGATGTCCTGCCGAAGGAGTTCGCGCAGGTTTTCGCCGCCCTGCGCGCGCAGGCGGTGCCCATGCCGGGCAGGCAGCTCCGCGGCGTGCTGGCACGCGAGTACGGGAAGGACTGGGAGCGGCTATTCGCCCGGTTCGACGACCAGCCCATCGCGGCCGCGTCGATCGGCCAGGTGCATCGCGCCACGGCGCGGGACGGTCGCGACCTCGCCCTCAAGATCCAGTACCCCGGTATCGCGCGCTCGATCGCGAGCGACGTCGACAATGTTGCGACGCTGCTGCGCCTCTTCAACCTGTTGCCCGTCGAACTCGACGTCGCCGGCATCGCCGGCGAGGCGAAGCGCCAGCTCGCGCAGGAGGCGGACTACCTGACCGAGAGCCGCTTTCTGGAGAGCTACGCGCGGCTGGTCGCCGACGAGCCGGCGCTGCTCGTTCCGCGCGTGCACCGTGACCTGACCACCCCGCGTGTCATGGCCATGGACTTCGTCGCGGGCGAGCCGCTCGAAACCCTTGCCGAGGCGCCGCAGGCGCGCAGGGATGCGGTGGGCACGCTGCTCGAACGCCTGCTGTTCCGCGAGCTGTTCGAATTCAGGGTCATGCAGACCGACCCGAACTTCGCGAACTATCTCTACCAGCCCGCGCGTGGACGGGTTGCGCTGCTCGACTTCGGAGCCACGCGTCGGTTCACGCCCGCCTTCGTGGCCAACTTCGCACGGATCACGCGTGCCGTGATCGACGGCGATGCCGACGCCGTGGCGCGCGGGGCGATGCGCATCGGCTATCTGGCGCGTGACGATGCGCCGGAGCGCGTCCGGGCCGTGGTTGACGTGATCGCGCTGGTCTGCGAGCCCCTGCGGCAGCGCGGCCGTTACGACTTCTCTGCGTCCGACCTGCCGTCGCGCGTGCGTGATCTCGGCTTCGACCTCGCCGTGCGTCGCGGGCTGCTGCGCTCGCCGCCGCCGGAGACCATCTTCCTCCACCGCAAGCTCGTGGGTTCGTTCCTGCTGCTCGCCCGCATAGGGGCGCGGGTGGATGCGCGCTCGCTCGTGCTCCCGTTCCTCTCCGCAGCCGCGCCCGGGCCGTAGCCGCCCCGCGTTCGCTACAGGATCCGGTTGAACCAGAGCAGCGAGAGCAGCGCCGACAGCACCGCCACGACCGCGGCCGCGGCCGCGAACAGCGCCGAGATCTCCGTCTCCTTCTGCTCGAAGAAGAGCTTGGCGTTGAGGCTCCGGTAGATCCTGTGCAGCTCGGTCGCCGTGCCGGCGTGAAAGTACTCGCCGTGCGTCAGGTTGGCGATCGTCTTGAGCGACTCCTCGTCGAGCCGCACGCGCATCGACCAGCCCTCGGCGCCGAGTATTTCCCCGCCCTGTGTGCCGATCCCGACCGTGTAGACGCGGATGCCGCGGTCCGCGGCGATCCGCGCCGACTCGATCGGGTCGGGTCCGGTGGTCGTCTGGCCGTCGGTCAGCAGGATGATGGCGGCGGATTCGTACGAACCGGACGGCACCGGCTTCGGCGTGGCAGTCCGATCGTTCGGACGCGCCGGATCGAGCGCCGCAGCTTTCGCCGCATCGCGCCGGGGGTTGGCCGAGCGCAGGTCGAAATCGGCGTCCGGAAGGATCATCTTCAGCGCGACGAGGATTCCGCTGCCGACCGCCGTGCCGCGCTGCAGCTGGAAGCGGTCGATCGCGGCGAGGATGTCCTCGCGGCTGTGCGTCGGCGGCTGCACGACCGACGCGGTCGCGGCGAACGACACGACGCCGACGCGCGTGGACTTCGGCTGCTCGGCGACGAAGCTGCGCGCGGCCTCCTGCGCCGCCGCGATCCGGCTGGGCTTGACGTCCGTCGCGCGCATGCTCCCGGAGACGTCCATCGCGAGAATGACCGTCTCGTGCTGCGACGGCAGCGTGACGACTGCCGCCGGGCGCGCGATGGCAATCAGCATCAGCGCCAGCGCGGCGAGGAAGAGAAGCGGCGGCACGTGCCGGCGGAAGCGCTGGCCGGCGCCGATCGCGTCCCGGACGAGGCCTAGGCTCGAATAGCGGACCGCGGCCTTCTTCTTCCGCCGCAGCAGCACGAGGTAGGCGCCCGCGGCCACCGGGACGAGCAGCAGCAGCCAGAGGAACTCGGGCCAGAGGAACGTCACGCGCCCTCCGGGCACGTCTTCGCCGGCTGTAGGGTCGAGCGTCGGGCGCACGCGATCGCGCGGCGACGCGCCCTTCGGGCCTTGGCTACGCCCGCCGCGCTCACGCGTGAATCCCGAGATGCTGCGGCAGGCCGCCGCCGGTGGCGAGCTGGCTGCGCCGCTTCCGCAGGTCGGCGAAGCGCAGGATCGCATCGACGAGATCGTCGTCGGTGGAGAGCTCGAGCGCGTCGACGCCGGCGTTGCGGAAGGCCTCGTGCAATTCTGCTTCGCGCTCTTTCGCGGCCGCCTCGAAGCGATGACGGAAACCCCGATCGTTCGTGTCGACGAACAGCTGCTCGCCGGTCTCGGCATCCTCGACGACCAGCAGCCCGAGGTCGGGCAGCTCCATCTCCATCGGATCGTACAGCCGCACGGCCACCACGTCATGCCGCTCGGCGAGGCGCGCGAGCGGCCGGGCCCAGCCGGGAGTGCTGATGAAATCGGAAACGACGAACATCAGCGAGCGCCGCGGCGCCACGCGATAGGCCGTTTGCAGGAGTTCGCGCAGATCGGTCGCGGTCGCCTGCCTGGCTGCTGACCGTGTCGTCATCGCGTGCAGAAGGTGGAGAACCTGGCGCCGGCCGCTGCGCGTCGGGATCACGGTGTCGACGCGCTCGCCGTAGAGCAGCGCGCCCACGCGGTTGCCGTGGCGCGTCAGGATGCGTGCGAGGACGGTCACGAATTCGGCCGAGACTGCCCGCTTCCTGACGCGCAGCGAGCCGAAATCCACCGATGCGCTGAGATCGAGCAGGAACCACGCCGCGACTTCGCGCTCCTCGTTGTATTCCCTCACGTAGGGCGTCTGCAGGCGCGCCGTGACGTTCCAGTCGATGTGCCGGACGTCGTCACCGTACCCGTACTCGCGCAGGTCGGCGAGGTCCAGCCCGTATCCGCGGAAGAGCGTCCGGTAATCGCCGTGCAGCACGCCGTCCAGGCGCCGGATCACCGTCCACTCGAGTCGCCGGAGGACGGCTTCAGGCGTCGGCGCCGGGCTGCGGATCGAATCGGACATGGGTGTCGAGCGGCTTCTCGGGCCTCGGCACGCGCTGCATGATCCGCTGGATCAGCGCGTCGGCGGTGAGCGAATCGCTCAGTGCTTCGTAGGACAGCGAGAGCCGGTGCCGCAGGACGTCCGGCACGAGATCGGAGACGTCCTCGGGAAGCGCGTAGGCGCGTCCGCGCAGGAAGGCGAGCGCGCGCGCACCCTCGATCAGATGGATCGTGGCCCGCGGGCTGGCGCCGTAGCTGATGTAGCGCGCCGTGTCCTTGATGCCGTAGCGCTCGGGATCGCGCGTCGCGGCGACGACGCGCACCGCGTATTGCATCAGCGACGGGTCGACGTAGCCCCTCCGGCACTCGCGCTGCAGCGCGGCGAGCTCGTCGGTCGTGGCCACGGCCGCGACCTGCGGCGCGGCGCCCGTGACCCGCTCGACGATGACGAACTCCTCCTCCTCGCTCGGATAGCCGACCAGCACCTTCATCATGAAGCGGTCGACCTGCGCCTCCGGCAGCGGATAGGTGCCCTCGGTCTCGATCGGATTCTGCGTGGCCATGACCAGGAACGGCTCTGGCACGCGATGCGTCTCGCCGGCGATCGTGACCTGGCATTCCTGCATCACCTCGAGCAGCGCGCTCTGCACCTTCGCCGGGGCGCGGTTGATCTCGTCGGCGAGGAGCAGGTGCGTGAAGACCGGGCCGAGCGACGTGTTGAACTCGCCGGTCTTCTGGTTGTAGATCCGCGTTCCGACGAGGTCCGCCGGAACGAGGTCGGGCGTGAACTGGATGCGCTTGAACGTCCCGCGAATCGTGCGCGCGAGCGTCTTCACCGTCAGCGTCTTGGCGAGTCCCGGCACCCCTTCGACGAGCAGGTGTCCCTGGGCGAGGATCGCCACCAGCACGCGCTCGAGGAAGTGGTCCTGGCCGACGACGACCCGCTTCACCTCGTAGAGGATGCGCTCCATCAGGGGCGTGACTTCGGAAGCGCGATCGGGGTGGTCGTTCATGGGCTGCGGCTCCGGGTCATTCGGGTCAGAACGGCGAGATGCCGACGGCGGCCGCCGCGTTCTCGATGGGAACGGCGAAACCAATGCCGATGAAGACGTGCTGGTCGGTCGGATTGAGGATCGCCGTGACGATCCCGACCACTTCGCCGTCCATGGTCACCAGCGGGCCGCCGGAGTTGCCGGGATTGGCCGCCGCGTCGAACTGGATCAGGCTGGTCAGCACGCGTTTGCCCTGTGGCGACCGGTATTCGCGGCCGAGGCCGGAGATGACGCCCGCCGACACCGACGGCCCGATGCCGAATGGAAAACCCACGGCAACGACCTCATCGCCCAGCGCGAGGTCGCCGGTCGAGCGCAGCGTCGCCGCGGGCAGGTCGTCCGGGAGCTTCTTCGCCTGCAGGACCGCGAGATCGTGCTCCGGCCGCACGGCGATCACGGTCGCCTCGGTCTCGAGGCCGTCGAAGAACTCGACCTTTACGCGATCGGCGCCGGCGACGACGTGCACGTTGGTGAGGATGACGCCGGTATCGACGATGACGACACCCGAGCCGACCCCCTCGGTCTCGTAGCCGTCCTCGCGCTGCTCGCTGGCGAAGCCGCGCACGCGGACGACGGAGCGCCGCACCGCTTCATAGGCCTTCGCCGCACGCGAGGGCAGCGGCGCCGTCTCGAGCGTGTGCAGCACCGCCGAGTCGATGTCCTCCTGCGTGATCGCGCGCGGCGCCGGCGTCATGGCCGCATGCAGAAGGACGAGGGCGAGCGCGAACAGGCCGCCGGCCGCGACGAGGAGGACTCGTTCGTACCTTGCCCGCGCGGCTCCCCAGCGCGTGCTGCGCGAGGCGGGGTGAGCCGGTCCCGCCGTGGCGCCCGGTGGGCCGTCCGGGGCCGCGCCTGCCCCCCGGTTCACGGGCGCGGCGGATTCGCCCGGATTCCGGGTGCGGCCGGACCTGCTGTACAACGTGACCTTCTTCATGTGCGGTCTACCGGGTTCATGCGCCGATCGCTCCGTGCAGGGCAACGGTATCACGGTGGCAGCGGCCGGTGAACATGCGGGCAACCGTTGCCGGGGCACCCGTGCCCTGGTCGGCACGCCTGTCGTGCCGTTTGCGCTGCGGGCCGCCTGCCCTCTATGATAAGGTTGAAGCATGACGACCCGCATTGCACTGATCCATGCATTGACCGTGTCGATCGCGCCGTCGACGGAGGCGTTCCGCGCGCTCTGGCCCGAGGCCGAGTGCTTCAATCTCCTCGACGATTCGCTCGCGGTCGACCGCGAGCGCAGCGGCGAGCTGACGCCCGCGATCGCCGCGCGCATCACCGCGCTCGCCAGGCACGCTCGTTCCTGCGGCGCCGACGGCATCCTGTACACGTGCTCCGCCTTCGGCACGGCGATCGAGGCCGTCGCCTGCCTGAGCACCATCCCCGTCCTCAAGCCCAACGAAGCGATGTTCGCCGAGGCACTGACGCTCGGGAAGCGCATCGGCATGCTCGCGACGTTCGCGCCCAGCGTCCCGAGCATGGAGGCCGAGTTCGAGGTCGAGGCGGTGGGCAGCGGGGCGACGATCACGTCGATCTGCGTGCCGGAGGCAATGGCGGCGCTGCAGCGCGGTGACGCGCAGGCGCACGACGCCCTGCTCGCTGAGGCAGCGCAGCTGCCGGAGGCGCGTGAGTTCGACGCGCTGATGCTCGCCCAGTTTTCGATGGCGCGGGCCCGCGACGCCGTGCGCACGGTCGCGAATTGCCCGGTGCTGACGAGTCCGCACAGCGCCGTGCTGCGGATGAAGGCGCGCATCGCCCAGGCGCGCTCGGGCCGTGACGCCGCCGGGAACGCTTGACCGAGAACCGCCCCGGCGGGCAGCGCGGCAAACCGCGGCGGTGGGGGCGCACT
>Ga0209048_10004555_pt1 | contig 13248 bp, 11 predicted proteins | sample FrelakmetCRP12CR_FD_187146 | JGI IMG/M metagenome (GOLD analysis project Ga0209048, IMG submission 187146) | Freshwater lake sediment microbial communities from the University of Notre Dame, USA, for methane emissions studies - CRP12 CR (SPAdes)... | ecosystem: Environmental > Aquatic >... | reverse complement strand
AATGGCAACTGGAACTGTGAAGTGGTTTAACGACGCCAAGGGCTTCGGATTCATTACGCCGGATGGCGGTGGCGAAGATCTGTTCGCGCACTTTTCGGCAATCAACATGCCGGGATTCAAGACGCTGAAGGAAGGCCAGAAGGTCTCGTTCGAAGTGACGACGGGCCCGAAGGGCAAGCAGGCGAGCAACATCCAGGCGGCGTAATATCCCTTCGGGGAAAGCTCCACATGAAAAAGCCGGGCGCAATGCCCGGCTTTTTCTTTGGATCGTTTCCTCGCGGCTGCGAGCCGCGCCCTTCGGGCCTTGGCTTCGCCCCCTCGTTCATTCGGCAATGTAGCGCCACGGCTCCGCGGGGCTCGCGCGGCGCCACACGGTGAAGAACGGGTAGACCGGCGCGTTGGGGCCGGCGCCGGACGCCGTCTCGCGAATCAATCCGATCGTCACGCCGAGATCGCCGCTCGACGCCACGATCGTGCGATCGGGCCCCCAGGTCAGCGTGCTGGGGTCCGCGGGCTTTCCCTCGGAAACGAGCTGGCCGATCGCTTCCGGACCGACGACGAACGCCGCGTTGTTCGCGCCCCCCATGTTCACCGCATCGGCGCTGCCGTAGCGCGCGAACGCGACGCCCAACCCGACGATCTTCGCTTCGTCGGAGAACGCGCGCTCCGTCGCGTCGAGGCTCGCCCGGAAACGCTCGATCGTCGCCGCGTCCGTCGATGGCGCAACGAGGCGCGACGGCAACGAAGGCGCGACGGGCGTGAGCGAAATCTCGCCCGCCGCTCGGGGCCGGCGCTTGTACGCCGCGACGCGCCACCCCGTCGCCTCTTTCACCCAGTACGACAGATACTTGAGCGGCGCCGTCGTCCCGTCGGGCTTGTGCACGGTCATGTAGCCCCACGTGTATCCCTGCAGTCCGTCCGCCGAGACGCCGCCGCGGACGGCGACCCAATCGGCACGCGACTTCGAATTGTCGGGATTGGCTCGCAGTGCCTCGACGGCCTCGGCAGCGCTCGCACTGAATTTGCTCCCCGGTATCGGCATCGCCACGTCGGCCGCGAACATCGCCGCCAATCCGGTCACGAGATCGGTCTTGGCGCTCGCGGCCGAGAACGCCCGGTCCGCCCCCAGCAATTCGTCGACGACCGACTGCGGCGTCGCGGTGCCGGCAGTCCCGCTTCCCGTCGGGGACGTTCCGCATGCACCGCAACAGACGGCGAACCCGATCGCCACCGCCGAACGTCGCACGCGGCGCGTTGCGCGACGATGGCCCGGAATCGTTGCGTTCTCCATCACCCCCCCTGGTCCCCAAAGGAATGATGAGGCCAGCATACCTCCTCGGGTGTCAAGGCTCCCGCCGGTGCCGCACCTTCTACCGGGTCGCGGCCGAAAGCGGGGTCCCGGCCAGGATTCCGGCGCGGTCCCAGGTCGCGCGGCCGTCGTACAGCGTGAAGGTCAGCCCGCTGATCGACAGGCCGTCGAGGCCGACCTGGGCAGCCGGCACTTCGAGGCGCACCCATTGTCCCGTCGCCGGCAGCGGCCCCATGTAGCGCCGGCTCACCGTGCCGTCGATGCCCCAGCCGATGCTGTTCGCGCCCCAGTAGGCCTTGTGCTTCCAGGACGCACCGTCGTACCACTGCAGCATCACCTCGCTCGGCGGATTCGCCGGATCGAGGTACACGTACGCGTACAGCGTGTCGTTGACCCCGACCGACAGCGGGGATGCACCGTAGAAGAAGTGCTGATGCACGCCGGCCATCAGCGCCGACTGGTGCGCCAGCCCGCCCGAGAACGGCGTCGGATTGGCGCTCGTCCAGGTCCAATCCTCGGTGCCGCCCGTCACGGCTCCCGCCGGCAGCGCATCGTCGACCCAGACCACTCCCGGGGTCGACGCGTTCACCGCCTGCGCGAGCGCCGCGCTCGCCGAACCCGCATTCGCGGCGTCACCGGCGTAATTCGCCACGACGCTGTGGGTGCCGACTGCGAGGGCGGTCGCGGTACAGCTTGCGGTCCTGACGTTACCGGAGCCGATGATCGCGACCGCGGCACAGCCGGTGATGGCCGAGCTGCCATCGGTGAAACCCACGGCTCCGGTCGGCGCGGAGCCGGTGACCGTGGCGGTGAACGTCACATTCGCTCCCTGCAATCCCGGGTTGACGTTCGTCGCCAGCGTCGTCATCGTGACGGTCCGGGGGGCAGGGTTGATCACCTGGGAAAGCGCGGCGCTGGTCGAGGCCGCGTTGCCTGCGTTGCCGCTGTAGCGCGCGACGATGCTGTGCGTGCCCGCAGCGAGGCTGCCCGTGCTGCAGGCGGCGGTCCCCGCGTTGCCGCTCGCGACAAGCGCCACGCCGCTGCAGCCGGCGACAGTCGTGCCGTCCGCGGTGAAGGCGACGCTGCCCGTCGGGGCGCTCCCGGTAACGGTCGCGGTGAAGGTGACGCTGGCGCCCGCAGGGGCCGGATTGCGCGAGCTCGCCAGGATCGTGCTGGTGGTCGTCACGGTGACCGGTGTGGTCACCTGCACCGTCAACCCGCCGGCCGCCGCCGAAAGCACGCTGATGTTGATTCCGTAGACGGTATCGGCGAAGCTCTTCCCTGCGACCAGCGCCGCGTCCGCGAAACTGGACGTACCCGGGGTCATGTCGAGGAGCTGCGTGTCGTTGCTGTACGCGTTGCAGTTGGAGCACAGCGTCTCGAACGGAGCCGCCACGCGGACCTGCGCACCGTTGTTCGGATAGCCCGCCAGCACGGCATCGAAGCCGATGGGTTGGCGATACTCGAGCCAATACGTCCGGTTGGCAGCAGCCGGAATCCTGACGGCATAGACACCGCCGCCTGCCGTCTCGATGGGGTTCAGCACGTAGGTGCCGCTGCCCGCTCCGTGGGTGACGACCGTGCCCGTCCCGATCCATCCGAGATCGAGCTTCTGCGCGGCATTGAAGTGCATCGCCGACTGGTTGCCCATGACGTCGAACGGGTCGCCGTACTCCGACACGGTGCACGTGCCGCCGATCGGCACGCCGCTGCAGCGCAGGCTCCCCGCATGCAGCAGGCCGAAGTTGTGGCCGAGCTCGTGGGCGTAGACCGACGTCGCATTCAGGCCGTTGATCCAGACGCCGCTCGCGCCGATGTAGCCCAGGCCCGCCCAGCCGCAGGATGCGACCTTCGGAAACACATAGATGACGTTCTGGTAGCTCCCCACGTTGTAGCCGGCTGCGGTGGCTGTGCTCCGCCCTAGCGTACCCATCTGCTGCCAGTTGCAGCCGGACGGCGTTACGGCACCGGTCGGCAGCCAGGCGGTGACCGTCGGGCTGAGGAGCTGCTGGCCGAACGAGACTTCGTTGAAGTACGGCGCCACGCCGCCGGTGCCGGCGAACACGCTCTGGACCTGCGCCTGGGTGAACGGCGCCGCGGGCGAGTCGGCAAAGGTCATCAGGATGACCAGCACGTTGTTGGTCACCGGAGCCCTGGCGGCAGTCACCAGCGAGGAGACCTGCGGCGCCGGCAGCGTCACGATCGTCACCGTCTCCGGCTCGACACCGGAGCGATCCGCGGCAGTGCGGCCGCTGACCACCACCTCCATGCCCGCCTGCAGCGGTTCGGGTACCACGGGGAACGCGAGCGTCGTGGCGTCACCCCCCGCTTCGTGCAGCTCGAAGATGAACTCGCCGCGCTCGTCCGCGAAATGGTCCGCGTGGAGCAGCGCGAGCTTGCCCTGAATCTGCCTCAGCGGACTGGCCTTCTTTGCGGCGACTGCGGCGTCCGCCGGCGGCGCCAGAGCACGTGCCGCGCCCACGAAGAGCGTCTTGCCGTTGCGGCGTCCGGCGAGCTCGACGCGGCCGCCGTGCGCGAGCGCGTTCAAGTCGGCACCCTTCAGCGACAACGCCGTCCCGTCGTCGAGCTTCACGAAATGCACGTGGACGACCATCCCGGCAACGCGGTCGTCGATCGTCAGCCGGTGCAGCACGCCGGTCAGCACTTCCTCGCGCGCGCCGGAGGCGGGCGCGACCGCCGCTACGTCCAGCGGATCGACGACGTGATGCGCGAAGGCCGGCCAGCACGCCAGGGCGCCGAGCAGGACGGCCCCGATTGCCCGGATCTCCAGATACTTGCGCGGGATGCCCATGCTCGCCCCTTCAGGAAAAAACGCCGATGCGAGCCGATGATCGATCGTCGAGCCCGCCTCGCAGGAATTTATATGCTAACGTCATAGGCACGGCGAGGCAAGGGGCCAAGGATGCCCGGGGGCGCTTTCGCTCGGCGTGACGCAAAGGGCCGCGACGAACCGACTCGCCGCCCTGCGGCGCAGGGCACGCCGGGCAGGCGATCCGCTTCCGTCGCTGAAAGACCGCCGCCCGCGCCCGCTTCTGTGTACGACAGGTTGCATTTTCGCGCGCGGGCTCAGGAACCGCGCCGCCGAACGCCATTTCCCGCCGGGGCGCCCCTGCGGAACCGATCGTCCGGAGGCCACGCGGAACGCCGGATCCGCGGTGCCGGCGCTCCCCCGGGGCACACGGCAATCCCCGACGGGGAGCGTACGTGCAATGGCGATGCGCTCGGCGCGCCCGGAAAGTATGATGTCGCAGTTCGCGGAGGGTGTCCGTCCGGCATCGGTGACCCTTGCCCGCGATGCATCCCGCCCCGAGCCTCTCCAGTCCGACCCATGATCCGAGACCCGGAAACGCTCGCCGCACTCGTCGAAGGCATTTCGCGCTTCGTCCGCGAGCGGCTGGTTCCGAGCGAGGCGGAGGTGGCCGAGACCGACGCGATCCCCGCGCCGATCGTCGCCGGGATGAAAGCGCTCGGACTCTTCGGCCTGTCCATCCCGGAGGAGTACGGCGGCCTCGGCCTGACGATGGAAGAGGAGGTGAACGTCGCGTTCGAGCTCGGGCGGACGTCGCCGGCGTTTCGCTCGCTGCTGGGCACGAACAACGGGATCGGCTCGCAGGGCCTCATCCTCGACGGGACGCCGGAACAGAGGGCGCGGTACCTTCCGCGACTCGCTTCGGGGGAGCTCGTCGCGTCGTTCGCGCTCACCGAACCGGGCGCAGGGTCCGATGCCGCGTCGCTCGCGACGACCGCGCTGCGCGACGGCGACCACTACGTGCTGAACGGGACGAAGCGCTACATCACCAACGCGCCCGAGGCGGGAATCTTCACGGTGATGGCGCGCACGAACCCGGCGGACAAAGGCGCGCACGGCATTTCGGCGTTCATCGTCGAGCGCGGCACGCCGGGCCTGTCTCTCGGCCGGCTCGACCGGAAGATGGGCCAGCGCGGCGCACACACGTGCGACGTGATCTTCGAGGACTGCCGCGTGCCGGCGGCGAACCTCATCGGCGGCAGGGAAGGCGTCGGATTCGGGACGGCGATGAAGGTGCTGGACAAGGGCCGCCTGCACATCTCCGCGGTCTGCGTGGCGGCCGCCGAGCGGATGCTCTCCGATGCGCTCGCCTATGCGCTCGAGCGCCGGCAATTCGGTCAGCCGATCGCGCAATTCCAGCTGGTCCAGGCGATGCTCGCCGACAGCAAGGCGGAGATCTACGCTGCGCGCTCGATGGTCGTCGACGCGGCGCGCCGGCGCGACGAGGGGCGCGATGTCGGTACGGAGGCGGCGTGCGCGAAGCTCTTCGCGTCGGAAATGTGCGGCCGCGTCGCCGACCGCGCCGTGCAGATTCACGGCGGCGCCGGCTACGTGAGCGACTACGCGATCGAGCGCTTCTACCGCGACGTGCGGCTGTTCCGCATCTACGAGGGCACGAGCCAGATCCAGCAGCTGATCATCGCGCGCAACATGATCCGCGAGGCACGCCGGTGACGGACGCCGTCGCCGCGGTGGAAGCCGGGCTCGCAGACACTCCGCGGCTCCTCGCTTCGCTGCCGCGGCGGATCAGCGACATCGCGTCGATCCAGGCGGCGCGCGCGCCGGATGCCCCGGCGCTGCGCGAGCGCGAATCGGTCGTGAGCTACGGCGAGCTGGCTGCCGCCGTCGCGAGCGCTGCCGCGGACCTCGCCGCCGCCGGCGTCCGCGCGGGCGACCGCGTGCTCGTCGTCGGCGAGAACTGCGCCGCGCTCCCCGCGCTGCTGTTCGCCGCCGCCCGCCTCGACGCGTGGACGGTCATCGTCAATGCCCGCCTGTCCGCACGCGAGATCGCCGCGATCCGCGATCACTGCGAGCCGCGCGTCGTGATCTACACCGCGCACGTCTCCGCCGAAGCGGCGGCGCATGCCGCGCGGCACGGTGGCGCGCGACCATGGCCGCTCGCGCGTCTGGGTGAGCTGCTGCGCGGTCCCTGCAACGCGGCGTGCTCGCCGCAGCCCGCAAGCGACGACCCCGCGCAGCAGGTCGCCGCGCTGGTCTACACGACCGGCACCACGGGGAACCCCAAGGGAGTGATGCTGACGCACCGGAACCTGCTGTTCATCGCGAAAGTGTCGGGCGGGCTGCGGCGCCTGGGCCCGGGCGACCGCGTCTACGGCGTGCTGCCGATCGCCCACGTCTACGGTCTTGCATCGGTGTGTCTCGCCACGCTTTTCGCCGGCGCGTGCCTGCACCTCGAGTCCCGCTATTCGCCGCAGGCGATGCTGCGCGCGCTCACGCAGGACGGCGTCACGGTGGCGCAGGGCGTCCCGACGATGTACGCGCGGCTCGTCGAGCTGATCGAATCCCAGGGCCAGCCGTTCTCCGCGCCGCGGCTGCGGTTCCTCTATGCCGGCGGGGCGCCCCTCGCGCCGTCGCTCAAGGCCGCCGCCGAGCGCGTCTTCGGGATCCCGCTGCACAACGGTTACGGCCTCACCGAGTCGGCGCCGACCGTCACGCAGACGCGGCTCGATGCACCGCGCGGCGACACGTCGGTGGGCACCGCGCTGCCTGGCGTCGAGCTGCGCATCGTCGACGCCGCGGGCCGCGACGTGGCGGCCGGCGAGCCGGGCGAATTGCGGGTGCGCGGCCCCAACGTGATGCGCGGCTATTACCGCGATCCCGCGGCGACCGCGGCGGCCGTCGATGCCGAAGGCTGGCTGCGCACCGGCGATCTCGCCCGACAGGACGCGGACGGCGCGCTGTTCATCGTCGGCCGCATCAAGGAGCTCATCATACGGTCCGGCTTCAACGTCTATCCGGCCGAGATCGAAAGCGTCCTGAATGCGCACCCGGCGGTGCTGCACTCGGCGGTCGTCGGCCGCGCCGTGCCCGACAACGAGGAAGTCGTTGCTTTCGTCGAGCTGGCGCCGGGGAAGACCGCGACGCCGGACGAGCTCGCGCAGTTCGCGGCAGCGCAGCTGTCGCCGTACAAGCGCCCGGCCGAGATAGTCATAATGCCCGGTCTGCCGGCATCGCCGACCGGGAAGATCCTGAAGGCCTCGCTGCGGACGGCGGCGCAGGCCCGCGCGCGCGCCACACCGCACCCCGGGAACCCGTCACCCGCCCTGGCAAACAGAGAGGAGCCCTCATGAAGCCCGCAAGCATCATCCGGACAGCGCTGTGGATACTGGGAACGTGCCTTGGCGTCGCCGCCGGTCCGGCGCGCGCCGAGGAGTTCGTCGTCGGCGTCGAGGTGCCGCTGTCGGGGACGCTGGCGCGCGTCGGCACCGGCATGAGCGAAGGCATCAACGTCGCCGCCGACGTCTTCAACCGCAAGAGCGGGAAGCACCGGATCAAGCTCGTCACGATCGACGACGAGTCGTCGCCGGCGAAGGCGATCGCCGCGGTCGAGAAGCTCGCGTCGCAGAACGCAGTCGCGATCACCGGCGGCTACGGCTCGAACAACATCGGGCCGGCGTCCGACGCGGCGGGCAAGGCGGGGCTCGTCTACATCACGTCGGGCGGCGTGGACGAGGCGCTGACGCAGCGCGGAATCAAGACTTTCTTCCGGATCAACAACACGGCGGGCTACTCGAAGGCGATGCTGGGCCTGCTCGCCGACATGGGCGCGAAGAGCGTGTCGATCGTCTACCTCACCAAGGAAGCGACGTCGGACCTCGCGAAGGATGTCGAGAAGGCGCTCGTCGCCAAGGGTGTGAAGGTCACGATGCACGCCTTCGACCCGGCGATCACCGATTTCAAGCCGATCGTCAACAAGATCAAGCTGCAGGACAAGCCCGACGTGATCGCGATGTCGGGGTACGAGAACGACTATGTCGGCATCCTCCGCGCCGCGAAGGTGCTGAAGCCCGACGTCAAGGCGATGGTCGGCGTGTGGTCGCTCGCCACTTCGAAGATGGCCGACGATTTCCCGGACCTCATGCCCAACGTCTACGGCACCGCGCTGCTGCCGTTCCCCGCCGAGTTCACCACAGCGGACGGCCGCGATTTCGCAGAGACGTACAAGAAGCTCTACGGCCACGAGCCCGACTACCTCGCCCAGTTCGGGTACGTGCAGTCGCAGCTCCTGTTCGAGGCCATCGTTCGTGCCTTCGACGCCGGCACGCTGAAGACGGGCGGCCTCGCCGCCGAGCTGCGCAAGTCCAGCCGCGACACGCTGATCGGCAAGGTGAGCTTCGACGACAAGGGCGACAACCTGAACTTCGCGCATCGGATGGGACAGCACCAGGGCAAGAAGATCGTCGTCGTCTGGCCGAAGGAACACGCGAACGGCACGATGGTCTACCCCGGCGTGCCGTGGTAGTTGTGAGCCCCCACGCTCACTGTCGTTCGCTGCCCCCCGAGGGGGAGCAAGGCCTCCCTTGGGACGACCCGGCGGGCGGCCCGTTCCGCAGCTGACGTCGAGCGGCCGCGGCGGAATCTTGACCGAGCTCGTCCTGCAGGCGCTCTACTCGGGCGTGCTGACCGGCAGCTCCTATGCGCTGATCGCGCTGGGGCTCGCGCTGGTGTTCGGCACGATGAAGATCATCAACCTCGCCCACGGCGAGCTGGTGCTGCTCGGCGCATACATCGCCTATACCTGCGAGTCGGCGCTGGGCGTCAACCCGCTGCTGGCGATCCCCGCCGCCATCGTCGTCGTCTGCATCGCGACGGCGCTCACCTACGCGCTCGTCGCCCGCATCGGGCGCGACCGCGAGCTCAATTCGCTGCTGCTCACCTATGGCGTCGGCGTCATGCTGACGAACGGCGCGCTGCTCCTGTGGAAGGCGGACATCCGCTCCACCCGGTCGGCCTGGCTGCAGGAGGCCTTCGTCATGGGCCCGCTCTACAGCATGCGGAGCGAGCTCCTGTTCTTCGTCGTCAGCGTCGCGATCATCGCGGGGCTCTGGTGGTGGCTTGCCCGGACCTGGGCCGGACGTGCCGTGCGGGCGGTGGCCTCCAATCGCGAGGCGGCGAAGCTGATGGGGATCGACCCGCACCGTGTCGAGCTCGCGTCGTTCGTCGTCGCGGGCCTGCTCGCCGCATTCGCGGGTGTCGCGATCTACAGCTTCGGCGTTATCCAGCCGTCGCTCGGAACGAGCCTCACGATCAAGGCATTCGTCATCACCGTGCTGGCCGGGATGGGCTCGGTGCCCGGCGTGCTCGTCGGCGCGCTGCTGCTCGGGATCACCGAGTCGCTGACGACGACGTTCCTGAGCTCCGCGCTGCAGGAGCTCGCGGGCATGGTGCTGTTCCTCGTCGTGCTCTTCGCGCTGCCCAACGGGCTCTTCGGCACGGCGTGGCGGCGCCGCGTGCGGTGACGGACGCCGGCGCCCGGGTGGACGCACACGCGGTCGGCCGCCGCGCAATCGTGCCGGCGCTCGTTGTCGCCCTGTATCTCGTCGTGCCGCTCGCGTTCGCCGGCAACCTCCATCTGATGAGCCTCGTCGTCGCGTCGCTGACGATCGGCGGCATCGCGCTCGCCTGGGCGCTGCTCGGCAATCTCGGCGGGCTCGTGAGCTTCGGTCATGCGGCCTTCTTCGGCGTGGGCTCGTATGCGTCGGCGCTCCTCGTGATGAAGGCGGGCTGGCCCATTGCGGCGGCCATCGTCGCCGGCGGCGCGAGCGCCGCGCTGGCCGCGGTGCTGGTGCTGCCCGCGCTGCGCCTGCGCGGTCCCTACTTCGCGCTCGCGGTCCTCGCCTACGCCCACATCTTCCGCATCGTCGCGACGGAGTGGAAGTCGCTCACGAATGGCGCCGGGGGCATCGGCAGCATTCCCCGGTTCCCCGTGGTGCTGGGCTACGATTTCTCCGGCAAGACCGGCGCGTACTGGATCGTGCTGTCGCTCGTGCTCGCCTTCGCCATCGTCTACCGCAGGGTGCGATACAGCGACTACGGCCTCGCGCTTTCCGCGATGCACGACAGCGAGGAAGCAACGCGCGCAGTCGGCGTCAACAGCGTGCTGCTGAAGGCGGCGATGCTGTTCCTGTCGGCGTTCATGACCGGCGTCATGGGCGCGTTCAACGCGCACTACATCGGCTTCCTCGAGCCGGACTACGCGTTCTCCGGGCTGTGGACGATGCTGCCGATCGTCGCCGCGATCTTCGGCGGCTACCGGACGATCGCTGGCCCGCTCTTCGGCGCCGTCGTCGTGTACCTCGTCGATCAGCTTGTCTTCAAGGCGGTGATGCCCATCGGGCACCAGATCGTGCTGGGCGCGCTCCTCGGCGCGATGATCCTCTGGAGCCCCGAAGGCCTGCTGCCGGCGCTCGCGAACCGGCTGCCGCGCGCGGGCGCGCGGCCATCGCGCGATGCTTGAGCTCGTCGGCATCGACGTTCACTTCGGCGGGATCAAGGCGCTCGACAGCGTTTCGCTCGCCGTGGGCACGAGCGAAATCGTCGGTCTGGTCGGCCCCAACGGCGCCGGCAAGACGACGCTGTTCAACGTGCTGTCGGGCACGGTCCGCCCGCGCCGCGGAACGATGCGCTTCGACGGCGCCGATCTCGGCGCGGTCCCTCCGTACGCCCGCGCCCGCCGCGGGCTCGGCCGCACGTTCCAGATTCCGCAGCCGATGCACACGCTGACCGTCGCCGGAAATCTGCAGGTCGCGCAGCGCTTCGGCGGCGGCGGCGTCGATCGCAGGGCGCAGGCGGAGATCCTCGAGCTCGTCGGCCTTGCCGGCAAGGCCGACCGCGACGCCGCGACCGGCCTCTCGCTGACCGAGCTCAAGGCGCTCGAAGTCGCGAAGGCGCTCGCGACGCGGCCGCGCATGCTGCTGCTGGACGAAGTGCTGGCCGGGCTCGAGGTGCAGGGCAAGCGGCAGTTCACGCAGCTCCTCGCGCAGATCCACGCGCGTTACGGGCTCGCGATCCTTATCATCGAGCACGACATCGAGACGATCCGCAGCCTGTGCCCGCGCGTCGCCGTGCTCGATTTCGGCAGGCTGATTGCCGACGGCACGCCGGCAGAGGTGTTCAGCAATCCCGCCGTGGTCGCGAGCTACACCGGAGTTCCGGCCGATGCTTGACGTGCGCGGCCTGCGCGCGGGCTACGGCGCGATCAACGTGCTGTGGGACGTCGACCTCGATGTCGCCGCCGGCCGCCTGACGACGATCATCGGTCCCAACGGCGCCGGCAAGACGACGCTGCTCCGCGCGATCATGGGCCAGGTCCCCGTCACCCGAGGACAAATCACGTTGGATGGACGCCCGTTGAAGGGAATGCCGACCTGGCGGATGCCGGACGCCGGAATCGCGATGATCCCGGAGGGCCGCATGATCTTTCGCGACATGAGCGTCGAGGAAAACCTGCTGCTCGGCGCCTGGCCGGTGCGTCGGCACGCGGACCTCGGACGGCGCGTCGCGGATGCCTACGCGATGTTTCCGCGTCTCGCCGAGCGCAGGAGGCAGCTTGCGGGATCGCTGTCCGGGGGCGAGGCGCAGATGCTCGCGATGGCGCGCGGCCTGATGACGGAGCCGCGGCTGCTGCTGATCGACGAGCCGTCGCTGGGGCTCGCCCCCGTCGTCGTGCGGGACATCTTCGCGCTGCTCACCCGACTCAGGGCGGAGGGCCGGACGATCGTGCTGGTCGAGCAGAACACGCAGCGCGCCGTCGAGGTCGCCGATCAGGTCTGTCTGATGCAGGGCGGGCGAATCGTCTCGTCGCAGCCTGCTGCGGAGGTCGATCTCGATCGGTTGCACGGGGTCTACTTCGCCCGGTAGTATTCGTCGACCACCGGCCGCAGGTGCACACGTGCCGAAGCAGCTGGACCTTCAATGTCGTCGCGCTGCCGCGCATTCCCGGAGCTTCCATGCGAAGACGGATCGAACATCCCTGCCGCACGCTGCTGGCGGCGTCTGCCCTCGGCGTCGCCCTTTCTGCGGGCGCCGCCGACATCGGGCAGATCAAGGTTGCGAAAGGCCAGGTGGCCATCGAGCGCGGCGGCCAGGCGCTGCCGGGCGAGGTCGGCGCGCGCCTGCAGGCCGCGGACGTGCTGAAGACCGGCGCCGACGGGTCGGTCGGAATCACGATGAGCGACAACTCGCTGCTCTCCGCCGGACCCAACAGCATCCTCGTTCTCGACCGGTACGCGTTCGACCCGACGACGAGCCAGGGGCAGTTCGATGCGTCGCTGCAGAAGGGCTCGCTCGCCGTGATCTCGGGCCGCATCGCCAAGCAGTCGCCGGACGCGATGAAGGTGCGCACGCCGTCGTCGATCCTCGGCGTGCGCGGCACCGAATTCGTCGTCAGCGCCGATGACTAGGGTCCGCGATCGCCTGCGCGGCGGGCTGGCCGTCGCATTGCTGTCCGCGTTCCTCGGCGCCTGCGCGACGCAGACCGGGACCGTCGTGCTGCTGCCCGAGAAGGGAGGCGCGAACACGGCGGTCTCCGTGCGACAGGGCGACCAGGAGGTCGTGCTCGACAAGCCCTATGCGGCGGCGCACCCGACGACGTCCGGGCCGCGCGCCTACACGTCGAGCCCGCAGGAGGTCGAGGCGCAGTTCGGCGCAGCGCTGAAGGCGCAGCCGACGCGGCCGGCCTCGTTCACGCTGTACTTCGTCGAAGGCCGCGACGAGTTCACCGACGCGTCGAAGCAGATCCTCGCCGACGTGCTGTCCGAGATCGCGAAACACCCGGTGCCGGACATCGTGGTGGTCGGGCACACGGACACCGTGGGCAGCGACGCGGTGAACGATGCGCTGGCGCTGCGCCGCGCCGAGACCGTGCGCGCGATGCTGGTCGGCCGCGGCCTCTCGTCCGCAAGCATCGTGACCGTCGGCCGTGGCAAGCGCGAGCTCCTCGTGCCGACGCCCGACAACGTCGCCGAACCGCGCAACCGGCGCGTGGAAATCGTCGTGCGGTGACGCCGCGACGGTGAAGGGGGCCGCGCCGGCATTCCGGAGCCGCGGCTCAGCCCGAAGCGGAGGCGCCCGCGGCCCGCGGACCCTT
>Ga0209048_10004554_pt1 | contig 13252 bp, 10 predicted proteins | sample FrelakmetCRP12CR_FD_187146 | JGI IMG/M metagenome (GOLD analysis project Ga0209048, IMG submission 187146) | Freshwater lake sediment microbial communities from the University of Notre Dame, USA, for methane emissions studies - CRP12 CR (SPAdes)... | ecosystem: Environmental > Aquatic >... | reverse complement strand
GCCCCAGTCATTCCAATAATTCCTGGCGACCATGATGCTGCCGTCGGTGTGGCTGACCGCCAGCGCCAGACGATCATAGAAGATGTCAACGATCTCACCCCGGGCTTCGCCGCCGGGATTGCAGTAGATCGGCCGCACCGCCGCAACGATGGTCACGCCGTTCACTGGAAGCACACTAGGAGTCGGGAAGTGTCCGAATGTCCAACCGTCGTTAGAAGTCATTCGGTGATTCATTTCCCAAACCTCGCCGTTGATGGTGGTTGTTGAGGGGGCCCATATCGGCGTGAGTACGCCGCCCACCGGATCAGCGATAGGCCAGTTTGCTGGAGCCGGACATGGGGTGACCACGGAGAATAGCGGGCTAAAGTCCGCAAACGCGGTATTCAAACCTACGGTCAGCAGCAATGCGGCCGCAACTGCGGCGGTTTTACCGGCGAGGCCGAGCGGCCAACGGTGTCGGCTTGGGAGCGATTGAGACAGGTTGCGATCAAGCAAACGCAACTGGCCCGGAGGGGGCCCTGCGGTGATGATGGTTTTCATAGTTCGTTTCCTTTTACTCTGTTTTCTTGTTTATGGTTTACTAACGGGTTCGCGCGGCTGCACGAACCGGATTGGTCAGAATCTGGTCGCCTGCCCGGAGTCCGATCGGTGTGCAGAGGCGGCGGTGAGGAGCAAGGCGGAACGACCGCGACGGTTCTAAATAAGAAATTGCTTGGGCGCGCCCGCCGGGGGAGCGCCGGTTTCCGTGCGCCCACCTACCGTAAGCATTCATGACGCGATTATTGCCTGAAGGATGGGCCTGTCAAGCCCATAATTCAGCTTTTTTTTGAGCCCGGAATGCGCGCCGGATCGCGCCGCCGGCATGTTTTTGCGCTGCATGTAACACGAGACCTGTTTAATGGCGTAAATGATTATGGATGAATAGTTTATACACTGTCAGGCAGATAGACATAAGGATAAATAAAGAGAGCTACGGATTTCGCGGATCACGCGGATTGGTGGGAGGGAAGAGATCTCCGGATAAAGTTCCGTTCCCCCCGTCTTCACCGTGGGGATTCGCGGAACCTAAATCAGCCCGAGTTGTCGCAGACAATCGGCGAGCTTCTGCCGCAGCGGCGGCGCCATCTCGCAGAGCGGCAGGCGGTAGACTTCCTCGATCTTGCCCTGCATGGCCAGCGCGGCCTTGACCGGCACGGGGTTCGTGTCGAGGAACAGGTCCGTGAACAGCCGGTAGTATTGCCGGTGCAGCGCCTGCGCGGCGGGCCAGTCGCCCCGCAGCGCGGCGTGGACCAGGTCCGCGATGGGTTTCGGCGCCACGTTCGACGCCACGCTGATCACGCCCACCGCGCCGACGGCCATCATCGGCAGCGTCAGCGCGTCGTCGCCGGAAAGGACTTCGAGCCCGCAGCACTGGATGGTCTGGCTGACGCGGTCCACGCTGCCGCCCGCCTCTTTGATGGCGACGATGTGCGGGTGCTTGGCCAGCTCGACGACGGTCGCCAGATCGATCTCGCGGCCGGTGCGGCCGGGGATGTTGTAGAGCACCGTCGGCAGCCCGAGATCGGCCACGGCAGTGAAATGCCGGATCAGGCCGGCCTGGCTCGGCCGGTTGTAATACGGCGTCACCTGCAGCGTCGCGTCGGCGCCCGCGGCCTGCGCGTGGCGCGTCAGCTCCAGCGCTTCCGTGGTGGAATTGGCGCCGGTGCCGGCGATGACCTTGATCCGTTGCCGGGCCGTCTGCACGCAGACGGCGACCACTCGGTCGTGTTCGTCGTAGTCCAGCGTCGGCGATTCGCCGGTGGTGCCCACCGGCACAATGCCGTCAATCCCGGCGGCGACCTGTTCTTCGATCAGCCCGCGCAGCCGGCCGTAATCCACGATACCGTTCCGGTCGAACGGCGTCACCAGTGCGGTATAGGCGCCCTGCCACATGCGTCACCTCTCCTCAAACTCTGCAACCCCGCTGGCCCGCCGCCCCGGCGGCGGATTCCTCCATTGGAGGACCAAACCGGGGTTAGTTTCCCCCATGCCGGCCCAAAAGGCAATGCCGCAGTTGACGAATTAGCTTGCTTGCGGGCGGCGGATGGCTATGATGCCGCTCCTTCGCCGCCGGGACCGGAGGCCTGCTCCCGCATTTCCCGGAACCGGCGGCGGCAATAGAAGAGGCGGTTATGGCCAGAACGATTCCACTGGAACGCATCAGAAACATCGGGATTATGGCGCATATTGACGCGGGCAAGACCACCGTCAGCGAGCGCATTCTCTTTTACTCGGGCAAGACCCATAAGCTCGGCGAGGTGCACGACGGCGCGGCCATCATGGATTGGATGCCCCAGGAGCGCGAGCGCGGCATCACCATCACCTCGGCGGCCACGACCACGACGTGGCGCGACCACCGGATCACGCTGATTGACACCCCGGGGCACGTAGACTTTACCGTGGAGGTGGAGCGCAGCCTGCGCGTGCTGGACGGCGCGATCGCGCTGTTTTGCGCCGTGGGCGGCGTGCAGCCGCAGTCGGAGCAGGTCTGGCACCAGAGCGAGAAGTACAACGTGCCCAAACTGGCGTTCATCAACAAGATGGATCGCACCGGCGCGGACTTCTTCGGCGTGGTGGAGGAGATCCAGAGCGAGTTGGGCGCCAATGCCGTGCCGGTGGTCATTCCCCTCGGGCAGGAGGAACATTTCCGGGGCCTTATTGATCTGATCACCATGAAGGCCATCCTCTACGACGAGGCCTCCGAGGGCCGCGATTTCAACGAGGTGGATATTCCCGCCGAGAAGCTGGAGAAGGCCCGCAAGTGGCGCGCGAATCTGGTTGAAAAATGCGCGGAGCAGGACGACGCCCTGCTGGAGAAGTTCCTGGAAACCGGCGATCTGTCCATGGAGGAAATCCAGGGCATTCTGCGCAAGGCCACCATTGCCCGGCGCGTGGTGCCCGTGTACTGCGGTGCCGCGTTCAAGAACAAGGGCATCCAGCGGCTGCTCGACGGCGTCATTCACTGCCTGCCGGCGCCCAACGAAATTCCGCCGATCATCTCGGCCCAGGAGGAGGATGTCGACGTCCGCGAGCCCAAGGACGACGCGCCCTTCTCCGCGCTGGCGTTCAAGCTCATGGCCGACAAGCACATCGGCAAGCTGACCTACATCCGCGTCTATTCCGGCACGCTGCGGGCCAGCGACCTGGTGCTCAACAGCACTCAGGACAAGACACAGCGCATCGGCCGGATCCTGCGCATGCATGCCAACCGTCAGGAGCCCATCGAAGCGGCGTATGCCGGCGACATCGTCGCCGTGGTCGGCTTGGGCGAAACCAAGACCGGCGATACGCTCTGCAGCCAGGACCATCCGATCCATCTCATGTCCATCGAATTCCCGACCCCGGTGGTGTCCATCAGCATCGCCCCCGCGACCAAAGTGGACAACGAGCGGCTGGGCGAGGCGCTGCACCGGCTGGCGGACGAGGATCCGACGTTCGTGGTGTCTTTCGATCAGGAGACCAACGAGACCATCATCTCCGGCATGGGCGAGCTGCACCTGGAAATCATCGTGGACCGCTTGAAGCGCGAGTTCAGCGTCGCCGCCAGCGTCGGGCGGCCCGAGGTGGCCTACCGCGAGACGGCGACCGTGGCGGTCAAGGGCCAGTACAAGCACGTCAAGCAAAGCGGCGGCCGCGGCCAATATGCGGACGTGTACCTGCAGTTGGAGCCGATGGGTCCGGGCAGCGGTTTCGAATTCGTCAACGACGTGGTCGGCGGCCGCATCCCGACCAACTTCATCCCGGCCGTCGAGAAGGGCGTCATCAAGGCCATGCACCACGGCCCGTTTGCCGGCTATCCCGTGGTGGACATGAAAGTCACGGTGTACGACGGTTCGTATCACGAGGTGGATTCGAACGAATTCGCGTTCCAGGAGGCGGCGCGCGCGGGCTTCAAGCAGTTGTTCCTGAAGGCTCATCCGACGCTGCTCGAGCCGGTGATGTCCGTCGAGGTGGTGACGCCCGAGGAATTCATGGGCCCGGTGACGAGCTCCGTCTGCCAACGCCGCGGCAAGATCGAAGCCATGGAGAACAAGGGCGCGACGCGCGTCATCACCGGCCTTGTGCCGCTGGGCGAGATGTTCGGCTACGCCAACGCGCTGCGCACGATGAGCCAGGGCCGCGCCTCGTTCACCATGGTCTTCGAGCATTACGAGCCCGTGCCCTTTGCGCTGACCGAGGAAATCGTCAAGCGCCGCCGCGAGCAGAACAAGATCCGCTGAGCGCGGCCGACCGCCGGCGGCGGAAAACGCTGGCCTTGGGCGCGGTTTTCAGGCAGGGTGGCAGCGATGCAGACGTCCGCGAACCAGGCCAGCGCCGCGGTCCCGTTGCGCTGGGTGGGACCGGTGAAGGTCATCGGCCCGGAGGTGGTCGCCGAGGTCCTCGTGCCCCTGGCGACCTACGAGGCGCCGCTCTGGCCCTCGGTCCAGCGCGGCGCGCGGGTCGCGGCTTTGGCGGGCGGCATCCGGGCCGTCGTGGTGGACGACCGCATGACGCGCTCCGTGCTGCTCGAAGCGCCGGACGCGGCCGCGGCCCTGCGCATCGCCGACGCGGTCGCGGGCCGCATGGCGGACCTGCAGTCCGAGGTCGCCGCCACCAGCCGCTTTGCCCGCCTGCTCGCCCTGCACCGCCAACTGGTCGCCAACCTCCTCTACCTGCGGTTCGAGTTCCAGACCGGCGACGCCGCCGGCCACAACATGACCACCGCCGCGGCGGAGCGGCTGATGGACTGGCTGCTCCGGGAATATCCGGAACTGCGCTACGTCTCGATCTCCGGCAACTACTGCGCCGACAAGAAGGCGACGGCGGTCAACGGCATCCTGGGACGGGGCCGGAACGTGATCACGGAACTCACCGTGCCGCGCGCCCTCTGCGAACGTTATCTCAAGACCACGCCCGAAAAGATCGTGGACCTGAACATCAAGAAGAACCTGCTGGGCTCGCTGCTGGCCGGCGGCGTACGCTCCGCCAATGCGCACTTCGCCAACATGCTGCTGGCGTTTTACCTCGCCACCGGCCAGGACGCGGCCAACATCGTCGAGGGCTCGCAGGGCTTCGTCCAAGCCGAGGTCCGCGGAGGCGAACTGTACTTTTCCGCCACGCTGCCGAACCTGATCGTCGGCACGGTTGGCAGCGGCCAGGAGCTGGATTTTGCGCGGGCGAACCTGGAGCGGCTGGACTGCCGGGCCGCGCGCGCGCCGGGCGTCAATGCGCGGCGCCTGGCCGTCCTCTGCGCCGCCACGGTGCTCTGCGGCGAGCTGTCGCTGCTCGCGGCACAAACCAACCCGCACGAATTGATGCGGGCGCATCTGAAACTGGAACGGCAAAAATGAAGAGCGGCCGGGGGCGTTGCGCGCCCCGGCCCCGGACGCCGGATGGACAACCGACCGCGCAGCACGACCGCATGAACGCCACCACCGACCAGCGCAAGCAGGAGCACTTGGACATGCTGGCCCGCGACCCGGACGTGGACCGGCGCAAAGCCTATTTCGACGAGTTCCGCCTGACGCACCGCGCGCTGCCGGAGATCGCGCGGGACACGGTGGACGCCGCGGTGACCTTCCTCGGCCGCCGGCTGTCCTTCCCGCTGATCATCTCCGCCATGACCGGCGGCGAGGGCCGCCGCATGCAGCGGATCAACCGCAACCTGGCGCTGGCGGCCGAGGCGGAAGCCGTGGGGCTGGGCGTCGGCTCGCAGCGCGTGATGTTTTCCCATCCGGCGGCGCGGCGCAGTTTCGAACTCCGGCCGTTCGCGCCGCACGCCCTGCTGCTGGCCAACCTGGGCGCCGTGCAGCTCAACTACGGGTTCGGTCTGGCGGAATGCCGCGCGGCCGTGGCGGCGGTGGGCGCCGACGCGCTGTGCCTCCACCTCAATCCGCTGCAAGAAGCCATTCAACCCGGGGGCGACACGAATTTCCACGGCCTGGCGGCGAAGATCGGGCGGATCGCCCGGGCCCTGCCGGTGCCGGTGATCGTCAAGGAGGTCGGCGCCGGACTGTCCCTGGCCGACGCGCAGCGGCTCGTGCGCCAGGGCGTGCGGATTCTCGACGTGGCCGGCGCGGGGGGCACCTCGTGGAGCCGGATCGAACATGGCCGCCGGCCCGCGGCGGAATCCGGCGACCAGCTCGGCCTGCTGTTCCAGGACTGGGGCGTGCCCACGCCCCAGGCGCTGCTGGCGCTTCGGCCGCTACGAGGGAAGGTCGCGCTGGTGGCCTCCGGCGGCCTGCGTTCGGGCCTCGACATGGTCAAGGCCGTGGTGCTGGGCGCGACCGTCTGCGGTATCGCTGCACCGTTCCTGGAACCCGCGCGCCGCTCGCCTGAAGCGGTCAGGGCGGTCATTCGCCGGCTGCGCCGCGAATTTGAGACCGCCATGTTTCTGTTGGGCTGCCGCCGTGTGGCGGACTTCCGCGGCGATCTGAGCCGGCTGCAGAACCATTCCGTCGGCGCGCGCCAGCCGGCAATACAGGTTTGACGGGCGGGCCGCGCATGCTATATTGTGAGGCCGTGATAAGGTATTCCTTCCATTTTCGATGGTGGATGTTGAGCGTGACCCTGCTGGGTGTCCTCGTTGGCGCGGAGCATGCGCCGGCCCAGCAGACCAACAAACCACGCCGCGTCTTCAGCTATACCAGCCGGATTCACCTGGTGGACACACCGGCGACGGTGGCCGCGCCGGTGAACAAGGCCGAGGAGGCCATGGAACCGGAAGATAAAACCGCCGGCCTCGTGATGAACAGCGTGGAGGCTCCGGCCCTGCATGCGGTTCCGCCGCGCCGGGTCAGCCTCAAAAAAGATCAGGACCGCGACAACGTGCCGTGGATTCTCCCGCCGCCGCAGACCGGCGACACCAACGGGCGGCCGGTCAAGGTCTCGGGTTGGGGCTGGCTGGTTGACGAGGTCGAGGCGCTGCGGAAATACAGCGATCCGATCTTCAACGAGCAGGAACCCGACGCCCCCTGGGCCGCAAAATCATCCTCAGCCGCGCAAGCCAACGACCCCGGTCGGGCGCACATCGGGTTGGTCTCGGATCATGGTTTTCAGCCCGCGTTGCCACTGGACATGGCATCCAACCGCATGGAACAGGTGGTGAGCGACAGGAGTTTTGAAGATCTCAAGCGCCTCAAAACCGAACCCCCGCGGCAGACGCTGGATCTCGCCCGCCGTCCTGACCGGCTGGCGGACATGTCCGGTACCAACGAAACACTGGGTCTGGCCCGCATTACACCGGGACACCCGACGTTGGAGGGCCAGGCCCTACAGAAAAGCCCGACGTTGCTCTCCGAAATGATCAAGCCCTACATGGCGGACATGGCCGGCGGAATGACGCTCAAAACCCCTTCGTCGCCGTTGCTCGCCGCCCCCACGGCGGCACCTTCCCGGCTGGCCGGCGACGCGCTGAAGACGGCCACTTCGCGCTGGACGTTGCCGGGCAACACTCCGTTCGAGGTTTCACCGCCGGCCGCCGCTTTCCGTTCGCCGGCGGAGACCGCCGTAACACCCGGGACCGCCCCGCGCGCGCTTCAGCCGGTGAGCTTTACCCCCACCACGCTCTACGCCAGCCCGTTGAACATCCTCCCGCCGGCCGGCGCCAGCCACTGACACACCGCCATCCGTTATGACGTCCGGCTCATTCCGCCCGGACAATGTCCGCACCCAGCGCGCGGAGTTTCTCCTCCACCCGCTCGTAGCCGCGGTCAATCATCTGGGCATTTTCAATGACGGTTTCGCCGCGGGCGCAGAGCGCGGCGATGATGAGCGCCATGCCCGCGCGGAGGTCCGGACTGCTCAACGGCGTGCCGTGCAGCCGCGCGGGACCCGCCACCACCACGCGATGCGGGTCGCACTGCACGATGTGCGCCCCCATGTCCAGCAGGCGATCCACAAAATACATCCGGCTCTCGAACAACTTCTCGAAGAACAGCACGCTGCCGGCGGCCTGCGTGGCCAGCACAATGGCCACGCTCATCAGGTCCGAGGGAAACGCCGGCCAGATGCCGTCCGTGATCGTCGGCAGTTCGGCGCCCGGTTCCTGGCGGATGCGCAGGCGCCGCCGCGGCGCGAGCGCCAGCCGGTCCGGTTCCGCGGTCCACACCACGCCGAGTTTGCCGAACGTCCGCTGCATCACCGCCAGCGTAACCGCGTCCAGCGCGCCCGGCACCGTCAGCGTGCCGCCGGTGGCGGCGGCGGCGGCCAGGTAGCTGCCCAGTTCGATGTAGTCCGCACCGAGGGTGTGTTCCGCGCCGTGCAGTTGGGCCACGCCTTCGATGCGCAGGCGGTTGGTGCCCAAGCCGGTGATCCGCGCGCCCATGGCGTTCAGCAGTTCGCCGAGATCCTGCACGTGCGGTTCGCAGGCGGCGTTGAACAGCGTGGTGCCGCCCTCGGCCAGCACGGCGGCCATCAGCAGGTTCTCCGTCGCCGTCACGCTGGCCTCGTCCAGCAGGATGTCTGCGCCCCGGAGCTGGCGGCGGCGAAAGACATAATTCCGCCCGACCTCCGTCTGGATGCCGAGCGCCCGGAAGCCGTTGACATGCGTGTCCACCCGGCGGCGGCCGATGATGTCGCCGCCCGGGGGCGGCAGGACGGCGCGGCCATGCCGCGCCGCGAGCGGGCCGGCGAGCAGCAGGGAGGAACGGACACGCCGGCAGAGCGCCGGATCCAGCCGGCGCGGGCGCACCCGCGCGCCGCGCAGCGTAACCGTGTCGCCGCGGCACTCCACGGCCACGCCCAGCGCCGCGAGCAGCTCCAGCATCACCTGCACGTCAAGGATTTGGGGCACGCCGTGCAGCGTCACCGGCGCAGCGGTCAACAGCGATGCCGCCAGCATCGGCAAGGCGGCGTTTTTATTGCCGACCATCGCCAGCGAGCCGCTCAGCGGACGCTGTCCGTGAATAATGAAGCGGGCCATGTGCCCCGCATCCTAGCACATCCCAACGTGCGCGCAACCCGCAAGCTGCTCACAGCGCGGCCGCGCCGTCGGCGTGGTCGGCGGTGGCCAGCGCCCGGAGCCGGTCGCGCAGCAGGGCGGCGCGTTCAAAGTTTTCGGCCGCCACCGCCTGGTCGAGTTCCTCGCGGAGACGGTCCACCGGGCTGCGCGGCTGGCGCTGCCGCAGCCCGTCCGTGAGCTCGCGCAATGTCGCCCGCACCGGAGCGAGCACCGGCTCGGGGAGCTCATGCCGGGCGGCGAAGGTTTCGATGTCTTCGCGGGCGCACTCCAGCGCGGCGCCGGCTTCCGCAAACTGCCGGGCCGCCAGGGCCTTTTCGGCGCACGCGCGCGCTTTCATCAACCGTACATGCGGATAAAACGTCAGGGCGATCTGGCCCGGTTCCGCCAGCGCATGGCGGCCGAGGAACTCGATGATGCGCAGGTTGTGCTCGGTGTCGCGGATGACGCCATCATAGTGCCGCAACGCAAACAGGGCGGTGTAGCGGTAATAGTACTGCAGCATCTCCTGTTGCAACGCGGCGCAGGCCGGCTCATCGAGCCGGAGTTTCGGAGTGTCGGGGGGGGCGGTCTGTTCCAGCAGCAGGTAGTGGTGCAGCAGCGAAGCGCAACCGTGCGGCCGCAGGCCATCCGGCCGATCCTGCAGCTCCATCTGGAAAATGCCGAGGTCCACGCGCAACTGGACCTTGAGCTTGGCGTCGTCGCCCTCGACCCAGCGGGCCGTGACGCGCTGCGGATTATAATCCCACGCCTTTAGAATGGATCCCAGGTCCTGACTCATCTTGGCTATACTATAAAGGATCGGCGTCTTTTTTCAATGCGGCTGCGCGCGCGGGTGGCGCCTGCGGAGTTGCGGCCCGGCGGCGACGGGCTATAATCGCGCCATGCCGCTGCCGGAAAAAATCCAGCACAAACTGCAGACCCTGCCGGACAAGCCGGGCGTGTACTTCATGCGCAACCGGCAGGGCCGGATTATCTACGTCGGCAAGGCCGCCAGCCTGCGCAACCGCGTCCGCAATTACTTCCGCCGCAGCACGCAGCGCAGCGCCGATCCGAAGCTGCGCAGTCTGTTGCACAGCGTGGATGACTTCGACACCCTCGTCTGCCGCACCGAGGCCGAGGCGACGCTGACCGAGGGCCGGATGATCAAGGACTTCCGGCCGCGCTTCAACGTGCTGCTCAAGGATGACAAGCGTTTTCTGCTGCTCCGCATCCACCTCGGCGAGCCGTGGCCGCGCCTCGATGCCGTGCGGCTGCAGAAGGAGGACGGCGCCACCTACTTCGGCCCGTACGCCTCGTCCGCCGCGGCCTGGGCCGCGCTGGAATTCATCGAGCGGCGTTTCGGCCTGCGGCGCTGCCGGCCGCTGGAGCCGGGCCCGACGGACCACCAACACTGCCTCAACGATGTCGTCCGCTACTGCTCCGCGCCCTGCATCGGCAAGGTGACAGCAGAGCAATACCGCGCGCGGGTGGACACCGCGTGCGCCTTCCTGCGCGGCGAGCGGCCGGAAATTCTGGACGAAATCCGGCTGGCGATGGAAAAGGAAGCCGCCGCGAAGCGCTACGAGAAAGCCGCCGCGCTGCGCGACACGCTGCTGCTCCTGCGCCGCGCGGTCAAGGAGCGCGCGCTGGGCACGCGTTCGCTGGCGCTGAAAGCCGCGGACGCCGCCGCCGGGGTGGCTGAGTTGCAGCAGGCGCTGGGCCTGGCGCTCCTGCCGCGCGTGATCGAGGCCTACGACGTCTCCCATATCGCCGGCACGCTCGCCGTGGGCAGCATGGTCTGCGCCGTGGACGGCCTGCCGCAGAAAAACCGGTACCGCCGCTTCCGCATCCGCACCGTCGCCGGGAGTGACGATCCCGCCATGATGGCCGAAATGATCCACCGCCGCTACGCCCGCCTGGTCGCCGACCAGGGCGCACGCCCGGACCTGGTGCTGGTGGACGGCGGCCTGACGCAACTGCGCGCCGCACGCCGCGCGCTCGACGCGCTGGGCCTGGCCGGGCTGCCCGTCGCCGGCCTGGCCAAACGGTTCGAAGAAATTTATTACGAGGGCCGCCCGGCGCCGGCGGCCGCCCGGCGCCCGCACGCCACCAGCCCCGAACAGCCCGGCGCCCCCACCCCGCCTGCGGCGGAGCCGATCTTGCGCCTGCCGGACGGATCCCGCGCGCTGCAGGTCCTGCAGCGCCTGCGCGACGAGGCGCATCGCTTTGCCCTGGCCTACCACCACCGGCTGCGGTTCCAGCGCATCCGCGAATCGCAGCTCGACGACGTCGCCGGGATCGGCCGGAAACGCAAGGAAGTCCTGCTCCGGCATTTTGGCTCCCTCGCCCGGCTGCGACGCGCCAGCGAGGCGGAGATCGCCGCCGTGCCCGGCGTCGGCCAGGAGGTGGCCCGGCTCATTAAAAAGACGCTCGCCGCCGGCGCCGGCGATAAGGTACATAAAGACTCCGCGACCGAATAACGAAAGGAAAACCCATGCCCCTCATCAAGATCAATGCCAATGTGGACCTGCCGGAAAACCAGCAGCAGGCGCTGCTGGCCGCGCTGTCGCGGACGCTGGCCGAGGTGACCCATAAGCCCGAAGGATACTGCATGGTCACCTTCACCCGCGCCGCGGTGCTGTTTGCCGCCCGGCCCGGCCCGGCGGCTTTCGTGGACGTGCGCGGCATCGGCGGGCTGACCCGCGAGGTGAATCAACAGCTCACGGAACACATCGGCGCGCAGTTGAAAAAGTCGCTCGGCGTGCCGCCCGACCGCGTGTATGTCACCTTCACCGATGTCCCGGCCGATCGCTGGGGTTGGAACGGGAAGCTGTTCGGATAAGCGGATCTTCCGGAACCTGGACATCGGTATGCACAACCGCACTCCCGTCCCGCGCCTCGGGACCCTGATCCGGGCCGAGGAGGGCGCGGTGGCCATCCGGCGGCTGCGGTCACACGGTTTTGAAAGCTATGCGCTGAACTTCGGGCCGCGGCCGTTCACGTTGGAGCTGTCCCAGCTGGCGGACGATCTGCGCGCTGCGCTGGCGGGGTCCGGCGCGGTGATCAGCGCGTTGTCTTTCTACGGCAACCCCTTGGCGCCGGGCGCGGCCGGCTGCGCGGCAATCTGCTGCTGGCGGCAACTGATTGACATGGCGCCCTGGTTCGGCACGGACGTGGTCGCGGGCTTTGCCGGCCGCGTGCCGGGCGCGTCGGTGGACGACAGCCTCCCGCGGTTCCAACAGGTGTTCGGCGCGCTGGCCGCGCGCGCGGCGGAACGCGGCGTGCGGCTGGCGTTCGAGAATTGTCCCATGGGCGGCAACTGGACGACGGGCGACCGCAACATCGCGTTCCATCCGGCGGCGTGGGAGCGGATGTTCGCCGCCGTGCCGGCCCCGAACCTGGGCCTGGAGTGGGACCCCAGTCACACGCTGTGCCAGTTGGCCGATCCGCTGCCGCAACTGCGGCGCTGGGTGAAAAGAATTTTCCACGTGCACGCCAAGGACGCGCAACTCCGGCGTGCCGTCCTGCGCCGCGCGGGCCTGCTGGGGCCGACGCCCGCAGCGGTACACCGCTTCCCCGGCCTGGGCGTGCTGGATTGGACGGCGGTCCTGCGCGCGCTGCGCCGCGGCGGCTACCGCGGCGCGGTGGACATCGAAGGCTGGCATGACCCGGTCTTCCGCGGCGCCCGCGAACTGGAAGGACAGATCAACGCGCTGCGCTACCTCCGGCGCTGCCGGCGCGCTTGCGAGCCGTCACTCGGATCTTAAACGACTGCCCTTTTGTTCCTTTTATGACTGTTCCTTTTATGACTTGACTGCCTTCGCTTAGTCTAGTAACCTTCCCGCATCATGAAGAAAGTATTTCCGCTCGATCTGGACGAAGACTTGCACCGGCGCCTGAAACACGCCGCCATTGATGCAGGTCTCACCCTTCAGGCGTTCATCATTCGGGCCTTGGAGGAACGTGTCGATCATAACAGCATCACAACACCGAAAGGGTCCAGAAACCATGATCAGCCAGCGTACCGTGGTCGTTAGGCCGAAAAAGACCGACAGGGTTGCGCGTGGTATCGCAACCAATCAACTCGTTTTTTCTGCTTACCAAGGGACGAACGACGACATATTCCCGCATGTTCTGGCGCTGCACGTGCCGGAAGGCAGTATCGTTGCCGATATTACCTATGGCAAGGGCGTGTTTTGGAAGAACATCAGACCCGGCGCTTACGATGTTCGACCGACTGATTTGGCTACGGGCGTGGACTGCCGGAAACTTCCGTATGGTGACGGGATGCTT
>Ga0209048_10004553_pt1 | contig 13252 bp, 12 predicted proteins | sample FrelakmetCRP12CR_FD_187146 | JGI IMG/M metagenome (GOLD analysis project Ga0209048, IMG submission 187146) | Freshwater lake sediment microbial communities from the University of Notre Dame, USA, for methane emissions studies - CRP12 CR (SPAdes)... | ecosystem: Environmental > Aquatic >... | reverse complement strand
GTCCATACGGCCGATCTTTTTTCGGAGCTGAACGGTCAGCAGGCCGATATTGAGCATTGCGGCAAGCGAGTTGGCAAGCGCCAAGCCTCCGTGCTGAAGTGGTGTCCATACGATAAAAACGAGCATCAGCACTGCGTTGGTGATCATTGCCACGATCGCGATCTTGACAGGAGTTTTCGTATCCTGGAGCGCGTAGAAGGCTTGTACCACGATGCGCACGCCGGCAAAAGCCCAGAGCCCCACGGCGTAGTACAGGAGCGCATCCGCGGTTCCCTGCGTAGAAAGACGGTCGAACTGACCGTGTTCGAGCAAGACATTCACGATCGGCATACGAAGCGTAATGAGCCCGGCCATGGCCGGGAACATGATGAAAAATACGAGCCGCAGGCCGAGCGAAAATGTGTCGCGAAATTCCGCAGTCTCACGCCGTACGGCTTGTGCCGACATGGTCGGAAGCACTGCCGTGGCAATGGCTATCCCGAAGATGCCGAGCGGAAAATGGATGAAACGCATACCATAGAAAAGATAGGTGATGCTTCCCGTGGCAAGGAAGGATGCGAAGATGGTCCCGATAAAGATGTTGAATTGGTTCACCGAGGAGCTTACGAGGACCGGCAGGACCAGCGTTCCTATCTTTTTCACACCAGGATGGCTGGGCTCGAACTGAGGCCGTATCATCATCCCCTGCTTACGTAGTCCCGGTACTTGAATCAGAAATTGGCAAAGACCGCCAAGGACCACACCGACGGCAACGCCCAGGATAGGTTGGGAAAGGAACTGGATACTCAGTATCACGGCCGTGATGGTCATAACGTTCAGCATAACGGGAGAGAGGGCAGGAGAAAGGAACGAGCGAAGCGAATTGAGCATGCCCATGGCAAGCGCTGCGAGGCCGATGAACAGCAGATAGGGAAACATGATTCGGGTGAGCGTTACTCCGAGAACGTACTTATCATGCTCGGCTCTGTACGACCATCCCCAGGCAACCACGTTGACCACATAGGGTGCGAAGATGATGCCGAGTCCTGTAAGCACGACGAGGATTACCAGTAACCGGGCAAATACCGAATTCGCCAGCTGTCGGGCGCTCTGTTTTGATTCCTTTGTGAGGGTCTCGGTGAACACCGGGATGAACGCAGCAGACATGGAGCCCTCGGCCAGCAACTCACGCAAAAGGTTCGGTATGCGGTAGGCCACGTAGAACGCATCTGCAGCCATGCCCGTGCCGAAGGCCCAGGACATGACCATGTCGCGCACATATCCCATCAAGCGGGAAGCAAGCGTGGCAGCACCCACGACCCCGGCTGCTTTTACGACTTTAACCTGTTCAGACATAACCAATGAGCCTCGTTAGAATTCTAAAATAAGTGGTAACTTTACCAGAAACAGGCTTCGAAGGAAAGGTTTTTTTTCTTGACACCCATCGGCTCTTTGTGTTAAAAGGTTAGTCTGTTTTAACATTTAAGGAGGCTTAGAAGTGGCAACGCACAAATCAGCGATTAAAAGACAAAAGCAGGCCGAAAAGAAGCATCTTATGAACAAATCCGCGAAATCCGCGCTTAAGACCCTGTCAAAAAAGGTCGAGCAGGCCGTAGAAGCCAAGAATACGGAGGCGGCAAAAGACGCCATGGTCAAGGCCATGAAGGCTTATGACACGGCCGCATCCAGGGGCATCCTGCACAAAAGCACCGCTTCCCGGAAGATCTCTCGCCTATCATCCAAGGTCAGCAAGATTACCGCAGCGTAAAAAACGTATACGACGCATAGTGCATGGCGTATGGGGCAAGGGATTTTACACTCTGCTCTATGCTCTCTGCTCAATGCCCTCTACTCCAAGTTCCCCGCCGCACAGCTTCAGTATCATCCGTTCCATTACAAGCCTGCTGTTCAGACCGCCCGACTTGAGCGCCCGGTCCGCGCCGAGCATGATGTCGAAGGCGTTGTACAGTTCGCCCATGCTGAAGCGCCGCATCTGTTCTTGAAACGAGGCCGATTGATGGAAGATCACGCCGAGCTTCCTCTTGATCTCCTCATATCCGATGCCCGCCGCTTCCATGGCTTTTGCGCGCATGAGCCTCCGGAAATTCCAGGCAATCAAGCCGAGCAGACCCACAGGCTGCTCCCCTTCCTGGATCAATCGCGATAGGATCAAAAACGCTTTTTCTTTATTCCTCTGCCCAAGGGCTGCGGCGAGGTCAAAGGACGTATACTCCCGGAAGTCCCCCACCACGGTCTTCACGTCATCAAGCGCAATGGTCTTCTTTTCTTTAAGGTAAATTTCCACCTTCTGAAGCTCGTTGTTGATCTGCTGCAGGTCGTTCCCGACAGTCTGCCGGAGATACTGGGCCGCATCACGCTGAAGAGACAGGCCCCTGGCCCTGGCCCACCCCTCTATCCAGGAGAGAACCTCGCGGTCCAAAAGCGGGAAAAACCTCGTCACGGCGCCGTGGGCTTCCACGGCGGAAATCACGGATTTTTTGTCGTATCGTCCCTGATTCGAGACCATGACGAGACAAGTACTCGGTGAAGGGTCGTTGAGATAGGGCACAAGATTTTCGAGATCAGCGGCCTTGAGAGTATCGATCTCTTTTGCGATCACGAGCCGCTTTTCGGACATGAACGGAAGGGTCTGCGCAAGGTTCACGATTTCGGATACCGCAGTGTCACGGCAGTACAGAATATTGAAATTGAAATCCCTGGCGCCCGGGTCAACGATGGTTTTGATGATCAGTTCGATTGCCTCCTGGACCAGGAACTCTTCCTCGCCGTAGAACAGGTAGAGAGGGAGAAGCTTGCCCCGTTTCAGGCCGGATATGAGATCGTGATATTTAAGCATATCAATAAACGTTCAAAATCCTTCCAGCACTCTGCTCCGGAGCGTCGCGGCGATGTCCCGGCAGGCCTTTATTACGGCCGATTCTTTTGCAATCTTCGTCGCCGTTATATCTCCGAGGGCAACAGGATAGGAAGAAACGAAGACCGAACTGAGGCCCTCTTCCCGCCATAATATTTTTTTAGACTTTGCGTCCTCGACGCTGGCATTCACGCTTATATTGACCATATACTGCTGTACATGGGAATCAGCCGTATACGAGAGCGCCGTCAGATCGAATTTGATTATTTTGCCCCGCAGGACGATGTCCGCCCTTTCAAGACTCACGACCTTCAGTCTGCCGTCAAACAGAAACTCATCCACGACGGCCTGGGTCAGCTCGGTATCCACAAAGGGTTCGTTCGTGCCGTTTATGAACACAGGAACAGCAATGGTCTTCATACCTTCAGGCACAACGCCGCCCACCGGAGTAAACCGGTAGCCGCAGGAAGTCAGCACGGGGAGCAGCGCCAGCACAATCGCCGCTGCAATATACAAGAATTTGTTCTGCATAGATTCCCCTTTTCAATCCTCAATAACAAGCACCAATATCAAATAAATTTCACTAACCGAGAAGCAAACTCCAAACAATTTGAAAATCTGAATTTGGTGTTTGGTTGTTACTGGTAATGTCGATTTTGTTGTTCGGAGCATGTCGTCATCAGACGACCATATTCACCAGTTTACCCTGCACGACAATCACCTTTTTCGGGTGTTTGTTGTTCGTGAATTCCTTGACCTTTGGATCCGCGAGCGCCGCTGCCTCGATATCCTTATCAGATGTCCCGGCGGGAAGAGTGATCTTGCTTCTCACCCTGCCGTTCACCTGCACCACAACGGTTATCTCGGATGCGACGATCGCCTCAGGGTCATACTGCGGCCAGAGAGCGTTCGCAATGCCGGCCTCGTTTCCGAGCGCATCCCAGATCTCCTCGGCAAAGTGCGGAGCAAACGGCGCAATGAGCAGTATCAGCGCGTCGAACGCCGACCGGAGCACGGGCAGTTGCTTGTCGTAGTTCATCACACCGCCCGATGTGTAGTCGTACATCTCGTTCACCATCTCCATCAGCGCCGCGATTGCGGTATTGAAATGGAACTCACGCTCGATATCTTCCGTCACTTTCTTGATCGTAATGTGTATCTTGCGGTAAAGCTTGTCGCCCCGCGCCTCAGGCCCTGCATGCCTTACGTCCTTAACTGCTGCGCTGTGCTTGTACACAAGCGTCCAGACGCGGTGCAGAAACCGGTACGCGCCGTCTACACCCTGATCGCTCCAATCGAGGTCGCGCTCCGGCGGCGCGGCAAAGAGCGAAAAGAGCCTGGCTGTGTCCGCTCCGTACTTCGTGAGAATAAAGTCCGGATCCACGACATTGCCCTTGGACTTGCTCATCTTGGCTCCGTCCTTGATTACCATCCCCTGGGTCAGGAGGTTCAGGAACGGCTCATCGCCGTCGAAGAGTCCGAGGTCGCGGATCACCTTGGTGAAGAATCGAGCATAAAGAAGATGGAGCACCGCATGCTCGATGCCGCCGATATACTGGTCAACGCTCATCCAGTATGCCGCTGCTTTTTTGTCAAAGGGAGACTCGTCCTCCCTGGGAGAACAGAAGCGCAGAAAATACCACGACGAGTCCACGAATGTGTCCATGGTGTCCGTCTCACGCCGCGCTTTGCCGCCGCATTTCGTGCATGTCGTCTCCCGGAACGACTTTGACTCGGCAAGCGGTGACTGTCCTTTGCCCGTCAACTCAACGTCCATGGGCAGCCGTACGGGAAGGTCTTTCTCAGGAACCGGTACGGCTCCGCATGCATCGCAATAAATGATCGGTATCGGCGTGCCCCAGTAGCGCTGTCGCGATATGCCCCAATCACGCAAACGCCAGTTGACCGTGCGCATGCCGAGCTTGTTCTTCTCAACGTGATCGGCAATCTCTTCCTTGGCAGCACCGTTGGGAAGTCCGTCGAACTGCCCGGAATTCGCCATCACGCCGTCTTCGATGTAGGCCTGCTTCATGGTTTCTGCAGTGAGGCTCTTTTGGGGATCCTGGATCACAACGCGGATTGGCAGGCCGTACTTCTTCGCAAACTCGAAATCACGCTGGTCGTGAGCGGGAACGGACATGATGGCGCCGGTACCGTACTCCATAAGCACGAAGTTTCCGACCCACACAGGCACCTTTTCGTTGTTCAGCGGATTAACGGCATAGGCGCCGGTAAAGACGCCCTCCTTCTCCTGTTTCTCATCGGTGCGCGCTGCCTTGTCCTCGCGCATCACGCGCTGGACAAAGGCGCGTACATCGTCGGTTTGTTTTTTCCCTTTGATAAGGGATTCGAGCATGGGGTGCTCGGGAGCGATGCTCATAAAGGTGACGCCGAAGAGAGTGTCCTGGCGGGTGGTGAAAATCGCGAGCTTGACGTCGGACCCCTCGACGATGAAATCAACTTCTACGCCGACGGACTTACCGATCCAGTTCCGCTGCATAGTGAGCACTCGCTCAGGCCAGCCGGTGAGTTTATCGCAATAGGAAAGAAGTTCCTCGGCATAGGCGGTGATCTTAAAAAACCATTGATCGAGCTCCTTATGCGTTACCACGGAGCTGCACCGCCAGCAAAGGCCGTCTTCTACCTGCTCGTTCGCAAGCACCGTGCTGCACGATGGGCACCAGTTGACGTACGAAAGCTTCTTGTAGGCCAGGCCCCGCTCGTACATCTTGATAAAGAGCCACTGGTTCCAGCGGTAGTAGTTCTCCAGGCAGGTCGTGACTTCTCGGTCCCAATCGTATGACAGGCCGAGCCGTTTGAGCTGCTTGTCGCGCATGAAGGCGATGTTGTCGAGCGTCCACATCGAGGGATGGACGCCATTCTTGATGGCCGCGTTCTCCGCGGGCAGGCCGAAGGAGTCCCATCCCATGGGGTGAAGCACGTTGAAGCCGCGCATCCGCTTATAGCGTGATACGACATCGCCGATGGCGTAATTCCGTACGTGGCCCATGTGGATCTTGCCCGACGGGTACGGGAACATCTCGAGACAGTAGTACTTCTGCTGAGAGAGGTCCTCGGTCACCTTGAAGGTCTTCTGCTCCTGCCACGTGCGCTGCCAGCGCTCTTCAATTTTTTTAAAATCATAACGCTCGTCCAAAAAAACCCTCCGAAAATATTGAAAATTGGAATTTTAACGTTGAATAATTAGTTATGTTGTTTCGCCGTCATAAGAGATTTCGCCGATATAATAATTAATCCTTTCGTCTCGGCGATCATCCCACCCATGTCGTTCATTCGCTTTTTCTTCCATTACGAATTAATCTTCAAATCACATTTTACTGTGGCTTTGTCTGGGACTTGACAAAGTGCTCGATAATAATAAAGGACTTCATATCAATGTTCAGGAATTGGACGCCATACCGCCGCTTCCCCGAATCGGGTCTTTCCTCACGTATGACCATGCATTCAACAATGATTTCACTATGAGCGATGGTAAATGCACAGGTCAATCGATTGCCCTTCTCGATCACACGATCTGTTTCCAGCAGCATCCCGGAAATGCTGATATTTTGAGACATGGCGAAAAAAGAACTGTCCGCCCCCCGACCTTTCACTGATGCACGCAAGGACACTCTCAGGTCTTTCCGTTGCGGAATAACGAGCAATTCAGACAGCTTCGAAAAAATCTGGATTGGGTCCGACTGCTTCGATATCACCGCGTTGGCTCCCGCTTCTCGGCATTGAGTCAGCGCTTCTCCGGTATCGTCGCCGATCATAATAATCGACACATTTTTCAGGAATGCATCGCTCCGTATCGCGGAGCAGAGCTTTGCGCCGCCCATAAGCGGTAAAGCAGCATCCGAGATGATAATATCCACCTTGCGCGCCCCGTGGATATTCAGGATCTCTTCAGAAGTATGGGCAAGGTATGTTGCGATATTACCCCGCCCAAACATCGTGTCGTGACCGCTGATGGCATGTATGATGCTCTCGGCGATTATTATCTTCTTCATACCGCTCTATCATTCCCTGATCCATCCCGGATAGGCATTGGCCTTGCGCGCATCTTCAGGTAAATCAACATCGAGCTCATGCTCTTTCCGGGCGATCTTTTTTTCGAGCAGGGCCCTCTTTTTCTCGCGGCTCGCCAATGACTTACTTCTTTTGCTCGTCAGCTTCTTCGGCTTCCCCTCATCGTTCTTATCCTGGTTCACGATCAGGTCATACTCGTCTTGAAGTGTCCTGAGCTGCTTCCTGAGCTTATCGGCCCGTTTATGCCAGTATCCCTCCCCCCTGCCGTACTTATCTTTATGTTCTTTGACCGTTGCCGATTTTTTCTCTGAGGCGGCGGGTTTGTCTCCGACGGTCACCCGGTTGGTATCCGGTTTAACTACGGTTGCGTCGTTCCTGTACTCCTGAGGGATCTGTTTCAGGTCGTTGGTGAAGAACTCCTTACCATCCTTGTCTACGTACCGGTAGAAATCAGCCCACGCCGGGGACACGGTAAAAAAAAGGATGCACACTGCTGTAATAGCAAGTCTTTGCATGGCGGCCTCCATGAGTGATGCAGTGTGAAAAATAACATAAATATCAGGGCTTCGCAAGGTTTTTTCTTGAACTGCCGCACACGAGCATGATATAGTACGGATGCTACAGGCAGAGAGCGTTGAGCATAGCACGTACAGCATTTCGCGATCCATGAGCTTTGCGCTATACTCTCTGCACCATGCTTTCAACCATGTCTAAACCAGTCGTTGCCATAGTGGGCCGGCCGAACGTAGGCAAATCCACGTTGTTCAACCGGATCATCGGCCGAAAACTCGCGATCATCGAGGACATGCCCGGCGTGACGCGGGACCGGAACTATGCCGAGGCCGAGTGGGAAGGAGTTCCTTTCCTGCTCATCGACACCGGCGGTTTCGAGCCCGACTCCGCAGATCCCATGTACAAGAAAATGCGCGAGCAGGCAACGCTTGCCGTTGAAGAGGCGGACATCATCATCTTTCTCATGGACGGTAAGCAGGGGCTGCTCCCTTCGGACATCGAGGTGTCCCACCGGCTCAGGGCTTCCGGCAAGCCCGTGATCTATGCAGTAAATAAGGTGGATGGCGAGCGGCATGAGGCCCTCATCCCGGACTTCTTCCGCCTCGGCATCGAAACGATCTTTCCCCTGTCTGCCAAACACAGCTCAGGATACTCCGACCTTATGGACGAGCTCACCCGCCTGTTGCCGAAAATGTCATTGACGATCGATCAACAAGAGAAACACGCCATCCCGAGAATCGCGATTATCGGCAGACCCAACGTCGGGAAATCGTCCTTCGTGAACGCGCTGATCGGCAAGGAACGGATGATCGTGAGCCCCGTGGCAGGTACAACCAGAGATTCCGTAGACAGTGAGTACCGGTACTACGGCAGAAAATACATCCTTGTGGACACCGCCGGCATCCGAAGCCGCGGCAAGATCAGTCAGGGTGTGGAAAAATACAGCGTAATGCGCGCCATGAAGAGCATCTCCCGCGCAGACGTAGCGCTCATACTGATCGATGCTACAGAAGGGATCACCGAGCAGGACGAGCGGATCATAGGCTTGGCTCACGAATCAGGCAAGGGGATCATTATCATCCTGAACAAGTGGGACCTGGTGCCTCACAAGGAAGAGGCTTTTAAGCGTTTCATGATGGACGTTGAACAGCGGCTCAAGTTCGCGGATTATGCCCCGGTATTGACCATCTCGACCGTCACCCACCAGCGCATCACCAAGGTCTTCGATGAAATAGATGTGGTTATGGCGGATGCGGAGAGACGCGTGGCAACGGCGGAGCTCAATAGAGTTTTTGAGCGGCTTGTTGCCGGCCACGAACCGCCGCTCTACCGGGGTAAACGGGTTAAGTATTACTATATCACGCAGGTAGGGATCAAACCTCCAACCTTCATCGTGTTCGTTAATTATCCTGCTGGTGTGCACTTTTCGTACATCCGCTACATAGAAAACAACCTGCGCCGGGCCTTCGGGTTCCGCGGCACGCCGGTGCGTATTTTCGCAAAGAAACGGAGAGAGGAAAAGCCGCAAGAGAGGCGCAAAAAAGCAAAAAAAAGTAGTTGACATTTCTGATAAATTAAGAGTATTATTTACGATATCTGTAATGTGAGTTTTTGTTTTTTTTCGTGACTGCAAAAACTACATAATGTGTATGTTTGCGGTCTTTTTTTTTGCGTAGCCGGGCGATAAAGATAACTTAAGGAGGATCAGATGTCGAATGGTTCAGTAAAATGGTTCAACGATGCCAAAGGGTATGGGTTCATAACGACCGAAGAAGGGAAGGACGTTTTCGTCCACTTCTCTGCAATACAGGGGGACGGTTTCAGAACTCTGTCGGAAGGCGATACGGTTAGTTTCGATGTGGAAAAAGGCGCGAAGGGTCTTCAGGCAGTCAATGTCGTAAAGCAGTAACAGGTGGCATCAATCATCACCTGCATCACACAACACTCACGGAGGAAAAGAAATGGCTAAGAAGCTCTATGTTGGTAATCTGTCGTATAATATTACGGAAGACGGTATCAGGGACGTCTTTGCTCCCCTGGGAGAGGTGCAGTCGGTCAAGATCATCACAGACGCCGCGACCGGTAGATCAAAGGGATTCGGGTTTGTGGAAATGGCCAATGATGAAGATGCAGACAAGGCCATCGCAACCCTGAACGGCACTACTGTCATGGACCGGGCTATCAACGTAAGCGAAGCAAGGCCGCAGACTGAACGGGGCGGGAGAGGCGGCAGACCCGGTGGCGGCGGTGGCGGTGGCGGGAGAGGCGGCCAGCGGGGATTCGACCGGGGAGGAAGGAATAAAAATTCTTGGAGATAAGGGTTGATGACAACAACATCGAGAAAGCCATCAGGCTTCTTAAACGGAAGATGCAACATGACGGTCTTTTCCGGGAGCTGAAAAACCGTCGTTTTTATGAAAAACCTTCGATAAAAAAGAAACGGAAACGGATAGAAGCGAAGAAAAGAAGGCAGAAGAGTCTGAGAATGAGCAGACAGAGACAGTCGTAACACCGGGGAGTCTCATTCTCTGTTAGTATTCTTCCGGATGGTATCCTTCCTGCAAAGACGTGAGTGCGCATAACGAGCGGCAATATATACCGTGCCTCTCGTTATTTTTTTTCTTCATTCTGTATCCTTTTTCTCTTTTTCTCCATCTTAACGTCGACCATGGTAAGGTCGTGGAGGCTTTTTTCCAATTTTTCCTTGGCCCGGATGAGCTTTTGCCTTTCTCTATTCAGCGAGTCTATTTTCTTATCCAACACAGCCTTGTCCTTGCCCAGCGCCTCGTTGTCCTTCACAAGCGCCGCTTTCCCCCTGATCAGATCCTCTTTCTCATTCAGCAAGTCGACCACCTTCTTCCCCAAGTTTGTTTTTTCGATCAGGAGCAAATCCTTTTCCTTCATGATGGCTTCTCTATTCGTTTGCGACTCCAGCAGCTCTTGTGATACGCTCTCGATCTTCGTCGTCAGTGACGCGACCTCTTTCATGAGTTCGCCGGCCTTCGTCTGCTCGAACATTTTTAAGGTATCAAGCCACGTGTTGGCCTCGCCGGCCAACGTGCTTTTGGGATACCAATTCAGAAACTCCTCGAACTCCTGTGACGCCTTTGTGTAGTCCTTGCTGGTATTTTTATAATAGACAAGGACATACGCCGCATTGAATTTCGACTGCTCCACCCATGTGGAACGCGGCCGGGCATCAGCAAGGGACCGGTAGGCAACGTGTGCATCCTTGTAATTTCCCTGTTCGAAAAACGTATTCGCCGCCTGGTATTTCCTTGCATCATCCGTGAACGGGAGCGGCGTCAAAACTGCGCAGCCGGCGCTCAGAAAGGACATCATCATGATAACCATAATCTTGTTCATGTTTACCCTCTCTGCGCATTCATCGCCGTGCGCGTAACCTCAGGTTTCATTCGCCGAACGTCTCTTATCCACAACGAACACACTTGATGGAATTGTCTTTGCGTAATCCTTGAGCTCTGCTGCAACTTCCGATGCCTCCAGGGTGTTGACAAACGTTCGCTGCTCATTTGTCACAACGGCGATTGAAATCGTCATGAGTGAAAAAAGCATCTCTTGCCCCTGTCTGGTTTTCCCGAGAATATAACCCTTTTCACGGTCCTTCTTGTCGTAAAACTCCGGGATTCGCTCATCGAACAGCCGAATAATCTCGGAGCAGACATCCCGCATGTGAGCTGGCGTGGTAATTACCACAAAATCATCACCGTCGATATGACCCACGAAATCATCGGGAGACCCCTTAAGCTTCGTTGCGGTTTCGACTATTCTTGCGGTCTCCTTAATCACCTCGTTCCCGCGAGCATAGCCGTAGTAGTCGTTAAAAACTTTGAAGTTGTCCGTGTCAAGCACGCAAAAAGCGACCGGCGCACCTGATTTCAGCCGGCTGTTCATGACGGTTTCAACTGCAACCCCGCCGGGCAGCCGGGTGAGGGGGCTGGCATCAAGATACATCTCCTCAAGTTTTTTGAGCCTCTTCCCCATGGCAAGGAAAGCGCGCGCCAGATCGCCGATCTCATCTTTTGTGTTGATACCGGGGTCATAATGAAAATTGCCCTCAGAGATCTGCGTGGTGGCTGTTCGAAGTTTACGGATCGATGAAAAAATATTATGCGTTATCGCCGTACCGAACAATACTCCCAGGACAATGCTGAGCAGGCACAGCACCATGGTGGTATAATACGCCTGATCTCCTATTTCGCTGATTTTGTTCATCGTGGCATCCTGGGACTGTTGCGCCTCTGATGACATCGCGTGGAGGACTTCCACAAGTTGCTCGAACGTGTTCTTCAACTCGCTGTTTGAAAGGGCCTTCGCTCCTGCGATATTTCCCGCCTTTGCGAGCTTTAATTCTTTCATAAATAGGTCATTATACCGGGCATACAGTGTATTGAGCTTTTTCAAGGGAATCGGTGCTGAAGCAGGAAGTTTCTTGAGACGGGCCAGCAAAATTTTGAACTCATCTGCACGCCCCCAGTACAGCGTGCGTGTATTTTTCTCTCTCAGGATCAGGTAGTGTTTCTCGTATGTGTCCTGGGCGAGAAGCACGTCGAGCAGCTTGTCCGCAGTTTCTCGCGTCGGAATGTATACCCTGACGATTTCATTGTTCAGGTGGTTTAGCCGATAGAGGCTCAGGAGGACGTAGACTACCACTCCTACGGTAAGCACAACCAGCGTCATATACCCCATGAGCATTTTCCCTGCGATGGTCATTTTCGCAAAGAGCTTATGCGGGGTCAGCAGTTCCAGCACAAAATCCGGGACAATGTTACTGAAGGTGCGTTTCTCGGCAGGGATCAATTTTTCTCAATCCTCTCGATGGATCGTATGATGCTGGATGTCGCCACTCCCAGATAACGGGCGATTTCCGCTGATGAGATTCCAAGTTCCGCGCGGCTCCGTGATGCTATGACAGCTCGCAAGCGGCTCACTGCTCTCCGGCGGATACCGTTCATGACTTCTTTGGGGCTGATACCTGCTTTCTTACACTCTTGGTCGATGATCTTACGGACGGTTGCCCCGGAGCGCTTCAACTTGAGCTGCCGAAGCTGTCTGTCCTCGGTCTCTTTCAGTATCGCATGGACAAAATCGCCGTTCCCCAATATCCGCTCGTCCCCTTCCTCTTCTTTTCCCGTCCGGCGCATTGCGATGACCTGTGACCACCCACCAAGGCTTCGGAGAAGACCGCCACCCGTCAGCACCGGCTGTTTTTCAAGCCCAACCCCTTCGCGTATGAACTTCCGATACTCTATCAGGCCTTTTAGCCTGGTGCGCCCGAACCGCAAAAGGACATAATCTGCGTTCGTCCACGGATGCTTGGCCTTCCCGATGATTGTCCGATGGCCGCTCCAGGGGTATCGGTTCAGTTCTTCTATAGTCTTTACGATGTTGGCTCGAAGGGGGTTCAGATGGATGTATCGAACAAGGGCAAGAAGGTAAGTTTCTTCGTCGCAGAGGATGGATTTGTACCGATTTTCGAACAAGTGACCGGTGCGTTGATGGCGGCGGTTATAATACTGAGCGTACCAGGTGAGGAGTTTTCGCATGACAGCAGAGATGCCATGCTTGCCGCTTTTAAAGAGCAGGTGGACATGGTTGTCCATGAGGACCCAGGCGTAGACAGAGCATTTCCCTTCGGTAACGTTCAGACCGAGGCGATCGATAAACCGTGCCTTGTCCTCATCATCAGTGAATATGGTCGCCTTGTTGATCCCCCGCACCATGATGTGGTGCAATGCGCCGGGGACATCCAATCGCGCTTGGCGTGGCATGGACTGATTCTATTGAAACAGTAACGTTTTGTCAAGCTATATGCACCCCCGGTAACAACGT
>Ga0209048_10004552_pt1 | contig 13257 bp, 9 predicted proteins | sample FrelakmetCRP12CR_FD_187146 | JGI IMG/M metagenome (GOLD analysis project Ga0209048, IMG submission 187146) | Freshwater lake sediment microbial communities from the University of Notre Dame, USA, for methane emissions studies - CRP12 CR (SPAdes)... | ecosystem: Environmental > Aquatic >... | reverse complement strand
ATGGGACTGCGCAGTTCATCTGCGCGGCTTGCAGCCGACATATTCTGGATGGAATTCACGGACGAACTCGTAAAAAGCGGCCAGGTCGACATATTCGGACAGCCTGTCACAGGGAACGCGGGGAGAACGCGGCATTTGGGATTTGAACTGGACGGCAGCCTCTCCCTTTCCGGCCCCTTTGAGCTCTCCGGAAACATCTCCCTCTCAGGGAACCGCCTGGTTCATTACACCATAATTGACGGCAATGAAATTAAAAAGCTGGATGGTAACCCGATAGCCGGCTTCCCGGATATGCTTGGCAATTTGCGCTGCACATACCGCAAGGGGTACCTGGCTGCATCTGTGGCAGTTAAATACGTAGGTTCCTTTTACACCGATAATTTTAAAAACGAAGAGAATAAAAATCCGGCCTACACTGTTTTTAACGCCGAATTCATTTACAGGCTTACCAGAATCCTGGGCTTAGACCTGAGGGCCAGGTGCGAGGTGCACAATATTCTCAACAACCTTTATTCGCAGAGCGGGGAGGGGAACTCTTTCTTCCCTGCCGCAGAGCGTAATTACCTGTTCGGAATTTCAGCAGACTTATGAAAGCTCTCCTTATTGCAAACGGCGCACTCCCCCGCGCTGCAATTCTCAAAAAACTGGCCATCTCCGCGGATTTAATTGTTTGTGCAGACGGCGGGGCGAACAGCGCCCGCCGCCTTAGCATAAAACCGGACGTCATTCTGGGGGATTTTGATTCAATAAAGGCCACCACAAGGAAATATTTCCGGGCCGTCCCGCAAGTTTTCATGCCGGATCAGGAGAGTACCGATCTGGAAAAGGGGATAAAATTCTGCATCGGCATGAAAATCCGGTCTTTGGATATAGTGGGCGCTACCGGCAGCAGGGCTGATCACTCCACGGGAAGCCTGGGATGTTTTAAAAAATTCGCAGGAAAAATCCGCATAAAATTAATCGAGCCCGAAGGGGAGATTCGCCTGCTGAAAAACGGAATCCGGCTGAAAGCGTTCAAAGGTGAAAAAATCTCGCTGATCCCCCTCGGGAGGTGCAGCGGTATAACAACAAAAAACCTCAGATACCCGCTGAAAAATGATTTTCTGGAACTCGGGATCAGGGAAGGCATAAGCAACGAGGCGACCGCATCCGAGATATCGGTCAGCTTCAAAAGTGGGACGCTGCTTTTATACCGCTTCCGGCATACATGATCCATCTTTCAAGTTCCGACATCCTGATAATACTCGTCTATTTCGGTGCGGTGCTCTATGTCGGTTTCCGCTCGGCAAGGAAAACACTCCCCTCAGAGGATGACTTTCTGCTGGCAGGCCGCTCGCTCACACTTCCGGTTTTCGTGATGACGCTTGTCTCCAGCTGGTACGGAGGCATTCTGGGAGTCGGCGAATTTTCATACCGTTACGGGATATCCAACTGGGTGGTCCAGGGGGTGCCTTATTATATATTTGCGGCCATATTTGCGTTCCTGCTGGCCAAAAAAATCAGGGCAACAAACCTTTACACGATACCGGACAAACTGGAAGCAAGTTACGGAAGGAAAACCGCCCTCCTGGGCTCGCTTCTCACATTCATCCTTATGACCCCGGCTCCGTATGTGCTCATGCTTAGCGTTTTTTTCCAGATGCTTTTCGGCTGGAGCCTGGTGGTAAGCGTAACTGTCACCGCTATTGTTGCGGTCTCCTACCTTTACTTCGGCGGGTTCAGATCTGACGTGCAAACCGACATTCTGGAATTTTTCCTCATGTTTCTGGGATTTGCGGTTATCATCCCATTTTGTTTCTCAAAGTTCGGCGGATACGAATTTCTTAAATCAAACCTCCCGCCCGTAAATCTCACTTGGCACGGCGGGAACTCCGTTCAATACATAATCGTCTGGTTTTTCATAGCTCTCTGGACTCTGGTCGACCCCGCATTCCATCAGCGCTGCTACGCAGCCAGGGACGGAAACGTAGCCCGGAAAGGCATACTGGTTTCCATAATTTTCTGGTTCGTTTTCGACTTCATGACCGCCACTGCCGGGCTTTATGCCCGGGCGGCCCTGCCCGGTCTCGGCGAACCCATGATGGCATATCCTATGCTTGCCGAGACGATCCTGCCGCCCATTGCAAAGGGAATGTTTTACGTGGGAATGCTGGCAACGATCATGTCCACGTTGAACACACTCGCATTCGTATCTGCGCAGACTCTGGGGCGCGACATCGTCCTGCGGCTGAAAAGCCCTGAGGCTGCTTCAAACGGCTCCCCGCACATCCCGGGGGGAGATAATGCGCTCCAGAAAACCAGCGTACTTTACACAAAAATCGGATTGATAATATCTTTCGCTCTCTCGGTCATACTGGCCATAATCATTCCAAGCGTCATCAGGATATGGTACACTGTCGGGACCATCGTCATACCCGGCCTGCTCGTCCCGCTCGTGGCATGTTATTTCGAAAGGTTAAAAATCCCTGCAGGCTACGCATTTTGTGCCATGCTTCTTGGATGGCTGACTTCCCTCATCTGGCTAACGGCCGGCAGCTCCGGCGGCTACATGTTCGGAGTGGAGCCGATGTATCCCGGGCTTACGGTAAGCCTCATCGTCTGGCTGGCGGGCAGGTTGCGGGGGGGGGAAGGGGGAAAACCAGGGAATAAAAAGTCCTGCACCGCACTTTAATTGGTGATGCTTCGTTTCATTTGTATCATATTCAAACATAGAGCGCTCCCGTGAACTCCCTCCTGTGCGCAAGCGTTATCCCGTTCTCCTCTCCCAGGAATTTGAATATTGCAATGCATGCTTTTCTTGAGCCGTCGTCATCATAATATCGGTCAATACGGATGACTTCGATAAATTTAAGCAGCGCCGCCTCATAGTTCTGCAAGCGGAGGTCGCGGGTTGCAGCAAGGTAGGTCTGTTTTACTGGCCGGTCGGCAAGCTCAGTTAAATTCTGCCCCAGGCTGAATAAACGTGAAAATGTCTGCAGCGCTTCCGCCATTTCCGAATGAGCAGGATCGGTTATGTCCCTGGAGAGCTCGGCAGCCTTCTCGGGATCCGTAAATATTAAAGTATGTGCAAGAAGCACCCTGGCCGGCTGATTACCTGGCTCTCGAGCTATCACTTCCTCCAGCAACACCTGCGCATCCCCAGTGCGGTTGCCTGCCAGGAGATCCTTCGCCTCGGCCACCTTTTTCGCCTCCCCTCCGGGTACTGCCTTCTCCAGCCACCTCTTGATCTGGTGTTCGGGAAGAGCTCCGACAAATTCAGTCTCGACTTTGCCGCCCATAAAAAGCTTCACGTTCGGGATGCTCGAGATTCCGTAGCTGGCTACCACTTCAGGGTGTTCCTCCGTGTCCACTTTAGCCAGCACCCATCTGCCGCTTTCAGCCCCGGCGAGCTTCTCCAGAACCGGGCTGAGCGTGCGGCAAGGCACGCACCACTGGGCCCAGAAATCGGCCAGGACCGGTATTTCCTTGCTGCGCTCTATTACTTCTTTTTCAAAATCATGAACGTCGTAGCCCATTTCTGTTCCCCGGCTTTGATCACATGCGCGCTAGGATGGTTCGGCGTGTACCATTACACGCCGGAGCGTCTTGAATTTGTCATAAAGAGTGTTCTCGAGCTCGCAGATTATCGCGTGCACGTCTCCAAGCGTTTTGGATTTGTCGAACGTGCAGGATAGTGTGAGGTTATATTTGTTCCCGACCCTGAGCAGGTTGATCTCGGAGCAGCTGAGGATCCTCGGATCGGCAGAGATGCAGGTGCTAATGGCTTCATACAGGTGAGTCTTTGCTTCGGCATCGCCGGATATTTCGTTGTGAATGGGTGAGAATTCCTCCATGTGTATCGTTACCTTTTCCACTGACGGAATCTGATTCCTGATTTCGTTTTCAATCTCGGTAGCCTTGTCGTGCGCCTCTACGAAACTGCCCCCTTGTCTATATTCGATGTCAAAATCGACCAGGTATTTTCCGCTGTTGTGGTGGACCTCCAGATTGTGCGGCGCACCCAAATTCTTGCTGATCACTATCATGCGCACCTTGTCGGCAATTGTCTCATCCCCGCTTACAAACGGCTCTGCATGAACTACGACATCGGCGTCCTGATGTCTGGCATGTATAGCTTTCTCGATGTTATCCATCACCATGTGTGCCTGGTGAAAAGGTATGGTCCTTCTTATCGTGACCGTGGCGTCCACAAAGACCTTCGATCCCGAAGTTCGCAGCCGTATGTTGCGTACTTCCTCCACACCCTCGACCCCCTTCACAAGCGAGAGGATGTCTTCATACAGCCCTTCGGGCACGCGATCCATTAGAGCGTCAACGGTTCTCCTGACAAGCCGGAAACTTACAAATAGCACCAGCACGGCAACGACAAGCGCTGCGATCGCATCCAGCCAGATAAGGCCAGCCGAGACAAAGACAAGGCCCACGATAACCACCATCGAGCTCCAGATGTCGCTCGAGAAATGAAGAGCGTCCGCCTCAAGAGCCTGGCTTTTGTGTTTCTTTGCCACCCGGTGAAGCGCACGGGAACGGCTGAAATCCACGATTATGGATATCACTATAACCGAGAATCCCCACACGCTGGCCTCCACATGGACACTCTGGGCCGTCAGTCTTCCGACAGCTTCCCAGATAATCCAGGCGCATGTTATTATCAACAGGAATGTTTCCACGAAGGCCGAGACATTTTCAATCTTGCCGTGGCCGTACTGATGATCCAGGTCGGGGGGCCTGTCTGAAATTGTGACGGCGATATACGTTATTATCGCTGCAATCAGATCGAGTCCCGAGTGAGCTGCTTCGGAAAGGATCCCCAGGCTGTTTGTCTCCAGTCCCACGATGAGCTTCAGAGCGGTTATGAACAGGGCTGCCAGCACTGAGCTCATAGCAACCCTCTTTTTTTCATTGCTCATTACATTTTTGCCGATATTATCGTAAAGGTGCATCATGGATCTGAATCATTGGCCTTGTGATCAACTACCTGCTGTATTATAACAAATGAAATCTGCCCTGTGTCCCCTTTAACACTCAATTTTTCGGGTTTTACCTTTAGTGTCAGAATTTAATATAATGGAAACTCATGAATTTTGCTGAAGTAGGGTGTGCTCCCCCCCCGGCGATAAACTTTAATGAATTTTCAAGGTTAAGACGGACAGAAGCCCTCTTCATCGGTAAAAATCAATAAAAATTCACTTCGGATGTGAAACCGGGGCAGGCAGAATCAGATCGTAAACATTCGGATCCTCGGGATTATTCCTGCCGCCCCCCGCCCATTCCTTTGCCAGAGGCTCGATACTGCGGAATTCCCCCAGCCCCGCCCCCCCGTGGTCGTCCTGGCAGCCGATGAGCACTGCATAACGCCATGATTTGCCGGGATGCCCTATTATATCCAGAGGCAGGGAAAATTCTATTGTCCCAATCTCTGAGTTTCCGAGAGGATTTTTTGAATCGGATTCTGCCGGGATGTACTCCGCCTGGACCCTACCGCCGGCGCCTGAAATCCTCAGCCCGCCGCCCACATAAATGACTTTGCCGAAAACGAAACCGTCTTTAAAAGTGTAGTTCGCATTCATGCCCAAGCGATTCTGGCAGGATTCTCTCGGCGAGCCGTCGTAAATGGCGATGGCTGCATATGTAAGCTGAAAACCGTACTCGGGATGCCAGCCTGGATTTGAAAGCCTCCTGAACTTTAAAATGAAATATGCGTTCCTCTCATCCCCCAGGAGAGTGAATCTGGTAATATCCAGGCTGCCGGGCAGCAAGTTTGAGGTCAGAGGATATGAATAATTTCCGCTGACTCCATGGTCATCCCCTTCGGGGTCGGAGATGTCGTAAAGAGTATCCGCAGATATGTTCCTCCTTTTGACTTCTGAATTCGAAAGCATCCGGTGCTGCGGGCTTTTCAAAGCCGCGAGATCCCCACGAACAAAGGGTTTGGCAAGGCTTATGCCTTTAAAAACCTCGTCGTTAAAATGCGGTTCGGAACTATCAGAAGAAATTATCCCCGCATTTTTCATCACAACCGGGATAATACCCTTCTCTCCGAGATCCAATTCCGCGGAAGAGGAGGGCCGCAGATCAATTACAGCGCCCGGCCACTTCCCTGCTCGCGGTCTGTAGCTCACCCCTATTTTCAGATTGACTGCACCCCGCAAATGCGAGAGCGACAACCGGACACCCCGTGGGGTTCTGGAATATGCAGCCTCGATTTCGGATGAACCGGCGGCAATAGTGAACCAGGCTGCGCCGATATCGCTGGGAAGCGAGGGTCTGATATTGACGGAATCGGAGAAAGCATCCACCGTGATCCCCAGATATGACTGATAAAAATTCCTAATGAATTCCGCAAGGCTCCAGGCCTGGGAAAATGTTCCGGAAAGCCGGGGTTCATTTTCTCCCGGCCTGGGAGCCGCGTCCAGGAGCTCGGAGAGCGTACCCACGGCCCCCCTATCCAGGATCTGCCGCTCCATATCACCGGTGACTTTGAATGCCAGGTCGCTCAAGGCGTATTTGCAGGCAAGATCTATCCATACCCCGGCAAGCCATGTCCACACGATCCCGTTATGATACGCCGCATCCTGGACATAAAAAGGCTGGTAATGGTGATAAGGGTGAAAGTTAACGTCATGTTGCCAGAGCGAAGCCACACCGTAAGGGTAGACCAGCTTTCCGGTGACATTCCGGAACAAGGTGGCCTCAATGCGGTCCAAGCCCGGCATGCAACACGCAAAAAGCTGGTTGGGCCTGAAGCTTGTATCCGGAGTTCCGTCCGCTTTAAGGTGGTCATATATGAGAGAGTTTGAGCTGTCCACAAAATACGCTTGAAAACTTCCGATCAGTTTCCTCCAGACATCCTTCCATCTGGCCTCGGAGGAGCTGTCTTTGATGTAATGAGCCCATTTCAAACCGATTTCAAGCTGTCTTGCCCAGAGAGCCTGGATATCGTTGGCGCGGCTCCCGCGCGGACTCCATGGCCCTTCAGGACCCACTGCGTCCATCCATGTCTCGGCGTCTCCGTGCGTCAGGAAGAACAGGCTGTCCGTATGATACATTAGTGTTCCCTCTATCGACCGCCTGATCACAGGATAGGCTTCCTTGATAAACCCCTTATCGTCAGAATATCTGAGGTATTCATCAAGTGCCAGCACGAACCTGGGGGTTCCATCGGCCGTATTGTAAGAGATCGATGCCGTAGTCACGAGGTTGGGGATACGCCCGTAGTTCGGACTACTGGCATCCGTGTCCTGCCAGGCGGCGAATGAACGCAATATCTCCTTTGCATCGCTGAAATCCCCGCTCACCAGCGCCGCTCCGGGAAGAGATATGTATGTATCCCTTCCCCAGTAGTTATCGAACCAGGGGAGGCCCGCGAAAATCCCCTTTTTTAACTGGTTCATAATCAATGCATCCGCGGATATCTTGGCCCAGTTCAGAGCTTTATCAAACCTTGGGTTATCAGTCCGGAAATATGAACTGTTGAGCAGGCGAACCATTCTCTCTTTCCTCTTAAAAATCAGATCGGGATATTTTAAGGAAACCTCCCGTGCAAGAGAAACCGCCTCTTCTTTTGTATCACCTGAGGTAAAAATGATGGCAGCTTTGTTGCTTCTGGAAACCGACATGAGAGCTGCCACAGACAAACACTCTTCCATCGTATCGGGCACCTGCTTAACTTTGCTTGTCCCGCCTGGGGGGGCAATCATCACGCCGGTCCATACCGGGTAATTTTCCTGCCCTGTCCTTCTGGGATGGTCCTTTCGCGAAAAAAGCAGAACATTGTTTTCAAATTTTGTTACGTATGCATCTGGCGGGGTGGATGCGGCAAAAAGCGGAAAAACGCTCAGTTCCCCCGCAGGGATGTTTTCAAGTTCGACCACAAGCGCATCTACCGAATCGAGCAGCGTAACCTTTTCCCTGATTCCGCTTGGATAGATGCGGGTGAGCTGGTCAGGAAAAACCTCGGCGCGCGCATCTGCTGCTTTTAACCGCACCGAATTCACAGTTAGTGCATAGCTTTTCATGATCTCGGCCGACATTATGCGCCATCCCTGCCAGGGGGAGCGGTGCCTTCCGTTTGTTTCAGTGTAAAAAACGCCCGCCTGCTTGTTGGTATATGCAATTTCGCGCGAGCCGCCCGCCGGCACACTTATCACGAGCTCCTCCATAGATATGGCATTGCGCTCTGGGGCTTGAGATAAGCAGTTGTTTAAAAAGAGAGAGAAAAACAGCGCCAGCACGGCAGGTTTTTTCAGAAATGCCTCTCCTTTCGTGGTCCGCTCTTGAGCCATAAGAGAGGTATGAACATCGATATCCCTATAACCGTAATTAAAATGGCCGCAATCCTGAATGTAGCCGAACTGAAATACTGCCTGCCGGCCATCACCTCAACGAAAAGAGGCAGTATGAGCACTCCGAGGGCATTCAGAAGGGCTATATTCCGCGCCCATCTCTGGCCCGCTCCGACGCCCGAGGCGCTGTAGAGAGTGCTGATGCCGAATGGTATCAGGAGGATGCCGATGACCATATGGTTCAGAAGATTGGGGGCGGTAGAATTCAGGAGTGCTTCCACTGTAAGTTCGCCCGCCAGAACCATCTTGATAATCGGGGTGGCAAGCAGATGGATGAAGGCCAGCACGATCAAAAGAACCCCGTCCAGCAAGAGGAGAAGCGATACTATGTAATGCCTTTTATCCATGCCTCGATAACGTTAATCATACCGGGCCCTTAGGGAAGCTCGTCAGTTATTTTTTTAAGCATCCGGATAAGTTTTTCGTCATGAACCTGCCCGCCTGTCGCGGTCTGCCGGTCATCCCAGATTACCTCGCCCGTTGCCGTATCGATAATATACAGCATCATGGTGGCCTGGGATACCGCCTGTACCCCTACCTTGTCATACCTCATGCCGTGGGGTGAGAGCGGTATTCCGGCCTGCCGCGAGATGCCCACATTGCATCCCCCCACCAGGAGAATTATCATCGTTCCCCCTCCGATTTCTTTTCCGAGGTAAACGGCGGCCGGAACCATCGCGTTTTTGTCCCCCTTCCGCTTTTCATAGTTTATCAGGGAATTATATACAGAGGACAGGAGCATCAGAACAAGCGTGTCCCTGCCGTAATGATCGCTGATATAGAAGGGTGGCTGGCCGATGGGCAATAGGTCGGCCTCAAGTTCCCGATCTTGGGCATTGTGCACAACTTTATATTGGCCCTTGGCATTCATGAGCAGTCCCACAGATGAAAGATGGGTTCTGTCCACCTGATAACCCTTCCCGTTGAGCTCTCCGGCAAGCATGTTGAGGCACATCTGCGCCTTCCTCTTGTTTTCCGGAAGGTCAACGATCGCAGTGTCGCCCGTTTGAGCCTCAATGACAACGAAATCGCTCAGGATAACCGTTGATTTGATCTCCTTTTTTCTCCCCGGAAGATCCGGATACCTCGCCAGGGGTGAGGTACCGCAGCCCCATATTACCGCTGCCGATGCGATCAGGAGGGCCTGGTAACATATATTTCTCATGCAAGCACCTTTCCGTAAACCTCCATTGTTTTTGCAGCTACTTTCTCCCAGAGAAATTCCTCCTTCACGTGATCCCTCAGAGCGCTCGTCTTCTCTTTGTTTAACGCTGTAATGATGCCGTGCCTGATTAGCTCGGTTGAGGTCGGATCTACATATTCGGCCGTGGCACCGAAATATTCTTCCGTGCCTCCGTTCTTCGTTATAACAATTTTCGCCCCGGCCAGTGCCGCCTCAAGGGCCGCCACACCGGGAGTTTCGAAAAGGGAGGGGAGTGCAAAAACATCACAGGCTGCATATGCAGAGGCCAGGAGGGGGGATTCGTTCGGGATAGCGTCCAGCACGAAGATATTTGATCTCTTTTTTGCTGCTGCGAGGCAGGCCCGCCCGTAAGCGTTATCCTCAATCCTTCCGATTATCACAGCCGGAGTATTGACCTTTTCGAGAGCACTTATGAGGCGGAGAACGTTCTTCCTTCCCGGCCCGATATGTCCGACGTTCAGGATGAAGTCTCTGATGCCGTATCGGTTTACAAACAAGGCGGGATCGCCGTTGTAGAATCTTTCTTCCACTCCGTTCGGGATTACGAAGATTTTCTCCCCCTTAATCCCGAGGCCCCTTTCGAGCAGAGCAGCCTCGCTTTTTGTATTTGGCAGAACGGCGCGCGCCCAGCCGCAGATTTCAGCCAGCATGCCGTAATCTGTCCAGAATCCCCGGACTACTTTACGGGCCGCCATGTCAAATGCGGCAGCAGCCTTGATAAAAAGGCTTGAGTGCATCGAATACCAGATGGGGGTCACAACCATCGGTATGGAGATCTTCTGAATTTCGCGGGCCAGGTGGTATGTCCCGATATTCGAGCCGAAAATGTGTATGATGTCCGCCTCGCCGGGGCGGAAATCCTTCCATGAGTCAAACAGGCTCACTTTTGCCCCCAGGTCCTCCAGGCCCCGCTTAGTCTGGAGAATCTGCGTGCGCGGGCCGCCTTTGAGCAGATTAACCGACTGGTATGTCGCAATGCAGATTTTCACATCAGATCCTGTACCGGTTCATATCTCTTTTACGGAAAAATTTCTTGAATATAAAATCTTCGAACCTTTTGATCGGTATCCATGGATTAAATGTCCTGATCCGCCGGATGTCGGTGGGCAAGGGTAGTGGCCATGCAACATCAGACCAGTTGAGCTGCCTCAGGTCCACAGAAGCCAGAGAACCGTTCACCAGGGTTTCCGATCCGTCGGGCCTGGTGACGTGAATCCAGACGTCATCTTGCAGATTTTGACCGGATACCTTCAATACCTCCCCCTCTATTGCGAGATCGATCCTGCAGGCATTTCTTTTCTTCCACCAGCGGGCGTAATCGATCATCCTCAGGATCTTCAGCTTGCGCTCACCGATGTGGTTAAAGATATGCCTCATGACGCCTGCTCCTCCGTTTTTCGGATGATGATAGAGCAAAACCGGTTCCCTGGAAAGCAATTTTCTGTCAATCAGAACCTCGAAGTATTCCGCCATCGAATCATCGTCAAATCCCTGCCGCCTGAGACTTCCGATGCTGACAGGGTGCACGGGAAGCTGGAGCGTTCTGGAAATCTTCTTCTTAAGATAGGGATACGACGGCACATTATCATAATCATATGAAAATTCCGACGAATATTCAAAGCCGCATCCTTCAATTGCACGTCCGATCTCCTCGTTCCAGCATCCGTACGGTGCAGCAAAGCCGCTCGTGAGCAGCCCCGCCCTTTTAAACACCTCCATGGCCTTCATCACATCCGATAAACATGAATCATAGTCCGCATACTTCCTGTGTTCATAGCAGTGAATCCCTATTTCATGCCCCTCCATCTGGCGGAATATGTGAATAAAATCCTGCTGGCTTTTAACGTCCAGGAACCAGGAAGCGGGTATTGAGCATTCAGCCGTCAATTTGTACAGATCCGATATTTCATCGGGGCCTGCCCCGTCGGTGTCCACTCGCCAGGAAAACACACCCGGTGAGCCCGATGGGAAATACCAGAGGTGCCCGTACGGGATCAGGCGCCTGTGGTGCAAGAACTCAAGTGAACGGGAGACAAGTTTCAGTATCCCCCCCTTCCCCACGCGGGAAACATGCTCGAACGGCAGGCGGCCGTGCCCAGAATAAAAGGATTTCGTTGAGGTGCGGCCATCCAGTACCATATCTCCCGCATCAAACGGAAGAACCACCACAGTGCCCCCTCCATATTCTCCCGCAAACACGGAAGGCTTTCCCCCCTCGGTTTTCACAGCATTGGCGTTATGCGCCACCAGGCACTCGAGGCCGATATCCACCAGGCCTGCTCGTCCAAAAGCTTTCTCCGTATCTTCGAGCATATAATTGATGAAAACTTCACGCGGCCCGACCCCCGCCAGGCGTCCGAATATATGCGCCGGACAGAGTACCGACCCCCCGCCGGCTAAATATGAACGCAGCCAACCTACTTTAGCCTCATCCGTAGTGGAGGCAGCGATGACGGCGCTGAATTCATCCGCCCCCGGTGGTGAAAGAACACCTGAAAAAGGCACTCCCTCCTGAAGTAGAATCCGCTCCCACCCGGGGTGGCTTTCGCCGATCAGACCGATTTTTATTGCCCTCATATTCTCTTCAGCAAACCAGATATTTCATCGGATGTAAGGGCTTTCGTGCCCAAGAGCAGAGCTGCATATACCACAAATCCCGCAATAACCCGGGCTACAGTATTCAGAGGCCTGGCGAGGAAGAGCACTCCCGCCATCACAATGCAGGCGATCACTATCTTAATCAGGGAATGGGGCATCTGAAGACGGCTGTACCTCTGAAATCGCTGCCGTGTAATAAGGAGGGTCGCAAATTCGGAAACCACCACTGCTGCCGCTGCCCCGGGCGTGCCATAAAGCCGTGCACAAACGATGACCGAAACAAAGTATATCGCGGCGCTGAGGCCCATTATGGCTCCGTATGCACGCTCCTCACCCGCAGCAATAAGTCCCGTCGTGTATACCGTATGCAGCATCGTTATTAAGAAATACCAGATTAGTATTCGGAAAACCTCTACAGCCTGGAGATACTGAACGCCAAAAACAATCGGGAGCAAGCCGTCTGCCAGGATGGCTCCACCGATGCACACGGGCAGGGCGGTTAGGATTATCCACTTGAGCGCCGTGCTGAGAGTCGCTGAGAGCAGTTCTCTGGACTGGGTGTGCATGCGGGCGGAGGCGGGCAATAGCAGTGTGGCCACTACGCGGTCGAGCATCAGGAGGAAAAAAACGAGCTTGCTGGCCGCGCCGTATATACCGACATCGCTTTTCGTCATGATGAAGCCGAGAACGAGCGGGGGCAGGTTTATGCTCAGATTTGCAAAAATTGTGCCTGCTCCCATGGGAAGGGCCTGGGCGAGGGACTGTCTCCACCCATGAGTGGAGAAGCGCAGCTTTAGCGGATTCACTCTGGCATTATAAAATGCAAGAAGCATCAGGGCTGAGACCACATCCCCGGCTACAGCGCCAACAGCCACCCAGAGGATATCCTCAGTCGAGCTCACAAATATAACTATCAGGATGAGATAGACAAATGCGGAGGCCATCCTTCCGGTTGCGACTACCCCCATCTCTTCTCTGCCCTGGAAATACCAGTCGATAAGAAAGGCATTGGCAAAAAGAGAGAGGCACATTATAACGGTTATTTTTGCTGTGAGCGGATCCGGCACCAGAAAAGCCGCAACGATGCAAACCAGAAGAAATACACCCAGA
>Ga0209048_10004551_pt1 | contig 13257 bp, 14 predicted proteins | sample FrelakmetCRP12CR_FD_187146 | JGI IMG/M metagenome (GOLD analysis project Ga0209048, IMG submission 187146) | Freshwater lake sediment microbial communities from the University of Notre Dame, USA, for methane emissions studies - CRP12 CR (SPAdes)... | ecosystem: Environmental > Aquatic >... | reverse complement strand
CAACGGAGAGGGAGGGATTCGAACCCTCGAACGAGGTTTCCCCCGTTACGCGATTTCCAGTCGCGCCCGTTCAACCGCTCCGGCACCTCTCCAGCAACCGGCCACCGCCCTGGCCGGCGGCGCCCCCGATCTCCGATCGGTCGCACGCACGTGAAGGCTACGACACGGGCGCGCTGTCCGTTGCTAGGCTCCCGGCGATGATTCTCGCCGACACAGCCTTCTCCAAGACGTTCGGCCTGGGCGTGACGTTCGTGGGCATCAACGTGGTCGTGATCTTGATCGCCATCGTGATCGCCGTCCAGGTCCGCGGCGAGTACCGACAGAACCGCGAAGACCGCGAACGCCTGCCCGATCGCTAGGCGATGTAGACCGGCGTGCCGACCGGCGAGCGGCTGTAGAGCGCGATCACATCCGGGATGCGCATGCGCACGCACCCGTGCGACGCGTCGTGGCCGATCGAGCCGTACTCGCTCGGGTCGATCCCGTGGATACCGGCGCCGCCGTCGAACGACATGAAGCGCGCCTTCAGCGGGTCGGCCGGGCCGGGGGGAACGACCGTCCCGGCGAGTGCCCCGGCCCACGCTTTTTTCGGCACGTACCAGGGCGGTTCGACCTGCTCCCATTCGATCTTATGCAGCCCCGCGGGCGTTTCCAGGCCTTCCATACCCACCGCGATTTCATAGGTTTTCGCCAGCTTCAGGTGTTCGTAGAAGCGCAACCTGAACGCTCCTCGGTCGATGACGATGTACGCGGGGTACCGTGCCGCCACCTGGGCGGTGGTCACCGCCGGTTTGACCGTGTACACCGGGACGGCAACCGTGCGTCGCCCCGCGGTGGCGGTCAGAGCCTGCCCGATGCGCCCCCCGAGCCGCGCGCTGTCGACCGTGATCCCCACCTGAGCCGGGACCGTCGTAAGCCCGTTCGCACCCGGTTCCACGGTCGCGTCGCGCGGTGCGCGATCGAGAGACGCGCGCACCCTCGCCGCCAGCCTGCGCACCGCGTCGTGGGAGTAGCTGACCGTCAGCGGGATGTCCCGGCTGACGCTCCCCCCGAACAGCCCGCGCACCGTCCGCGTCAGGATCGACCCTTCGCGGCTCGCGCTCACAGCCTGCGCGACCATCGCGTTCGTGTCGATCCTCAGATCGGCTTCGCGCGGCCGGAGCGTCCAGGTGTGCGAGCCCGAGCGCACCGTTACCGGACGCTTCAGGCCGGCGATCAGCTCCTGCTGGATCTTCGCGCGCGCCGCCGCCGCGCGCATACCGCCGACGCTCACCCCGTCGATCCTCACGCCGTTGGCGATCAGGTCACGCCGGGAATGGTCGTAGACGTAGGCTCCAGCCACGAGCAGCAGCAGCGCGGCGCCGAGGGCTGCGACGGTCAGCACACGACTGCGACGACGTACCGGGGATGCGCTCATACGGTGCTCATTGCAGCTCTACTCCGGGTATCCGGATGAACTGAGTGTACCCTGCGGCGAGACGCTCAGATCGACCCCGTGGAGGCCGTTCGGTGCGCCCGCGAGGTCGGTGGCGGACGCCCGCTGCGCTCACGAGACCACGCTTGGCTCCTCCCGATGCGCGGGCACGCCGGCGGCGGCGTAGGCGTCCAGCGCATCGAGCGTCTCGGCCTTCAGAAGTGCCTGCGCGAGGCTCTCCAGCTGCTCTCGATGGTCGGCGAGCAGACGCGTCACCTCCTCGTGGGCGCCGTCTACCAGCCGGCGAACCTCCTCGTCGACGAGGCGTTGGGTCGACTCGGACGTCGCGCTCGCACCGGGCAGGAATGGGGCCTGACCGTCCGCGGGCAGCACGGCGATCGGGCCGACGGCTTCGCTCATCCCCCAGCGGCCGACCATCTGGCGCGCGATCGCGGTCAGCTGCTGGATGTCCGCCTCGGCGCCCGAGGTGATCTGGCCGTAGACCACCTCCTCGGCCGCGCGACCACCCAGAGCCACGCGGATCTTCGTCATCAGGTCCTCGCGCGAGTAGGAGACGCGGTCCGAGTCGGGGGTGGAGAGCGTCACCCCGAGCGCCATGCCGCGGGGGATGATCGAGACCTTGCGCACCGGGTCGGCGCCGGGCGTGAGCATTCCCACGAGCGCGTGGCCGGCCTCGTGGTAGGCGGTTCGCTCACGGTCTGCCGGCGAGAGCAGGATGCCTCGCGGTGAGCCCAGCATGATCTTCTCGAGTGCGTCGGTGAAGTCGCCCATCTCGACCTGATCGTGACCTCGGCGGGCAGCGAGCAGCGCCGCCTCGTTCGCGAGGTTCGCGAGATCGGCCCCGACCATCCCCGGCGTCGAGGAGGCCAGGGCATCGAGATCCACGCTCTCGGCCAGCGGAATCGAGCGGGTGTGCACTTCGAGTATCTGTCGGCGCCCGAGGCGATCGGGGGCCTGCACGCTGACGCGCCTGTCGAAGCGACCCGGTCTGAGCAGCGCCGAGTCGAGCACGTCGGGACGGTTGGTGGCCGCGAGCACCACCACCGCGTCGGAGCTCTCGAAGCCGTCCATTTCGGTGAGGATCTGGTCGAGCGTCTGCTCGCGCTCGTCGTTGGCGCCGGTCACGGACACCGACCCCTGACGCGAGCGCCCGATCGCGTCGAGCTCGTCGATGAAGACGATCGAGGGCGCCGCCTCCTTGGCCTTGACGAACAGATCGCGCACCCGCGACGCACCGACACCCACGATCGCCTCGATGAACTCGGATGCCGAGATCGAGAAGAAGGCCGCGTGCGCCTCGCCGGCGACGGCGCGCGCGAGCAGTGTCTTGCCGGTGCCCGGCGCGCCGGTGAGCAGCACACCGTGGGGCATGCGCCCGCCCAGACGCCCATAGCGCTCGGGGGCTCGCAGGAAGTCGACGATCTCCGAGAGCTCGGCCTTCGCCTCGTCGATGCCGGCGATGTCGTCGAACGTGACGCGGATCTTGCCCGGATCGATGCGGCGCGCCTGCGAGCGCCCGAAGTTGCCCAGCGCCCCCATCGCTCCACCGCCCCTGGCGGCGCGGCGCGCGATCATCACGAACAGGCCGATGATCAGCAGCGCGGGGCCGAACCCGATCAGCAGCTCGACCAGCACCGAGGTGCTCTGGGCCGTCGGTTTGGCGTTGATCTCCACTCCCTTTTCCTTGAGCAGGGCCGAGAGCTGGTTGTAGTCCCAGAAGGTCGGGATCTCGGTCGCGAACAGCGTCGTGGTCGTCGCCTTCTTGGCGGTGGGCGGGTAGCGGACCTTGGTCCTGAAGGTGCCCTGGACCGTGTTGCCTTTCGAGGAGATCGACTTGACCCGGCCTTCCTGCACCTGCTGAAGGAAGAACGGGTTGAACGAGACCGTCACGCGCGGCTCACCGGCCGGGGGCTGGAACAGCAGCACCGCGATCCAGTTGAGCGCGATCAGGATCAGCACGAACCACAAGAAGCTCGGCCTGCGGTGGGGAGGAGGACCGCTCGGCGGTTGCTCGGGCATGCCCCGTCCGTCGGGGGCGGGCGCCACCTGCCAGCCCCCCTTGTCGCGCGGCATCGGCGGATGCGCACCCGTGCGGCTGACCTTCGGACGATCAGGCTCGTTTGGCGGTTCTGCGGGCACCCGATCTATCCTAGGGCGTCACCGCAGCGCCGGATCGCCGTGCATGGCCACCGGCGCTACAGGCGCGCCGCCACCAGGGCGCAGGCGGTCAGCACCATCGCGAGCGAGAGCGCCGAAAGGGCCCCGTCCAGCGGCGCGAGCATGCCGGCGACCGACAGCTGTTCGCTGCGCCCGTCGGACGCCACGCGCACCCCGCTCACCGAGCTCGTTCGGCGGCGCAGCTCGCGCGCCGGGGAGGAGAGGCGACGCTGGGCGACGCTGATCAGAAGGCACCCGGCGGCGATCAGCAGACCCGGGAGCGCCACCTTCTCGGCGTTCACGAAATATCCCGTGAAGGCCGGAAAGGCGCCCCAGCCCAGAGCGAACCAGAGATCGCTGTGAAAGCGCCCGCCGGCCAGCTCGAGGTTGTAGGCCGGCAGGAACAGCCCACCGGCGAGCACGAGCGGCGCCAGCGCGGTCGAGACCGTGAGGACCCCGGCGACGCCGATCGCGAGCGCGCCGAGCAGGCTCACGGCGGCCAGGCCTCTGAGGGTCCTGTCGGACAGGCCCGTGCCCAGCGGCCGGTCGTGAAGCTCGTCGAGCGCGTGCGCAGCCACGCCCACCGCGAGCCCGAAGGCCGCAAGGCCCCACAACAGGCGGTCGACGTACAGCCGGGGCGCCGTGGCGGCCCCGAGCGCGAAGTAGCTCAGGTGCCACGCGGTGTAGGGCGGGTGCAGCAGCGTCAGGAACTCCCCCCAGCGGCCGCGCCCGAGCGCGTAGAAGGCCGGGCGCTCAGGCGCGGCGGGCATCGCCGGCCTCGAGCCCTGCGGTCGCCGGCCGGCCGCCGTTCACCGGACGCGCCCGCGCAGACCGACCCGCCAGCGGGCGGGCGTCAGCTGCCGGCAGTCGCCGGGTCGACCCGGTCGCGTCCGACCACCTCGCGCCGACGCTGATCGCGGGCGTCACGACCACCCCTTCGCGCCGGCGTCGCCTGTCGATCCCCGATCGGTGGACCTCGTCGCCGACATCACGATGCCCCCTCCGAGGCTCATGCGCCGGACGCGGACGTCTTCGAGCCCCGCCTCCCGCCAGTAGGCGACGATCAGCCCAACCGGATGACGTTCATAGAAACCCCTGATGCTGGGCCCGAGAAAGCGCCCCACCTCGCCCCACTCGCGCGAGACCATCCGGCCGAGCACGGGCAGGCCGATCGCGGTGTACAGCCGCCACGCCGCGCGGGCGGGCAGCGCCGGCGGCACTCCGAACTCCAGCGAGGCGACCCGCCCGCCGGGCCGTACCACGCGGGCAAGCTCGCGAATCGTCGCCCGCGGGTCGTCCACGTAGCGCAGCAGGTAGGTGAACGTGAGCGCATCGAAGCTCGCGTCTGGGAAGGGCAACGCCTCCGCCTGTCCCTCGACCAGCTCCACGCTGCCCGCGCTCGGCGCCCCGGACGCGGAGCCGGGGCGACCGAACCGGTCCCGGCCGCCGCGTGATCGGCCGGCGAAGCGAGCGCGGGCCGCCGAGAGCATCTCCGCGCTCTGGTCAAGGCCGACGACCGAGCAGTCGCTGCGGGCGAGCAGCTCCGCGGCGACCATGCCGGTGCCGGTCGCCACGTCGAGCACACGCGCGCCGGCCGCCGGCGCCACCTCACTCACCAGGGCCCGCCGCCAGCGCGGGTCCTGTCCGAAGCTCAACGCCGAGGAGAGCAAGTCGTAGCGTCGCGGCAGGCCGTGAAACAGCTCCAGCGCCTTGCGCTTCCTGGCCGACGTCGGGTCGGTCGCGGCGACGCTCTGCGTGTCGCTAGGTGCGTTCCAGCTCATGGTCTCGGCGATCTGAAAGGCTAACCGCCGAGCGCCTGCAAGGCCACCGGCCGGCAGCGGGCCGAGCATCGACCCAATGAACACACCTGCGCAGCCCTCACGTCAACCTCTCGTAGCGGTGGTCACGGGCGCCTCGAGCGGTATCGGAGAGGCGACCGCCCGCCGTCTTGCTCGTGAGCCGGGTGCGTCGCTCGTGCTCGTCGGCCGCCGGGAGGAGCGTCTGCGCGCCCTGGCCGGCTCACTCGGCGGCGGGCGGGCGAGCTGGGTCGCCGCGGACCTCGTGGACGACGACGCGCCGGCGCGCATCCGCGAACACGTCAGCGAGCGCCACGGGCGGCTCGACCTGCTGGTCAACAACGCCGGCGCAGCCTGGCGTGCGCGGTTCGCCGATGGGGGCTACGCGAACGTGAGGCGCACGATGGCGATCAACTTCGACGCACAGGTACGACTCACCGAGGAACTGCTGACGATGCTGCGATCCTCGGCGCCGAGCGCAATCGTGAACGTCGCCTCGACCGCCGCCCGCGTGGCGCGCGCAGGCACGGGCGCCTACAGCGCTTCGAAGTTCGCCCTCGCCGGCTGGTCGGATGCGCTGTGGGCCGAGGAGCGACCCAACGGCGTCCACGTCGGCCTCGTACTGCCCGGCTTCATCTCCACCGAGGGCTTCCCCCAGACCGAGCTCACCGCCAAACCGTGGACGCGCTGGATCGTCTCCACGCCGCAGGCGGCCGCCGAGGCGATCTACGAGGCCGGTATCGGCCGCCGTCCAGAGCGCTATGTGCCGCGGCCGTACGCGCTCGTAGCGGCCGTCCGAGCACTCGCCCCCGGCCTCCTGCGGCGAGTGCTCGGCGGTGGTGGCGCGCAGATCATGACCACGACCACCGGTCCCGACATGGTCGAGCGCCGGGGTGACCCTCCGCGCCCGCGGTGAGGGCGGCTCGGCCGAGCGACGCCCGAACGCTCGCCGGAACCCCCGGCGCGCTCTGACACAATCAGACCGCCATGCGCCGGACAATGATCCTGCTGGTGCTCGCCCTCGACGGCGGGCTCTCGGCATGCGGCAGCACCCCCGGCCCGGCGCGGGGCTCCCACTCGACCGGACCAACCGCGACGAGCGCCGCGGCCGGCAGCGCCCCCACCAGGCCACAGGCGCTCGCGTTCGCCGGCGCGGTCAACCTGACCGCCGCGGACCTTCCGGGCTTCACCTCGTCCTCGGGGCGCGAAAGCAAGACGCCACAGGAAGCGCGAGCCGAACGCCAGATGCTGCGCTGCACCGGCTCCCTGGGCTCGGGCAATGGGCTCGCCGAAGTGAGTTCGAAGAACTTCGAGCTCAAACGCGACATCCTCGAGCTGGGCGTGAGCTCCGAAGTCAGCGTCCTTCAGACGGCGGCCCTGGCCGACACGCAAGTCAAGGCGATCCGCAGCGACCGCGTCCGCGAGTGCTTCACGCGCTACCTCGCCCAGCTCCTCGGCGACCGGCGGTTCGGCGGTGCGACGCTGAGCCCCGTCTCGATCCAGTCGGGAACGCCGCCCGCGCCCGGCACCGGCGGGAGCTTCGGTTGGCGAGTGACGGCGGCGCTCGAGGTGCATCGCGTCAGGCTCCCCTTCTACATGGACATCCTCGGCTTCGTCTACGGCCCCGCCCGGGTCACGCTCTTCAGCTCCGGCGCACTGCGCCCTTTTCCGGCCGCCATCCAGCAGCAGCTGTTCTCGCTGCTGCTGGCACGGGCCAAGGCGCATCGGCTGTGAACCGCTCGCGACCCGGTGCAGAGCGCGAGGAACCCGTGAGCCGAGAGCAGTGGACGGCAGTTGACCGCTACGTCACCGACCTGCTCGTCGCGCCCGACCCCGCGCTCGACCGCGCGCTCGCGACCAGCGCCGCCGCCGGCCTGCCGTCGATCGCGGTCTCGCCCGCCCAGGGGAAGATGCTGCATCTGCTCGCGCGGGCCCTTGAGGTGCGCACGATCCTGGAGCTGGGCACGCTCGGCGGCTACAGCACGATCTGGCTCGCGCGGGCGCTCGCGCCGGGTGGTCGCCTCGTCACGCTCGAGGCCGAGCCGCAGTACGCCGAGGTCGCGCGCGCCAACATCGCCGGGGCGGGCCTCGCCGACGTCGTCGAGCTGCGCGTCGGCCGGGCGCTGGAGACACTGCCCCAGCTGGCCGCGGAGGGTCACGACCCGTTCGACCTGATCTTCATCGACGCCGACAAGAAGAGCACGCCCGACTACTTCAGATGGGCGCTTGACCTGGCCCATCCAGGCAGCCTGATCATCACCGACAACGTCATACGCGACGGCGCGCTGATCGATCCCCGAGCCGAGGATCCCGGGGTTCAGGGGATGCGCCGCTTCCACGAGCTGCTCGCCAGCGACGAGGCATTCGTCCAGCGCGTCAGCGCCACCACCATCCAGACCGTGGGCAGCAAGGGCTACGACGGCTTCACCCTCGCCCTCGTCACCCCGGCCGGCGAGGGCCGTTGAGCATCGCCGTGCTTCTGAGAGACGTTGCACCGGTCACCGCCGTGCTCGACCAGCCGCACGGGCTGCTCGAGGCGCCGCGATTCGGCCCGGATGGTGAGCTGATCTACAGCGACGTCCTCGCCGGTGGCCTCTGGGCGGTCTCGGCCGAGGGCGAGCGCAGCGAGCTCCTGCCGAAGCGTCGCGGCATCGGCGGCGCCGTTGCCCACGCCGGCGGCGGCTGGGTGATCAGCGGTCGCAGCCTGTTGCATGTCCAGCCCGGGGGTGCTCAGCGGGAGCTGCTCGACGGCGCTCAGCTCCAGCTGCTCGACGGCGAGAGGGTGTTCGGCTTCAACGACCTCGGCGCGACGCCCGACGGGGATCTGCTGGCCGGCGTGCTGCGCTACCGGCCGCTGGCCGGCGAGCCCGAGCGCAACGGTCTGCTCGTGCGGATCGACCGCCGCGGAGAGGTCGCGATCATCACCGATCAGGTGGTCTGGCCGAACGGCATCGGTGTCTCGCCCGACGGGCTCACGATCTACCTCTCCGACTATGCCCGGGCGAGCGTGCTGGCGCTCGCGCCCGACGGCGGCGACCTGCGCGTGCTCTGCCGTTCACCCCGCGGGTCCGCCGACGGGCTGGCGGTCGACGCGAGCGGCGGCATCTGGGTCGCGCTCGGCCAGGGTGGCGGCGTCGCGCGCTTCCGATCCGACGGCCGGCTGGACCAGATCATCGGGCTGCCGGCGCAGTTCGTCTCGAGCCTCTGCTTCGGCGGTCCGGACATGCGCGAGGTGCTGCTGACAACCGCAGACAACCAGGTGCTCCCGGAGCTCGGAGGCACGCTCATGCGAGCGCGCAGCGAGCTCCCCGGACTCCCGCTCTGCCCGGTCGCGGTGTGAGGTCGCATCTCGTTCCGCGCAGCGGGCGTCGGTGATCGGGCCGGCCGCGAGAGCGCCCGCCGCCGGCCGGTAGATTCCGAGCGATGGTCCGCGAGATACCGATTCGGGGTGAGACGATCAGGCTCGGCCAGCTGCTGAAGCTTGCCGGGGTCGTCCACGGCGGCAGCGAGGTCAAGGAGCTGCTCGCGAGCGAGCCGGCGTGGATAAACGAACAGCGCGAGACGCGCCGCGGGCGCCAGCTGCGCCGGGGCGACACCGTTCGCATCGGTGAGCACGATCTGCGCGTGATCGCGGCCCCTGACGAGCGTCGCGCGATCGAACCCGATCAGGCTCGCTGATCGCAGCTCCCGGCGGGCGTCGGCGCGAACCGGTGGTACCTCCTGATCGCAGCCCCGGCTCGCAAGAGCGCGCCACGTGGGCGGCGCCGGCAGACCGCCGGCGCCGCCCCGGCGCACGCGGCCTACATGACCGAGAAGGTCTCGTACACCTCGACGCTGCCGCCATGGGCCAAGACGGGGCAGCCCTTCGCGAGCTCGACCGCCGCGGCGAGGCTGTCCGCCGTCAGCACCGAGTAGCCGGTCAGGCCCGATGCGCCGGCGCCGTCGACGCTCCCGTCGGCAGCCACCGAGGTTGACGGCCCGAAGGGGTTGCCGGCGTCGACGATCGCCGCGCCGAGGCTTCCGAACCAGCCGCCCCACGCCGCCATCGCGGCCTCCCGCTCTGCGTCGGTGTCCGCCATCGCTCCGCCCTTGTAGACAAGCACGTAGTTCGCCATCGTGGTTCTCCTCCTATTGGTTTGCGTTCATTGTCTTCAGGTGACCCGTCCCGAGGTCACGCCTGCGACGCCCGGACGAAGATGCGCTGCTTGAGGTTCTCGAGGCACCCGGTCCAGCCCTCGCCGTGCCGGTCGCGGGATTCCGCAGAGGCGAGACCGGAGTGCTCGAGCACCACCGTCGTGCGCCCGCCTTCGCCGAGGAAGTCGACCGCGACCGTGCTGACGTGACCGGTCCGGCCTCCGTCCTCCTCCCAGCACCAGCTGTAGACGAGCCGCTCGGGTCGCCGCACCTCGCTGTACTCGCCGCGAACGGTGTGCAGCGTGCCCGCGTCGGGATCTTCCATCGACAGCCGGTAGCGGCCCCCCACACGCAGATCGACTTCCGCGAGGGGGGTGCTCCATCCGGGGGCCGCTGCCCACCAGCGCCTCAGAACCTCCGGGTTGGTCCAGGCGTCGAAGACGGCCTCGGCCGGGGCGTCGAAGGTGCGCTCCAGGCGGAGGCTAGCGGTCTCGGTATATGTATCGCTCACGTCGGCTCCTTTTCCGGTTTTGTCTCTTGTTGCTCGCGCAGGTAGAGCTCGATCGTGTCGAGCTTGCGCTCCCACAGCTCACGCTGACGCGTCATCCACGCGTAGGCGTCCTCGAGCGAGCGCTCGGGGATGCGCAACTTGTGCGTGCGTCCATCTACGACACGGACGATCGCGCCCGCCTCCTCGAGCACCTTCAGATGCTTTGTGATCGCGGGCTTTGACACGGCGAAGTCGCGCGTGGCAGCGCCGACGCTCAACTCGCCCTCGGAGAGCCGTTCGAGGATGCCCCGGCGGATCGGATGCGAGCAGGCGGCGAAGGTCCGGTCGAGCGCACGACTGTTAACCATCGGGTGAACAATAGCACACGCCGCATGACAGGCCACGGCCGAGCCCGAGCAGGTGCGCGCACATCGATCCGCATAGCCCGGCTGGCGGGCTGACCACGAGGCAGCAGTGCTCGGCGACCGGCCCGGGCGCCCGTCCTCCGGTCGATCACGCAAGGGGGGCTCCTGCGAACAATTGACAGCAGGCGATCGCGCCCCGATGATCCGGCGAGCACGGCACCGGCCGCGTCCGTCAGCGACGGGCGGATATCGAGAGAAAGGACCCACGGCATGTCGAACATCCTCTGCGTGCTCTACGACGATCCCGTCGCCGGGTACCCGTCGACCTACGCGCGTGACGACATTCCGAAGATCGAGCGCTACTACGACGCCCAGACGACGCCGACTCCCGAGCGGATCGATTTCAAGCCGGGCGAGCTGTTGGGGAGCGTCTCGGGTGAGCTCGGCCTGCGCAGCTTCCTGGAGGAGCGGGGACACAGGCTGATCGTCACCTCCGACAAGGACGGTCCGGACTCGGTCTTCGAGCGCGAGCTCCCGGATGCGGAGGTCGTGATCTCCCAGCCGTTCTGGCCCGCCTACCTCACCGCCGAGCGGATCGCCAAGGCACCCAACCTGAGGCTTGCGCTGACGGCGGGCATCGGCTCCGATCATGTCGATCTGCAGGCGGCCATCGAGCGCGGGATCACCGTCGCCGAGGTGACCTACTCCAACAGCATCAGCGTGGCCGAGCATGTCGTGATGATGATCCTCGCGCTCGTGCGCAACTACATCCCGTCCTATCAGTGGGTCGTGGAGGGCGGGTGGAACATCGCCGACTGCGCCTCGAGGTCCTACGACCTGGAGGGCATGCAGGTGGGCACCGTCGCGGCCGGGCGCATCGGCTCGGCGGTGCTGAGACGGCTCAAGCCGTTCGAGGTCGGCCTGCACTACACCGACCGACACCGCCTGGCGCCGCAGATCGAGCAGGAGCTGGGCGCCACGTTCCACCCCGCGGTGGAGTCGCTGGTTGGCGTGTGCGACGTAGTGACGATCAACGCGCCGCTGCACCCCGAGACGGAGAACCTGTTCGACGAGAAACTGATCTCCCAGATGAAGCGGGGCGCCTACCTGGTCAACACCGCGCGCGGCAAGATCTGCGATCGCGATGCGGTCGCCCGGGCGTGCAAGACGGGCCAGCTGGCCGGCTACGCCGGCGATGTGTGGTTCCCCCAGCCGGCCCCAAAGGACCATCCCTGGCGCTCGATGCCCCACCACGGCATGACCCCCCACGTATCCGGAACCAGCCTGTCGGCTCAGGCCCGCTATGCCGCTGGAGCGCGGGAGATCCTCGAGTGCTGGTTCGATTCCCGCCCGATCCGCGAGGAGTACCTGATCGTCGACGGCGGCAGGCTCGCCGGCGCCGGTGCCCACTCCTACAGCCCCGGCGACGCGACGGGCGGCTCCGGGGAGGCCGAGCGATTCAAGACCGGCTGACCTGACGCCCCCAGCGATCCGACGATCGGGGAGAGGGACGGCCCCGTCGCTCGGCGCCCTGTCGGGCGGTCCGCCCAGCCGGCAAGCCGCCGTCTGCTCCGTTGACCTGCGCTCAGCTCAGCTGACCCGGCGCCCGAGGAAGTCAACAAGCGCACCGGCTGCGCGCCCCGGCTCGTCGTCCCACAGGAAGTGTCCGGCGCCCTCGAACAGCTCGAGCTCTGAACCCGGGATCTCCGCGTGGAAGCGGCTCGCCAGCTGCACGCCGGCGAAGCGATCCTCCTCGCCCCATAGAACCAGCGCCGGTACGCCGAGCCCGGCGAGGCAGCCGTCGTACGCGGCGAGCTTCTCGAAATCGCCCGAGCGGTAGAGCTCCAGGTGCCCGAGGCGTCGCGTGTCGTCGGCGAACCCCTTCCAGTACTCCTCCAGCGCCTCCTCGGTGATCCCGCTCGAGAGGGCGCGCATCCCGGCGCCGAAGGCCTCCCTGGTGTAGGACCCGACGAGCCGCTCGCCCTCGCCCGGGGTCCGCATCACGTTCGCCAGGTCGTGCCAGCGCCGGTCAGCGAAGAATCCGCCGTCGGAGATGACGAGCGCACCCACGGCGTCCGCGTGCTCGCATGCCCAGCGCAATCCGATCATCACGCCCCAGTCGTGCATGACGAGCGCGATCCGGCCGAGCCCGAGCTCGCCCACGAACCGCTCGAGCGCCTCAACGTGGCGCTCCCAGGTGCCCGGAGGGTCCGGCTCGGAGTCCCCGTATCCGGGCAGGTCGGGAGCCAGCGCCCACCAGCCCGCGTCTGCCAGGGCCGCCAGAGCGTGGCGCCACATGTATGAGGACTCGGGGTAGCCATGAAGGCACACCGCGACGCGGTCGCTCGGATCTCCGGCCGCCCGGTATGCGAGTCCCGCCGCATGCCCGAGGCCGCCCACGGGCCACATTCTAGGCGGGAGCCGGATCGACCATCGCCGCCCGCGGACGGCGCTCACGCCGGGTACGCGGCACGCGTCCCGGTCGGTCGGCGCACGAGCCGGTCGATCCGAGGGCCGGGGCGCGAGCAGGATTCTGCGTAAGGCCACATGGGATCGGCCATACTCGCGGCTATGCCCTTCCAAGACGTGCGATCGTGAGCTGAAGAGGATGGCCCTCTGCGCGGAGTGCTCGGTCGAGAACCTCGACGAGGCACGCTTCTGCATGGCCTGCGGCACGCCGATGCCGCGGCGCTGCGCCTCCTGCGGGGCTGTCGCGCCGGGGCAGGCGCGCTTCTGCATCGACTGCGGCGCGCCGCTTCAGGCGGCGCCCTCGACGGACGGGCCGGCGGCTAGCTCTCCCGGTGGCGCTGCGGCCCCCCATGTGAGCGCCTCGCCCGCCCCGACTGGCGCCCCGTCGGCGCCGTCCGCCGCGGCCGGCGC
>Ga0209048_10004550_pt1 | contig 13259 bp, 12 predicted proteins | sample FrelakmetCRP12CR_FD_187146 | JGI IMG/M metagenome (GOLD analysis project Ga0209048, IMG submission 187146) | Freshwater lake sediment microbial communities from the University of Notre Dame, USA, for methane emissions studies - CRP12 CR (SPAdes)... | ecosystem: Environmental > Aquatic >... | reverse complement strand
GGCTCTAACGGGAAGGTCATACCTACTTTGTACACCCGCAGCCCAAGGCGGCCCGCTTCTGTATCGTCGATGCCGAGGTACTGCAGCGCCTGCCGAACATCCATGTAGGATTTGCCGCAAGTGACAATACCGATCTTGGCGTCCGGCGAATCGACCACCACCTGATCGAGGCGGTTCGCGCGACAAAAAGCCTTCGCAGCTTCCAACTTGTAGCGGTGCAGCCGCGCCTCCTGCTCCAGCGGCTGATCGGGCCAACGGATCCCGAGCCCGCCGGAGGGCATCGTGAAATCAGTCGGCGTGCTGATCTGCACACGCTCCGGGCTGACCTCCACGGTCGCCGACGCGTCGATGGTGTCCTTCATCGACTTCAGCCCCACCCAGCACCCGGCGTAGCGCGACAGCGCCCAGCCGTAGATGCCGTAGTCCAACAGTTCCTGTACGCCGGCCGGATTGAGCACCGGAATCATCGCGTCCACCATCGCAAATTCACTCTGGTGCGCCGTGGTCGACGACTCGCAGGTGTGGTCATCGCCCATCAAGCACAGCACACCACCCAAGTGGTGTGTTCCGGCAAGATTGCCGTGACGGAAAGCGTCGCCGGTCCGATCTACACCGGGGCCTTTGCCGTACCAGATGGCAAACACACCATCGTGCTTATTCTCCCCGTGGAAGTGCGCTTGCTGCGTGCCCCAGCACGCGGTCGCAGCGAGATCCTCGTTGACTCCCGGCTGAAACACGATCTGATGTTCCTGCAACAGCTTTTTGGTCGCCCACAGTTGCTGGTCGTAGCCGCCGAGAGGCGATCCACGATAGCCACTGATATAGCAACCGGTGTCGAACCCGGCCGCCTTGTCGCGTAGATGCTGCATCATCGGCAGGCGCACGAGTGCCTGAGTGCCGGTGATGAACACTCGGCCGCTCTGCAGGCGGTATTTATCGTCGAGGGAGACGTCGCGTAGTGTCATAGGAACTTGGTCGAGAGCCGAAGACGAGAAACCGGGAGTCAGTAACGCCCGCCTATTGGTGAAGGGTCATGCGCGAAATGGTGCCATAAAAATTTTTAGAACGGGATATCGTCATCAAGGTCGTCGAATCCCGTGGATTTCTTACCCGCCGCTGGCGGCCCTTTCCTCGGCGCCGACTCTGCGGTTGAGCTCTCCGGTGGCGGTTCCCGCATCTCGGCACTGCCGCCACCGGTGCCTTTGCCGCCAAGGATCTGCATACGGTCGCCACGAATCTCCGTGGTGTAGCGCTCGTTGCCATCCTTGTCGGTCCATTTGCGCGTCTGCAGGCGTCCCTCCACGTACACCGACCCACCCTTGCGCAAATACTCACCGCAGATCTCAGCTTGGCGCCCAAAGAAAGCTACGCGGTGCCACTCGGTCTGCTCCTGCTTCTCTCCCGCTTTGTCTTTCCACACCTCGGTGGTCGCCACGCTCAGATTTGCGACCGCATCGCCGCTCGGGAGATAACGCACCTCCGGGTCGCGGCCCAGATTGCCGATCAGGATCACTTTGTTCACCGATGCCATCTCACACCTCCCCGGATAGAAGCTTCAAAACATTTCGCTCGTCGAAACGCGCGCTATCGACCTTCAAACGGGCTACGCCCTCGCTCGCAAAAACCAGCGCCTCGCGTACACCTGCCACGCCAGCAAGCCGCCTCGATAGTCCCTCGGCACCTGCCGAATCCATTTTAGGGACCGGATACGTGCGCGTGCGAAGACCCGGCATACCTTGCATTCCCGCTGCCACGATCAGCCAAGAAAGCGTAAGCACGGCGCAGAACGCGAACACAGACGAGAAGCCCAGGTGCTGGGAGATCGCGCCACCCGCCCAAGCACCGACAAAGCTGCCAAGAAATTGCGCGCTGCTGTAGACCCCGACCGCCGCACCTCTCACCTCGGGCGGAGCGGTCCGCGAGATCATCGACGGCAGGCTCGCCTCGAGGTAGTTGAAGCCGGTGAAAAATACGAGCAGCGCGGCGGCCAAACCCCACAACGACGACCATAGGCCCGCGAGCAGCAGTTGCGCGACCAACAATATGCCGATCGCGGCTAGAAAGACAGTCTTCTGCCGCCCCCGACGCTCCGAGATCAACATGGGGGGCACCATCAGCACGACACTCATCACCATCACAGGGAGGTAAATTTGCCAATGGCTGTCGCCAGGCAGACCCGCTGCGCGCAATTCGAATGGTACGACCACCCACAGCGCCATGAGTACTGCGCTGAGAATGAAGATGCCGTAGTTCAGACGCAGCAGCTGCGGATGCCGCAGAATTTCTGCGAAGCGTACGCGCGGGGCGATGCCCGACACGGCTACCGCCGTCGCGGGGGCAGGCACAACGAAGCGAACAAGCGCAATCGCAGACAACGCGAGTAATCCCGTGACAGCAAAAATCCCCGGCATGCCGATCCAACGGTTCAACACCGGACCGCCCACCATGGAAAGCGCAAAGGCAGCGCCGATCGTTACGCCGATGATCGCCATGGCTTTGGTGCGCTGCTCATCGCGTGTGAGGTCCGCTGCCAACGCCATCACGGCCGCAGAGATCGCGCCCGCCCCTTGGATTACACGTCCTAAAATGACGATATGGATGTCCTGCGCGATTGCAGCGATAAAACTGCCGGCCGCAAAAATCAACAGCCCGAGATAGATGGTCTTCTTGCGCCCCCAGCGATCCGACAGGGAACCGAACGGAATCTGCAGGGCGGCCTGCGTCAACCCGTAAGCCCCGAGTGCCAGGCCGATGAGCGTATGGTCGTCCCCGCCGCGCAATTGCTCCGCGTAGAGAGCAAACACCGGCAAGATGATGAACATGCCCAACAATCTCAGGCCGAAAACCCCGGCAAGACTGAGACTTGCGCGCAGCTCCAGAGGGGTCATGCGATGGCTGGTGGACATGGGCGCGGACGCGGATGTGGCGCGGCTTGGGAAACGGTAAACAACTGCGGTATATTAGCAGGTTGCACCTTGATCTCGAAACTTAATGGACTACATCCGGGTTCGCGGCGCACGCACGCACAATCTCAAGAATATCAACGTCGACCTGCCGCGTAACCGGCTGGTCGTTGTCACCGGTCTATCGGGTTCCGGCAAATCATCTCTGGCGTTCGACACGCTCTACGCGGAGGGGCAGCGGCGCTACGTGGAATCGTTGTCGGCGTACGCACGTCAGTTTCTCCAGATCATGGAAAAGCCGGATGTGGACCTGATCGAAGGCTTATCGCCTGCGATTTCGATCGAACAAAAAGCCACCAGCCACAATCCTCGATCCACGGTTGGCACCGTGACCGAAATCCACGACTACCTGCGGCTTCTATTCGCGCGTGTCGGCGAACCGCATTGTCCGGAGCATGGCATCACGCTGGCAGCGCAAAGCGTGTCGCAAATGGTCGATCATGCGATGAGCCTGCCGGCGGAAACCCGCCTGATGGTGTTGGCGCCGTTGGTAGTGGGACGTAAGGGCGAACAACAGTACCTCTTCGAAGATCTGCGCGCACAGGGTTTCGTACGCCTTCGCATCGACGGTCAAGTGCACGACATCGATAGTCTTCCCAAGCTCGCGAAAACAAAGAAACACACGATCGAGGTCGTGATCGATCGGGTCAAGATTCGCCCGGATGCGAAACAGCGTTTGGCCGAATCATTCGAAACCGCGCTGCGTCACTCCGATGGACGCGCCATCGCAGTGGAAACGGACACCGGAAAGGAGCATGTCTTCTCCGCGCGATTCGCCTGCCCGATTTGCGGCTACTCGTTACCGGAGCTGGAACCCCGGCTGTTCTCCTTCAACAATCCGATGGGCGCGTGCCCCCGTTGCGATGGCCTCGGACACATAAGCTTCTTCGACCCGAAACGCGTGGTTGCATTTCCGCATCTGGGTTTGAGCTCAGGTGCGATCAAAGGTTGGGATCGACGCAATCAGTTCTACTTCCAGATGCTGCAAAGCCTGGCGCTGCACTATGGCTTCGATGTCGATACGCCGTTCGAAGATCTGCCGCTACCCATTCAGGACATCTTGTTGAATGGTTCCGGGCGCGAGAAGGTCAAGTTCGTTTACGCCGGCGAGCGCGGCGCAAAGCGCAACCGCGAGCATACATTCGAAGGCATTATTCCGAGCCTGGAGCGGCGTTACAAAGAGACGGACGCGCCGGTGGTGCGAGAGGAGTTGGCCAAGTACCTCAATAGCGCCCCCTGCCCCGAGTGCGAAGGCACGCGTCTGCGACTGGAAGCTCGTCACGTGCGCGTGGATGGTCATACGATTTATGGCCTCAATCGCATGTCGTTGAAACAAGCACAGGACACGATCGCCGGACTGCAGCTTTCGGGGGCAAAGCTGGCCATCGCCGACAAGATCGTGCGCGAGATCGTCAATCGGCTGCAGTTCCTCAACAATGTCGGACTGGGTTATCTCGCATTGGATCGCTCCGCGGAAACCCTCTCGGGTGGAGAGGCACAGCGAATCCGCCTGGCGAGCCAGATCGGCTCGGGCTTGACCGGCGTCATGTACGTGCTCGACGAACCGTCCATCGGTCTACATCAGCGCGACAATGCGCGCTTGCTTTCCACTCTCGAGCGGTTGCGCGATCTGGGTAACTCCGTGATCGTGGTCGAGCACGATCGCGATGCAATCGAATCGGCGGACTTCGTGGTGGACATGGGTCCCGGCGCCGGAGAGCACGGTGGCGAGGTGGTCGCGTTCGGTACGCCGCGGGAAGTCGCAAACAACCCGCACTCGCTGACGGGACAGTATCTGACGGGCCAGCGCCATATCCCCCTGCCGCTCACCCGCCATCCACCGCAGCCGGAGCAATGGTTGCGCGTGTCAGGTGCGCGCGGCAACAATCTGAAGGGTGTGACTCTCGATGTTCCGATCGGGCTCCTGACCTGCGTTACGGGCGTTTCGGGCTCCGGCAAATCGACACTCGTGAACGACACGCTGTACCAGGCAGCGGCGCGCCATCTATATGGAAGCTCCGGGGAGCCCGCTCCCTTCGACGAGATCGAGGGACTCGACCGGATCGACAAAGTGGTAGACGTCGACCAGAGTCCGATCGGCCGCACCCCGCGCTCGAATCCTGCAACCTACACGGGGCTCTTCACGCCGATTCGCGAACTGTTCGCCGGCGTTCCGCTCGCGCGCGAGCGCGGCTACGGCCCGGGACGTTTCTCTTTCAATGTCAAAGGCGGCCGCTGCGAGGCCTGTCAAGGCGACGGCGTCATCAAAGTCGAAATGCATTTCCTGCCCGACGTCTATGTTCCCTGCGACGTATGTAATGGACGCCGCTACAACCGGGAAACACTGGAGGTGCAATACAAGGGCAAGAGCATTCACGAGGTCCTGCAGACGACCGTCGAGCAAGCCGGCGAGATCTTCGGCGCAGTGCCAGTCATCGCACGCAAGCTCCGCACTCTGCTGGACGTCGGGCTGGGTTACATCACGCTCGGACAAAGTGCGATCACCCTGTCAGGCGGAGAAGCGCAGCGCGTGAAGCTCGCGTTGGAGCTATCCAAACGCGATACGGGACGCACCTTGTATATCCTCGATGAGCCCACGACCGGGCTGCACTTTCACGACATTGCAATGCTCCTCGATGTTCTGCATCAACTGCGCGACCACGGCAACACAGTCGTGGTAATCGAGCACAACCTCGACGTGATCAAGACTGCCGACTGGGTCATAGATTTGGGGCCCGAGGGCGGAGACGGCGGTGGGACTATCGTCGCGCAAGGTACGCCCGAGGCCGTAGCAGCCAATCCAGCGGGCTTCACTGCTCGTTACCTTCAAACAGCCCTCGCATTTCGCCCCCAGCCGATCAGGGCCGCGGCGGCCTAGCACCCAACCACCTAGCACCCAACCGCCCAGCACCCAATCTTGGCGCTCGGGTTTTCCTCTGCGCGGACAGGCACTTAAAGGCCACCTCGCTACTGCCGATATAAGCAGAGTCGTGCGCAATAGGGATCCCCATGCCCGGTTCGAAGCCAGCAGCCGTCCAGATTGGACGAGAGGTGATAGATAGCGCCGCGCTGGAAGCCATACGCAGCCTGCAGTCCGATGCCGCCCCACGCCTGCTGGCGCAGGTCGTCCAGATCTATTTGGACTCGACGCCTGCGCTGATCGAGCAACTGCGGACCGGGATGGGCAACTCGGATCACGACGCCATTCACGCTGCAGCGCACTCCCTCAAATCGAGCAGCGCAAACCTGGGTGCAAAAACGCTTGCGGATCTGTGCCGGAGGGTGGAAATGGCTGCGCGCGCCGGTTGGATCGGGCCTGAAGTTCCCGGCATCCATATGATCGAGCACGAATACGGCGCGGTACGCCGTGCGCTCGAAGCAGAACTGGGGACTATGGCTTGAGAGCATCTTCGGCCACCGGTACAGAACTGGGCGCAATTGCGCCCGTGGCGCTCGTCGTCGACGACGACGTCGCCATGCGATTGCTGATCCGGCAAACGCTCGAACGCCTGGGGTTCGCATGTCACGAGGCCAACAACGGTATCGCCGCGCTCGAACGCTTCGATCAAATTGCCCCGGACATCGTGCTGCTCGATGTCTTGATGCCTGGAATGAACGGTTACGCTGTGTGCTCGGAATTGCGCCGACGGCCCACCGGCGCATTCGTACCAATACTGATGTTGACGGGGTTGGACGACCCCGACTCCATCAACCGTGCTTACGAAGTAGGCGCGACGGATTTCATCAGCAAACCCATCAATTGGGGCATTCTCGGACACCGTATCCGCTACATCCTGCGCGCCAACCAGGCATTCAGCGATCTGGAGAAGAATCGGGAGAGTCTCGAGAACGCACAGCGCATCGCGCACCTGGGAAGTTGGGAATGGGAGTTACCGCGCGATACCGTTCGCTGGTCCGATGAGACCTATCGCATTCTCGGGGTGGCACCGGGCGGCGTAGCGCCGAGTCTTTCGGCGTTCCTCCACCATGTACATCCGGACGACAGGCACGCCATACAAGAGTCGATGCGTCGCCTGCTGAAGATGCGCGAGTTCGTCGGACAAGTCGTACGTATTCGGCGTCACGACGGCAGCGTGCGTCACGCACAGCTGCAAGGTGTGCGACATCTGGACAGCGCCGGTTCGGTGACTCGACTATCGGGGACCATTCAGGACGTCACTGAGATCAAGGAAGCGGAGGAGCGCATCCGACATCTGGCCTATTACGATGGCATCACCGGATTGCCCAACCGCCAGTTCTTCATCGAACGCCTCCAGCAGGCGTTGGTCCATGCGAAGCGCTATCAGCGTCTGCTGGGTTTGCTGTCGCTGGATCTGGACCAGTTCAAGCGCATCAACGACACCCTTGGTCACTCCGCAGGCAACGAACTGCTCCTGTCGGTCTCGCAGAGACTTTCCGATGCCGTGCGGGCTCCTGATACGTTCGCGCACGACGGTAAGGAGACCGTGTTCGGGCGCGACATCGGCAGCACCGTCGCGAGGCTTGGTGGCGATGAGTTCAGCCTGCTGATTACCGAGCTCACGCATTATCACGACGCTGCGAAAGTTGCGCGACGCTTGCTGGAGGAGTTGCGCAAGCCGTTCCGCGTGGCCAAACAGGAAGTCTTCGTGTCGGTCAGCGTCGGCCTGGCTCTCTACCCGCTCGATGGAGACGACGCCGAGACCTTGATCAAGAACGCAGGCGCAGCGATGCACTTTGCGAAAGACCAGGGACGGGACAACTATCAGTTTTACAGCCGCGCCATGAACGCCACGGCGTTGGAAAAGCTGTCCATGGAGGCGCAGTTACGCAAGGCGCTCGAACGCGACGAACTGCTGCTGCACTATCAACCGAAGATCCGCCCCAAGACGGGTGAGATCGTCGGTTTGGAGGCGCTCATTCGCTGGAAACACCCGGAGCTGGGTCTGGTTCCCCCCGCGCAGTTCATACCACTCGCGGAAGAGACCGGGCTCATCGTCCCCATCGGCGAGTGGGTTCTCCTGAACGCCTGCCGTCAGAATCAGGACTGGCAACGACTGGGGTATCCACCGGTTCATGTTGCGGTCAACATCGCGAGCCTGCATTTCCGACAAGGAACGCTGGCACAATCGGTGGCAACCGCACTCCAGAAGAGCGGCCTTCACCCATCGTGGCTCGAGCTCGAGGTGACGGAAAGCATGTTGATGGACAGCGCCGAGACAACCCTGGCAACACTTTCCACGCTCAAAGGCATGGGTGTACGTTTGGCCATCGACGATTTCGGAACGGGCTATTCCTCGTTGTCCTACCTCAAACGCTTCCCCCTCGACGCGCTCAAGATCGACCGATCGTTCGTGAAGGATCTTCCGCGCGACGCCGAAGACGCCGCCATCGCAAAAGCCATCATCGCGATGGCGCACAGTCTCAAGCTGGAAGTCGTAGCAGAAGGCGTTGAAACGGCGGAGCAGCTCGCATTCTTGCAGCAACACGGTTGTGATCTGGTGCAGGGCTTCCTGTTCAGTAAACCGATGGCCGCTGCAGCCTTCCATGATCTGCTGTCGGGCAAGAAGTTGAAAACAGCCGCTGGAGGACGGTAAGAAACGTGGTGACTGACACACCGTACAAATGAAAAGGCCAGCTTGCGCTGGCCTTTTGCTTTCCCACATTTCGACGCAAATCAGGACTTGCCGGCGTCCGCCGCCTTCGTCTGTACTGCGCCCTCGGGGCGATCCATCAGTTCGACCAGCGCCATCGGTGCATTATCCCCCTCGCGAAAACCGAATTTGAGTATGCGCAGATAGCCACCGTTGCGTTGGGCAAACCGCGGTCCCAGCTCATCGAAGAGCTTGCTGACCATCTCTCGATCACGCAAACGGGAGAAGGCCAATCGACGATTGGCTAACGTCGGTTTCTTCCCCAGCGTGATGATCGGCTCGGCCACGCGACGAAGTTCCTTCGCCTTGGGCACGGTGGTTTTGATCGCCTCGTGTCGCAACAGCGAGTTGGTCATGTTCCGCAGCATCGCCAGGCGATGGCTGCTGGTACGGTTGAGTTTTCTTAGTCCAAGACGGTGACGCATTTTTTCCTCTTGCGGGTACGCGAGCCAAAGACCCGCGTTGCGGCCTTAGTTTTCCGCGCCTTTATCGAGTCCCACGGGCGGCCAGTTCTCCAGCTTCATCCCCAGCGTGAGACCGCGGGAGGCCAAAACCTCTTTGATCTCATTCAGAGACTTGCGCCCCAGATTGGGGGTCTTCAGGAGCTCGGTCTCAGTGCGCTGAATCAAATCGCCGATGTAATAGATGTTCTCCGCCTTCAGGCAATTGGCGGATCGAACAGTCAACTCTAGATCGTCTACCGGGCGCAGCAGGATCGGATCGACCTGCGGAGTCTTGGGCTGCTCGGCCAGCACCGGCGTACCCTTGAGGTCCGCAAACAGTGACAGCTGCTCCATCAGCACTCGCGCCGCGTAGCGGATCGCTTCTTCGGGCTCGATGACCCCGTTGGTCTCGACGTCCATGATCAGCTTGTCCAGGTCGGTGCGCTGCTCTACCCGTGCGCTCTCGACCGCGTAGCTGACCCGTTTGACCGGGCTGAAGGAAGCGTCCAGCACCACACTGCCGATCGGCCGGCTGTCTTTGGCGCCAGCACGCACGGTTGCAGGCACGTATCCACGCCCCTGCTCGACCTTGATCTGCATGTCCAGCTTGCCGCCGGGCGCCAAGCGTGCGATCACGTGATCGGGATTGACCAACTCCACATCGTGAGTGATCTCGATGTCGGCAGCGGTCACCAGGCTCTCGCCCTGCTTCTTCAGGTTGAGGAGAACCTCTTCCCGATTGTGCAGCTTGAGCACGACACCCTTGAGGTTCAGCAGGATATCGACCACATCCTCCTGCACCCCATCGATGGTCGAATATTCGTGCAGCACGCCGCTGATCTTCACTTCGGTAGGCGCAAACCCGGGAAGGGAGGACAGCAGAATGCGACGCAGCGCGTTGCCCAGAGTATGCCCATAGCCCCGCTCGAACGGCTCCATGGTGACTTTGGCATGAAACGGACCGACGCTCTGCACATCGACAATCCGCGGCTTTAACAAGTTGTTGCTCTGCATAGACTCAAGCCTCTGAAAGGGGGGAAGGATCCACGGCCATTTGTTGTTCGGTCATGAACCGAAACAAGCCCGGCGCCTCGGCAGCGCTCCAGGCACCCGCATCGCTACTTGGAGTACAACTCCACCACCAGAGATTCATTGATGTTCGACGGGAGTTCGGAGCGCTGCGGCACGGCTTTGAACACGCCTTTCATCGCCTTGGCGTCGACCTCGACCCACTCCGGAAACCCGCGCTGCTCCGCAGCTTCCACCGCACCCTTGATGCGAAGCTGGGCACGCGCCTTCTCCACCACCTCTACGACGTCTCCCTGCCGCAATTGATAGGAGGGAATGTTCACACGCTTGCCGTTCACGAGAATCGCGTTGTGGCGGACGATCTGACGCGCCTCGGTCCGCGACGCACCGAAGCCCATTCGATAGGCCACCGTGTCGAGCCGGCTCTCGAGCAACTGCAGGAGGTTCTCGCCGGTTATACCCTTACGGCGATCGGCCTTGAAGTAAGCGTTACGGAATTGCCCCTCCAACAGCCCATAGATACGGCGAACCTTCTGCTTCTCGCGCAGCTGGGTTGCGTAGCCGGATGGGCGAGATTGCTTCTGACCATGCTGGCCGGGCGGATAGTTGCGGCGCTCCACCGGACACTTGTCAGTGAAACACTTCTCGCCCTTCAGAAAGAGCTTTTCGCCCTCACGCCGGCATTGGCGGCACTTCGCGTCAAGGTTTCTTGCCATGGATGCTCTTCCTCGTCAGATACGGCGCTTCTTGGGCGCCCGGCAGCCGTTGTGCGGGACAGGTGTCACGTCCGAGATGCTGGTAATTTTGAAGCCAGCAGCGTTCAGCGCGCGCACCGCGGATTCGCGCCCCGGGCCCGGGCCCTTGATGCGGACCTCGAGATTCTTCACCCCGCATTCCGTTGCTTGCCGGCCAGCTTGTTCGGCCGCGACCTGCGCCGCGAAGGGCGTGCTCTTGCGCGAGCCCTTGAAGCCGGAACTACCGGAAGTGGCCCATGCCAGTGCATTACCCTGACGATCGGTGATCGTCACGATGGTGTTATTGAAGGAAGCGTGAATGTGGGCGATACCTTCAGCCACGTTCTTCTTGACCTTCTTTCGAACCCGAGTCGGTGCCTTAGCCATGAGTTACGCGTCCTTGCAGTTGCAGCTTGATCGGTGCTAGTCCGGTCATTTGGTGGGAGTGCCGCCGGTCTTGATGGCGGCTTTGCGCGGACCCTTGCGGGTGCGTGCATTGGTGCGCGTACGCTGTCCACGCACGGGCAATCCGCGGCGATGACGTACACCACGGTAGCTGCCAAGATCCATCAGCCGCTTGATGTTCATCGATACTTCGCGGCGCAGATCGCCTTCGACCGTAAGCCGCGATACCTGCTCGCGCAGCTTGTCCATATCCGCGTCGGAGAGGTCCTTGACCTTGGTGCTCGCGTTGACTCCGACCGCCGCACAGAGTTTGCGCGCAATGGTTCGGCCGATTCCGTAAATAGCCGTCAGCGCAATCTCTGCGTGCTGATGGTTCGGGATGTTAACGCCCGCGATACGTGCCATGGCAATCCTTAAGCCGGTTTTCCGTTATCAAATGAAATCGAGTCCGCCGGGTCAGCCCTGGCGCTGCTTATGGCGAGGTTCCGTGCAAATCACCCGCACCACCCGGTTGCGGCGGATGATCTTGCAGTTGCGACACAGCTTCTTAACCGAGGCCTGTACTCTCATTTCCTTCTCCTTGCTACTTGACTTCGCTACCCGCCGCTTCGACTTCCGGGTCCGCTGGAACCCAGCCCTCTTAAATGCTGCCTGCGCCTCGCCGCTTCAAGAGCGCGCGCTCCGGCCACCATCACTTCGCCCGGAACACGATGCGCCCCCGGGTCAAATCATAGGGCGTCAACTCTACTGTCACCTTGTCGCCAGGCAGGATGCGGATATAGTGCATTCGCATCTTCCCGGATATATGCCCGAGTACCACGTGTCCGTTTTCCAGCTTGACCCGGAAAGTTGCATTCGGCAGGGTTTCCAGGATCTCTCCCTGCATCTGAATCGTGTCTTCCTTGGACATGCCCTAGCGAGTGGGGAGCACCCCTCCGCCCTTGAAGTTGGCCTTCTTGAGCAGGCTCTCGTATTGGTGCGACATGATGTAGGCCTTCACCTGCGCCATGAAGTCCATCGTCACCACCACGATGATCATCAGGGACGTTCCGCCAAAGTAGAACGGCACGTTCCACTTCACGATCAAAAATTCCGGCAGCAGGCAGACCAGCGTCACGTATACCGCACCCGCCAACGTGAGGCGCAGGATGATTCGCTCCACGTAGCGGGCGGTCTGCTCACCGGGCCGAATACCCGGCACGAAGGCCCCGCTTTTCTTAAGGTTTTCTGCCGTCTCCTTCGGGTTGAACACCAACGCCGTGTAGAAGTAGCAAAAGAACACGATGGCCGAGGCATACAGAAGCACATAGACCGGCTGCCCGGGATGCAGCATGCCAGAGATGTCCTTCAGCCAGGTCATGCGATCACCGGAGCCGAACCAACCCGCCAGCGTGGCAGGGAACAGGATCAAGCTCGAGGCAAAGATCGGCGGAATAACCCCCGACATATTCAGCTTCAGCGGCAGAAACGAGCTTTGCCCACCGTAGATCTTGCGGCCGACCTGTCGCTTCGCGTAGTGCACCGGTATGCGCCGTTGCCCGCTTTCCACGAACACGACCAGGGCAGTCACACCGACTGCTATAACGAATATTGCCAGCACGGTGAGAATGGTGAATGCACCAGTCCGCGTCAGCTCCAGGGTTCCGCCGACGGCTCGCGGCAAGCCCGCGGCAATGCCGGCGAAGATGATCAGCGAAATACCATTACCGATGCCCCTCTCCGTAATCTGTTCGCCGAGCCACATCAGGAACATCGTCCCCGTGACCAGCGTCACGACGGTGGTGAACCTGAACATCAGACCCGGATCCACTACCAGACCACGCTGGCCTTCGAGCGCAACGGCGATCCCGAGCGCCTGAAACGTCGCCAGCGCCAACGTCCCGTAGCGGGTGTACTGCGTGATCTTGCGGCGCCCCGATTCGCCTTCCTTCTTCAGGGCTTCCAGGGTGGGCGATACCACCGTGAACAGCTGCATGATGATGGAAGCGGAGATGTACGGCATGATCCCCAGGGCGAAGATGGTGAAGCGCGACAACGCACCACCCGAGAACA
>Ga0209048_10004549_pt1 | contig 13259 bp, 9 predicted proteins | sample FrelakmetCRP12CR_FD_187146 | JGI IMG/M metagenome (GOLD analysis project Ga0209048, IMG submission 187146) | Freshwater lake sediment microbial communities from the University of Notre Dame, USA, for methane emissions studies - CRP12 CR (SPAdes)... | ecosystem: Environmental > Aquatic >... | reverse complement strand
GATGCCGCGCAGGTTGTCCTCGGCAACCAGTCGGTCGCGGCATTTATGCTTCAAGTCGAAGTCCGGATCGAACACCCAGTCGCCCACGGCGCCCTTGGTATTGCGCAGGTAGAGCAGCGGCACCGCAACGCCGACGCGCTGCGTGCGCGAAAGATAAGGCGCGCGTAGGCGGTGTCCGTCTCGGCCGCACCGCCCATCGTTGCCCCGGAGGTCAGCATCAGGAAACTGAAGTGCCGACTGGCAAGGTCCGGATGGGCGTCGAGCAGTCCGCTCCACATGTGCATCGCCGCGGGTGGCAGCAGACTCTTGCGCGCCAGCACCGTTTCCACGCCGGCGCGATTGGTCGCGACCACGGCAACTTCGTGCCGCTGCGGCGACAGATCCGCGAAATCGCCTTCGAACGAGAATCCCGCGCGCGCCGAGTCCGGAAATCCGGGCTTGGCCTGCGCCAGGTCGGGCCGCGCGATGCCGATGGTCGCCGCGTGCGGCAGGCCGTCGACACGCACCTCGACATCGCGAATGCCCACGGGGTCGAGCGCCCAGCCGCTTAGCGCGATCCGCGTGCCGACGATCGCCTCGGCTTCGGGCTGGTCGGCCCAGCCGATCGTCGTCGGTGCGGTCGCCGCAGGTGCCGCAACCGGCGGCGCGGGCGCGACGGCAGGCGCCGATACGGCAACCGCAGGGCGCGGGTACGTGGCCTTGCCGGAAGAGAGCGTAGATCCCTCCGCCGCAGACCGCGACCGCGAGCACCGCGACCGCGAGAAGCGCCGGCGTCTTACTGCCAGCCGGGCGCTCGCGGTGGAGTTGCAACGGCAGCGGGTTCGGATTGCGCGGATGCGGCGGGTAAGCGGCTGCGCGGCGCGCTTACTTGTCGTCGGTCTTGTATTCGACGTACGCTCTGTCGCGCGTCTGGCGCACGAATTCCGCGAATTCCTCATCCGACTTGCGCTGCCTGATCGCAGCGCGCGCGACGTCGCGCCGGCGGTCCTGCGTGATGTCCTGCGTCCGGCGGCCATCGACGACGATGAGGTGCCAGCCGAACGACGAGCGTACCGGGACGGAGACCTGTCCGATCGCGAGCTTGTTCATCGCCTGCTCGAATTCCGGCACCGTATCGCCGGGGCTGACCCAGCCCAAATCGCCGCCCTTGGCCGACGACGCGTCGTCCGAATTGAGCTTGGCCTGGTCCTCGAATTTGGCGCCGGTTTCGATGCGGTCGCGGATCCGTTCGATCTTCGCGCGGGCTTCCGTATCCGACGTGACTTCATTGACGCGGATCAGGATGTGCTTGGCGTGGGTCTGCTCGACCACCGTCGGCGCGTTGCGGCTGCGCGAATCGACCAGCTTGATGACGTGGAAGCCACCCGGGCTGCGCAGGACCGGAGAAACGTCTCCGTTCTGCATTCCCTTCGCGGCCTCCACGAACACCACCGGCAGCCGCGCCGGTGTCCGCCATCCCAGGTCACCGCCCTTGATGCCATCCGGCGCATCCGAAATCGCCGCCGCGACTTCCCTGAAGTCCTTGCCGGCCTTGATTTGCGCGAGGGCGTCTTCCGCGCGTCTTCTGCGCGCATCGATCTGGTCGGGCGAGGCCTGTTCGGGCACCGACACCAGGACGTGGGAAATCTGGTACTCCGTTTCGCCGCCCGCCTGCGCGGCGATCGTGGCAAGGTAGGCGTCGAGTTCGGCGTCCGACACCGCCACCCGGCTGTCGACTTCCCGTTCGCGGATGCGCTGAATGGTGATTTCGCGGCGGATGTCCTCGCGATACTTCGCGTACGGGATCTTTTCCCGCTCCAGCAACTTGCGGAATTCCTCCGGAGAAAGCTTGTTCTCCTGGGCGACCCGCAGGATCGTCCGCTCGACGGTCTGGTCGTCGACCTTGATGCCGGACTCCTTGGCGAACTGCAGCATCGCGCGCTCGGTGACCAGCCGCTCCAGCACCTGCTTCTCCAGCGCGTCGGCGGCAGGAGGCTGCACTTTGGCATCGCGCATCTGCGCCAGCACGATGCGCTTCTGTTCATTGATGTCGAACTGGGTCACCGCCTCATTGTTGATCACGGCCACCACGCGATCGAGAGGCACGGACGTCGTGCCTGAACGCGGCGCCGGGGCGGGAAGGGGACGCGGCAGCGGCGTACGCGATTCGGTCGACGGAGGACCGATGCCGGGTGAAGTCACCTGCGCGACGGCAAAGTGCGTGAATGACGCACAGGCCAGTGCAGCCATACTGATGCGGAAAGCGTGGCGGGCCATCGGAAATCGTCCTCAGGAATCAGGGAGCGCTCAGAAATCAGGCAATGGGCTCAACGAGGGGTCGCGCACCGTGTTTGAAGGCTCGTTGGTGCGCAGGTAACCGGGCACCGTTCGACGCAGCAGATCAAGCGGGCTGGTGCCGACGCGTGCCAAGCCGTTCAATTCGAGCTGGACGAAGACAGAACGGGTCGTCTGCTGCGTGGTGGTGGTCAACTGCTGTCCCACGACCCGCAAAACCCAGCACCCGCCATTGTACTCCAGCCCAAGCACCGCCTCCAGCGTCTTGTGGTCGGGAATGGAGTAGTTCCAGGCACCGACCACGCTCCAGTTGTCGGACACCGGCCACTGCCCAGCCAGATAGGTCTGGTTCAGTTCTGATTGACCGCCGGTCTGGTCGACGAGTTCCTTCGAATAGCGATAGACGAGCGAGAGCGCCCGGCCTCCTCCGGGCGTGTATCGGATGCCCGCGTTGAAGCGATCGAAATCGCTGGTGCCGAAGTTGTATTGCATGAGTCCGTTCAGCGCCCAGGTATCGGAGAGCCGTCCTTCGACGCCGAGCAGGAAGTCGGAAGAGCCGGCCTTCTGCGGAGTTCCCCCGAGCGTGACCTGCTGGTCGCTGAAATAGAAGAGCTGGCCCAAACCGACCCGGAGCCTTTCGGCGCCGGTAACCGGATCCAGCAATCGCGACGTCACGGCCAGTGCGAGCTGGTTGGCGTCACCGACGCGGTCGTATCCGACAAAGCGGTTCTCGATGAAGAGCTGCGCAAAGTTGAAATCATTCTGCACCGTGTCGAACGCGGGCAGCTGGTTCTGCTGCCGGTAGGGAATGTAGGTGTAGAACGCGCGCGGTTCGAGCGTCTGGACGAACTGCGTTCCGAACGCCGTCCAGTCGCGTTCGAAGATCAAACCGGCGTCGACGCTGCCAATCGGCACCACCGCGTTCGGACGCAGCGTGGGCACGCTCGCCGTGGTCTGGTTGAGATCGTATTGCCAGGCCTGGACCGCCGCGTGCGCGTTGACGAACCACGAGCTTCCCTGCCGTATCCAGCGCACGGAGGGATAAAGGACCGCGCGGTCGCCGGTGGGAACGAGGGACGATTGCGCAAAGTGCGTGTATTGCGCGTTTCCGCCCCACGTCAGTCCGCCCCAGTCGGTGTCGTTCATCGTGAGCTTGAGCTGCGGCAGCATGTTGTAGGGCGGCGTCACCGGGGCTGCGGGGTCCTGCAGCGTCTGGAACGATTGCACCAGCACCGATGCGCCGAAGGGCCCGTAGTTGGCGTTGAGCCCGGCCTCCTGCGGCAGCGTCTTCTGCGAGGTCACGGCGATGCGGTCGGAAAAGTCCGCGAAGTAGGTCGCGTCCGAGACGCGGTTGTAATTGAAGAAACCGTTGAGCCACGGTTCGAACTGCTGGTTGTGCTTCCAGGAGAATGCCCACCGGGACGTGTCGGCAACCCGGTCGTACGGCAGGATTTCCGCGATGATCTGGCCCGCGGAAGGCTCGAACAGGTACCGGCCCTCGCCGCTCAGCATCAGGCCCCGCTTGGTCATCAGGCGGGGCGTGAAGGTCGCGTCGTAATTGGGCGCAAGGTTGAAGTAATAGGGGGTGGCGAGTTCGAAGCCGCGGATCTGCGACGATCCGGCAATGGGAACGAGGAATCCGGACTTGCGCTCGTTGGTCAATGGAAACTCGAGCCACGGCGTCGCCAGGACCGGCGTGTCGAGAAAGAAGACCCTGGCGTTGTGCGCCGTGCCGACTGAGCGCAGCCGGTCGACCTCGATCTCGTCGCCGATCAGGTACCAGTCCCGGTTCGGTGCGACACACGTCGTGTAGCTGGCGGAACTCGCCTCGAAATTGTCGGGCCCCAGGAACCGGATCTCAGTGGCGTTGCCATGAGCACCGCTTTCTCCCAGCAAAAAGCGCGGCGACTTGAAGTACCCGGTTTCGGTGTCGCGCTGGAATTTCATCTCGGGACCCGCGATCGTGTCGATGCCGCGGCGCAACGTGACGTTGCCCTTACCCCAGATCTCGTCTTCCAGGAAGTCGTATTGCAGCCAGTCGGCCAGCACGGTCTCGCGGCGCGAACGCAGCTCGACCTTGCCGGACGCCTCGACCCGCTCTCCGGTCTCGCCGTCAAGCCGGTCGGCGCGCAGGAAGATCGCGCCGCGATCGGCGTCGTCACCACTGGCGCGCGGCGCACTGCCGGTCCGCTGTGGCGTCGCGGCGCGCTTGACACCGGGCAGGGGCGTCAGCTGCGGAGGGCCCGGTACCGCAGTTGCAGCGGGCGTGGACGCCGGACCTGCCGGTGCGCGTTTCGCCGGCGTTTCGATTTCGCGCGCGAGCGTCAGTTGCGGGTCCGGCAGGTCGGAATCCGCAGCTCCCGCGGCGGTCGCCAGGGTCGCGCCGATCGACGCCACCAGCAGGGACTGCGAAAAGAAGCGGGGTTTCATGAAAGCGGGCACAACCGATTTGCTAAAATGTGCGCCATTCTAGCCCGACGCGATGCCGCGCCCGCTGCGGCCCTGAGCGCCGGGATGGCCCCGTCGGGATTTCCGCCCGTGATTTGCCGACCCGTTCGCCGGCAGGAACGACCTCCTTCGATGAGTCTCCCCAACGCCGACCCGCGCCTGTCCATCCTTGCCGAGTGGCTGGCGAACACCTTGCATTCGGACGCCTTCACCCTGGCGCCGGCGTCGGAGGATGCGAGCTTCCGCCGCTATTTCCGCGTGACGCTGCCGGGTCCGCACGCCATGGCCCCGGGGGCCGCGACGGCGATCGCGATGGACGCGCCGCCGCCCCGCGAAGACTGCCGGCCTTTCGTGCATGTCGCCGCGCTGATGGCAGAAGCGGGGATCAACGCGCCGCGGGTTCTCGCGCAGGACATCGGGCGCGGCTTCCTGCTGCTGACCGACCTGGGCCCGACGACCTACCTGCGCGCACTCGACAAGAGCAATGCCGACGATCTGTTCACGGACGCGATCGACACGCTGCTGCGGTGGCAGCTGGCGTCGCGTCCCGACGTGCTGCCGCCCTACGACGCCGCGCTGCTGCGGCGCGAGTTGGAATTGTTCCCGGAATGGTATGTCGGCCGCCACCTGCGGCAGGCGCTCACGCCGGACGAGCGCGCCGCCCTCGCGCGCGTTTTCGATCTGGTCATTGCGTCGAATCTCGCGCAGCCGGCCGTTTTCGTGCACCGCGACTACATGCCGCGCAATCTGATGCTGTCCGCGCCAAACCCGGGCGTGCTGGACTTCCAGGACGCGGTGTACGGTCCGATCACCTATGACCTCGCGTCCCTGTTCCGCGATGCGTTCGTGAGCTGGCCGGACGAACGCGTTCTCGACTGGACCATCCGCTACTGGGAGAAGGCGAAACGCGCGGGCTTGCCGGTCACGACCGACTTTGCCCTGTTCCATCGCGACTGTGAATGGATGGGCCTGCAGCGCCACCTGAAAGTGCTCGGCATCTTCGCACGCATCCGGCATCGCGACGGCAAGAAAGGCTATGTCGAGGACACGCCGCGCTTCCTCGACTACGTCCGCCCGGTCGCCGAACGCTATCGCGAACTGGCGCCGCTCGCGCGCCTGCTCGATCGCCTCGCGCAGCGCACGCCCGCCACGGACGACGCTTTCTGATGGCCGGCGCGATGATCCTGGCCGCGGGCCGGGGCCTGCGCATGCGGCCGCTGTCGGACGCCACGCCGAAGACGCTGCTGTTGGCGGGGGGCAAGCCGCTCATTGCCTGGCAGATCGAAGCGCTCGCGCGCGCCGGATACCGCGATATCGTCATCAACGCCGCCTGGCTCGCGCCGCAACTGGTTGCCGCAGTGGGCGACGGCGACGCGTTCGGCGTGCGCATCCGGTGGTCGATCGAGCCCGAGCCGCTGGAAACCGCCGGCGGCATCGCGACCGCGTTGCCGCTGCTGCCAGCCGGCCCGGCGCTGATCGTCTCCGGCGACATCTGGACGCACTTCGACTACGCGACGCTCGCGGCCCGCGCCGACGCGATGGCGCGAAATCCCGCGCCCCCGCGCGTCCATCTCGTCATGGTGCCCAATCCGCCATTTCATCCGGACGGCGATTTCGTCCTCGCCGACGGGCACGTTGGCGCGGACGGGCCAGGCAAGCTGACGTTCGGCAACATTGGGCTCTACGACACTGCCCTCTTCCGTGAACTTCCCCGCGGCGTCAAGCTCAAATTCCTTCCCCTCTACCGCGACTGGATCGCGCGTGGATGGGTTTCCGGCGAACGCTACGATGGCCTCTGGGCCAATGTCGGCACGCCGTCCGATCTCGCCCTGCTCGATCGCAGCCTCGTGCCGCGCAAGGATTCCTGAATGAACGCAATGGCCAACCCTCTTCTTGATTTTCGCGGCTTGCCGCGCTTCGATGCGATCCGACCGGCGCATGTCACACCAGCCGTCGACGCATTGCTCGGCGAAGCGCGCGCCGCCGTCGAACGCGTGGCGATGGACCCGCGTCCGGCGACCTGGGACCGGGTGGTGGAACCCATCGCGGAAGCGCTCGACCATCTCGACCGCGCGTGGGGCGCCGTGGGTCACCTCAACGCCGTGGTCAATACGCCGGAGTTGCGCGAGGCCTACAACGCCAATCAGCCGAAGATCGTCGCGCTGTACACCGACATGGCACAGGACCTGCGTCTGTATGCGAAATATCGCGCGTTGCGCGAGGCGCCGTCGTTCGCCTCGCTCGAGGCCGCTCAGCGCAAACTGATCGAAAACGAACTGCGCGATTTCAAACTGGGGGGCGCCGAACTGCCCGATGCGGGCAAGGCGCAGCTCAAGGCCGTGCACGAAGAGCTCGCCGATCTCTCGACGCGCTTCGACGAACATCTGCTCGACGCGACCAATGCCTGGGCGCTGTTCATCGACAGCGAAGCGGACTTGACGGGTGTCCCGTCCGACGTCCTGGCGGAAGCGCGGTCGGCCGCGCAGGCCGACGGGAGGCCGGGTTGGAAGCTCACGCTGCGGATGCCCTGCTATCTGCCGGTACTCCGGTACGCGCAGAATCGCGACCTCCGCCGCCGCATGCACCTGGGCTATGCCACGCTGGCGTCGGAGCTCGGCGCCAGCCCCGAATGGGACAACGGGCCGGTGGTCGAGCGCATCCTGCTGCTGCGCCGCGAAATGGCCGAATTGCTGGGCTATCGCAACTATGCCGAAGTTTCGCTCGTGCCCAAGATGGCGAAAACCCCCGCTGAAGTCGCCGCATTCCTGCGCGACTTAGCGCTACGCGCCAGGCCCTTTGCGCAACGTGACTATGCGGAGCTCGCGGCATTCGCCCGCGACCGCCTGGAACTTCCCGACCTCGCGCCATGGGACCTGGCCTTTGCCAGCGAACGCCTCAAGGCGGACCGCTATGCGTTTTCCGAACAGGAAGTCCGTCAGTACTTTCCGGAAGATCAGGTTCTGGCGGGCCTCTTTCGCGTCACCGAAACGATCTACAGCGTGCAACTTCGCGAAGCAAGTGCCCCGACGTGGCATCCTTCCGTGCGCTTCTTCGAAATCACCGACCGCGACGGCGCGCTCGTCGGCCAGTTCTATTTCGATCTGCACGCACGGGAAAACAAGCAAGGCGGCGCATGGATGGACGACGCCATCAACCGCCGCCGCAGCGGCGCGTCGGTGCAGCATCCGGTGGCCTATCTCACCTGCAACCTGTCGTCGCCCGTCGGCGGCAAGCCCGCGACATTCACTCACGACGAGGTTCTCACCATCTTTCACGAGTTCGGGCACGGGCTGCACCAGTTGCTGACGCGCATCGACACACCGGGCGTCTCCGGAATCCAGGGCGTGGAAGGAGACGCCACCGAGCTCCCGTCGCTGTTCATGGAGAATTTCTGCTGGGAATGGGAGGTGCTCACCCACATGACGCGCCATGTGGACACCGGCCTGCCGCTGCCGCGCATCCTGTTCGACAGACTGCTCGCGGCCAGGAACTTCCAGAGCGGGCTGGCGATGTTTCGCCAGCTCGAATTCGGCCTCTTCGACATGCTGCTGCACGCCGACTTCGACCCGGTCGCGCGCACGCCCTGGCCGTCGCCGCAGGCATTGCTCGACGCGGTGCGCCGCGAGGTCGCCGTGGTGCCCTGTGCCGCCTACGACCGCTTCATCCAGGGTTTCGACCACATTTTCGCCGGCGGCTATGCGGCCGGCTATTACAGCTACAAATGGGCCGAGGTCCTCTCAGCTGACGCCTACAGCTTGTTCGAGGAGCAGGGGGTATTGTCCCCGGTTGCCGGCGCCCGGTTCCGGGACGAGATCCTGGCGCGCGGCGGCAGCCGGCCCGCCCTGGAGTCGTTCGTCGCCTTCCGGGGCCGCCCCCCACAACTGGACGCTTTTCTGCGGCATAATGCAATGACGGTGTCATTGTGAAGGAGGTTGCCTTGTCCACGCTCACGTCTCGGATCACCTTGGGAATTGCCGCATTCGCACTGGCGGGCGGCGCACTGGCGCAGACCCAGGTCTACCGCTATACCGATGCCGACGGCCGCGTCGTCTACTCGGACCGTGCCCCCAGCGGCAACGTCAAGGACCTGCAAACCAAGAAATTGGGCGCCAATTACATCTCCACCGGCGAGCCCGGATTCGCCTCCGCGCTCGCGGCGGAACGCTACCCGGTCACGCTTTACACGTTTGCGTGCGGGGACGTCTGCCAGAACGCCGAGGCGCTGCTCAACCGGCGCGGCGTGCCGTTCACGATCGTCAACGTGAGCGAGGCGGAGGGCCAGACGCGCCTGCAGGCCGTGGCCAGCGACGGCGTTGCCCCCGTGCTGACGGTCGGGGACAAGCTCGTTGCCAGCGGCTACAACGAAACACGCTGGCAGGCCATGCTTGATCAGGCCGGCTATCCCAAGACGCCGGCCACGCGCCGTGCGACACCGGTGGCTCGGGGCGGTGACACCGCGCCGCCGCCTGCGACTCCGCCAGCGCCGATCGTGCAGGACGGCACGCGGGCGGTTGGTGCGCCGGCCCGCGGCGGCGATTACCCGAAGTAGGCGCAAGACCTCAGGGAACCTCTGTTCAAGTCCCGCGCGGGAGTCCCTCGCGCGTCTCCGCGGGCGCTGCGCGGTGCAGGCAGCACACCCGCTGGAATCGACTTACCCGATGGTTGGATGCGGGCACCGGCGAGCGCTCGGCGCCGCCGTCAATTCGCGGCATCGCTCGTTTCCTGGGCACCTGCTCGGCGATAATGCGGCCCGACCCACCCTTCCGGAATGCCCGATGATCCTCGCCGCCTGGAACGTCAACTCGCTCAACGTCCGGTTGCCGCGCCTCGTGGCCTGGCTGGCCGCCAACAAGCCCGACATCGTCTGCCTGCAGGAGACCAAGCTCGAGGACCACAAATTTCCGGTGGTGGACGTCGCAGCCGCCGGCTACTCTGCGCACTTCGCCGGACAGAAAACCTACAACGGCGTGGCCATCCTGGCCCGCGCCGGACTGGCGGTGACCGACGTTGCCGCGGGACTCACCGGCCATGCGGACGAGCAGAAACGCGTCATCGCCGCAACCATCGCCGGAATCCGCGTCGTCGATTTCTATGTCCCCAACGGGCAGGCGGTCGACTCCGACAAATATCGCTACAAGCTCGACTGGTGCGCGGCCGCCGCGGCCTTCGTGCGGGACGAACTGTCCCGGCACGCCAACGTCGCGGTCATGGGCGATTTCAACGTCGCGCCGGAAGACCGGGACGTGCACGATCCAGCGCTCTGGGCAGGACAGGTGCTGTGCACCGAGCCCGAGCGCGCGGCCTTTCGCGAATTCCTCGCGGCCGGGCTGAAGGACAGCTTCCGTCTGTTCCCGCAGCCACCGGCGAGTTTCAGCTGGTGGGATTATCGCCAGCTGGCCTTTCCCAAGAACCACGGCCTGCGCATCGACCACATCCTGCTGTCGGAGCCGCTGGTCGCACGCTGCACGGCCAGCCGCATCGACCGCAACGAGCGCAAGGGAGAAAAGCCCTCGGACCATGCGCCGGTCCTGGTGGAGTTGCGTGACGGCTGAACTCGCGACGATAGCGAACTGCTAACGTGGTTTTTGCATCGCCGATCTTCCTGTTTCTGTTCCTGCCGCTGACGCTGGCGGCGTATTTCGCCTTTCCGCGTGCATGGCGCAACGGCGTGCTGCTCGTCGCGAGCCTCGCGTTCTACGCGTGGGGCGAAGCGCGGTATCTGCCGTTGATCCTGGGCTCGGTGGCGTTCAACTGGGTCATGGGCCGCGCGCTCGGCGGTGCCACGGAGGCAAGGTCGCGCCGGCGCTGGCTCGGCTTGGCGATCGTCGGCAACCTGGCTGCGCTGGCGTTGTTCAAGTATGCGAACTTCGCGGTGGCCAACGTCAACGCGCTGGCCCCTGTGCTGGCGCCCGCGGTTGCCTTCGGGCCGCTCGCCGTGGCCGCGATCCCGCTGCCGCTCGGCATTTCATTCTTCACGTTCCACGCCATTTCGTACGTCGTCGACGTGTACAAGCGCAATGCGCAGGCCGAGCGCAGCATGCCGCGCTTCGCCCTCTACATCCTGCTCTTCCCGCAACTCATCGCCGGACCGATCATCCGCTGGCGCGACATCGCGGGGCAGCTCTCCACCCGTGCACAGCGCGTCGCGGACTTCGCGTGGGGCACGCGCCGATTCGTGCTGGGTCTGGGCAAGAAGGTGCTGGTCGCCAACACGCTCGGCCGCACCGCAGATGCGGTTTTCGGCCTCCCGGCCAGCGACCTCACCACGCCGCTCGCCTGGCTCGGACTCGCATGCTACACGCTGCAGATCTACTTCGACTTCTCCGGCTACTCCGACATGGCGATCGGGCTCATGCGCATGTTCGGCTTCCGCATCCTCGAGAACTTCAACTACCCGTACATCGCGCGCAGCGTCCGCGAGTTCTGGCGGCGCTGGCACATCTCGCTGTCGAACTGGTTCCGCGACTATCTGTACGTGCCGCTGGGCGGCAACCGGCGCGGCGAGCGTCGCGCCTACGCCAACCTCGTCATCGTGTTCCTGCTCTGCGGACTGTGGCATGGTGCGAGCTGGCCGTTCGTGCTGTGGGGCGCATGGCACGGTGTGTTCCTCGTGCTCGAGCGCGTGGGACACGGATCCGTCCTGCGCCGCAGCGGGTCGCCTGCGCACCTCATTTCGCGCCTCCTCTCGCACCTCTATGCGCTGGGCGTCATCATGGGCGGTTGGGTGCTGTTCCGCTGCGATACGCTGGCGCATGCGGTGGCTTTCTTCGCAGCGCTGGCCGGTTTCGCGGAAGGGACCCCCGCACTGCATCCGGTCGCCCAGGTCCTCGATCCGCTCGTGGCGTGCACGCTGGCGATCGCCGCCGTGTTCTGCACGCCGCTCGCCCAGCGCATCGGCGCAGCGCGCGATCGCGTGGCGGCAAGGGGCGCCGCCGCCGCTACCGCCGCCCTCGGCGCGGATGTCGCCTGGCTCTGCCTTGTCGGCATCATCGCCAGCGCGTTTCTCGCCGCGGGCACCTACAATCCATTCATCTACTTCCGCTTCTGATGGCCGCGACCTTCGACCCCCTGACATTGCCGCCGGTGCCGGCCCCCGCCCCCGCGACGCATCCGCGGCGCGACCGCATCGTGGCGGTGCTGTTCGCGCTCGCGCTTGCCATGCCGCTGGTCGCGCTCAGCTGGACGTGGTCACGGACGATGACGCTCTTCGAAAAGCGCGCGATGGAACCATGGCCGGCATTGGCATGGTCGACGTCATTTCCGCCGGCGTTCGAACATGCGTTTGCCGACCGCTTCGGCGGACGGGACGTGCTGATCCGCGTGCACCATGCGTCGCTGCTCGAATTCTTCGGCGTGTCCGCACTGACGACCGTGATGCCCGGCCGCGCCGGGTGGTACTACTGGCTGGGCGAGGACGGCCTCTCCCTCGATCGCCATTATCGCGGCGTCGCGGATTTTCCCAAGGCCTACGTCGACGCGACGGTCGCCGAACTTGCTCGCCGGCACGATTGGCTGGCCGCGCGCGGCATTGCCTATGTCGTCGCGGTAGTCCCGGAGAAGTTCACGATCTACCCGGAATACCTGCCCGCGTGGGTGACGCCTTCGCCGGAGCCAACGCCATTCGACCGCGTTGCCGCCGCGATCCGCGCGGAAAACCGGCTCTCGTTCATCGACCTGCGCCCCGCGCTGCGCGAAGCGAAGGCGCGCGAACGCGTCTACTACCAGACGGACTCGCACTGGAACTACCTGGGTGCGATGGTTGCCTACGAGGTCATCATGCGCGAAGTGCAGCGCACCTTGTCGCCGCGCCTGACCGGAATCGTGCCGCCGCAACGGCCGATCTACGTTCCCGGCGTCGACTACTACAGCGGCGATCTCATCGGCATGCTGGGCTTGCCGGGACGCATTCGCGAGAACGATGTCGCGCCGCTCGGCAAGGTCCTCGCGCGCAGCGCAAGCCGCTGCGCGCAGCGCGTCGACGATCCGGGCGTCCGTGATATCGAGACCTATGTCTGCGACCGGCCCGACCTGCCGCGCGCCGTCGTGTTTCGCGATTCGATGGCAATCCCGCTGATTCCGCTGCTTGCGGAGAGCTTCTCCCGGTCAGTCTTCGTCTCCAGCCGCCGCCTCGAGCCGGCGCTGATCGAGCGCGAGAACCCGGACATCGTGATCGAGGAACTGGTCGAGCGCACATTGCATGTTCCCGGTGCGCTGCCAATGCAGTTACCCGGGCAATAGCGGCGCGGGTCACCGGCGGTCAGGCTCTGCCGTCGGCTTCCCGCTCGCCCTTCCGCAGTTCGGGCTCGAGACCCAGCTCCTGGATCTTGCGCGTCAGCGTGTTGCGCCCCCAGCCCAGCCATGCGGCCGCTTCCATCCGGTGGCCGCCGGTGTGCGTCAGCGCGCGCCGGATGAGCGTCTTCTCGAACTCCTGCTCCAGCCGATCGCCGACGTTGCGCTCCCCGCGCGCCAACGCCTGCGCAAGTTCGCGGTCGAGCGACTGCTGCCAGCCGGTGTCGCTGGCAATGCCGGTTTCCTTC
>Ga0209048_10004548_pt1 | contig 13259 bp, 13 predicted proteins | sample FrelakmetCRP12CR_FD_187146 | JGI IMG/M metagenome (GOLD analysis project Ga0209048, IMG submission 187146) | Freshwater lake sediment microbial communities from the University of Notre Dame, USA, for methane emissions studies - CRP12 CR (SPAdes)... | ecosystem: Environmental > Aquatic >... | reverse complement strand
GCGCGCGGTCTGGAGCGCTCGCAGCTTGGGGCTGCTCAGGCACGTGTCGATCGTCACGCCGAGCGAGGCCAATGCCCGCCCGGCGGCATCCGCCTGGCGCACTCCGCGCTCGGTAAGCGGCCGCTCATCGTCAGGCAAACCGTCCGCAGCCTCTGCGTGTCTCAACAGCCACAGCATGCCTGAACTGTAGAACCAGCGCTTGGTCTATGCCATTGGCGCACGGCGGCTGCCGCATAGGCAGCGCCAGCGGATGCGCTCGTACGGCCGCGGCAGGACTCCGACGAGGCCCTCCACGTGGTCGAGCAGCCGCACCGCCCGGCGCGACTCGCCCCAGCGATCCTCGGCCGCCGCCATCAGCAGCAACGTGTCGATCGCGGCCCGGTGACCGGGGTCCTCGGGCCAGCTCGTGGACCAGGTCACGGGGCTCACGACCCACACGGTAGGTCCGCCCGCCCAGGGCGGTGTGATGCTTTCGTGAAGTCCTCGCGCCGGGCGGCCCCCAGCTCGGCCGGGGAGCGGTCAGCCGATCAGCAGGCGGCGGCCGAACACCCGCTGGAAGACCTCCCCGTCGCCGTAGCGCTCGACGCTCCAGCGCGGCAGCATCAGGTCTCCGGACGCCTCCAGATGCAGATCGAAGCCGTGGCCATTGGCCCGCAACCACACCTCGCTCACCGACTGGTCGCGGCCGCGCTCGAGGTGCTCGGCCAGTCGGAGGATGACCGCGCAGCGCTCGAGCAGCTCCTCGTCGCCGGACCGGCCGAACACGGCCAGATCGCCGAGCTTGGGGGCTCCCTTGCGGTGATACCGGGTCATCTGCGCGATCAGCGCCCGCTCCCGGGGGTCGAAGCCCGGCAGCTCGGCGCTCACGATCAGGTAGCGCGAGTGCTTGTGGTGATCGTCGTAGTTGATCGTCATCCCCACGTCGTGGAGCATCGACGCGGCCCACAGCAACTCGCGCTCGTCGGGCTTGGGCTTGAACAGCCCCTGCCTGACCAGCGAGTCGTGCATCTGCAGCGAGAGCAGCGCGACATGCTCGACGTGCGGCAGGTCGGACTCGTACTGAACGGCGAGGTTGCGCACCGCCGCCTCGCGCACGTCCGGGAACAGCGGATCGTCCTCCTCGAGCAGCGTGCGGGCGAAGAATACGCCTTCCCGCAGGCCCGCCTCGGTGGCCTCGATCCCGGCGAACCCGCCGAGCTCCACGACGGTCTCGATCACCACCGCCGCGGCGAGGATGATGTCGCCGCGTCCCGGCTTGATGCCCTCGATCGTGCCCCGCTCGGTGGCCGGCAGGGCGGCCAGGATCCCAACGAGGTCGTCAAGCTTCTCGGGCGTGAGCACGAAGCCCTGGACCCCGAGGTCGTACCGGCCCGTCGCATGCGCGGCCGCGGCGGCCAGGTTACGCACGGCGCCGCCCAGACCGACCATGCGCTCGCCTGACTCGGGCAGCCAGTCCAGGTCGGCCAGCTCATCGCGAACGTGGGCACGCAGGCGCTGGAGCTCCTTCTTCTTGGCCGGGCCCGATCCGGGCAGGAACTTCTCGGTCAGCCGCACCGCGCCGAGCACGAACGAGGACAGCTCGGTGGCGCGGCGGTCCTGGACGTGGATCAGCTGCATCGAGCCGCCGCCGATCTCGAGCACGACGCCGTCGGTCAGGGTCGTCGTGTTGACGGCCGCCACGTATCCGTAGCGCGCCTCATCCTCGGCTGAGAGGACCTCGACCTCGATCCCGAGCTCGGCGCGGGCCTGGGCCAGGAACTCGTCGCGGTTGGAGGCGTCCCGGATCGCACTCGTGGCGAACGCGTGCACGTCTCGCCGCGCGATGCCGCCGGCCACGCAGAAGCGCCCGAACACGGCCAGCGTCTCCAGCCCGCGGTCGATCGCCTCCTGGCTGAGGCATCCCGAGGCATCGAGCCCGGCGCCGATCCGCACCGTCTCGTAGAGCTCGTCGGTTCGCTTCCACCACTCCCCGGGCGAGTAGGTGAAGACCACCAGTCGCCACGAGTTCGAGCCCAGGTCGATGACCGCGACCTGGCGGTTGCCGTGCTTCGTGCGCCCGGCGGCTCGCGTCGATCGCCAGCTCACGACCTCATCATCGGCGTTCGCGCGGACGCATCGACTTCGGGCTCGGAGACCAGGTCGACGAGCAGGGTGGCGAAGCCGAAGCCGCGGGCCGCCAGTCCGCGCCCTGTGATCGGGTTGTAGTACTCGCGGAACCCGTGCCGGTCGGCCGCCTGCTCGAGCGAGGCGACGATGCGATCGGCCTCCCGCTCGTAGCCGAGCTCCCGCATCGGTGGCACCAGTAGCCAGCTCGTGTTGACCCAGGAGGGCCCGCGCCAGCAGCGCCAGAAGGCGAACCGGGGGTTGAACTCGGGCTCCTCCCGGGAGACGGACGGGATCCCGCACGGCGCGTGGTAGCGGCGGCGGTCGAGCAGCTGTTGCTCGACGATGCGGACGCGGACGTCGGCCGGCAGTGCGCTCAGCGCCAGCGGCGCCAGCGCGGACCAGGTGGACACCTCGACCCGGCGCTCGCGCGAGCCGGCGAGGTCGAAGAACAGCCCCGTCCGCTCGTCGTAGCAGCGCTCCAGCAGCGCCGCTTCGGTGCGCTCGGCGCGGGCCACCCAGCGCTCGCCGGCGCCGGCCCCCTCCAGGCGCGCGAGGGCACGCAGCGCGAGCGCGTAGGAGACGTTCACGAGCACGTCCTCCACGTGCTCCTGATAGCGCTCGGTCACCCGCCGCGCGTCGTAGTCGAGGCGGCGGTGGCGCTCGATCAGCCACCAGTAGCCGGGGCTGTCGTGACGCATCCGGCCGAACACGCCGTCGTACTTGGGCGAGTCGTCGAGTCCCGACTCGTCGGGGTGGATGATCGTCAGCAGGCCGTCGCCGTCGGGATCGCGCTCCCGCTCCAGCCAGTCGTAGTGACGGCGCAGGCTCGGGAGCGCCTCGCGGGCGAAGCTCGGGTCATCCGGCGACGCCGCGGCCACGAGCTCCCACGCGAGCGCGAGCAGTGGTGTCTGGATCGTCGCCGTGGCGGTGGAGCCGAACACGGACCGCGTGCCGTAGAAGGGCGCGCGGCGCCACCGCGCGGGCCGGTCCCAGAACGCGGTGTGGGGGACGAACCCGTCGAGCCCACCGGCGCGCAGCAGCGTCCGCAGCTCGGCGCGCGCCCGCGCCGGGTCGAAGTGGCGCCAGGCGATGGCGTGAAAGCACGAGTCCCAGTACCACTGGTGGCGGTACCGGGGCGTGGCCGGGCAGGTGAAGGCGTAGGGCACCCCGTCGCGTCGCCGGCCCTCGCGCCAGTTGGCTCGCAGCACACGCTCGGCCTCGTAGCGGAGGCGTGCGCGGCGGGTCCTCACAGCAGCTCGTCGTAGGTCACCGGGTCGCGCCCGCGCGCCCGGGCGAGCAGCCCCTCGAGGGTCGCGACGTGGCCGCGGTGGTCGAAGTCCGCGGGATGCACGTCGACGCGCATCACCTCGCCCGGGGCGCGCGCCGCGGCCCTGACCAGCGGCGGCGAGAGCGTGCGCTTGAGCGGCGTCGAGCTGCCCAGGCACAGCGCCGGCGCGCGCAGGTTCCCGCCCGAGCTGGTGGAGATGCCGCGTAGGTCGGCGAACCACTCGAACGACTCCGCCAGCAACCGCCGCAGCGCCCGCGTGTAAGCGTACCCGGGCGCCACGAAGCCGCGCGGATCGAGCTCGATCTCCCGCAACAGCCGCCGGCCCGTGTCGACCCGCCGCGCGGCGTCCTCGCTGTCCAACCCCGGGAACTCGGCGGCGGCGCCGCCCTGCCAGCCGGCGAGCAGGCTGCGCGGCCAGGGCGCCACGGCGGCCGCCTTGTGGACCAGCCCGTGCTGCGCGACTGCGTCGCCGCTGGCCACCCGGAAGCGCAGCCAGGCCGCCAGCGCCGGGGCGCGGGCCCCGATCGGGTGCAGGTCGGCAGCGGGGATCACCAGCAGCGTGACGCGCTCGACACCGCGCGCGAGCAGCCACGTGCGGATCTCCCGAGCGCGGGCAAAGGAGCGAGGCTCGACATCGTGCAACGCGACGGCGAGGCGGCCGCTCACCGCCGGCTCACCAGCCGCATCATGTCCTCGAGCTCGGCCGCGATGGCGGCGTCCCAGCCGTGCCTGGCGGTCAGCGCCCGCGCCGCCTCGAATCCGGGCTCGCGGGCCCGGGAACGCTCGATGGCCAGGAGCAGGTCGCTCGCATCGCCCCCGGTGAAGGTGTCGACGAAGCCGTCGAGCAGCTCGGCCGACGGCGTCGTGTGGGCCGTCACCACCGGCGCGCCGCAGGCCGCGGCCTCGAGCGCGGCGAGGCCGAACGTCTCGTGCGCCCCGGGGAGCACGACGCACCGGGCAGCGGCGTAGGCCCACGCCAGCGCGTCGCGATCGTTCAGGTACGGGGCGAACGTGATCCGCCCGGCGAGCCCGAGTTGGCGCGCGCGCTCGCGCAGAGTGTCGCCCGCCGGCCCTGTGCCCAGCAGCACCAGGGGCCACGGCTCGCGTGCGGCGGCGGCGGCCTCGAGCAGCTCGCGCAGACCCTTCTCGCGCGAGAGCCGTCCCACGTAGAGGACGTGCTCCCCGCGCACGACGTCCGCGCGAGGTCCGAAGGCCGGATCGAGGCCAAGCCGCAGGCGCAGCGTGGACGGCCGGCGAACGTCAACACCGGGATCGACGACCGACATCACGGCATCGACCTCGCAATAGGCCCGGCGGTACCAGCGCCGGAGCGCCTTCGTGTACACGTGCTGCGGGCCGGGCAGGCCGGCCGCGTGCAGCGCCGCCGAAGAGTGGTGCACGGCGATCACCGTGGCGCCGACCTCGTGCGCCGCCCGACTGGTCAGCCGGGGGGTCCAGTAGGGGTCGTGCAGCAGGACCACGTCGGGCGCCAGCGCCCGCAGCGTGGCCTGCAGGCCGCCGCTGCCGAGCGGTACCCGGTAGCCGTTGGACGCCGCGACCCGCAGCGAGCGCTGCTCGTGCCGGTGGGTCGGTCCCGGGGTATCCGGCCGTTGGTGTGTGGCCGCGGCCCCAGGCCCAGGCTCGGCGTTCCGGCCGGGGACGACGAGGTGGTGCTCGAACGCGCCCGTGCGCCGGGCGAAGTCGGCCTTCGCCTCGAGGTACGTGCGGATGCCTCCGCTGCGCTCGCCGTAGAACAGCGTCACGTCGGCGATCCGCAGCCTGCGCGCGCCTGGCCGGCGCCGAGCGCCGCCGGCGATCCGATCCGGCGGGCGATCCGGCGGGCGATCCGGCGAGGAGGGGAGCAGAGCCGCCGGTTCAGGCGGCACGAGCGACCTCGACCGCGTCCGGTTCCTCGCGCGGCGCGCCGATCGCCAGCGTGTAGCCCTCGGCGAGCTGTCGCAGCGAGCGCTCCCAGGTGCGCTCGCGGACCGCGACCAGGCCGCCGGTCGCCAGCCGCTCCCGGATCGCGTCGCGCCGGGCGAGGCCATGGAGCGCCTCGGCCAGCGCCTCGGCGGTGGGCTCCACAAGGCAGCCACTGCGCCCGCTCGCGATCAGGTCCGCGGGGCCGCCGGCGTCGACCGCGAGCACCGGGAGGCCGCTCGCCTGGGCCTCGAGGATGACCTGGCCGAAGGTGTCGGTCGTGCTCGGGAACATGAACAGGTCGGCGCTGGCGTACGTGCGGGCCAGCTGATCGCCGCCGACCCACCCCAGGAAGGTGGCGGCGTTCCCGAGCCGGCGGCGGAGCGCCTCCTCATCGGGCCCGCGCCCAGCCAGCACCAGGTGCAGCCGCGAATTGCGTTCGCGGGCGAGCAGGAACCCCTCGGCCAGCATGTCGATCCCCTTCTCGCGGCTGAGCCGGCCGACGTAGAGGACGTTGAAGCCGGCCGGCAGCGCATCGGGGGAGTAGCGGGCGGGGCTGAAGCGCTCGAGGTCCACGCCGCGGTCCCAGCGCACGATCCGCTGTGTCGGGATGCCGAGGCGGGCCAGCGACGCGTCGGCGGCGACGCTCGGCGAGAGCACGATCCGGCACCGGCCGTAGAAGGTGGCCAGCAGCATCTGCAGGATGCCCTCGACGCGCGCGTCGCCGGAGCAGAGCCGGGCGTAGCTCTGCAGCTCGGTGTGGTAGCTGCCGGCCACCGGCAGTCCCATCACGCGGGCGATCAGGATCGCGGCGATCCCGGCCGGACCGGGAGCGCAGACGTGGACGAGGTCGTAGCGCCGCTCGGTGAGCGCCTCGGTGACCGCGAACAGGCTCGGTACGCCGAGCTTGAGGCCGGGGTAGAACGGCAGCTCAACCTCGGCCACCGCGGCCAGGCGCCGGTCGACGCTCGCGTCGGTCCCGATCACCTCGATCTCGTGCCCGGGGATGCCGCGCTCGCGCAGCTGCGCCAGCGTGTGGGAGACGCCGTGGACGGACCCGACGCCGTCGGCCACCACGGCGACCCGCAGCGGCTCGCCGTCGCGGGCGACGAGCTTCGCCTGCTCGCGGGCGAGGAAGGCGGCGGCCGGGATATAGGGCACCGCGGGCAGACAGGCCGCGAACAGCCGCGTCGCAGCAGCTTCCAGGCCATCGGTGCCGCCGGTGGCCAGCAGCTGGTCGATCGCGCCGGTCAGCTTGCGCTCGTGCACGCGGCGGGCGCGGCGCTCGAGGTCGGAGTGGCTGAAGTCGTCGGCCTGGAGCGTGGCCAGGAGGCCAGCCGTGTCGAGGTCGAGGTCGAGCTCCATCTCGGTCAGCCAGGCGTGCAGCAGGGCCAAGCCCTCCGCGGGGCCGAGACCGGAGCCGACGCTCCCGGTGCGGGCGTCGCCCTCGAGCATGATCCGCTCGGCCAGCTCCATCGCCACGCGCGGGTCGGGGGCACGATTCGCGCCGGGGCGCGGCGCCCCGCTGCGGCCGAGCGAACGGGCGGCGAGCACGAGGGCACTGTGGGCCCACTTGGCGGCGCTGCCCTGCTTGCCGTGCGGCGCGACGCGCCCGGCGCGGATGTGTGCCAACAGCTCGGCGGGGGTGGACGCGTACGGCGCCTCGGTGTAGGTACGCCCGATGTCCACGCCGGCGTGGTCGTCGGAACCGCCGACGGCGATCCCGCCATGGGTCTCGATGTAGATCGCGGCCGGCGCGTTCAGCTCCCGCGCCCGGGCCCCGTTCCGGGTCTCCCAGACCGGGAACAGCTGCGCCAGCATCCGGCGATGGGCGGGCGTCAACGGCGCCGCGACGTGGAAGAACGGGTGCGCGAGCGCGCACGCAATCTCGTTCTGATGCAGGTACTCCGCGCACGCCGCCACGTCGCCGCTCTGCGCCTGCAGCCAGTCGTGGTCGTCGGGGGTGATCCCGAAGCACAGCACGTGGACCGCCTGTGGCTCACCCCGGAACCAGGCGGTCAGCTCCTCCGAGATGAACGTATCGGGTCGGTCCTCGAGCTCGAGCGCCCCGTCGATCGTGTCGTGATCGGTGATGGTCACGAAATCCATCCCCCGCTGCTTGGCGAGCTCGTACACCTCCTGCGGTGAGGTCGCGCACTCGGGCAGCGCCAGCGCTCGCTGCACGCCGAGCTTGGCGACCTCCGAGGCGGTGGAATGGCAATGCAGGTCGGCGCGGACCGCCGACGGCGCGCCGGCAGCGCGCGTGGTCTTCTTCTGATCGTTCATGACCAGGAGATTCGTTCGCAACGAGCGGCATTTCGTGACCAGGCGGCCAAGTTCTTGTAATCAGGCGGTGAACGGCGTCTCGTGGTCGCTCGTGGGTGGTCGGGGCCGGTGGCGAAAGCGGCTGGGGAAGGGGGCATTCGGCTGGCCCCCGAATGACCGGCATTTCGTCGTACCTCGCCGCGCGCTCGGGCCGGCGGGCAACGTTCGACCGCCTATACCGGCCGAACGTTGCCCGGCACGCCGGGAAGCCGGCGAGAGGCAACGAAAAGCCGGTTCGCCCACGGAGCCCGCCCCCGCCCGACGCACCCGATCCCCTTCCCAGCCAGCCGTTGACCCGAAGGCACACCACCCACCGCCACCGGCAGCCACCAAAGAGCGTCAGCCCCTCAGGCCCCCCGCGCCCCCGCCCGTCCCCGCGCCACCGCAGCCGCCCCCATCGCCGCTGCCGCCAGCAGCGCCAGGATCGCGATCGCGGTGACGGCGTGGCGGATCGTGGCGGCGCCGGCGCCCGCGCCGGCCGTGGATCGCGCGGCGCCGGCGGGCAGCGGGTGGCCGGCGGCTACGGCGAGGCGCTCGGTGGCGGTGACCGCGGCGGTCCCGAGGCCGTCGGGGCCGGCGCCGATCGGGAGGCCGGTCAGCGCGGTGGTGGGGCGGGGCTTGCCCTGGATCGCGAGGCCGAAGCCGGAGGGCATCACCACGAGCACGGGGCCAGGCACGACGCCGGCCAATTCGGCCGAGAGGAACTGGGCGTAGCTCGAGGGCTTGCCGAACAGCGACGGCACGACGCCCAGGTCGGTCGATGCGCTGATCAGCGCGACCTTGAGCGGGTAGCCGGCGCGGCGGGCAGCGGCCGTGACCGCGTACAGGCGCTGCTGCACGGCGGGGGAGACGGGGCTGTAGGGGAGGAACACGTCCTGGCCGAGCAGGATGTCGCTGGCCGGGTCGCCGTCGGCCCGGGCGCTCCCGGGGACCACCGCCGCCCCGAGCCCGAGAGCGACGGCCGTCACCGCCACGACCGCCGTCACCGCCACGCGGGCCCGGCTCATCGCCCGGGCTTGTCCTCGCCGGGCGGCACCCGCTCGCCGGGCGGCACCCGCTCGCCGGGCGGCATCCGCTTGCCGGGCGGCATCCGCTTGCCGGGCGGCACCCGCTTGGCCGACGGCACCCGCTTGCCCCGGCGCTTGCGGCGCCGGGAGTCGCGCCACATGAACCCGATGATCAGCAGCGAGGGGACCGCGAAGGCGAGTTGCACGTACCAATGACCGAGATGCGCATACGGGATCAGGAGCGCGAAGCTCATCCGCTCGGGTCCGCCCGCAGCAGGCGCACCGTGGTGAGGACCGCGAGGATCGTCATCAGGACGGCGCTGCTGACGCACCACTGGCAGATGGCCTTGATCGTGAACAGCTCCCGGTAGGTGAGATAGGCGCTGAACAGGAACCCGATGATCGCCACCGCGCAGGTCGCCATCCGAGCCGTCTCGCCGCGGATCGAGATCAGGATCAGGATCGTGATGTAGCCGAGCAGGCCCAGCACGGCCACCGGGATCCCGGCCAGCTTCGCGTAGCTCGAGCTCTGCACGGTCTCGCAGCCGCCGCTGGAGATGCACAGGACCTTGATCCCCGCGTAGTGGACGTAGGTCAGGTAACCGGCGACCGCGATCCCGATCAGGCACAGGATCGCGATCGCCGATGTGAGCCAGCCGTCCGACTCGCGGCGCAGCGCTCTCATCCCACCTGCTTGACGGCCGCCTGGAGCTCCGAGTAGGGCGGCACCGCGTCCGGCGGCTGCACCTTGCCCTTCGGGCCCTGGAAGATCAGCGTCGGGGTGGCGTTGAAGCCCTGCGCGGTGGCCTGCTGGCCCTCCTGCTGGACCTGGACCGCGAGCGCCGAGTTGTTGCGAGCGGTCGACCAACTCGAGACGTTGAGCCCCGGTATCTGGCGCGCGAGCGCGGCCAGATAGGCGCCGGTGACGTAGTTGGTGCCCTCGGTGCCCTGCTGGTTGTAGAACAGCTCGGTGTAGTTCCAGAACTTCTGCTGCTGGCCCGCCGCCAGCGCCGCCACCTGTTGGGTGCTGAACGTCGCCGGGTCGTGCGTGGCGGTCTGGAGCGAGCGGTAGACGACCTGCACCTTGCCGGCGCGGACCTCATTCTGGATCAGCTGGGGCAGCGAGCTGAGCGAGAAGTCCTTGCAGATCGGGCACTCCAGGTCGCCGTAGTAGTACATCGTCACGGGTGCGTTCGGGCTGCCCAGACGGGTCCCGTTCTGCGGGATCCCGGACAGCAACGTCTCGACCGAGGCCGCCGTCTTCTTGGCCTGAGCGCCGGTGGGCACAGACGATGTGCCGCCGCTCGAGGAGATCGCGATCAGGACCGCGACCACCGCGACCGCGCCGACAGCGATCCCGCCGAGCATGCGCAGCCGGCGCTGGCGGCGCTCCTGCTCGGCGCGAGCCTGTTCTTCGGCGAGCCGCTTGGCCCGCGCCTCTTCACGTTGTTGCTTTCGAGAGCTCATACGAGTGCGTCCTTCATCAGCAGAATGGCGATCACGAGCGCCGCGACGCCGGCGGCGATCGCGATGATCGCCGCGGACAGCCGGAGCCCGATCTGGCTTCTGGTCGTTGTGGGTTCTGTCATCCGTTTGCCTGGTCGACGATCAGCGCGGTGAACGCGGGACCGGTCTTGGGGGCGATCTGGAACGAGAGGCCCCATTTCCCGACCATGATCAATGCCGGTGCCGCCCGAGCGTAGATCCCTGGGCTGGTCTCCGTCAGCTGGTACTCCTGTTGGGGCATCTGCATCTCGAGGTGGTTGAAGGTCAGAGTGACATTGGCGCCGCGAACGGGCTGTCCTGCTTTGGTGATCCGCAGCGCGAACGAGTCGGGCGCGGCGGCCTTGTTCGGCGAGACGAGCACCTGCAGCTGGTAGCCGGCGCGGTGGACCGTCTCGGCGACGCGACCCGGCCCGACCGAGGCCAGCGCCGAATTCTGCAGCGCGAACGCGGGCGGGGGCGGCGCCAGGCTGGACAGCACGGCGGCGGTGAACACGGCGCCGGCGACGAGAATCGCCTCGGCGCCGACGACCCGGCGCAGGAGCCCCGACGCGGGCTTGCCGCGCTCCTCGTTGCCGGCGGCCGCCACGAGCCGGGGCTTGGTGCGCAGAAGGTTGGCCGATGCGAGCGCCATGGCGGCCAGGAGCAGCCCGATCTTGACCAGGATCGCCTGCCCGTAGCCCGTGTCCCACAGCGCGTTGACCGCGGGCATGTGGACGATGGTCGCGCCAGTGCCGGTGGCCAGCAGCACGAGCACGGAGGCCAGGGCGACGTTCGAGAACCGGGGCACGACGACCGACAGGGCCCGCACGCGCCCGCCCGTGGGGAGGCTGGCCCACAGCACGAGCAGCCCGATGAGACCTCCGATCCAGATCGATCCTGACGCGAGGTGGGCCCAGTCGAGCACGACCGAGAGGCCGCGCGGCGATGTCTGCGCGGCGTGCCCGGTGGCCCCGGGCACGATCAGCACGGCGGCGGCGGCCAGCACCGCGCCGGGGGTCGCGATCAGCTCCGCGACGGAGCGCTGCTCGCGTTCGGGCCGGTCGAGCCACAGCGCGATCCAGGCCGCGACGCAGAACAGCGCAAGGCACAGCTCCATGTCGACATAGCCACGGCCGAACGCGGTCACCCGGTACAGCGGCACGAGCGCGCCGAGGTCGAACACCGACCGCAGGGAGTCGTTCGCCGTGGCCACGTCGAGGTAGATCGGGATCGTCAGCAGCCCCAGCACCGCCGCGACCGTGAACGCCCACGAGACGGGCCTGAGGCTCGTTCCCGGCGCGCGCCTGACCACGGGACGGGCCACGAAGAGGCGCAGCACGAACAGGCCGATCGCGCTCATCACCGACAGGAACATCGCCCAGCGGGCGATCAGGAGCTGGGGGGTGGTGGCGGTGGCCGAGACGTGCGGGACCGGGAACTGCGGCGCCGGACCCGGGTTCGGCCCGACGGCGTAGGTGAACGCCCCCTGCACGGGGTGGCCGTCCACCGAGATCGCGCGCCAGTAGATCAGGTACCAGCCCTCCGGCAGGTTCGGGCGCAGCGGCACGACCAGCGTGTCGGGGTTGGCGGCCGACCGGCGCACGGGTCCGCTCGTCTGGAGCCGGCCCGACGCGTCGGTGACCGAGATGATCGCGAACCGCGGCTCGACCGCCTCGTCGTAGGTCAGCGCGACGCTGGGGGGCGGGGTGTTGAGCACGCCGCTGGCCACGGGGACGGTCCGGATCAGGTACGCGTGCGCCGAGGCGATGCCGGGCAGGAGCACGCAGCCGATCGCGATCGCCACCAGGGCGACGAGGATGCGCACCGCTCTGCTCACGCCGGCCACCGCTTCTCCGAGCCGCCGGTCACGACACCTTGAGCGTGTACGGGACGGTGACGACATGCCCTCCGAGCAGCGCCTGCAGGAACAGCTCCCACGTCCCCGGTACCGGCAGCAGGATCCCGAGCGTCAGCTTTCCGGGTGCGGTCGAACTGCCAGATACGCGTGTCGCCCCGAGCACGCTGGTGCAGTTCGGGGCACCGGCACCGCACACGTGCGTGTGGAAGTAGTCCAGCGAGCCCTCGTGGAAGAAGATCGCGTGCGCCAGCGCGCCGTACCACGGCACGAACGTGACCTTGTGGCCCTGGGGATCGGTCACATCGATGTTGACGAACGCGGCCTGGATCGCGTGCAGCGGCGGGGCTCCTCCGGCCATGTCGAAGTGGTAGCCGTCGACGACCTGGTTGGCCCTGAAGGCGGGGAGGGGCCGCGGGTGATAGGCGCCCGCGACGGTGATGTTGTTCAGCAACTGGAAGTTCGGCTGGCCACCGGGGAAGTTCGGATACACGTCGACGAGCACCCGGTAGGGGCCCGGCGCGGGGAAGGTGACGGTGTCGTGCAGCACACCGCCTGCTCCCACCGGCGGGTGGTGGTGGATGATGTAGGCGAGGTCATCGCGGACGATGATCAGGTGCACGCCGGTGTGCGGGCCGCCGCCCGTCTTGTAGGCCGTGAGCGCCTTGCCGCTCGGCTGCTGGACGGTGAACGTGACCGGGATCGGCTGGCCGGCGGGCACCGACGTGCTGGGCTGGAAGCCGGCGAGCTGGAACGTCCGCGCAGCTCCGACCGTGATCCCCTGCACGCCCGAGCTCGAGCTGCCGCAGCCAGCCACGGCGAGCAGGACGGCGATCGCGATCGCGGTGAGCGAGATGCGCCGAGTGCTCATCGCAGCGCCGCCTGCAGTGCGCTCGTGGCCTCGCCCGTGCCGAAGGCGCCTTCGAGCCGGGCCGTGATCACGCCCTGGCGATTGACCACGAACAGCCACGGCTCGGTCTCGAGATGGAAGGCCTTGAGCTGCGGGCGCAGGCCTTGTGAGGGCTGGTTGTTCACGTAGACCTCCTGGTGGATGAACGTGATCCGGTTGCCGAACTGGTGCTGGAGCTGGACGGCGATGTCGGTCACCGGGCCGCACACCTTGGAGACGCACAGCTGCGGGGTGGAGAACAGGAGCGCCACGGGCTGCTTGCCGAGCACGTCCTTGAACGACACGGCGTGCATGTCCTCGGGCGGGATCCGCGTCGTCAGCAGGGCGGTGTTGCCGCCGACCGATGCGGCCGTGTCGGTGGCG
>Ga0209048_10004547_pt1 | contig 13263 bp, 10 predicted proteins | sample FrelakmetCRP12CR_FD_187146 | JGI IMG/M metagenome (GOLD analysis project Ga0209048, IMG submission 187146) | Freshwater lake sediment microbial communities from the University of Notre Dame, USA, for methane emissions studies - CRP12 CR (SPAdes)... | ecosystem: Environmental > Aquatic >... | reverse complement strand
AAAGATATATAAAACAGAGATCTGGCTCCAGCACCTGATGGACATCCTGATCATCTCCTCAATACCGTCGATTATCTTTGGATTCCTGTTTGGAGAATTTTTCGGGAATTTAGGTGAGGAGATGGGCTGGATCCATCCCATCACCTTCCTTGGAATCACCTGGAACAGGATTGAGGCGATTGTCCCCCTCCTCATCCTTGCAATAGCAATTGGTGTATTCCATGTTCTGCTCGGCCTTGTTATCGGAACCCTCAATGCCCTTGCCAAAAAGAGCAAAAAACATGCGATAGAAAAGGTAGGAATGATCGGGATGATCATCGGTATGCTTCTCATCATCGGAGCCGTGGTGGAATTGATACCGGCCATCCTCCTCCAGCCCGCTGTCGTCCTTATCGTAATCGCCCTGATAATGATCATCTATGGTGGCGGGTTCTTCGGGGCATTCGAGATCATGAGCACCGCGGTAAATATCCTCTCCTATGCAAGGCTGATGGCGATCGGCATGGCGTCAGTAGTGCTGGCACTGGTCGCTAACAAGCTCGGGGGAATGATGGACGTCGCTGTCGTAGGGTTTTTGATCGCCGCAATGCTGCATATTCTCAATATAGCCCTTGCAATGTTCTCCCCGTTCCTGCATTCACTCAGGTTGCATCTGGTGGAATTCCACTCCAAATTTTACGAGGGAGGAGGAAAGATGTACAAACCATTCATGAAAGAGAAAGAGGGGGGGTAGACTGATGAAATGACTGCAGGACATGTTGCCGGTCATGAAAAAAAAGCTGTACCGAAGACTGAACATCTGATATATGGAATCAATGTATTAAACGCAAACAAACGAGGATATGGTTAACATGGTGGATTTTGGAATACCAATCGGAGCTGGGATTGCATTTGGTCTTGGGGCACTGGGAACTGGCATTGCCCAATCAAGAATCGGGGCAGCCGGTGCCGGAGCGGTTGCAGAGAGACCTGAATCATTTGGTCTCATGCTGATCCTTGTGGCAATTCCTGAAACTCTGGTGATCCTGGGTTTCGTGGTCGCGGCTATGATCATGCTCATGCTAAAATGAGCGTATGCAAAGGAAACCCCCAATGAATACGCCGGACTGTATTAGGACATGGCATACTGAGTGTTCGGTGGAGCCGGATACTGTCTGCGGGACAGGTGGGATCGACCATGACAATTCTGGTCGGGAAATTCCAAAATAGCAGCGGGTGATACAATGCCGTATGAGCAGTTGATTGAATCAGTGCAGTTGTGTGCCGAGGACAAGATCAGGGAAATTAAAGAGAGGGCAAACCAGGATGCAGAAAATATAAAAGCTGAGGCTAAGGGGAAGGACGAAATAATAAAAAAGAGGCATCTCGACACGGTCAAAAAAACGGTGGATAGCGAGAGGCGCAAATCATTCGCAAAAATTAATGAAGAAAACCGGATGCAGCTGGTCAGGACCAAGGATGATGTGTTTAAACATGCTTTTACCGAAGCCCAAAAAATTCTTTCATCGGAACGTAGCCAGGTGAATTACGATAATATTTTCAGGAAATTGTTAAAAGAAACTATCATCGAACTGGAAGGGGAAGAAATCCTGCTGCACATCGATAAGCGGGATGAGGGCCTCTGTAAAAAATTGCTGCAGGAACTCAAATTAACCTGCGAAATTGTCACCGATATCACCTGTGCGGGGGGGTTGAATGCGAGCACAAGGGACGGAAAATTCATCATATTCAATACGATTGAATCGAGGTTTGAGAAGGCAAAGATACAGTTAAAACTGGAAGTATTTACTGCACTTTACGGTGATCGGGTTGGAATGTGAATATGTAAATGCACGGATAAAAGGCATGAAAAGGCACTTGCTCGACCCCTCGGTATTTGAAACCCTCATCCTCAAACCCGATGTAGAATCTGTCATAGCTGAACTGGGGAATACTGCTTATAAAGATGAGATTGAAAAGGCAAGTGTCCAATATAAAGGAATCACGTGCATTGAGGTTGCTTTAAGAAAGGATTTTTCTGCGGCATTCAGGAAAATTTTACGATTCATGAAAGGGGACGAGTCCGAGAAGTACATAAAAATCCTGTTGGGCAGATGGGATGTCCAGAATATAAAAACAATCCTGCGGGGAAAGAACATACACATCCCATCGGCAGAAATCCTTGAGTGCCTTATCCCGGCAGGCGAACTGGATGAAACCACGATGATCGAGCTGATCAAACAGCCTGACGTCAAGGCAGTAATTGATCTGCTTGCAACATGGGGGATCAGCTACGCAAAGCCACTAACCCGGAACTTTAAGGAGTATTCTGAAAAGAGGGATCTTACCATCCTTGAGTATGCCATTGACCGGTTTTATTATAAAAATGCCTTAAGATCGGTGAAGGGAGATAGTAATGACGATCGCCTCGTCCGGGAAATGATCATGACGGAGATCGATGTGACCAATATTAAGAATGTCCTGAAGATGATACGGGATAAAATTGATGTTGAGGAGGTGCGGAGTTACCTGATTGAGGGGGGGATATCGCTGAATACCGAGAAACTACTCTTCATGGTGAAGGCCGAGACTCCGGAAGGGGCGATAAAGCTTCTTGAGAAAACACCATACGGTTTTCTCTCGAAAGTGCCCGATGAGATCTTAAAGGCAGGGAAGATATCGGTATTAGAAAAAGAACTCGAGAAATATTTAATAAAACTGGGGATAAGCCGGTTCCTTGGTGATCCATTAAGTATAGCTATCCCGATCGGTTACATCTGGGCAAAATATAACGAGATTACCAATATCAGGATCATAGCTAGGTGCAAGACCGCAGACATTCCTGAAAAGGAACTGAGAGGGGAACTGGTCTATGTATAAATTTGTCGTCGTCACTGATCCGGATTCGGCACCAGGGTTCCGGTTGGCAGGCGCGGATGTATTCGAGGCATCAAGTCTGGATGAGGCAAAAAAAATCATTCCTTCCCTGATTTACAAGGATGATACGGGAATTATTGCCATCAGTGAAGATCTGATGCTAGCTCTTGACGAGAAAATGCAGGAAAAGATCGACAAGACCTACAGACCTATCATCATTCCGATTCCCTCCAGGATCAAGGGTATCGAAAGAGCAAGCTACATCGAACGGATGCTGCAGAGGGCAATCGGGTATAATATCGTGATAAGGAGATAAGGACATGATTGCGGGTAAAATTTCAAGAATTTACGGTCCTGTGGTTCTCACAGAACATATGAAAGGATCGAAAATGTATGATGTGGTGAAGGTGGGCGCCGAGGAGCTGAAGGGGGAAATCATACGTCTGGATGGGGATCAGGCAGTTGTCCAAGTGTACGAGGACACTTCAGGATTGAAGGTGGGCGAAAAGGTTATCAACACGGAAACCCCGCTTTCCGTGGAACTCGGTCCAGGGCTACTCTCTTCCATCTATGATGGAATCCAAAGACCGCTGCCACTGCTGGTCGAACGAAGCGGCAGTTTCATTTCAAGGGGAATATCTATCCCAGGGGTGAATAAAGAAAAGAAGTGGGACTTTGTCGCAACCGCAAAAACCGGGGATAGGATTGCTGAAGGTGATATTCTCGGAACGGTGAAAGAATATCATATCGAGCACAGGATCATGGTTCCCCCTCATGTCTCCGGGACCATCCGGGAGATTCGGAGCGGTGCATTCACGGTGGAAGAGCCTGTCTGCATCCTTGAGGACAATACCCCCATTATCATGATGCAGAAATGGCCTGTCCGAAGGGGACGACCTTACCGGACAAAACAGGACCCGCACCTGCTCCTTGTTACCGGCCAGAGAATTTTTGACACCATGTTCCCGGTGGCAAAAGGGGGAACCGCCATGATACCCGGCGGTTTTGGCACGGGCAAGACCGTGGCGGAACAGACCCTGGCAAAGTGGTCGGATACCCAGATTGTTGTCTATATCGGGTGCGGGGAGCGGGGAAACGAGATGACCGATGTCCTGTCAGAATTCCCGGAGCTCGTTGATCCCCGGACAAAGATGCCCCTGATGCAGAGGACAATTCTCATCGCGAATACATCAAATATGCCGGTGGCTGCAAGGGAGGCCTCGATTTACACGGGAATAACGATGGCAGAATACTACCGGGACATGGGGTATGATGTTGCCCTGATGGCAGATTCCACATCCCGGTGGGGAGAGGCATTGCGGGAAGTCTCGGGCAGGCTGGAGGAGATGCCGGGAGAAGAGGGCTACCCCGCATACCTTGCCACAAGGCTGGCGGCGTTCTACGAGCGGGCAGGACGAGTCGTCTGCCTTGGATCTGACGGACGTTTTGGGTCCATCACCATCGTCGGTGCAGTATCACCCCCGGGCGGCGATTTCTCAGAACCCATCACCCAGAATACGTTACGGATTGCCGGAACATTCTGGGCGCTCGACACAAGCCTTGCATACCGTCGGCATTTCCCTTCGGTGAACTGGATAAAAAGCTACTCACTCTATCTGGACAGCATTGAGGACTGGTTTGTGCAGAGTGGTTTTAATGACTGGAAAAAGATGCGGGACGTGACCATGTATCTGCTCCAGAAAGAGGTCGAGTTGCAGGAAATCGTGCAGCTGGTCGGTCCTGATGCCCTGCCCGAGAGCGAGAAGGCAATTTTAGAGGTTACACGGATGATCCGGGAGGATTTCCTGCAGCAAAGTGCCTATCACGAGATCGACTCGTTCTGCCCGCTCGATAAACAGTACTGGATGCTCAAGGTCATCCTTAACTTCTATGAACGGACTGGCGAGGCAATGAACAAGGGTGTCGCCTTAAACAAAATCCTGAAACTGCCACTAAAAGCAGAGATCGGGAGGATGAAGGAACTCCGGGAAGTGGATGAGGTCAGGAGCCTCATCGGCGAGATTGATAAAAAAATTGCTGCTGTGGAGGTGGAGAGATGAAACAGCCAAGCCTGCTGATAAAGGAGTGCAAGACGGTCAGCTATGTCTCGGGCCCTTTGATCTTTGTCCAGTCCGTCAAGGGTGTGATGTATGGAGAGATCGTACGGATCACCCTCCCCGATGGGGTGGAGAGGACCGGGCAGGTGCTGGATATCTCAAAGGATCTGGCCGTTGTACAGGTCTATGAGGGGACAAGCGGGATTGACGCAATGGAAACAAGGGTGCGGTTTACTGGCGAACCGCCAAAAGTGGATGTCTCCATCGACATGCTCGGGAGAATATTCAACGGGGTGGGAAAGCCCCGTGACGGGGGTCCTGATGTTATCCAGGAAGCCAGCCTGGATATCAACGGGATGCCCATCAACCCCTTTGCCCGGGACAAACCCGCTGACTTTATCCAGACCGGCGTGTCTGTCATCGACGCCTTAGCCACCCTTGTCAGGGGTCAGAAGCTCCCCATCTTCACCGGTTCCGGGCTGCCTGCAAACAAGCTTGCCGCCCAGATCGCGCGGCAGGCAAAGGTTCTGGGGGAAGGGGAAAACTTTGCAGTGGTCTTTGTCGCGATGGGGATCACCTACAAGGAGGCATCATTCTTCATGAGGGATTTTGAGAGGACCGGGGCGCTCGAACGCGTAGTTTTTTTCATGAACCTTGCCGATGACCCGACCATCGAGAGACTTGCCACTCCCCGGTGCGCCCTGACCGTTGCAGAATTCCTTGCGTTCACTCATAACCTGCATGTACTTGTGATCATGACAGACATGATTAACTACTGTGAGGCACTACGAGAGATTTCCACGGCGAGAGAGGAGGTTCCCGGGAGGAGAGGGTATCCTGGCTATATGTATACGGATCTCGCGACGCTCTATGAACGCGCAGGAAGAATCAAGGGAAAGACAGGGTCGATTACCCAGCTTCCCATCCTGACCATGCCTGATGATGATATCACCCATCCGGTGCCGGACCTGACCGGCTATATCACCGAAGGGCAGATTGTGCTTTCGCGGGACCTGTTCCGGAGGGGGGCGGATCCGCCTATTGATGTTCTTCCCTGCCTCTCACGTCTAATGAACCTCGGCATTGGCCCGGGAAAAACACGGGAAGACCACAGGAATGTTGCCGACCAGCTCTACGCTTCCTATGCCTATGGCAGAGATCTCCGGAGGCTCGTTGCGATCGTAGGGGAGGAGGCGCTGACCGAACTGGACAAGATATATCTGAAATTTGCAGATGAATTCGAGAAAAAATTCATCACTCAGGGAGACGAGGACAGGAGCATTGAAAGGACTCTGGAAATCGGCTGGGATCTCATGTCCATGCTGCCGGAACACGAACTGAAACGAATAAAACGGGAATTTATCAGCAAGTATCACCCGGCATATAAAAAAGGATAAGCCATGGAGCAGGTAAACCCCACAAGGATGGAGCTTATCAAGAAAAACGCACAGATAAAGCTCGCAGAGCAGGGGCGGGATCTTCTGCGGCAGAAGATGGATGCTCTCATTCAGGAATTTTTCAACATTATGGAGTCAGTTTCGAAATCGCGGGTGGACTTGGAGAGTGTTGCCGCTTCGGCGCAGCGATCACTCCTGTCCGCTCTTGCCGCTGACGACCCCGTCACCCTGAAGTCGGCATCATTTGCCACGCGGAAAGGTCTGTTTGTCGATATCAAGGGGAAAAATATCATGGGTGTTCCCGTTCCGGTAATAGAGAAAAAGAGGGTCACAAAAAGCGTCTTGGACAGGGGATATAGTATCATCGGCGTAAGCGGGAGAATTGATGAAACCGCAGAAAAGTTTGAGATGGAACTTGACCTGATCATGGGTCTCGCGGAGACTGAAACTGCCTTGAAAAGACTTGGGGGAGAGATCCAGATGACGCGGAGGCGAGTGAACGCGCTGGAACAGGTGCTCATCCCCGATTTGAAGAAACAGGCAAAGTATATTGAAAATACCATCGATGAGCGCGAGCGCGAAGATCTCTTCCGGTTAAAAAAGGTGAAAAAGATTATCGATCGCAAGAAAAAGGTAGCATTACTTCAGACCGACCGGAAGAACTGATGATGGGAAATCGGTGGTATGACCGACGCTATAGTATTTTACCCCCGTATTTCCCCTGTAAAGAAAATTTGATAATTCAATAAGTCTTTAAAACCTCGAGAAAAAAGAGGATAGTAATACCAATTAAGGTTTAAGACTAAATGTGCGAACTTTTGCATCAAATTTTCTCAAACAACCCTGCATGATTTGAGGGAGAGTCCCTTCACGAAATCCCCTCATTCTACAACGTGACAAATACCTTGCACCCTTTCTCACCGGTATTAAAGTCCGTGCCTTTTTTTTAAAAATGAAGTCATGCCAGAAGGCTTATTATTATACCGGTATTTCTCATCATTTCCTTCAGGTATTGGTTTATTCATTAATTCCTTTGCCTTGCATGCCGCCTGCTCTATCCGCTCCCTGCACCTCCCTATGGCCATATCCTTCAGTTTCCCGATTTTTTTATCGCTATCCTGTGACATAACGTAAATAACCAGCACGTGATCAATGTGTGTTATCCTTTGATGGGGAATATATACTTTCCTAGCGTCGGAAGTAAAATTCTACCCTGAAATACAGCAAGCAATCGGGAAACGCGATTGGATATATTGCCCACGATCTTTTTATCCCGTTCCCCGTAATAATTACAAGAGATGATCCCTGCACGCTTCGATGCATGCCCCCGTATGAGTACTCTTCTTTTTATCCTTTTATTAGGAATCTCGTTGTTCGATCAGTTTAAGAACATATTCTCTTCTCGTGATAGTATCCCCGGAATGAAAGCTGCACGAGATGTAAAGGGGCTTATCCGCCTGTTGAAACATCAGGACCTGGATGTGAAGTATGGAGCAGCGGAGGCACTTGGTGAAATGAGAGACAACAGGGCTGTCGAACCCTTGGTAACTGCACTGAAAAACGATGAATTCAGTGGCGTGCGGTGGAAGGCTGCAGAAGCCCTCTCTAAAATAGGCGCTCCTGCTGTTGCTGCCCTTATCGGGGCACTGCGACACGACGATGATGACGTGCGGTGGAAAGCGGCTATCGCACTGGGGGAGATTGGCGATCCGCGGGCTATCGAACCTCTCATACTACTGCTATGCGATGAAGACCGGTTCGTCAAGAGCCATGCTGCTCTTGCCCTTGGAGCAATTGGTGAACCCGCTGTCAACCCCCTCCTACGTGCTCTCAGAGAAGGCGATGGAAATCTTCGTTGGGGTGCCGCCATCGCACTGGGGAAAATTCGTGATCCGCGGGCTATCGAACCCCTTATTGAGGCTCTTGCTGACAAGTATGAGAATGTCCGTGCCGAATCTGCATCATCACTTGCAGCACTGGGAAAACCCGCATTAGGGCCCCTGTTATGGTTTTTAACATTTTCAGATGGACCTGAACGACTTGAAGTTGTCAGGGCGCTCGGTGAATTACACGATACCGACGCTATCCAACCACTCATCCAGATGCTCGAGAATGCAGATGAGGACGAACGAAAGGCAATAGCTGATGCACTTGATGCAATTCTGATTCCGACGGTTGAACCCCTCGTGCGGAGACTTCGGAACGGGTCCCATCAAAAGAATGAAAAGACCATATCAGATAATAATGAAGGAGAAGGATAACATGGAGGAACAGTACCCTGCTGATACGAAAATTCATCGGCTCATCGCGGCTCTGTCCGATCCATCAATCGATATACGCCACCAGGCCGTACAGGCGCTTGGCAAAATGGGCAGACCTGCGGTTGAACCGCTGGTTCAGGTGCTTGCAGGGGCGTTCGATAACGATCATCGCTGGTATGCAGCACTCGCACTTTCCGGTGTCGGTACCCCGGCAGTAGATCCCCTGATTTCGGCAATGCGGGTTCATCCCGAGATTGAGTTCAGGAGATATGCAGCGGCAGCACTGGGAAATATCGGGATTCCTGCAATCGAACCGGTAATCGACGCGATGGCAGGTGAAGACCGGGTGCTACGGGGTTTTCTTTCTCTCGTTCTTTGCCGGATAGGAAAACCTGCCGTCGGGCCCCTCACCCTGCGACTTGATGACGCTGACGAAATTATCAGGTCATGTGCTACCCTTACTCTCTGGCAGATGGGCGAAACCGGGCTTCCCGCGATGGTGGATAAAATGCAGGAAGAAGAATAAATCAGCGTGGCACTTTTCATAACCCGGACTCGTTTTTCCTTTTGCATCCCTGACACGAACAGATAAATCAGCTCACGCGAAATCGTACCGGTATGCTTGTGCTTTCGCCAGTGATGGAGGCTTATGAAAAGTCCCTGATGGACGACCTCCTTTTCGCAATAGCGATAGCCAAAAAAGCCCGTTCCCGTGGTCTCGATCCGTCGACCGATATCGAGATTCCTATTGCCAGTGACCTTGCAGACCGTGTTGAAGCGCTTCTGGGAATAAAAGGCGTTGCAGAGCGGATTCGTGAGCTCGAATCCCTTATGTCCCGGGAAGAGGTTGCACTGCGAATTGGCGATGATTTCGTAGCCCGGAAATTTGGCGAGACGACAAACGTACAGATTCTCGATCATGCCATTCGTACAGCGATGGCGCTGCTCACTGAAGGTGTAGTGGCGGCACCTACCGAAGGTATTGCAAAAGTCGGCCTCGGGAAAAATGATGACGGGAGCCAGTACCTGAAAATCTTTTATGCCGGGCCAATCCGAAGTGCTGGTGGGACTGCACAGGCACTTTCGGTACTCGTTGGCGATTACGTCCGCCGGCAGCTTGGCATCAACCGTTATAATCCCCGCAAGGAAGAAGTTGAGCGGTACATCGAGGAGATTCGGCAGTACAACACCATCATGAACCTCCAGTACCTGCCAAGCGAACTGGAAATCCGGCTTATAGTCGAAAATTGCCCGGTATGCATTGATGGGGAAGCGACCGAACAGGAAGAGGTATCGGGACACCGCAACCTTGAGCGGGTAGAGACCAACACGGTGCGGGGTGGTATGGCACTTGTCCTTGCGGAAGGAATTGCCGGGAAGGCACCCAAACTCAAGAGCAAAGTTGAAATGATGAAGATGGACGGTTGGGACTGGCTGGGCAAACTCATTAAAAATAAAACCGATGAAGGAACCGTCAGCATCAGACCCCTGGACAAGTACCTCCGGGACCTGATAGGGGGAAGACCCGTATTTTCTTATCCAATGCGAAAAGGGGGGTTCCGGCTCCGTTATGGGAGGTCGCGCAACACGGGATTTGCTGCCGCGGGACTCCATCCCGCGACCCTGTACATCCTCGGGGAGTTTCTTGCAGTCGGTACCCAGATGAAGACCGAGCGCCCTGGCAAGGCATGCGGGGTTGTACCGGTTGATTCCATTGAAGGACCGACCGTGCGGATGCTCAATGGCGATGTGCTGCGGATTGACGATGTGGCGACAGCATTAAAACTTGGACCTGATATTGAAAAGATCCTCGATGTCGGTGAGATTCTCATCTCGTTTGGTGAATTTCTCGAGAACAACCACCCGCTTATCCCCTGTGGCTATTGCGAGGAGTGGTGGCTGCTTGAAGCTGACGCCGGCACAAAACCTCCCGAAAACGAAGAAAAAGCCCTTGCTCTTGCGAGCGCCGGGGGATATCTCCATCCTGCGTACACGTGGTTCTGGGACGATCTTTCTGTAGAACAGATCCTAACCCTAGCTGATGCAGTTACCCGGCAGGGAAAAATTGTGGATGGTTTCCTGCAGATTCCTAATGAACCCTCAACAAAAATAATTCTTGAAGATCTGCTCATCCCGCACGAGGTGCGTAAGGATAATATTCAGATCAAAACCTATCGTGCGTTCATTTCCTGCCTTGGGCTCGACGAAAACCTGAAAAAATGCGATGCATGGAGTAATGCACCTTATGATACACCGTTTAATCTTGTCACGCATCTTTCCAGGATGAAACTCCGGTCACGTGCGGGCACGCGGATAGGTGGACGCATGGGTAGACCGGGGAAATCGAAACCAAGGAAGATGAACCCCCCTCCTCATGTCCTGTTCCCCCTCGGCGACTCAGGAGGTTCCCGGCGATCATTCCAGTCTGCATCCAACCATACCGCGGAAGTGGATGAAACAATAACGGATATCGATTTCCAGAAGGAAGGAGGGATCATCGAGATCGAGGTCGGAAGGCGGCGATGCACTGAATGCCAGGAGATTACGTATACCAACAGGTGTGAGAAGTGTGGAGCACATACCATTGCGATAACAACCTGTCCAAAATGCGGGCGAGAAACGTTAATAGAACGGTGTCCAGGTTGCGATGTCCCGACTACCTGCAATCAGAGAATTTCCCTGAATGTAAAAGGGGAGTATGCAAAGGCAATGGATCGGCTGGGACTCAAACCCGGTAGTGTGGCGCTTGTGAAGGGTGTGAAGGGGGTCATATCCCGGGAAAAAGCAGTGGAGGCGATGGAGAAGGGCATCCTGCGTGCAATCCAGAACATCTTTGTTTTCAAGGATGGGACCACGCGGTTTGATATGATCGACCTGCCGCTCACCCATATCCGTCCCAACGAGGTGAGGGTTTCTGTGGAGAAACTCCGCTCGCTCGGGTATATCAAAGATACCCTGGGATATGATCTCCAGAACGGATCACAGGTTGTGGAACTGCGTCCTCAGGATCTTCTCATCTCTGATTCATGCGCTGAATATATGGTGAACGTTGCGCAGTTCATGGATGATCTGCTTGTCAAATGTTATGGGCTCGAACCCTTCTATAATGTCAAAAAGCCCGATGATCTCGTTGGGCACCTTGTCATCGGGCTTGCACCCCACACCAGCGCTGGTGTCCTTGCCCGGATTGTCGGGTTCACCCGGGCAAATGTCGGTTACGCCCACCCGTTCTTCCATGCAGCCAAGCGCCGGAACTGCTTCTACGGTGATACTGAAGTTGAGGTATATGATGGAAAACACTGGCAAAAATCCCCCGTGCGAAAATTTGTCCTGGAAAATTTTGATGTAAGCCGACCGGGCATCGACAGGCTTGGGACATACTACTCCGATCCGGCACAACCGTATTACACCCGAACCGTTGATACGGGGGGGATCATGCATATCCGCAGGATCACATCAGTATCCATTCACCGCTCTCCTGCAACACTTCTCCACTTCATAACAAAACTCGGAAAGGAGATTGCGGTTACACCCGATCATGCGATGCTGGTCTGGGACACTCTGTACCTTCGGAAGATCAGGGCATTGGAACTCAAGGTCGGTGATGCAGTCCCCGTACTTGAAGGGGCAAGCGTTATTGCCGACCATATCCGGTCAATAGAGATGGTGCCAGCTCCGGAAGAGAGGGTATACTGCCTGACCGTTGAAAACGATCACACGCTTGTCGCGAATGGGATCTTTACCGGGCAGTGCGATGGTGATGAGGACTGTATTATGCTGCTTCTTGACGGCCTGATAAATTTCTCGCGTTCGTTCCTGCCCCAAAACCGCGGAGGTTCGATGGATGCCCCACTGGTGCTGACGAGCAGGATAGACCCTGCGGAAATCGACAAAGAAGCCCAGAATGTCGATGTATGCGATCACTATCCTCTGGAACTCTACACAAGCGCACTAACCTATGTCGAACCTAAAGTGATCAAGGGGCTTATTGATCGTGTTGAAAGGAGGATCGGGACCCCCTCACAGCTCGAAGGCTTCCAGTTTACTCATGATACATCGGACATCTCGGCAGGGCCGATCGAATCCATGTACACCCAGCTCAAGACTATGACGGAAAAACTTGAAGCAGAACTGGTCCTGGCTGAAAAGATACGTGCGGTCGATGCCGATGACGTTGCGGAACGGGTACTCACCACCCACTTCATCCGGGACCTGATGGGCAACCTCTCTGCGTTCTCCAAACAGAAGTTCCGGTGTACTAAATGCAACATGAGCTACCGGCGGATGCCCCTTGCCGGCAAATGCACGAAGTTTAAGGGGAAGGGTGTCTGTAACGGCAATATCATCCCAACCGTTCATGAAGGGTCGGTGAAGAAATATCTTGAGATGTCCCGGGAGATCTGCAGGAAATATAAGGTATCTGAGTACACCAAGCAGCGTGTCGAGGTACTTGAACTTGCAATCACGTCTACCTTTGGTGAGGAGAAACAGCATCAGCTCGGGCTTGCTGACTTCATGTAATTTTTTAAGGTACGGTACACCAGTTTTTGCTACGAACAAATCCTGAACTACAGGCTTTTTTAGCACACTGCCTTTCATGGTTTTTCTGCTGATCAGGTACCTTATTTATTCCTCTCACCAACATAATCCAAGATAGGCGCGGGGATAGCCAAGCCTGGTCAACGGCGATAG
>Ga0209048_10004546_pt1 | contig 13263 bp, 12 predicted proteins | sample FrelakmetCRP12CR_FD_187146 | JGI IMG/M metagenome (GOLD analysis project Ga0209048, IMG submission 187146) | Freshwater lake sediment microbial communities from the University of Notre Dame, USA, for methane emissions studies - CRP12 CR (SPAdes)... | ecosystem: Environmental > Aquatic >... | reverse complement strand
CGCAGCCCGCCCGGTATAAACTGGGTCAAGCAACAAGCCTTCTGTACGCGCAAACAGTCGAATCGCTTCCTTCTCTGGCTCTCCCACTACCCCATAACCTCCGCCGAGGTAATCGGCATTTACCAGGACTTCCTCTGCATCAAAGGAGACTTTTTCGTTCAAAAAATCCGCGGTTGCAGTCGCGAGGCTGGCAACGCGAGACTTCAATACCTCAGGGGGCTCATCCACACTCACACCCAAAACCTTGCCCTGATATCCGAATAAGCGCGCGCCTAGCACAAGCCCAGCCTGGGTTCCTCCAGAGGACGAGGGAAAAACGATCCAATCGGGCTTGACTCCTTGATCCATGAGCTCTCGCATAGCGAAAGCATAGGCAGTCGCGCCGGTTGGACTTGACCCTCCATAAGGGATCAAATAGGGGCGTCGTTGCGCGTTCCAGGCCGAGTTAAAGGTATCTTGCAACACCTGTTCGCGGATTTCACGTTTTGTCCAGACAATTTCTGCTCCAAATAACTGGTCGAGTAAGAAATTTCCGGTCATAGATTCTTCTTGACCTGCCACTGAACTCAGTACCAGGATGCAATCGAAACCATAGCGTGCAGCAGCCGCGGCAGTCTGGCGGCAATGGTTCGACTGTGCTGCACCATCAGTAGTGAGCAATCGCGCGCCAGTAGCCTGAGCTTCTGCGACTAAAAATTCAAGCTTGCGGGTTTTATTCCCGCCCATCGCCAATCCAGTCTGATCATCGCGTTTCACCAGCAAACGCGGTCCCTTTAAAGCCACAGCAAGCCTGGGCATCTCCTCTACTGGAGTAGGCAAATGGGCAAATCGAAGGCGGGGCACGGAATTCATGACGATTCTCCTTGTTTAACCGATCATTCTCTGCGTGCGCTCTTTCCCACGCCGGCGCATTAGGCCCAGCAGGCGAGGCAAAGTCTGCGTATAGATTCGATAAAGCACCGGACGTACAGGCAGGTCCCATGCGCCGATATGGCGGACCACACTCCCTCCCAGTCCATCTTTAAATCTATAAACCCCCCACATAGAATCACTCTCATCAAAAACGTCTGGGGCTCCCCACAAATCATAAACCCGGCATCCTACGGCTTTTGCCTTGCAGATCGCTTCCCATTGCAAAAGGTAATTGGGCATCTTATCCCGGTGCGCCTGGCGCGACATGCCATATAGATACCAGGCTTTCTCAGCAAAGCGAAAGATAATGACTGCTGCTACTACTTCTCCATCCACTTCAGCAACGAGGGGCTCGGCAGATCCAGATTGCATAAAAGTTGACCAAACCGCCTGGTAATACTCCTCGTCCCGGATAACAAACCCATCCCGATTAGAAGTCTCAGCATACATCTGGTAAAGAAGCTTGAGGTCATCCGATCTGCCGGCGCGCACTTTAATTCCCTTGCGTTCTGCCAGGTGAATATTGTAACGAGTTTTTTGTTTCATATTTGCCAGCAGCAGCTCCGGACTTTTATTCAGGTCAATGATCACAGTATTGCGGAATTGCACCTGTTCTCCCGAAAAATGCCAGCCAGAAGCCTGTAAGTCAGAGATCATATCCCGGCCGACCTGATATTCTTCAGCCTCGGGTTGGCCAGGGATGCCCGTTCCCAGGCATACGTCTGGATCGATCTTGATGAAGATTGCTCCGTGACGGCGCGCCAGACCTGCTACATCGTCCAGCACCTGCCGTCGCAGAGGCGCGTCTCCCCAATCGCATAAAGGCCCCTTCGGTATATAGATGACGCTCATGGCAGAAGATAGACCAGGCACTGGAATAGACCTTCGCAGCGCCAAAGCTGCAGCCTCAACTTTCCCAGTTTCATCTCTCCATACCTGCGGCAATGGCTTCCAACCGAAGCCGGCCTTAACTTGTCCCCATTCCCAGGTTTGCAGCACATGCGCCTCCGGCAGACCGGCGATGGTCTCATTCCAGGCTTGTGGCTGGGTGGTTATTGGGTCATCAGGCTTGAGGGTTATCATTCTTGGGGTCTTCTATTTGCCCACCAGCAGTAAAATTTGTAGAATACAGGCCGGTAGACACGATCCCAGGGTCCCAACGCACGGGAAAGGCGCCCGCCAAATCCGCGCTTGAAGCGATAGACGCCCCATAAACCTTCCGCTCGATCGGCGAAGGTGGCTTCCAGACCTTCTTCATCCACATCTGGCACACCCCATAGGTCATAGAAAGTGCAGCCTCGAGTACGCGCCCAGCGCATAGCTTCCCATTGTAACAGGTAAGTTGGCATGCACTCGCGGTGCTCGTTTGAGGAGGCGCCATAAAAATACCAGGCTCGTTTTCCACGCGCGAAGACCATGATAGAAGCCAGCGGCTCGCCCTCAAATTCGGCCATAAACAATTCACATTCATTGCGATTATGGAAAAGCTCATAAGCCCGCCGGTAATACTCCAGGCTGTGCACGCCGAATGTGTCCCGCTGTCCAGTGACCTTCATCAGCCGATAGAAGGTCTCTACATCTAAGCTAGGAAAAACCACCACACCCTTTTTTAATGCCAGGCGAATGTTATAGCGTGTTTTTTGTTTCATACGCGCTAAAACTTGCTCCTCATCTCCAGATAAGCTCACGATGAGCGTGCGGGAGGGTTGGATATTATGCTGGCTGAGAAGGAAACCACGCGGTACAGGATTGGTTTGGGACTCCAGCTCTGTTTCAGGACCAGGTGAGTTTTCCCACAAGTCCGGCTCAACTTTGAGAAAAACCGCTCTTCTACGCCTGCACAGTGCGTCCACTTCCTGCCACAAGACAGCCCAATTGGAGCCATCGATTTCACCTTCATCGCCCCCCACCGGGCCTCTTGGGATATATGCGAGGGTCAACCCGAAAAACAGACGGCGGAAGAGCATCTGCGCCCCGATAAGTCCAGTTTGCCTGGTTGGATGGCTGCCCGTTTGAAGGCGCGCAACATCCCAACCAAAAGCGGATTTCAATTCTCCCCAGGCAGTGGTTTGCAATAAATGCACATCAGGGTAATTTGAAAGAAAATCGTCCCATTCGGACGCGGTCGATTCAGGCATAGATACAAAGGTCAGCAGCTATTGCGGTGAAGCCGGGATAATAAATCTTGCGTGGAATCAAACAACCGAAGTAATGTCTGGCGGCGGCATGCTGCGAACAGCCGCATCGGGGATGCAATTATCTAAGATCTGTACGATGGCATTAGGATCCCCTTCGCGAGCCAGGTGAATCAACTCATTCACCGTTCGCTGTAAGGTATCGCCAATTAATAACTCTTCGTCGGCCAACAACACAATATCCGGGTGCATGGTCGGTTCATAATGCGCCCACCGGTCCCAAAGCTCCTCGCTCAGCTTTTCGCCCGGACGTATACCCGTAAATACGATTTCGATATCTCTGCCTGGCTCTAATCCAGAAAGGCGAATCAAATCCTCGGCCAGGTCCAACACGCGCACCTGCTCGCCCATGTTTAGCACGAATACGTCCCCTCCATGCCCCATCGAAGAAGCCTGCAAGACCAGGTGGACCGCTTCAGGAATGGTCATGAAGTAGCGCTTCATATCCGGATGAGTAATGGTTATCGGGCCGCCATTGGCAATCTGGCGCTTAAATATTGGTACGATGCTGCCGCGGCTGCCCAATACATTGCCAAAGCGTACTACGGTGAATGCCAACCCGGAACGGTGCGCGGCATCTAAAACAAGCATCTCGGCCATACGCTTGGTAGCGCCGTATACGCTGGATGGACGGATTGCTTTGTCCGTGGAAATAAGCACCATTCTTTCCGTTCCATAATTCAGTGAGGTTTCCACCACATTTCGAGTGCCGAGCACGTTATTGGTTACCGCTTCTTCGATATTCAATTCCATCAAGGGGACGTGTTTATGAGCGGCTGTATGAAACACCACCTGAGGTCGTTGTTCGTCAAAGACGACGCTCAACCTATCTAGGTCGCGCACATCTGCGATCACTGCATGCACAGGTAGAGATGGAAAATTTTCCTCGATTTCCAGCAGCGTTTCGACGATGCTATTTTCACCATGACCCAGCAAGGTCAAGCTTGAAGGTCCCCAACGGGCAACCTGGCGGCATAACTCTCGCCCAATAGAGCCCCCAGCTCCGGTGACTAATACACGCCGGTTGCCCAGGCTGGTTCCGATCATGCTGTCATCGATGCGGGCCGGCTCACGGCGCAGCAGATCGGTAATATCTACCTCGCGCAAGCGACTGACGTTAACCTTGCCGCCAATCAGCTCATAAATACCCGGCATCGTGCGGAACGGGATACCCCGGGTGCGGCAAACATCTGCTACCTGACGGATCACCCGGCCGGGCGCGCTCGGAATGGCGATAATCACCTCATTAATCCGCCTCACTACAACCATCCGCGCAAGGTCTGACAGCATACCGACCACTGGCACGCCATGGATTTGCTGCTTCTGTTTATCGCGATTATCGTCAAGGAAACAGACCGGGATCAAATGTAGTTGCGTGTTCTTCTGCATCTCGCGTACCACCAGAGCTCCGGCATCTCCTGCCCCCACGATCAAGATCCTACGCCCACCCTGATAAGGGCCCGTTGTAGTTGTTTGCGATTCTGAGAAGACCCTCAACGAGAAACGCAGCCCGCCGATTAAAATCAATGAGAGCAGCCAATCGATGGGCAATGTGCTGCGCGGGTAATAAGGCAGCACCTGGGCAGCCCGCAAGATTACGATGACGATTGAGACGAGCACTGAGGAAGTCGTGACTGCCGCAACAATCAGCTTCAGTTCTTGCACGCTGGCATAAACCCACAAACGGTGGTACAAGCCATAGTAATAGAATACGATCGGGGTTACAACCAGCGCGACACCAACCAACCAGTAAGCCTGGGGCAAGTAGAATAGGAATAATGGTCCTAGATCGGTGCGCAGGGCAAAACTACCCAACGCCGCCACTACAATTAAGAACAAATCCCCCACAAACAACCATCTATTCCCGAGGAAAAACCGCGATTTCATCCTCACCTGCCTCGAAAGCCGAGGACCGTGGCTGGAGTCCGCAACAGGATCACCAGATCCATGAGCATACTTCGATGCTTAATATAATACAAATCAAATTCAAGCTTTACGACCGTCTCATCGATGGTAGAGGCATAACCATAATTCACTTGCGCCCAACCGGTAATTCCTGGTTTTGCAAGCAAGCGAGCTCGATAGAAGGGGATGTGTTTTTGAAAGTAAACAATCAGCTCTGGCCGTTCCGCCCGTGGTCCAACCAGACTCATCTCGCCCCGCAAAACGTTAATGAACTGAGGCAACTCGTCCAGGTGGGTTTTGCGTAAGAAGCGCCCCACACGCGTGGCGCGCTCATCATCTTCCCGAGCCCATTGAGGCTGGCCGTCTGCCTCAGCATCCCTGCGCATCGTGCGGAACTTGAAGATCCGGTAAGGTTGCGCGCCGCGGCCAAACCGAGTTTGACCATAAAAAATGGGCATGCCATCGTCAATTACTGTCGCTAATGCAATGAAGGGTAGAACAATTAGAAATGCGAAGGTCCCAATCAGACCACCCGCAATATCGATCAATCGCTTGCCCAACAGGTAAAAACCACTGACCCGCGCTTCATCCACAAAGGATTTCAAGATCCAATTCGCTTCAAGAGTAAGAATCGGTACTCTGCCAAGCAATTCTTCATAGACTATTTGCATCCGGGTTATTTCTACACCATACTCTTGAGCATCTAATAAAGATTGGAACATACATCCTTGCATATCATCCGTGATCGCGACGATGATATCAGAAATATTGTTCTCGCCAATTATCCTCAAAAGCTGCTCACTGGTGCCTATCACCTGAAACCCTTCAATCAGGGTACCCAACTTTCGGTGGTCGTCATCCACGATCCCTACCAGGACAAATGGCTTGACTTTCAAACCGTTCAGCACACGCAGCATCAATTGGCCAGATTTTCCGCCTCCAACCAGCAAGGCGCGGCGCATTAGCTGGGGCGCTGTAAACACCCGAATATAGAGCCACCTCCAACACAGGGTGAGCAACGAGATCGAGATCAGAAAAACGGCTATGCCGCGGCGAGGAAGTAATGATTTGGGCGGGTCGACATAATAGAAATAGAGCGCCAAGTAAAGCATAAGGCCAATAAATGCTGCCGCCGCCACGCCCTGCATGGTCTTCACCCAATCTGCTGCCCGGTGTACATCGTATAACTCCACCATTAAGACTAACCAGACGATGGGCAAAATGTAAAACCAGAGCGGTGTCCGTTTTTGCAAAAACTCAAGCGAGAAACCCATGAAACGTTCGCTTCTCCCCCAGAAGTAGAGCGCCACAGTCAACGATACAAGGCCAACCAGAAAATCTCCCATTAACAGCAAAGTACGCCGCTCCCCGACGCGGAGCTGCCAGAGGTTGGTTTGTAAGATTTGTCTGGGGTTGCTCATCGAACGATTATGCTCCACAATAAAGCGCTCCCCCAGGTAAGATGCATGGTGGCAATCGCCAGGGGAACGCCAATTATTAGGGCAATATCTCGATTTCTCAAAGCCAAATGAGCTCCAGCAAGCAGCAAGATCATGACATAGGTCGCTAATTCTATCATGAATGTTAAGGACGCCAAAGGTAACCAGAAGGAAAGAAGCCCTAAGACCAACAAGCTAAGCACAAAAACCGGAGGGAGAGCCTGCCGCCACCGGATTGTATCGGGGTAGCGGCGCAACATGCGCGCCTTCCAATAGCCATAGCGCCAATATTGCCGCGCCAGGTCGAGCAGTGTTGCCCGAGCAAAATAAATGGAACGAATCGACGGATCCAGCCAGACAGTGCCGCCAGCTCTTCTTACCCGAGTATTGAATTCATAATCCTCATTGGTCAATAAACTCTCATCAAAAGGACCGATTTTTTCAATCAAGCTGCGGTGAAAGGCTCCAAAAGGTACGGTGTCCACCACTTCGGCTCGCTCTGCATAACGGTACCTAGCATCTCCCACGCCTAATGGGTAGGCAGCAGCCAGAGCAATCGAACGCGCCGTCCAACCTTTTCCGCGCGGGCGGATTTCCCATACACCTCCAACATTGTCCCCCCGGCCTTGTTCCAATGCCTGTACGCAGCGTGAAACGTAATCTGGTCGCGGCACTGAATGAGCATCTACGCGGATGATAATCTCCCCTTGCGCCGCTTCGATTGCGCGGTTCAAGCCAGACGGAATAGTTTTCTGGAAGTTATCGACAATGCGCAATGCCAAATCCGGTTGCTCTTTCTGAAAAGCATTCACCCGCTCACGGGTCTGGTCTTTCGACATGCCATCTGCGATAACGACTTCCATTTCTCCATGCGGGTAATTTTGAGCCTCAAGCGCATCTAGCAACAGGCGGATGGTACTTTCTTCATTGTAACAAGGAACGATCACCGAGACGCAAACCATGCTTGAGAATCTAACCTCTCTATGTAGAGCTATTTTGCAGCGTGAGGCAGGCTGTCTTTCCTGCGCCTGGAAGGCGTCGCATCGTCCGATCGAAGGATTGGGAGCCTCACCACGAATACACTGCCCATTCCTGGGGAATTTCCCTGCCGGTTCTTTGCTTGAATCGTTCCCCCATGCGCTTGAATAATCTACCGAGCAATTGCTAACCCGAGGCCCACCCCGCGCCGGCTCGAACTGCCGCGCGATTTGTCGGTCTGGTAAAACCGCTCGAAGATGCGCTCCAATTCATCCGCCGGGATACCCGGCCCCGTATCTGAAATCTGGATTTCTATCCAATCGCTCGCTTGCCAGGCAGCCATGACAACCTGTCCATGCGGAGGGGTAAACTTGATTGCATTGTCGAGCAGGTTGAAAAAAACCTGCCTCAACCGATCCGGGTCGCCGGCACACTTCTAATCCATCGAGTTCCGGAAGCATAATATCCAGCACGATCAAGACCGGCTTCAAACGTTCCACAGCTTGTAAGGCGGCTTTACAATCCCCCACCGGTGAAACATGAAAGCCATCCCGCTCCAGGTACAAGTGCGTTAACTGGACGATGTTCGGCTCATCGTTCACGACCAGGATTAGCTCACCAGACATGCAATTGCTTCGATCTCCACAGCCGCGCCCCGAGGTAATGCAGCTACCTGCACCGTCGAGCGAGCCGGAAAACTTTTTGTGAAGAATTGGCCATAGACGGCATTCATGCGAGCAAAGTCGTTCATATCGCGCAAAAAAACCGTTGTTTTGAGTACCAGGTCCATAGAGGAACCCGTCGCTTCGAGCACCGACTGGATATTCATGAGCGCCTGCCGGGTTTCAGCTTCAACACCCCCTGCCGCCATCTCATTCGTTTGCGGATCCAGGCCAAGCTGCCCGGAGGTGAAAACTAGATCTCCAAACCGTGTCGCGGCGGTATAAGGGCCGAGCGGCTTGGGCGCTTTTTCAGCAACAATCACCTGTTTCTCAGACATTCAATAATCCTCCAGTTGGAATACGAACCATTTTACTATAGTTATTTAAGAGAGTTGTCTGGACAAGTTTACCCTGTGCAGCCGTGAATCCTTTCATCTCGATCGCTCGAACTGCAAGAGCGCCAGGACGTCCTTCAAGGTCGCGCTAAACAACTCTTCCATGATCGCCGGGTCGGCGGAATACGCGCCGCCAAACACTCCGTCACCATAAACCTGGCGAGCCAATTGGGCGCTCATTAATCCAGGTACGAAGGGAGGAGTTTTTTCGCCGGGAGGCAGCTCCGTCACGCGGGTAAAAGGAAAAGCTTCTAGCCAGTTGGCATGGGCAGGTTTTAACTCGTACTTTTGTGCAATTTCTAAAGCGCTGTGGGAAGTCCACCAGGCATACCAGGCCAGGTGCAGATCTGGCAACTGGTTCGCCAGCTCATACAAGCGCCCCCGGGCGCCATCGTTGCCTCCATGCCCGTTGAGCACCAGGATGCGCCGGAAGCCATGCCCGTAGGCCGAGCGCACCAGGTCTTCTACCAGGTCCAATAAGGTACTGAGGCGGAGGCTGAATGTGCCTGGATAACCCAGGAAATAGGGCGAAGCGCCGAAATTAAGCGGTGGCGCAACCAGCACTCCAGTCTGCTCGCTGGCTGCATCGGCCAGAGCCAAAGGGATCTTGACGTCCGTCAGCAGGCTGAGATAGCCGTGCTGCTCGCAAGATCCCAATACTAGCATAAGCCGGTCTTCGTTCTGCAAGTAATTCTGAACATCGAACCAGTTTAAGTCTTCGAGGCGCATAGGAATCCTTCAATGGAATAGAGGGTAATAACGTCATTCGTTGACGTAAGAATACAAATATTATATACTGATACCACTCGGTGGGTGCAGCGGAGTATGCAGAATATTGGGACCGGAGTTATTTAAACTGGAATGCATCCTCAAAAACAACTGATGTTAGGAATCAATATCCTGGGGGGCGCAGCTGTGCTCGGCAGCTATGCCCTGGGTATTTCTTCCCATCCGAATGCCGCTGAGGCCTTGTGGGGTGGAATGACGCTGGTGATCAGACCTCTTTACACCGCCGGAATGCTCAATGCTACCCTGGGTTATTTCGCCTTCACTTATTTTCTGCTCTTCCGCCTGGATCCCATTGAGGCGCGTGTGGGCAGGCGTTTTGGCTTTGGTTTGTTCAATCTTCTCTATGCGGCGATCCTTTTTCCTTCGGCGTTATGGATGCCGCTTACCTTCGAATTGCACGCCCATCCCAGCAGCATATTATGGGGAGCCATTCGCCTGGACCTGGCAATTGTGGGGCTGGGCTCGCTGGGTTTGCTGATCAGCCTGCTGAAATTACAGCCACGGCAACCCACCTGGGCTTATGGACTGGCGATCGCTGGAAGCCTTGGCTTCTGCCTGCAAACCGCGCTTTTGGATGCGTTAATCTGGCCTGTTTATTATTGGCTCTAGAGAATGGAAATTATGAAGACACACAAACGATTATGGATTGCACTAGCCGGGTTTAGCTGCTGTGGAATTTGTCTGCTGGCTTGCGCCGGGATTATATGGGTGACTGGAATAGGCCCTGCGGTCTACGAGACGTTTCTATTTAATCAACAGGTGAAAATTGGCTCTACCGCTCCAGATTTTGAGCTGCCCACCCTGGATGGAGGTTCTATTCGCTTGTCCTCATTTCGCGGCCAGCCCAGGTTGATCAACTTTGGCGCCACCTGGTGTCCAGATTGCAAGAACGAATTGCCAATCCTGACCCGGCTTCACGAACAGCATCCCGAGCTAGTGATCATTTCCATAGATCTGCGTGAGGACGAGGAGACCGTCCTCGGCTATGCCAGTTACCATGACTTGAAGTATCCTGTAGCTTTAGACCTACAAGGCAAAGTTGGCGACCTATACCACGTCTATGCAATCCCAACCGTGCTTTTCATCGATAAGAATGGTGTGATTCAAGGCCGCGCACTCGAAACCTTGACTGAAGAAACGATCACCGAGTCTCTATCCGCCATTGGTATCAAACCTTGAGAAAACCATGGCTCGCGCTGCGATGAGGGCTAAAAAGTGGTTAATAACCGATGAAACTTGAAACCAAACGATTGATTCTTCGCACATTTCAGGACAGCGACCTGGATGCATTCCTGGCCTACCGTTCGGATCCGGCTGTGGCACAATACCAGGGTTGGGAGATGCCCTATACCCGAGAAAGAGCAATTGAATTCATCGAAGAGATGAAACGTGTAGTTCCTGGAACACCTGGCGCCTGGTGCCAGCTTGCTATCCAACAACAGGACGGCGCGGAGATAATCGGGGATTGTGCTTTTCATATCCTTACCAGGGACCCTCGCCAGGCTGAAATCGGGTTCACGCTGGCGGAAGAACATCAAGGCCATGGATATGCATCCGAAGCGGTCACGCGGCTTCTCGATCATCTCTTTCGCGATCTCAACCTGCATCGCATCCGCGCCTCTACGGATGTAGAGAATCAGGCCTCAATCCGGTTGCTAGAGCGAATAGAGATGATCGAGAAGCCCATTTTATCCAGAATTACTGGTCTCGAGATTATTGGAGCAGCGAATATTGGTATGGCTTGCTGCAAAGGGAATGGCTGGAGCATCAAGCCAGCCAGAGATGATCGAGAGGTTCGGCGATCACCGTTTCCCTTACACCACAATATTGACCAGCTTTCCAGGAACAAGGATCACCTTGCGAGGGCTTTTACCTTCCAGGTGCCGAAGCACTGCTTCGCTTTCCAGGGCCAGCAGCTTGGCATGCTCTTCGCTGATATCCGCTGGAACAAAAATGCGATCGCGCAGCTTGCCATTGACCTGCACCACAAGGGTCACCAGCTCTTCAGCAACAGCCGCTTCATCCACCACAGGCCAGGGCTGCACATGTACGGAGTAAGGCTTTCCGAGGCGAGACCACAGCTCCTCCGCCACGTGCGGTACAGCCGGCGCCGCCATGCGCAGATATACATCTATGGCTTCTGCCCATTCCGTTGAGCCGGTTGCTCCTTGTTCACGAGCCTTGTACATCTCATTCAAAAGCTCCATCAATGCTGAGATGATGGTATTGAACTCGAAGACTTCATAATCGTGGGTCACCTGTTTCAAAGTCTGGTGCAGCTTGCGGCGCAGGTTACGCAGCGACTCTGGATTCGGGTTCCCAAGCGCAGCCGGCTCGGTGAAGAGAGTCCAAATACGCCTGATCCAGCGTGCGGTGCCTTCTATGCCGCCGCTATTCCAGGGCCCGCCCATATCCCAGCGGGCGAAGAACATCAAATATGCTCGCACCGTATCCGCCCCATAACGGGCAACCAGATCATCCGGTGAGATCACATTACCCCGGCTCTTGGACATCTTCTCAGAATCCTCGCCCAAGATGATCCCCTGGTTGCGAAGCTGGATCATCGGCTCGGGTCCTTGCATGATGCCCATATCGCGGCCCGCTTTGTGGAAAAAGCGCGTATAGATCAGGTGCATGGTCGCGTGCTCGATGCCGCCGGTATAGGTATCTAACGGCATCCAGTAATCATATTCAGCGAGATCGAAGGGACCTTTATCGTAATCTGGACTAAGATAACGCAGATGGTACCAGGATGAACACATGAAAGTATCCATGGTATCGGTTTCACGCTCGGCGGGTTTGCCACAAACCGGACAGGTCGTCTTTTTCCAGGTTGGATGCAGCTTGAGCGGACTCTCGCCGGTAGGCAGCCACTCTACGTCGTCTGGCAGCAATACGGGCAGCTGCTCGTCGGGCACTAGCACAGCCCCGTGATCGGGACAGAAGATAATCGGGATCGGCGCGCCCCAGTACCGCTGGCGGGAAATCAGCCAATCACGCAGACGGTAGTTGATTGCGCCCTTACCTACATTATGTTTCTCCAACCATTCGATCACTTTTGCTACCGCCGCATTTCCCGGTGTGCCGCTGAATTTGGCCGAGTTGATCATCGTGCCATAGGAATCGTGATACAAAGCATCGCGGTAGAACTCGCAGCCCCACAACATTTCCATTAGGGTGCGTTTATCCTTCACCATTGGCTCAAGCGACTGGCAGCGTTCCAGGATGCGCTGGCCTCTTTCATCCGAATCCCATTCCGTAATGCCATCTTCAAAAATGAAGACCCATCGCGATCCCACCAATTCGTTCCAGCCACCCGGGCGGATGAAGCTTCGAGCCAGCTCTATATACCAGTCGACTTTGTCTGGAGGGATGGTGATATATAAACCGCCTTTATGATCTTTAAAGGCAATCCCCTCAACACGCAGGGCATCGTTAAAACCATCTTTCATGCTGCCTGCTACCACGTAGGATTTCGTCAGGTTATCTGGGCGTGCGATAACCGGCAGGATTGGCAATCCAAACTTTACAGCGAAAGCAAAGTCCCGCTCGTCGTGGGCGGGCACAGCCATAATTGCGCCGGTGCCGTAGGTCATCAGGACATAATCAGCGATCCAGATGGGGATGCGCGCTTTGTTGACCGGGTTGATAGCATATCCGCCGGTAAAGACCCCGGTTTTTTCCTTGTCCGTCGCCTCACGCTGGATGTCGCTCTGGCGGGCAGCCTGCTGGACATACTCCTGGACGGCGGGCGACTGTTCAGATGAGGTGATCTTTTCCACCAGCGGATGCTCGGGAGCCAGCACCATGAAGGTAGCGCCCCACAGCGTATCCGGCCGGGTGGTAAAGATCTCCAGCGGGTCGCCTTTTTCGGTTTTGAAGATCACCGAAGCGCCTTGGGAGCGCCCAATCCAGTTCGTTTGCAGGGTGCGCACGCGTTCGGGCCAATCCAGTGTGGAGAAGTCGAGCAGCTCTTCCGCGTAACGGG
>Ga0209048_10004545_pt1 | contig 13263 bp, 10 predicted proteins | sample FrelakmetCRP12CR_FD_187146 | JGI IMG/M metagenome (GOLD analysis project Ga0209048, IMG submission 187146) | Freshwater lake sediment microbial communities from the University of Notre Dame, USA, for methane emissions studies - CRP12 CR (SPAdes)... | ecosystem: Environmental > Aquatic >... | reverse complement strand
CTGATGACAATGGCCCCCTTTTCAAGCGATCCCGAGGGATCCAGGCAGTCTTTCAGGATGCTCAGGGATCTGCGGGATGAAATCCAGAAACAGGGGCTGGAGCTTCCCCATCTTTCGATGGGCATGACAGGTGATTATGAAGTCGCCATAGAGGAAGGTGCCACAATTGTGCGCATCGGGAGAGCGATATTCGGCATTCGGTCAACACATGAACGAAAGGATTAAATGAATCCCGGCGATGTAAAGAACAGGGTGTTCGCCACTGGCTTTAGGGGATATGACAGGAGCGAAGTAGGGAAATTTCTGGAGGATGTCTCGGCCCAGCTGGGGGAATCCGAAAAACTGAGGCATGAACTCAGCATGAAGGTTGTCGAACTGGAGACAAGACTCAAGGATTACCAGTCGATGGAAAAGGCGATTCACCAGACATTCATGCAGGCCCAGGAAACCGGCGGGAAGGCGATTGAGAATGCGAGGAAAGAAGCCCAGCTCATAATTCAGGAATCGGAGCTCAAGGCTTCGCAGATACTGGACAAATCGCGCACCGAGTTGACCATACTTAAAGAGCAGCTGACGATTCTCAGGGCAAAGAAGGAGGCCATCGTCTCCAGGCTCAGGATGCTTCTGAACTCCGAACTGGACCTCATAAGAGCGCTTGCCGCAGACGATGAAGCCGGAAAAGAGGAAGCGGCTCATCCCGCCGGGGAACTCTCAAGTGAGAAAAGAGAAATTGAGGAAATAATAAAAAGTCTGGATGAGTAAGATGGACCTTCGCGAGCAGATCGACGAGGCGATTGCCTACATAAAGAAACACACAAAGATGCTTCCCGAAATCGGCATCATCCTGGGTACCGGCCTGGGCGGTCTGGTAAAGGAAATACGCAAAGAAATCGTGCTGGATTACGACGAGATTCCGCATTTCCCCGTTTCCACCGTGGAATCTCACCATGGGAAATTGATTTTCGGAACTCTGGCCGGGAAAAAGATCGTGGCGATGCAGGGGCGCTTTCATTATTACGAAGGCTACACGATGCAGCAGGTGACGTTCCCGGTGAGGGTGATGTCGCACAGGGTGGGTCTCGGGGTCAGGACACTTCTGATCTCTAATGCCGCCGGCGGCATGAACCCAGATTTCAGCCGCGGAGACATCATGATTATAAACGATCACATAAACCTCCAGGGAGACAACCCGCTGATCGGCCCGAACGACAATGAACTGGGGGTGCGTTTCCCGGATATGTCGGAGCCTTACAGCCTGGAGCTGATAGCTCTGGCGGAGAAGGTGGCATCGGATCTGAAAATAAATGTCAAGAGGGGAGTTTTCGTGGCGGTTCAGGGCCCAAATCTGGAAACAAGGGCGGAGTACAGGTTCCTGCGCGGCATAGGGGCCGATGCTGTCGGGATGTCCACGGTTCCCGAGAACATAGTTGCCGTTCAGATGGGCATGCGGGTGCTGGGAATGTCGATCATCACCGACGAGTGTTTCCCCGAAACCTTAAAGAGCGTCACGGTTGAGGAAGTCATCGCCGTGGCCAACAGGACCGAACCTAAGCTGACGAAAATAATGAAGGAACTCGTGAGGCGGATGTAGATGTCGCAGCTTATCGGAAAATTGATGATGATTTTCGGTGTCATAATTGCCGGGACCGGCCTTCTGCTGATGCTTGCGGATAAACTCCCCTTTATCGGAAAACTGCCGGGCGACATCACCTTGAGGCGCGGAAACTTTCAGTTCTATTTTCCGATCTCTACGGGTATTCTCGTCAGCGTAATACTCAGCGTGGTACTTTGGCTGGTTTCATATTTGTCAAAAAAGTGAGAGAATAAAAGTTGTTTAAAGAGCTTACAGATAAGGTCAATTATTCGGAGATGGAACTGGCGATACTCAAACGCTGGAAGGAACAAGGCGTTTTCGAGAAGAGCGTCTCAAGCAGGGAGGGGAAACCGGGGTTTACCTTTTTTGAAGGCCCACCCACCGCAAACGGGCGTCCGGGCATTCATCATCTCATGAGCCGGGCGCTGAAGGACCTCGTCTGCAGGTACAAGACGATGTGCGGTCTGCAGGTCCACAGGAAAGCGGGCTGGGACACTCACGGCCTGCCGGTCGAGATCGAAGTCGAAAAAATGCTGGGCTTCAAACACAAGGAGGAGATAGTAAAATTCGGGGTGGCCAGGTTCAACGAGGAGTGCAGAAAATCTGTCTGGAAGTACAAGGCCGAGTGGGAGAACCTCACGGAGCGGATGGGCTACTGGGTCAACCTGAACGATCCGTATGTAACCTTCCAGAACGAATATATAGAGTCCGTATGGTGGTCGCTTAAGCAGTTTTTCGACAAAGGCCTGATTTACAAGGGGTACAAGATTCAGCCGTACTGCCCCAGGTGCGAAACGCCTCTCTCATCCCACGAGGTCTCCCTGGGTTACGAAGATGTCAAGGACCAGAGCATTTATGTGAAGATGAAGGTGAAGGGACAGGAGAACACATATTTCCTGGTCTGGACCACGACACCCTGGACACTGATTTCGAACGTCGCCCTGGCGGTCAACCCCGCTATATCCTACCTGAAGGTTTCACACCACGGGGAAAACCTCATCCTGGCCGAAGCCAGGACTGTGGTACTGGAGGGGGGATTCGAGGTCCTTGAAAAGTTGCAGGGCAGCTCCCTGGCGGGCATGGAGTATGAACGGCTTTTTGATTATCACCCTGTCAGCTCCCGGGCGTTTTACGTTCTGGAGGGGGAATTCGTGACGACCGAGGACGGATCGGGGATTGTCCACATAGCGCCAGCTTACGGCGAGGAGGACTATCAGGTTTCCAGGAAATACGGTTTGCCGACCATTCACCCCGTGAACAAAAGCGGTGAGTTCTCACCCGAAGTCACAGACTTTTCGGGTAAGTTCGTCAAGGACGCTGATCCGGAGATCATCCATAATTTGAAACAGAGGCGGCTTCTCTACAGGAAAGAGACAATCACGCACAGCTATCCCCACTGCTGGAGGTGCAAGACGCCGCTTCTTTACTATGCGCGGGAATCCTGGTACATAGCGACGACCAGCTATGCCCCCCGGATGGTGGAGTTAAATAAGCAGATCAACTGGTGCCCGCCGGAGGTCGGCGAGGGGCGTTTCGGCAACTGGCTCCAGGAAAACAAGGACTGGTCTCTTTCAAGGGACCGCTTCTGGGGAACCCCACTTCCCATCTGGATCTGCGATGGGTGCGGGGCTCAAAAATGCGTGGGCAGCATCGAGGAGCTGCGCAAGGGTAAAAACCTGAGCGAACCGTTGGATCTGCACAAACCCCACGTGGACGCCGTCACATTCACCTGTAGTTGCGGAGGCGAAATGAGGAGGGTCCCCGAACTGATCGATGTCTGGTTCGATTCAGGCGCGATGCAGTTCGCGCAGTGGCACTATCCTTTTGAGCACAAGGAGCTGATTGATTCCGGTGAGCAGCATCCTGCGGATTTCATCTGCGAAGGAGTCGACCAGACCCGCGGATGGTTCTATTCCCTCCACGCCATCAGCACATTTCTTTTTGACGAGCCAGCATTCAAGAACGTAATAGTGAACGAACTGATCCTCGACAAGGATGGTCAGAAAATGTCGAAATCAAAGGGGAACACAGTGGACCCCTTCAGGATAATCGATAAATACGGGGCTGATACCGCAAGGTGGTACCTGGTCGCAACAAGCCCCCCATGGCGTGCCACGCTCTTTGGCGAGGAGGGGCTTGTGGAGGTTCAGAGGAAATTCCTGGGCACTCTCCTGAATAACTATGCTTTTTTCAGCATCTATGCCAATATCGACAAGTTTGCCTATTCTGAGGATAGGATTCCCGCCTCCTCGATGCCGGAGATAGATCGCTGGGTGCTTTCGGTGCTGAACTCACTCATAAAGGTGTACAGGGAGGCGATGGACAGCTATGATGTGACAAGAGCTGCCAGGGCCGTGAGCGACTTCACGATAGACCAGTTATCCAACTGGTATATCCGGAGGAACAGGCGGCGATTCTGGAAAAACGAGGAGGGGGCGGACAAGGTCGCAGCCTACCAGACTCTTTACGACTGCCTGATCGTTATAACGAAGCTAATGGCTCCCTTCGCGCCCTTCCTTGCTGACGAGATTTATTGCAATTTGAACTCTGTTACACGGAAGGAAAGCCACGAATCCGTCCACCTGGCCATGATTCCCGAAGCTGACCTGAGTCTAATAGACCCGGCTCTGGAAGCCAGGATGGAAAAAGCCGAGAGGATAGTATCACTTGTCAGGGCGATCCGGAATGTCTCAAACATAAAGGTGAGGCAGCCCCTTAAGCGTGTAATTGTCCCCGTCGCCAACGAACGGGACCGGGATGCGATCGCAAGCATGGAGGATGTGATCCTTGACGAAATCAACGTGAAAAAAATCGAATACGTGAGCGACGATTCGGGGATTGTGCACAAAAGTGCCAAGCCCAACTTCAAAACACTGGGCCCCAAGCACGGAAAGGGAGTCCAGGCTGTAGCTGCAGCCGTCAGAAATTTCGGCGCCAGGGAAATAAAGGAGCTGGAGACAGCAGGTCAAATCAAGGTGGGGATCAACGGGAACGAGATTGTAATAAGGAAGGAGGATGTCGAGATCCTTCACGAGGACATCAAGGGCTGGGTTGTGGAGTCGGACAACGGCCTGACGGTGGCCCTCGACACGGAGCTGACCGACGAACTCATCGACGAGGGCTTCGCGCGCGAATTTGTGAACCGGGTCCAGAACATGAGGAAGGATGCGGGCTTTGAGGTTACAGACCGTATCCGCATCCGGTACAGAGCGCCGGACAGATTGTCGAAAGCGCTGAAATCGCTAGGCTTCTATGTCAAAAACGAAACCCTTTCACTTGAAATGCAGGATGCTGAGGCGGTTTTAGGCTATTCTGCGCAGTGGGATATTAACGGGGAAGCGTGCAGCATAAGCATCGAACGGGTTGCGGACTGACCCCCCCCGGCTAAAGGGAACAGATGAAGATGAGAATTTTGTTTAATATTTAAGGGGCAAAAATAAAATGGCTAAGACAAAAAAAACAGCGGCTCTCGCCGACAAAACATTAAAAATTATGAAGGAGAAGTCCCGCACCCGCAAAGCTGCAGGCGCCGGCACGAAGGTGCCGGTAAGGGCAAAAATGGCCAAGCAGGAAGCTCCCAAAGGGCCGGTCCGCAAAAGCCAGTACAGCAAACAGGAACTGGATCACTTCAAGGAGATCATCCTCGAGAAAAAGAAGGAAATACTGGAGGAGCTGGAGACCCTGCGCGACACGATGATGGATTCGACGACAGGGGAGTATGCCACTGAAAATTCCACTTATTCCACACACATGGAGCAGGGGACCGACGCGATGGAGAGGGAAAAAACCTTTCTTTTCGCTTCGCGCGAGGGAAAGTTTTTGAACTATCTTGAAGACGCCCTTGGCAGGATAGAGAAGGGGGAGTACGGCCGCTGCACGACCTGCAACAAGCTGATCGAAAAAGAAAGACTCGAAGCGGTGCCGCATGCACAGCAGTGTCTGCAATGCAAACTGCATTCCCAAAAATAACTTCGGCCACTCTGGGAATAAAATCGTGCGCATCTTAAATTTAAGCCTTTTTATCATAATATCCGACCAGGTAACCAAACTTTGGATCAAGGGGATCAGCCTCCCCGCTCTTGGGATCCACATTGCAGGCCTATCGCTGGGGACAAGCAGACCTATCCTGGGGGATTTTCTCCGCCTGACTTATATCGAAAATCCCGGGATGGCTTTCGGGATTGACATAGGGGGGAAGCTTTTTTTCTCGATATTTTCCATCCTTGCGAGCATCGGGATATTATGGTACCTGTACAAGGCACGCAACGAAAATCTGGCCTTCCGCATTTCGCTGGCGATGATCCTCGGCGGGGCGGTCGGCAACCTGATAGACCGTGTTTTTTACGGTCTCCTTTTTAACGAGGCACCCCTCTTTTACGGCAGGGTTGTGGATTTCGTGGACGCCGATTTCTTTAATGTCAACATATTCGGCTACCATCTCAGCCGCTGGCCTGTTTTTAACATAGCCGACGCCTCAGTCACATGCGGCGTTCTTCTCATGCTTCTGTCCCACCGTGCTTCAAGGAAGCAGGCTGAAACAGAACCTGTTTCCACTTCTCCTGGCGGCTCCGAGGTAATCGGTACAGGGCTGATCACACCGGAAACACCGCAGGCTTCCTCCGGCAGTGATTCCCAGGAAACGTGACAGCCAGGCCGCGCATCTTTGACATCGTAGTCCCCGACTGCAAACCCCGCGTGAGGCTAGATGTCTTCCTCACCGTTCACGTCGAAAATGCTACCCGTTCAAAAGTTCAGCAGGCAATCCGCGACGGTCACGTTACGGTGGACGGTAAACCGGTAAAGCCCAGCCACCTCGTATCTTGCGGGGAGGTCATTCACGTGGAGATCCCGAAGCCCGCGGCTTCAGTCGGTGTTGAAGCTGAAGAGATTCCCCTTGAAATCCTTTTCGAAGACGATCATCTGCTCGTGGTAAACAAACCGGCAGGCATGGTGACTCACCCGGCCTACGGAAATTACACGGGCACTCTGGTCAACGCCCTGCTTTATTACTGCAGGGACAGGCTCTCCTCAGGAGGAGATCCAGCCCGACCAGGCATCGTACACAGGCTCGACAAGGATACTTCTGGGCTGATGGTGATTGCCAAGAATGACCAGGCGCACGCGCACCTGGCGAAACAATTTTCGCGCCGGACGATTTCTAGGGAATACTGGGCGATCGCCTGGGGGCGCTTCACGCAAGGAGGCCGGAAAACAAGGGAGGATCTCTCCGGCACTATAGATGCCGCTCTGGGGCGAAGCAAATCTGACCGGAAGAAAATCGCCGTCAGTGAAGCGGGAAAGGCGTCAGTCACCGAATACCAGGTTCTGGAAGAGTTTGAATACCTGTCGCTCCTTAAACTCAAGCTGCGGACCGGCAGAACGCACCAGATCCGCGTTCATCTCCATCATATCGGTCATCCGGTCTTCGGGGATCCCACCTACGGCGGCAGGCGCATTGCCTGGGGAGGGATTTCAAAGAAGAAAACGGAGGAAGTGCACAGGATGCTGAAGATAATCAACCGCCAGGCGCTACATGCAAAAACAATAGGATTTGCGCATCCCGTAACCGGAGAGATACTCAGGTTCGATTCGGAACTCCCCCCCGACATGCACGAGGTCTTGGGTTTGCTGCACTCTTCTTCCTGATCGAGCGCCTAATTACATATGAGAACTGCATGTAGCCCTATCTGGGTAGCAGGAGGAAAGGTCTTGTTGATGTAAGGGCTACGGCACAGGCATAAAATCCATTGTCGACCGATTCCGGCGAGCTTTTGAAATAAACATGCCTAGATGTGTAAACTGTCCTTGAGATAAGGTAGATATCGGAACCCTCGCATTTCACAGGGTACGCAAGCCTGTCGAAAGTAACTTCGATGTTTTCCGTAACAGTGTTGCACTTGCTAATTTCGAAGCTGACAGGCACATTGATTAGGGAATCCGGGAAGGAATACCATTCTATCACTTTGTCTTTCTTCTGCGAACTGAATTTATAAGGAGTATAGAAGGATTGAAGTTCGCTTTCGAACGGGGGGGTGCCTCCTTCCCGGTTCAGCGTGTCTCTGGCGCCTTCCTCCCTTAAACTTTCAGCCTCCTCTGAGTAAGTGATTTTTACCGTGAAAGGCCTGAATTTTGCTGCAATCAATAGATCAATCCTGTAGGATGCAGAATTCCCCCCCTGGTGTGATATGACGTGTCTGTCTACTTTTAACCAGCTTGTGTCAAATCCAGCCGCAGGATTTATCTGGAGCACGCTCCTCCTTGAATTAACTGCGAACTGAGTGTCCCCGTAAGCGATAATGAGGCCCTTCAGATGGTCAGCGCTGGAGATTTTAACATCCCGGTTGTTTTCGTTGATATCGTATTTCTGCGTGATGTTGACTCTCTGGCAGTAGGGTGCGCGGTAAGCGGGTACCGTCAAAAGATAGGCAGACAGCGCCCCCAGTGCCGCAAGTGCGAAGATCAGCACGGGTGCTGACCTGAGGGCGGGAATGAATGATTTCAATACGGCTGAATCTCTTATCACTGCCGCTAGGGTGAGCAAGAAGGGGAGTAGATATATCACGATGAGAAAAACCGGCAGAATGTCAAAGACAGCGAAGTTTAAAATACCCGGCTGTACCATTATCGCTATCTCTCTGAAAAGCATTGAACTCCACTCAGAGAATATCATACGCAGCATCCATATGGGGGAGAGAGCTGCGAACATAACTTTTAGCAATGGATTTCCAAAGAGTATCGCAAGGCTCGCTAAAAGGAGTGCCGCTGCGGGTTCGACGGTCGCTTTTGGATTAATAAAGGATGCAAGCAGGGTGAAGATAGCAAGCATGATCACGGCCCGCTTGAAGAAAACGTACGGGCAGAGGGAAAGCCTGAGTTTCCCCGTTATCCTCAGAACGATTAATAATCCGATAAACGAAGAAATAATTGCCAGGAAAATGTACTGAGTGATCGGAGTAAACCACGGATATCTCACCCCCTTTATCAGGCCTACGAGGTCGCTTGAAAACCATCCGAAAGCGACCAGGATCAGGGAGAAGAAAAGCATCTTCAGGCCCGACCACTTGATCCATCCAGGGGCGTTCGGATCCAGGCGCCTTCTCCGGACTGCGAGTACGGAAATTCCTGAAAGCAGGAACACGATTAAGACAAACATCCAGATTCCCCAGATGGGTATGAAAATGGGCGTTTTCCAGATAAGCATGAGCCAGTATTGCTCAAGTGAGCGGCCGGGAGTCCCCTTGTCAAACCTCCCTGCAAGCCTCAGGATGATGTCTCCCGAACGTTTCATCCCCGCCGACCTGAAATATTGCATGTTGTCAAGGGGTGTATGGATGGGGTCTGCGGGATCGGTGGTTAAATCAATTGCCGGCACGCCCTTCTCGAGGAAGGACTCGTGGTCTGAACCTGCCGCTCCCTGGCCCGCATAGTTTAGCGTGAAAAAATGTGTCGGGTAGCGCAGGTTATCATATCCGAGGCTGTAAAATTCCTCCACGAGGGCCTTCACCAGCCAGCTGGGAGCGCTGTACCTGCGCGTATCGGGGAGCAGGTCGATTGTGCCGAGCCCGTTTGCCATGTCAACCTGGAGCATCAGGGCCACGCTGTCCATTTCAGGGAAGTTATTTACAAAATAAGTGGAACCCTGCAGTCCCTGTTCTTCCCCCCCGAAGCAGCAAAAAACCAGCGTGGATCTGTGAGGCTTATTCAAGAGCACCCTGGAGGCTTCAATCACGACCGCCGAACCCGAACCGTCGTCATTTGCGCCAGGGTTTTCCGGGCTTGAGGAATCTATGTGTCCACCTATGACTATCATCCTTTTTGAGGCGCCGCGTTTAATCCCCACCGCGATGCCGCTGGAGGTGTTAGAGCGGGTGGTATAGTTCATTTTCATCAGATACGATGTATCGCACCCGTACTCTTTGAATTTTTCCACGGCAAATTGCAGGGCCAGCCCTTCGGCCGGAGAGCCCATGGGGCGCGGCCCTATCTCCACGCACAGATGAGAGAGGATCGCGAGTGCGTTCTCTTCAGAAAAATCGGTTTGGGCTGAAGTTACGGAGATTAAAAGGAGGAGCAGGGGCGGAAGCAGCTTTAATTTCATTTAAGGTTATTTTTGAAAAAACCCAGTAGTTTTTTTTCATACTCCACTCCCGCTATGCTCCATGCGTTGTTGTGAGAGGCGTTTTCGATCGGGAAAATCTCTTTGGGCTCGTTAGCGTTCTCGTAGAGCATGAGCGAATAACTGTGTTTTATCAGGCGGTCGTTTGTCCCGTAAATGAAAAGGACTGGGATCCGCATGGTTTTTACCGAATCCATTGGCGAGACATCGCTTGCCTTGAATTTTGCCATTAGTTCCGATCTGACTATGACGATGTTTCTCAGGTAGTGGAAGGGGAGCTGTATCATGCGTTTTTGATAATCGTCGAAAATGGACCTGAGGGTGGCGAAGGAGTTTTCTGATACAACGGTCGCAATTCTTGGGTCAATCGATGCTGCCTGGAGCGCGATAGCTGCGCCCATGGAGGTCCCGAAGAGACCGATGCTCCCCAGGGTGATATCCGTCCGACTTACAAGGTAATCAATGATCTTTACTACGTCATGCTTTTCATAATAGCCGTAGGTGCAGAACCTCCCGCCGCTGTTTCCGTGCCTCCTCGAGTCGTACAGAAAGACGTTATAATTGGCGTCATGGAGGAGCTTTGCGAACCTGATGCCGTCAATCTTGCAGTCGGCGACTCCGTGAAGGTAGATTACTGTGCCCTTGGCCGGGGGAGCGGATTTTATCAGCCAGCTGTTGAGTTTGATGCCGCCGTCAACGATGATATTGATTTCTTCGTACGGAAGCTTGAGATCAGATGGGGTAAGCGGCTGCCCCAGCTGGCGGTAGAACTCCGGGGTTCGCCGCCGTGGCTGCAGCAGGATCGTGGGCCCGACGATGAAAAGAACGATCGTCGCGCTCAGTAGGAACGTAAAAAGTACGACCGCGAGTGCGAGAAAAAATGTCATGGGTGATAATTTAGATGGCTGCGGGTGAAACTTCACCCTTCTTGATGTCTTATTAACAATATAGGAAGCGAGATCCTTGGAAGCAAGATTTCGGATTTCATATCTCGGGCATTCTTTGTATATTTTGGTGTATATGATTATCCCGAAAAACATAGCCCTTGTACACGACTGGCTGACAGGCATGCGGGGCGGCGAAAAAGTACTCGAGGTTTTATGTGAAATATTTCCGGAGGCGGAGCTTTTCACGCTTGTTCACCGGAAGGGGTCTCTCTCACCAGCGATCGAAAGGATGAGGATAAAAACCTCGTTCATCCAGCGGCTTCCCTTCGGGAAACTCCGTTATCAGTATTATCTGCCGCTTTATCCAGCAGCTATCGGGATGTTAAACCTTAAAAAATTCGACCTGGTCATCTCCAGCAGCCATGCGGCTGCAAAAGCAGTTCGCAAAGCCGCTGGGGCTCTGCACATCTGTTACTGCCATACTCCCATGAGATATATCTGGGACCAGTATGACGAGTATTTCGGACCCGGCAGGAGCTCCCTTGCAACCAGGCTGGCCGCCAGGATGTCGGCGAGTAGCTTGCGCCGCTGGGATGTCAGGACGGCCCTGGGGGTGGACCATTTCATAGCCAATTCGCAAAACGTACGGGAGCGGATAGGACGCATCTACAAAAGGGAGGCTGAGATAATCTATCCTCCCGTGGAATGTGACCGGTTTCAGGTCGCCGGGAAGGACGAAGGCTACTACCTGGTAGTATCGGCTCTTGTGCCTTACAAGCGGATTGATATTGCAGTGGAGGCTTTTAAAAGGCTCGGCCGCACCCTGGTAGTAGTCGGCAGCGGGCCCGAGGAACGCAGGCTCAAAGAGGGTGCCTCAGGCAACATAGAATTCCGCGGATGGCTCAGCGATCCGGAACTGCGCAAATGTTACGAGGGATGCCGCGCACTGGTGTTTCCGGGTGAGGAGGATTTCGGAATTGTGCCGCTGGAGGCGATGGCCTCGGGGAAATCGGTCATCGCCTACGGCCGGGGCGGGGCGCTGGAGACAGTGGTGGAAGGCCGCACGGGTATATTTTTCAACGAACAGAGTGCCGAAGGGCTCGAGCAGGCCGTGCGGAAGCTGGACACCATGAATTTCGATCCCGACGTCCTGCGCATGCACGCAATGCGCTTTGACAGGAGGAAATTCAGGATAGCCATAGAGGATTATGTTATAAAGCGCTGGCGGGAGCACTCTTCTTGATTTTTCCTTTAAAAATCTATAATTTGGTGGGTCATCATCATAAACGGGAAACGATGAAACGCCTACTGTTATTATTATTGTTCCTGTCCCTCCATGCACAACTCAATTCCAGCCAGATCATTAAACCGAAAATCCAGAGGCATGGATTCAGGGGAATGAACATGAGCCTTGTTCAGCCTGTGGGAAGGCCGAAAGTGGGCGTTGTGCTGAGCGGTGGGGGCGGCAGGGGGCTGGCACAGATCGGCGTGCTGCGCGTCCTGGAGAGGCACCATATACCGATCGATGCAATAGTGGGAAACAGTCTCGGCAGCGTCATAGGCGGTTTGTACGCCGCCGGTTATACGACTGCAGAGATCGAGAGCATAGCTGTGAATGTCAACTGGAACGAACTTCTTTCATTTTCCGAGGATACAAAGCGGACAGACCTGTTTTACGACCAGAGGCAGACTCAGCAGGAGGGTTTTCTCCTGATCCGATTTGAAGGCCTGCAGCCGATAATTCCCTCATCGATATCCGGGGGGCAGCGCCTTTCTAATCTGTTCTCCTATTTCGCTCTACAGGCTCTGTATCATCCAGATCCTGGTTTCGACAATCTGAAGATTCCCTTCCGTGCGGTTGCCACAGACTTGGTTACGGGAAAGCGGGTCACGCTGGAGAGCGGCTCGCTGGCGGAGGCGATGCGTGCCAGCGTGACAGTCCCCCTGCTTTATTCGCCGCTTCAGAGGGATTCATTGGTGCTTGTGGACGGCGGCCTGGTTTCAAATATTCCGGTCGACGTCGCAAAGGCGCTCGGGTGTGACGTGGTAATTGCAGTCAACTCCACAAGCTCAATGCGGAGTCTCGACCAGATGCATGCCCCCTGGGAAATTGCCGATCAGATTATGACGATCATGATGCAGGAGGGGAACTCAATGCAGATGAAGCTTGCAGATGTGGTCGTCACCCCGGATCAGGGAAGCCGCATCGTCTCCGACTTCTCCGGGATAGATTCGCTCATAGCCAAGGGAGAGGAGGCCGCAGAAAAAAGCATCGAGTCGATAATCGGGGCGATAAACCGTTCTGCCGCCCTGTCCAGGACACTGCCCGGCTCCAATCATCTGAAAGCGGCCGTCAGCTTTAAGGGGGACACTATCCAGCCGGACATCAGGCAGGCGATTTACGCAGATGGATCGGAAGGGGTGCTGAACGGGGAAAGAATTCAAAAATTCGTCGACCTGATATACTCAAGCAACGTCTATGCGGACGTTTATGCGGTAGTGTCTGAAGATTCAGCTTCATCCCGGATTGAATTCAATGCAAGAAGGAATCAACCCTTAAGCGCCGTGACGTTCGCCAGAAAGAAGCCTGAGATCGTTCCTGAGGCAGATCTTCAAGAGGCTGTCAGGACGGACTACGGGAGGGTACTCGGCAGAGAGGACATACG
>Ga0209048_10004544_pt1 | contig 13264 bp, 11 predicted proteins | sample FrelakmetCRP12CR_FD_187146 | JGI IMG/M metagenome (GOLD analysis project Ga0209048, IMG submission 187146) | Freshwater lake sediment microbial communities from the University of Notre Dame, USA, for methane emissions studies - CRP12 CR (SPAdes)... | ecosystem: Environmental > Aquatic >... | reverse complement strand
CTGCGCACGGCGTCCGGTAGCACGGCATATCCCAGGTCGGCGGCACGCTTGGCAGCCGCTGGATCGGTCAGCGCCCAAACCATGTAATCCATTATCTTTTGGGCTTTGACGCAATCCTTCATGCTCGTGGTGTGCAAGATCAAGTACGTATACCCTGAGATAGGCCAGCTGGCTGCGCCAGGGCCGTTCACGATGATATTCGTCAGCTTATCTGTGAAAGTGGGGAAGTCGGCCATCGCAGCCGCCAGGCTTTTAGCAGTAGCCTGTACGGTTTTACCCGCTGCGTTCACCATCTGAGCATAAGCGATCTTATTCGCAACGGCGTAGGAGAGCTCAACATACCCGATGGCATTGGGTGTGTTCTGCACTGCTGCAGCCACGCCCTGGTTGCCTTTACCACCGATGCCGTTGCCGGCCTTGTCCACCGGCCATTGAACAGCAGAGCCGGCGCCAGGGCCACTCTTCCAGTCAGGGCTGAAGGAGGACAGTGCATTGGTGAACATTTCAGTAGTGCCCGATCCATCCGAGCGGTGCACGGCTGTGATCTTGGCATCCGGCAGCTTGATCCCCGGGTTGAGAGCCACAATCGCCGGGTCATTCCACTTGGTGATTTTAGCGTTGTAGATGCCAGCCAGGGTCTTGCCATCCAGGGTCAGGGTCTGGGTAACGCCCTGGACATTATAGATTGGGACCACTGCGCCGGCCAGCATGGGATACATTTGCAGATCTTTGCCGCTGGTATATTCCTGGTCTGAGAGGACGGAATCCGATCCTGCGTAATCGATCGTTCCATCAATGATACCTTTCTTGCCGCCCCCTGAGCCGATACCCTGGTAGTTCATCGCTACCGAAGGGTCAACATAGGGATAAGCGTAATTCCACTCGGTGTAAACTGGCAGCGGGAAGGTAGCTCCTGCTCCATTAATCTGCACGGAACCAGGCTGCATTTCAGTGGGTTTGGCGGCTTGCGGAGCCGGGGTCGCCGTAATGACGACCTTTTGAATCTGCGGCGTGCCAGCAACCATGACTTCCTGGGTCACAACCTGGGTAACCACTACGGTCGATACAACAGTAGCAGGGGTCGGTTGTGCGCAAGCGCTAAGCAGGATGCTTGCAATCATAACTACAGCTAGAATGGTAGAAAACTTACGCATAGTTCTTCTCCTTTGTTTTTGTTTATATATCCATTTAGCCTGTATGATAACAAGCGAGTTTTAACAGCCGGAAAATACCAGGTTAAGGTTGAGTCAACGATTTGTAAACAACCGATTAATACAAAGACCTGTAGCGCATTTATTGGATACGCTACAGGTCTTTATGTAATTTATCGGTAAACTTAGTCGGAAGGCTATAAACGCATCCCGGCGCCTTGATATAAGCATCCCAAATCACGGCAGATGCTAATTGAGGATGATGGGGATGCCTTCCGGATAATTTAGATATTTATCGCTGCTGCTGGCTTAACCTTAGTGACAATTCGCTTGAATACAAAATTACGACAAGAGGGGTTTGTTGCCACAGACCTATAAATTTTCGGTCAGAGAATCGACTGATTCGTCAATCTCCTGAAGTGTCCCAGCAATTGGATCGACCAATGCTTTACTTGTGATCGAATTGTAGATCCATCGCTGGGCAGTTTTACGTTCATCCTTCGTGAATATGAAGTTTAAAAGCCTGCAAGCTTTTACCAGGTCGAGTAATGCCAGGTCAGATAGTTCTGGCTCTCCACAGGTCAGTACAAGCTCGCGCAGACAACTTTTAATCACAAATTTTGCCGACGCATTCGGGTTCGGGGAATCTGCATACGGTATGACCCAAGATAATATCTCTTCTCCTTGATTCAAGACCCCATCAGACACCAACCGTTCTACCAGTCTTTTGTGCTGGACGCCAGTATCTTCGATCAGGCTTTTAATAAAATAAGAAACTTTATTCCTTTTCTCAAAGCGCTGAAAAATTTGGATGGCTTCATCCAAAACTTCATCTCCAAGTTGGCTCGCGTCAACCACTTCCAATTTGCTCGAAGACCCCACCCGCACCTTTCCGCGCAGGGTTAATTCAACCATAATAGCTCCGCTCAGCCCAAATTCCAGCCTTTTTTTAGCGGAAGGAAATACCGTGCATTTCTCATCATGAAGAGAGAGTATAAAGAGTTTATCGAATACGGTGAGCATATCTTTACCTCCAGTCCTTCTACGACAGTTTCCCAAATTCCCCGCTGATTATACCCTTAAAAATCGGAAGAGCAATTTAGCGGTAAACAGCCCCTTAATCTGCCCGAGGGATCGTAAAATAAAAAACACTTCCCTGGCCCGACACACTTTCAACCCAGATTCTTCCACCGTGAGCTTCTACCAGATGGCGGGCAATGGATAACCCCAATCCTGTTCCGCCGCTGGCACGCGCGCGGTCGCCTTTGTAAAATCGCTCGAAGATACGCGAGAGCTCGTTGGCTGGTATGCCGATGCCGGTATCCGCTACGGAGAGAACTACTCGCTCATTTTGCAATTGGCCGCCGACAGTGATTTTCCCACCCTCAGGGGTGAATTTTATGGCATTGTGCAATAAATTGACCGTTACTTGTTCCAATCGCGGCCGGTCAGCCATCACCAGCGGCAGATCCTCCGGGCATTCCAGGCTTAGTATGAGGCTGGCGCGTTCGGCTTGCAGCTTTAAACGTTCTACTGCCGGCGTCAATATGTCTAGCGGGCGCGTCGGAACAAGCTGTAAAGGCACACGACCCGATTCGATGCGGGACAATTCCAGCAGCTCGGCCACCATCAAACTCATTGAGTCCACTTCTGTTTCAATGCGCTGCAAAAAACGGCGAGCTGCAGGGGGGTCCTCTAAAGCGCCGTCTTGCAGCGTCTCGGTTAGCGCTTTTAACGAAGCCAGGGGTGTGCGCAGCTCGTGCGAAACATTGCTGATAAAATCCCGGCGCATTGTCTCCACCTGGCGCAAGCGAGTCAGGTTTTGGAAGAGCAATAATGTACCACCGGGCAGCGCCTCACCTAATCGGGTCGCCGCGACCTGCAGGGAGAGCCGCTTCTCTCCGGTTTCCAGGATTGTGCTTTGCGGCTGGCCGCTTTCCTTTACACGCTGCCAAAGCTCGAAAATCTGATGGTCACGCAAAGTCTCAGCGACCGAGTGCCTGGCGGCGCGCTCCTGGCTGATCCCAAACATGCTCTCTGCCGCCTTGTTGAGGAGCTGCACCTGTCCATCGTCGCCCACGATCAAAACCCCATCGGTCATCTCCTGCAACACAGTCGTCAATTTGCTATGTTCAGCCTCCAGGGCGCCAATCTGCTCTTGCAGCTGGACCGCCATCCCATTGAAAACTTCTGTTAGCTTGCCAACCTCATCCATTGTATGGGGAATTAAAGTACTAATCGGCTCCTGGCCTTGGAAGCCTCTGCCAGACATCTGCCCGATCGCCTCGGTCAGCTCGCGCAATGGCACGGTGATCCGGCCTGCCACCAGGGTAGCCACGATGATCGCCAGGGCAGCGACCAGCGCCGTAGCTCCCAAGATAATCCTCTGCAACCGGCCGATGGCTGTATCGATCTGTTGCAGCGGCAACGCCACCCGTACGATTCCCGTTGTTGGACCGCTGGTAGTGGCCGGCGGATTATTCATCGGCGTCCTGATCGCCACATAGTACATCGGTATATTTAGAGTAGTGCTCTCGCGAATGCTGCTGCCTCCGCCATGCGCCAGCGCCGCAGCAACCTCTGGTCGGGTCAAATGATTGTCCATTAGCGCCCGGTTTTCATCTGATTCTCCCAAAACTGTTCCATCCGGAGCGATGATTGTCACACGCATCCCCAACAAGCTCGCATATCGTTTTGCCAGCCCGTCAAATACCGGGGCAGCCGGTGTGTCCTTGAGCGCAGGGCTTACTGCATCTGCAACCAGCCGAGCCGACACTGTCAGTTGGGATGACATTTGGTCCAGGTAGCTCTGGCGTACGACATTCGATAGGTATACCCCCAATCCTGTCATTGCAAAAATGATCAAAAGCACGTAAGGAACAGCGATACGCCAGCGGATGCTGTGGAACATCAGAATCTACCCATCGAAACGGTATCCTTCGCCGCGCACGGTGATCAATCGGGCTGGCCGGGCCGGGTCAGTTTCGATTTTCTCACGCAGCCAATAAATGTGGACATCCACCGTACGACTACCGCCGCCAAACTCCCACCCCCACACCCTTTCCAGGATCACCTCGCGTGAGATCGCCTGGCCGCGGTGGCGGGCCAGGAAGAGCAGCAGGTCATACTCTTTGGGCTTGAGGGCCAAGGGGTGGTCATCCAACGATACCTCGTGGCGGCTCATGTCTAAAGTCAAATTACCGAACCGTAGGATTTCCGCTTCTCCAACCCCCTGCGAACTCGCTTCTTCTTGAAACATTTGTATCCGCCGAAGATGGGCCTTAACGCGCGCCAATAACTCACGCATGCTGAATGGTTTGGTGATGTAATCGTCAGCTCCCATTTCTAACCCGACCACCCGGTCCACTTCATCGTCACGGGCCGTTAACATCAAGATAGGGGCTTTCATTTCCTGGCGCAAGATGCGGCAGACGTCATAGCCGTCCATGCCAGGCAGCATCAGGTCGAGCAAGATCAAGTCTGGGTGCAGGCGGCGCGCGATTTCCAGAGCCGTCAGTCCATTTCCAGCGGCCTCTACACAATAACCCTGGCGGGTTAAGTTATAAACTAAGGTTTCTTGTAAAGCGAGCTCATCTTCAACAACGAGAATGTTGGTCATAGTGGAAATTATAGCATGCTGGCTTGATGCAATAAGCGTTTTAGCTATTAACCAGCACGATTTTCCCCATTATCGATCCTGTGGCAACCAAATCCAGAGCTTGGGACGCTTCCTCCAACGGCAAACGAGCAGAGATAAGCGGCTCGATTTTTCTCTTCGCCAACAGGTCGAATAACGCAGCCATATCTGAACGGTACCAGTTCGGGTGCTGACGCTTCATAGTCTGGATGCTGTACAACTTTACTCTTCGCCCGTTGAGGGTCAAATTCATCGCGAATGCAGCTGCCCAGTCCTTAATATTGGATACCACCAATCGGGAGTGCTTTTGTCTCTCCTGAAGTGTAGCGAACAATCCATAAGCAATCAAATTGCCACCCGGTCGCAGGACCTGGTAAGAGCGTTTTAGATTGCTGCCGCCGATTCCGTCAAAGACGACATCTACGCCATCTCCCGTAACCCGCATAATTTCAGTGACAAAGTCCAGGTTTTTATAATCGATTGGTTTGCCGCCATATCGAGTGACTATATCATGCTTTTGGAGAGAGGCCGTACCATACATTTCCAAGCGCATCAGCTCACCCAACTGGAGCAAAGCCGTACCTATACCGCCAGCCGCGCTATGGATCAAGACGCGCTCGCCAGGGCGGATGTGGGCGCTATAATGAAGCATCTGGTAAGCTGTTGCATAATTCATCACCAAGCTTACAGCCTCACCGGGGTCTAATTCAGGCGGGACAAAGATAAGTTCAGACTCTGGCAAACATATATATCGGGTATATCCACCCACGATTGGAAGAGCCGCGACAAGGTCACCAATCTGAAAGCTTGATACACCCCGGCCAATCCTGTCAACGATCCCGACGATATCCCAACCTGGGGTGAATGGAGTCCGCATCAGCCAGGATTTTGGATGAATCCCCTCACGCATCAGGATATCGGCAAACGATACTCCTGCGGCTAGAACACGCACGCGCACTTCATCTGACCCTGGTTCTGGCAAGTCTTCTTCAACAATTTGCAAGACTTCCGGCCCACCGTAACGGGTGATGAGAACACGTTTGTTTCTTTTCTCACTTTTTTCAATCATGGATCAATCCGAATAATTTCTCTAGGCCGTCAGGAAAAACCCATTCCAACACGATCAGGGTTTCCTGTAGAGAAAGTTATCACGGATTAGAACCAAACGTGTTTTCCCCTGGTAAACGTTTTGTTAACAATTTTTTAATGCGGTGGAGCGGAGAGAGCCAATTAGCCGGGCACAAAGATGGACATGGCGTCGACGAGCGCCTTTTGTTGATGTGCATCCCATTCCCAGCTATTTAAGTCCGGAATGGCATGGTAGGCTGTCAGGTCAAGCTGGATAGGGGTTATCGAAATGTAACCTTCTGCCAGAGCGCCAATGTCAGTGCCTCGCTCGGGGATACCGGTTGGCAGATCGCCCGCGGTCCAGTAATACGGATTGCCACGCGGATCTATACGCTTATCTAATTTGTCGTGATAGACACGCAGACCCTGGCGAGTAATCTGAATACCTTTCATGGCTTTTTCAGGAAGAAAAGGTATATTGATGTTGAGCAAGACGTTGGCAGCCAAGCCATAGTGAGCAAACGCCTGGGCGATGCAGAAAGCTTTATGCGCCGCCGGCTGGTAGTCAATTTGTCCTGCATAATTGTCGGGTGTGTCCAGGGACACCGCAATGGCGGGAGTACCCCAAATGACCGACTCCATCGCTGCGGTGACTGTGCCGGAGTAAGTGACATCGTGGCCCAGGTTCGCGTACGGATTGATCCCTGACACAACCAGATCCACTTTTTCTTCGATAAATCCACAAAATGCCAGTGCGACGCAGTCCGAAGGGGCGCCATCGCTGGCCCAGGCCGTGATTGAATCTGTCAAATGTACTTCTTTAACACGTAACGGCCGGTCCAGGGTCCTCACATGTCCGGAAGCCGACCAGTTATGATCGGGAGCCAGGACGCTCACTTTCCCTAGTTTCCTCATCTCTTTCGCCAGAGCCACCAAACCTGGGGCTGCGATTCCATCATCATTCGTTACCAGGATATGCATCGATTCCTCCTTACATTAGTTCATTCTATAACCGGTCCCCTTTTTTCACCATTCCAAATTGACAGAGTTCTAAGCTTCAGGAAGACCTTCTTTATTGTATAAGCGAACCTTTAACAACCAATTTTGTATTTGTAAACGTTTCTTCAACGGTTTTTAAAGACCATTTTAACGAGCCATTCGCCAAAGGAGTCCAACAACCACCTTTTCCTGAGTAGTTGTATAATCTGGCTCTATGATGGATAGGACAAGCATAGACGATGGATAACACCCTTGACCCCCACATTCTTGCAGTCATTCGCCAGGCGTTGGATGAAGATATCGGCTCTGGAGATGCCACCAGCAACAGTATCGTCCCACCTAAAGAGCAGATGCACGGGCAAATCATCGCCAAGCAGTCTGGCATCATCGCCGGGTTGGACATAGCCCAGGCTGTTTACGCGCTCTTCGACCCGCAGGTAGAGTTTGAAAACCTGGTCGAAGAAGGCGCAGCAGTGAGCAACCGAGATGTGGTGGCGCGAGCCAGCGGCGCAGCCCGCAGTCTGCTGACTGTGGAGCGCACCGCTCTTAATTTCTTGGGCCGCACCTCTGGCATCGCCACCCTCACCCGCCAGTTTGTCGATGCTGTGGAAGGGACGAAGGTCCGGATTTTGGATACGCGTAAGACCGCTCCAGGCTTGCGCCGGTTAGATAAACTGGCAGTAGCGCGCGGGGGAGGCGAAAACCATCGTTTTGGCCTTTATGATATGATCTTGATCAAAGATAATCATATCGACTATGCCGGCTCGATCAGTGAAGCTGTCCGGCGCGCTCGCGCTGCCCAAAGGGGCCTGGTAATCGAAGTGGAGGCCCGCACACTCCAAGATGTAGAAGAAGCATTACGTAATGGCGTGGAGCGCATTCTGTTGGATAATATGACCGTGGAACAGATGGCGGAAGCGGTTCGGCTGTGCACCGGGCGAGCCAGGCTGGAGGCTTCTGGCAATGTCAGCCTGGCGAATGTACGCCGGATCGCGGAGACAGGCGTCGACTATATCTCCATCGGTGCATTGACTCACTCGGCGCCGGTATTCGACCTTTCTTTTGACTATCTGGGCTGAAACCCTGTGTTGCCAGGCCAATTTATGTGGAGAGTTTATGAATAGTGAAGCACGAGTACTTTATGAAGATTTAAAGGTGCACCTGGGTAAAGTTGTACCGGATATTGAGCTCTTTTATAAGGCTGAGATTGCCGTTGAAATTAACCGCCTTAAAAAGGAACGCGACGCGTTAATCCTCGGTCATAATTATATGGAGCCGGTGCTATTTTATTCGATCCCCGATTTCAAAGGCGATTCCCTTGACCTGAGCCGAAAAGCTGCCCAGACTAACCACAGTGTAGTTGTCTTTTGCGGTGTAAAGTTCATGGCCGAAACTGCCAAGATCCTTAACCCCACCAAAACAGTTCTTTTACCATCCGAAAAAGCTGGGTGCTCTCTGGCTGCCTCGATCACGGCTGAAGATGTGCGCGATCTGCGGCGAAAATATCCCGGCGTTCCGGTAGTCTCTTATGTCAATACCTATGCCGATGTAAAAGCGGAGAGCGATATTTGCTGCACTTCCAGTAACGCTATTGCTGTTGTCGAATCGCTTAATAGTGAAACGGTCATTTTCTTGCCTGACCAATATTTGGCGGCAAATGTGGCTCGCGAGACTGGCAAGCACATCATTTTTCCATCGTTGCTCAGCGCGGCCCCTGCAGGTGAAACTCTACTGGATGTCCAAATGATCGGCTGGCATGGAAGATGCGAAGTCCACGAAAAATTTACCGTTGAAGATATCCAGGCTGTGCGCCAGCAATTTCCAGATGTGGTAGTGCTCACTCACCCGGAATGTTCACCTGAGGTGGTTGCCGCTTCCGATTTTTCCGGTTCTACGAATGCGATGATTAAATTCGTGCGCGAAAGCAATGGTCCGCGTTATCTGGTACTCACCGAATGCGCCATGGGCGACAACATTGCTGCTGCTAACCCTGATAAAGACATGCTGCGCCTGTGCATGGTGCGCTGCCCGCACATGAACACGATCACAATGGAGAATGTCCGTGACGCGCTAGTGTATAACCGTTATGTGATCGATGTGCCAGAGACTACCCGGACCCGCGCCTATAATGCGGTCAAACGCATGATCGAGATTGGATAACCCTATGAAAGATAAGGCCAGCCTGGACTACTTACGGTTGCTGCTCCTATGAAATCTACCGATGTTCTGATCATTGGCGCTGGAATTGCCGGGTCCGCAGCCGCGCTTCGTCTCGCCAGGAATCCCAATCGCCGCATCATCCTGATCACCCGCAATCCGGACCCGCATGAGTCGAATACCCGTTGGGCGCAAGGTGGTATTATCCACCGCAGCCAGGAGGATTCCCCAGAGCTCCTTATTCATGACATTCTGGCTGCTGGCGCAGGCGCCTCGTTACCAGCAGCAGCTCAGATTCTCGCTGAAGAAGGACCAGCCCGGCTGGAAGAATTCCTGATGCAAGAGGGCGGTGTCCACTTCGACCGTGACACCGGCGGCAGGCTGGCTTATGGTCAAGAGGCAGCCCATTCGGTCCGGCGCATCCTGCACGTGGGCGATGGCACTGGCCAGGCCATCATCAAGGCCCTCATCACTGCTGTCCGCAGCCACCCCAATATCGAGCTCCTCACCAAGGCCACTGCGGTGGACTTGATCACTTACCCTCACCACTCGCGCAAACCTCTCGATACCTACCAACCCATTGCTTGCCATGGCGCCTATGTTTTCGATCGTAATGGGTCCGCCGTACATCGCACCCTGGCTGCCGTAACCATCCTGGCGACCGGCGGTCTGGGCCGCATTTACCGTAACACCACCAACCCGCCCGGGTCACAAGGAGATGGGCTGGCAATGGCTCATCGTGCTGGAGCCCGCATTATCAATGCAGAATACGTCCAGTTCCATCCCACAGCTCTGGCAATCCCTGGGGCGGAGGGTTTCTTGATCAGTGAAGCGGTGCGCGGTGAAGGGGGAGTGCTCCTCACCCCTGAAGGTACTCCTTTTATGGAAAAATATTCACCTGAGTGGAAAGACCTGGCTCCTCGTGATGTGGTGGCGATCGCCATCCACAGCGAAATGGAGGCAAATGGTTACTCGCATGTTTTGCTGGATATCGCTTCGCACATGTCCGCGAATCAGCTGCGAGAGCGCTTTCCGAACATCTACGCTGAATGTATGCGAGTTGGCTTAGATATCACCCGCGAGCCAATCCCCGTTGTGCCAGCCGCACACTATTTCTGTGGGGGTGTTTACGTGGATTTATGGGGGCATACAACCATCCAGAATTGTTACGCCGTGGGCGAAGTAAGCTGCACCGGTTTGCACGGAGCTAACCGTCTGGCCTCTACATCACTGCTCGAAGGGCTGGTTTGGGGGACGCGCGCTGCCGAACACATCGAAGAGACTTTTCGCTTTTCAGCGCCTCGCACCCTGAGCCGCGATGATGTACCCCCATGGGATGAATCTGGCTTGACACAGGAGGCCGATAATACGCTTATTCAGGGTGATATGCAGACGATTCAGAACATCATGTGGCATTACGTTGGCCTGATCCGTTCTGGTGACCGCCTCTCTCGAGCTATCCGGGAGTTGCGCCACTTACAAAATGAAATCGAGACATTTTACCGGACCACCAAGCTCAGTGACGGCTTGATCGGCCTGCGCAACGCCGTTGAAGTGGCTCTGATCGTCGCTCAAGCGGCCCGCCATAATCGTCAAAGCCGCGGCTGCCACTACCGTACCGATTCAATGGCGGCCGGCGACCGCTTGCTCTAATCCAACCAGGCATTCTTTAGCTCTCCCCCCGAAATTTTGGACAAGTTATATAATAGATCGAGAGTTCCATCTAAAGGAGGTCAATCATGAGGATCATTTTGAGCATCGTCGGTGTACTGTTGGCTTTGATGGGAGCCGTCTGGTTCCTGCAAGGCATCAACATCTTGCCGGGAAGCTTTATGACCGGCCAAATCCAGTGGGCCATCATTGGAGCCATCGCGGCTATCATAGGGATAGGCTTGCTGGTGTTTGCTAACCGGCGCAAGACTTCTCCACCCCCGAAAAGTTGAATTGCAGAGAAAACGAAAACGCCCGGCACAGGCCAGGCGATTTCTGGGGAACGATGTGAAATAACTGCAGCGGAGAGGGTGGGATTCGAACCCACGGTGGACACAGGGTCCACAACGGTTTTCGAGACCGTCCCATTCGGCCGCTCTGGCACCTCTCCAGATGTTTTACCCCGCTCCCGGCGGGGAAGCAAGCAGCATTATAGCAAAGAAACGCTTAAATATCCACTGTCGCGTGAAATTGGGGAGCCTGTCACCGTTCGCCCCGCGCCATCAAAGGGCACTTTCATTTTTTTACCTTCTTGGACAGCACGTCGAAGATCTGGTCGCCGAAATGCTCATATCGCCAGGGAATATCAACCATCACCTCCGCCAGGTCTGTCAAACAGCCTGGATTGTGCGATGCCAGGGTGAACATCACATCTTTTGGAAGCACAACATCCGACGCTACTTCCAGCTCTAGGGCGGTCTTTTTTCGCCAGTTACGCAATCCTTCCAGGCGCTCTAAAAAGCTGTCATCCGGTCGTGGCGAGCGCGGCGGGCGGATGGGCTTGGCGCTCAGACCGCGCTGCACCGCCTGAAGCAGCCCAGCGCCATGCCGCCGTACCTGCACCGGGCTCATACCCGGCAACTGGCTGAGATCTTTCAGGTTTTGCGGCGCCTGTATAGCAATCGCTATCAGCGTTTGATCGTTGATCACCTTAAACAACGGGCGGTTTATTGAACGGGCCACCTGGTCACGGTAGCGGCAAAGCTCGAGCAGCACAGCGGCCTGCTGAGGATCCAGGTCATATGAGCCGCTCACTCGCCAGCAATCGATGGGCCTGTCCTCTGCCGGGGCAAATTCCTCTGGATCAATTTTCACCTGGCAAGAGCGGTTGAAATCCTCACGGGCCAGGGGCAGCAGGCTGCGCTGGACCAATTCGGCCTCCAGGCGGTCGTGCAATTGGATCAGGTAATGCGTATCCAGGTGAGCGTATTCCAACAGCTCTCGTGGCAGCGGTCGTTGGCCCCAATCAGCGCGCTGGTGGCGCTTGTCCAAGGCGATGCCGAGCTCGGCTTCTAGCATTGAACCCAGCCCGACTTCAGTACGTCCCAGAATACGGGCAGCCACCATCGTATCGAACAAGTTGGCGAAATTAAAACCGTAGTCTCTGCGCAGGCATATCAGGTCGTATTCGGCAGCGTGAAACACCTTCTCAATATTCGGGTTATTAAAAACAGGCCCCAGGGGAGATAAATCTTTTATGGCCAGTGGGTCCACCAAATAATCGGCTTGCGCAGTAGAAAACTGGATCAAACAGACCTGTTCGCGATAAACATATAGACTGTTCGATTCAGTATCGACAGCCACCAACCGCTGGCGGCCCAAAATCTCCACCAGGCGCTTTAATTCTGCTGGACGGGTGATAAAGTCAAATTCATTGACTGTTCCAGAATCCATTCGATAGTTCTATCCTTAACGTAGTTTCTCCATGATCAGAGCATCTTCACCATCCTGGTAATATGTCGGCCAGATTCCTGCGCGATGATATCCAGAATTTTGATACAACTGGATGGCAATCTGATTAGAAATGCGCACATTCAGCCGGATACTCGGCATTTTAAGATGCTCCTCACATGCCAGAAGCAGAGCCTTCCCAACTCCTTGACCGCGATGTTCAGGGATAACGCCAATCGTTGCAATCCAGGCCACATGCTGAGAAGGACGCTCATCCCCGGCAACGAAGCCGATCATTTCCCCATCCACAGCCGCTTTCAAGCGCACCACGTTGGGCAAAGTAAGCACGCCGATTAAATCCCACAAAGGCCAGGCATCTTTGGGAAAGCAGATCCGCTCTAAATTACGTAGGGCATTCAAATCACGCCAGGTGGCTGCTTCAATCCAGGGAGGGTTGCCCGGCACAACTGTGCTAGAAGATGCCATCATGTACCATTACCGTGCATTCTGCAATGCATTCTGCAATTCGTCTATGGAGTTGTTGGCTATACAACACATAGCCCACAACTCCATGGCAAGGCAAAAATCAAACAAGATGATCGAAGATCAAACTCAATGCAAGCCTATTCCTGGCGGCTCTTGATGAAGCTCTCCAGCATACCGGTGAACTCCATTGGGAATATATACTTGGTGGACGGGCTGAGGCCAATTGACTTGAGGGTCTCGAAATACTGCAAAGTCATAGTCTTTGAATCGATGGTATTCGCCACCTCGAATATCTTTTGCAATGCGGCAGAGAAACCCTCCGCGCGCAGCAACTGGGCTTGCTTATCTCCCTCCGCGCGCAGAATATTACTCTGCCGGTCGCCCA
>Ga0209048_10004543_pt1 | contig 13264 bp, 13 predicted proteins | sample FrelakmetCRP12CR_FD_187146 | JGI IMG/M metagenome (GOLD analysis project Ga0209048, IMG submission 187146) | Freshwater lake sediment microbial communities from the University of Notre Dame, USA, for methane emissions studies - CRP12 CR (SPAdes)... | ecosystem: Environmental > Aquatic >... | reverse complement strand
ACTAGGACGTTACGGGCGGCGTGCGGCGCGCCCACCCCTGCAACGGCCGTAGCACCCGATCGCGCAGGCCCCACCACGTGACCAGAAGCAGGGCCTCGACCACGATGCGGCTCGACATCTTGGAGGTGCCCCGCTGGCGGTCGCTGAAGACGATGGGCACCTCGACGATGCGTCCGCCGTTGCGGCTGACGTTGTAGGCCATCTCGATCTGGAAGCCGTAGCCGTCGGCCTTCACGATCTCGAGATCGATCTTGCGCAGCGCCTCGGCGCTGTAGGCGCGGAACCCGGCCGTGGAGTCGCGCACCGGCATGCCGAGCACGTGGGCCGCATAGCGGTTGCCACCCTGGGAGATGAACCGTCGTGACCACTTCCAGCCGGGGACCTGACCCCCGGGCACGTAGCGCGAGCCGATGGCGAGGTCGGCGCCGTCGCTCACCGCGTGGATCAGCGCGGGCAGCATCGCCGGGTCGTGCTGCAGATCGGAGTCCATCTCGATCAGGATCTGGTAGCCGTCGGCGATGCCCTGGGTGAAGCCGGCCCGGTAGGCCGATCCCAACCCCGACTTGGACGGCCGGCGTAGGACCCGCACACCACCGTGATCGGTTCCCCACCACTCGGCCATGTCACCGGTGCCATCGGGGCTGCCGTCATCGACCACGAGTACATCGGCCTCGGGGGCGGCGGCGCGGATCAACTCCAGCACCTCGATGATGTTCTCGGCCTCGTTGTAGGTCGGGAGGACGACGAGCGGCTTCACGACGGGACACTGTAGGGGGCGGTCCCCGGGTGCGGGACGTCACCCGGGTGTCACCTACCATGCTCAGGATGGATGAGGCACCCGACCGCGGACCGGATCGCGCTCCGGAAGCCGCCGTGACGCCCGGCCCCCCCTCGGCCCTGCCGTCGGTCGGCTCGCGGATCCTGGCCTTCCTTGCGATCGTCGTGGCCGGGGCCACCGGCGCCTTCATCGGCTACGGCGTCACCGACCTCCAGTGCACCGGCGACTGCACCGTGCCCGACGGCATCGGCGCGCTCGTCGGCGCCGTCATCGCCGCCGGCGGCACCGCCGTGGTGGTGATCTTGACCCTCCGGGCGATGGGCGAGTGGCGCACCATCCAGGGCCCGGCGCCCGACCCCGGCGACGAGTTGCCCCCGCGCGTGCGCTGAGCCCTCAGCCTAGCCGCAGCACCCGGAAGCCCTCGGCGTACTCCATGGCCCCCTCGGCCCCCGCCGTGGCCGCCCGGCGGCGCACGACCTCGGCGACCAGGTCGGCGTCGTCGCCGACCTGGGTGCGATGGCACAACAGCGCCGCCACCTTGCGGTCGAGCGAGTCGGCCACGTCGACCCAGGTATCGGGCTGCAGCGTGCCCGACAGGTAGACGGTCCCGACCTGGTGCGGTGGCCCCGCTTCAGGGAAGTAGAGGGGACTGGCCGACGCGGGCGCACAGGCATCGAGAGCGGCGAACCCCACCGAGCGGTGATCGTGGTGATTGACGTAACTGCTTCCGAACAGCACGGCCGTGGGATCGGGGCACACGACCACATCGGGGCGGAGCCTGCGGATCCGCTCGACCAGGGCCCCACGAAGCTCGACGGTGTTCTCGAGTTCGCCGTCCGCGTGGCCGAGGATCTCGTGGCCGGCGAGCCCCATGACCCGGGCCGCCTCGTCGGCCTCGACGGCCCGTCGTTCGGCCAACGCGACCGGGTCGACCGAGGCGTCGCTGGTGCCCTTGTCGCCCCGGGTGCAGATCACGAGGTGCACCACCGAGCCGGCCGAGGACCAGCGGGCGAGCGTGCCCGCGCACGACACCTCGGGGTCGTCGGGATGGGCGTACACGGCGAGCACGCGCTCAGGGACCGGGGAGTCGACCACGGCCGACACCGTACCGGGCGGCGGCGGCCACAATGGGGTGGTGACCGACCGTGACGACCTGCTCCGCCTGGCGACGCGACTCGCCGAAGACGCCGCCGCGCTGCTCCTCGACGGGCTCGAGCGGACCCGCACGAGCGTGACGACGAAGTCGTCGAGCACCGATCTCGTGACCGAGATGGACCGCGCCGCCGAGCGCCTGATCGGCGACGCGCTGCGCACCGAGCGTCCCGACGACGCCGTGGTCGGCGAAGAGGGCACCGATCGGGCCGGCACCAGCGGGGTGCGCTGGCTCGTCGATCCGATCGACGGCACCACCAACTACACCTATGGCCATCCGGGGTTCGCGGTCTCCATCGCCGCTGAGGTCGACGGGGTGCCCACGGTCGGTGTTGTGGCCGATCCCCTCCACCGCGACGTGTTCACCGCGGTGCGCGGCGCGGGCGCCCGACGCAACGGCCGCCCCATCTCGGTCACGGCGGTCGATGACCTTGCCCAGGCGCTGGTGGCCACCGGTTTCTCCTACGAGTCGGCCCGGCGCGAGCGCCAGGCCGCCGTGCTCGCCCAGGTCCTTCCCCGCGTCCGCGACATCCGGCGTATGGGGGCCGCCGCGGTCGACCTCTGTTCGGTCGCGTGTGGACGGGTCGACGCTTTTTACGAAAAGGGCCTGCAGCCCTGGGACCATGCCGCGGGCGCGCTGATCGCGGCCGAGGCCGGGGCGCTCGTCGGCGACCTCGCCGGCGGCCCGGCGTCGGGCGCGTTCTGCCTCGCGGCCGCGCCCGACGTGTTCGCTCCCCTGCGAGACCTGCTGCGGCGCGCCGGCGCCGACGACGCCTGATCGACCCTCTCGAGCGGGACAGGACCGGAAAAAACGGGCGGGATTGTGCCGAACCGGGGTCGGATAGGGCACGATGGCGGCCGTGGGTACCCGAATCCTGGCCGTCGAGGACGACGAACGCATCCGAACTGCCGTGAAGATGGCCCTCGAGGACGAGGGCTGGGTGGTCGAAGAAGCCGACAACGGCGAGGAAGCGCTCGACGCTTTCACCCGCCATCCGGCCGACGTGGTGCTCATCGACATCATGCTCCCGGGCATCGACGGCTTCGAGGTCTGTCGCTCCATCCGGCGGGCCAGCGACGTACCGATCGTCATGGTGACGGCCCGCGCCGACACCCACGACGTGGTGGCCGGCCTCGAAGCCGGCGCCGACGACTACCTCACCAAGCCGTTCGCGCCCAAGGAGCTGTCCGCACGCATCCGGGCCCTGCTCCGACGGGCCCGCACCACTGATCCGGCCATCTCCCACCTCAAGTTCGGCGATCTCGAGATCATCCCTGAGGAGGGCAGCGTCCTGCGCAACGGCCAGGAGGTGCACCTCACCAAGACCGAGTTCCGGCTGCTGGTCGAGTTGGCCTCCAGCCCGGGACGGGTGTTCAGCCGCGAGGTCCTCCTCGAGCGGGTCTGGGGCTACGGTTACTTCGGCGACGGGCGCCTCGTCGATGTGCACGTGCGGCGCCTCCGCACGAAGGTCGAGGCCGACCCGGCAAATCCCCGCCACGTGGTGACCGTCCGAGGCCTCGGCTACAAGCTCCAGACCTGAGCCGGCGGACACCAACCGTCGGCCCGACCCAACCGGACGACGGTCCTCCACCCCACCCGCTCACGGCGAGACGACTTGGCGCGAACCCGACCCCCATCCGCATCCCGCTTCCGGCACCGATGGCGCCGCCGCCTCGGCCTGCGCACCCGGCTCACCCTGGTGTACGGCCTCGGCGCGGCGCTGCTGGCCGCGGTGATGTCGATCACGACGTTCGGCCTCACCCGCGAGAACCTCCTCAAGCAGCGCGAAGACACCGCCGTCGCGCAGTCGATCCGCAACGCCAACACGCTGGCCGAGCAGCTCGATCCCACCCTCGACACCAAGGCCATCGAACAACTCATCGGCTCGCTCCCCACCCCCGAGGGCGCCCAGCCGCTTCTGCAGTACCGCAACGCGTGGTACGCGAAGAGCTCGCTCAAGTTCGGCCAAGACGACGTGCCCCCGGCCTTGCAGGCGGAGGCCGCGGTCGACCAGCCGGCACGCATGCGCACGAGCGTCGAGGGCAACCCCGTGCTCGTCGTCGAGGTGCCGATCAGCTCGCTCGGCGCGTCCTACTTCGAGGGGGCGTCCCTCCTCGACCTCCAGCGCACGCTCGAGGGGCTCGCCATCTCGCTGGTGGGCGCGTCGGCGTTGACCACCCTCGCCGGCTGCCTCATCGGCTTCTGGGCCAGCCGCCGCGTGTTCACCCCGCTGCAGGACGTCGGGCGGGCGGCCCACGCCATCGCCGGTGGTCGGCTCGACACCCGGCTTCCCGTGGGTGAAGACCCTGATCTCGACCTCATCTCGGTGCCGTTCAACGAGATGGCCCAGACGCTCGAGGACCGCATCGACCGTGACGCCCGCTTCGCGTCCGAGGTCAGCCACGAGCTCCGTTCGCCGTTGATGACGCTCGCCGCCTCGGCCGAGGTGCTCGAGAACACCCGCGACGAGATGCCCGACCGGGCCCGCACCGCGCTCGACCTCATGTCGGCCGACATCGACCGGTTCCAGCAGCTCGTCGAGGACCTGCTCGAGATCTCCCGGTTCGATGTCGGAGCGATCAAGCTGCACCTCGAGGACGTGCTCATCGCCGAGATGGTGATCCAGGCCGTGAACGTGGTCGGCGGGTCCGGGGTGCCGGTGCGCTACGACGAGGCGGTCAACGACGTCATCGTCCGGGTCGACAAGCGCCGGTTCGCCCGCGTCATCGCCAACCTGCTCGACAACGCGGAGAAGTATGCCGATGGCGCCACCGGGGTCACGGTGACCAAGCACGACGACACGGTGCGGATCGCGGTCGAGGACGAGGGCACCGGCGTAGCCGAGCACGAGCGCGAGATCATCTTCGACCGGTTCTCACGAGGCAGCGAGAGCGGCAACCGCTCCACCGATTCGGGCGTCGGCCTCGGACTTGCGCTCGTCGACGAGCACATCCGGCTCCACGGCGGACGGGTCTGGGTCGAGGACCGCCTCGATGGTCACCTGGGTGCCCGCTTCGTCGTCGAGCTGCCGATCGTCGAGACGACGGCCGAGACGGCGAGCACGCCGACGGTGGAGCTGGCGACGTGACCGGCCGTCCTCGTCCTCGCGTCCGCCGTCCCGCCGCCGCCGTGCTCACCGCCGTGCTGGTCGTGACGACGATGGCCGTCCTCGTGGGCTGCGGTGTGCCGAGCGACGACAAGCCGCGGGAGATCTCACGCGACGCGCTCGGTCCGCCGTTGAAGGACCGCACGCTGACGACCGCCGCCGCGGGTGGCGCCCCCGGCACACCGACCCACGCCGAGACCGGCTACCTCGTGCACACCTCCGACGTCTCCGACACCGGCGACACCGAACGACTCGAGGCGGTGCCGATCGACGTCGCCAACCCCACCGAGCAGGGCAACCTGGTCACGCTCGTGATCGAGCGGTTGATCGCGCTCACGCCCGACCAACTGGGCCTCACCGGCCTCGTCAACGCGGTGCCGTCCGACACGAAGGTTCGAAGCGCCACCGTCACCCCCGACGGCGTCCTCCAACTCGACCTGGCCAACCTGGGCAACATCGAGAGCTCACTGCAACGCCTGGCGGTGGCCCAGCTCGTGTTCACCGCCACCGGCATCGAGAGCGAGGGCATCCGATCGGTCGTCTTCTCGATCGATGGCCAGCCCACGGCGGTGCCCACCGAGACCGGCACGGCGACTGCCGGCACCGCCGTCTCCCGCGCCGACTACCCGAAGTTCCTCGATCAGGTGCAGTCGGTCGCTCCCACCGCCGGCAGCGGGTGAGGCGGGCCGACCCACCCCGCCCCGCCGTCCCCCATCGACGACCCGTCGTAGTGGTCAGGTCACTTCCAGGCCCAGATGGGCGGCGAGATGCGTCCGCTGCACCTTGCCGGTACTGGTGTGGGGCAACTCACCCGTGAAGTAGACGTCCTTCGGGCACTTGTACGGTGCGAGGTGCGCCCGAGCGTGGGCGATGACCGACCGCGGATCGGCGGCACCGACGACCGCGGCGCAGACCCGTTGCCCCCACCGCTCGTCATCGACGCCGAACACCGCCACCTGCTCGACCCCGGGGGCGTGACTGAGCACCTGCTCGACCTCGACGGGGTAGACGTTGACCCCGCCGCTGATGATGAGATCGTCACGCCGTCCGTCGAGCCAGAGGTAGCCGTCGTCGTCGAGGCGCCCCAGGTCGCCCACCGTGAAGGCCGTCCCCCGCCAGGCCGCGGCGGTCCGCACCGGATCGCACCAGTAGGTGAAGCGGGCGCACTCGGGCACCTCGCACCAGATCGTCCCGTCGTCGTCGACCGACAGTCGCCGGCCGGGCCGGGCCCTCCCGACCGTCCCAGGCCGCTCGAGCCAGGCCTCGGCGGCGCACGCGGTGAACTGGCCCTCGGTGGAGCCGTAGAACTCCCACACCACCCCCGGGCCGAACGCGTCCATGGCCGCCTGCTTGAGCGGGGGCGGGCAGGGGGCGCCGGCGTGGGCCAGCAGGCGGAACGACCCGAGATCGGGCAGGTCGCCGGCGCCGAACAGCCGCTGGAGGTGGGAGGGCACCATGAACGAGGTGGTCGGGCGGAACGTCTCGATGGCCCGCGCCGCGGCCGCAGCCGAGAACTTCCCCAGCACGACGACGTCACCGCCGGCCAGCAGCGTGCCGGCTCCGAACCGGATCGGCGCCGAGTGGTGAAGGGGCGAGCACACCAGGTGGCGGTCGGCGCGCGCGAAGCCCCACAGGTCGGCCTCCTCGGCCACCAATTGCCGGGCCGAAGCCTCGTCGAGCACCCCCGACCAGACCCCCTTCGGCGTCCCGGTCGTGCCCGACGTGTAGTGCATCGGTCGGGCGAGCGGGACGGGGGCGAGCTCGACCGGAGGGCCGTCGACCAGCCGGACCAGCCCGGCCTCGTCCACGACCAGTGCCGGCTGCGAGTCGGCGAGGAGCACCACCCGCTCCCGCTCGAGCAGCGCGGGGTTCACCATCACGGGGACGATGCCCACGCGCAGCGCGCCGATGACAGCGGAGAGGAGATCGGCCCGGCTGTCGACCACGAACGCCACCCGGTCGCCCGGGAGCACCCCGCGGCGACGCAGCGCTCCCGCCACGCGGCGCTGCACCGCCTCGGATGCGTCGGCGGTCAGCAGCTCCATGGCCGGACAGGTTGGCGCACCACCCGGCGCCGCGGCAATGCGACTGCCGAGCGGGACAGGGCGCGCTCAGCCGGCGAAGAAGACCTCGGCCACCCCGTGGTAGAGGTCCGGGTCGACCAGCTTCAGCTGGCCCACGGCCTCGGCCAGGGGCACCCGCTCGATCTCGCCGGACCGCAGGGCGACCATCGTGCCGAAGGCCCCATCGTGCACGGCCTGGATGGCCTCGATGCCGAACCGGGTCGCCAGCACCCGGTCGAACGCGGTGGGCGTGCCGCCGCGCTGCACGTGGCCGATCACGGTCGTGCGGGTCTCGTACCCGGTGATGGACTCGATCGCCTCGGCCACCCGGTTGCCGATGCCACCCAGGCGCACGTGGCCGAATTGGTCGACCTCACCGGACACCAGCTCCATCGTCCCCTCCTGAGGCGTGGCCCCTTCGGCGACGACGACGATGGACGCGTAGTTCCCCTTGCCGTGACGCACGATGAGGTCGTCGCAGACCTTGTTGATGTCGAACCTCTCCTCGGGGATGAGGATCTCCGCCGCCCCGCCGGCGATGCCCGCCCAGGTCGCGATGTGGCCCGCGTGCCGACCCATGACCTCGACCACCATCACCCGGTGGTGCGACTCGGCCGTCGTATGGAGGCGGTCGATGGCCTCGACGGCGATCTGCACCGCGGTGTCGAATCCGAAGGTGAGCTCGGTGGCCGACAGGTCGTTGTCGATGGTCTTCGGCACGCCGACGACCGGAACACCCATGTCGTTGAGTTGCTTGGCCACGCCCAGGGTGTCCTCGCCCCCGATCGCGATGAGCGAGTCGACCCCGAGCCGCTCGAGGCTGGCATGGCAGGCCTCGACGCCTCCGTCGATCTTGAACGGGTTGGTCCGCGACGAGCCGAGGATCGTACCGCCCCGCGGGAGCACGCCACGGAGGTCTTCGACGGTGAGCGGCCGGGCCACGCCGTCGATGACCCCCCGCCACCCATCCTGGAAGCCGATGATCTCGTCGCCGAACTCGCGCTCGCCCTTTCGAACGACCGCACGCATGACCGCGTTGAGCCCCGGGCAGTCGCCTCCCCCGGTGAGCATCGCCACTCGCATACCGAATCCTCCAGTTCCTCATCGTCGAACCACGCGAACGACGGGGGTCACCCTAGCGACCGAGTGGTGCGCCAGAACCACCCTCCCGAGAACGCTGCGTGAACCTTTCGCGAAGGCGGACCGACGGCGCGCGTACGCTGCGGGCCATGGCCGTGGTCATCTCCATCGACGCAGGCACCACCGGCGTACGAGCGATTGCGTTCGGCGAAGACGGGCGCCCGTCATGCTCGGCTCACCGGGAGTTCACCCAGCACTTCCCCCGACCCGGCTGGGTCGAGCACGACGCCGACGAGATCTGGGCCACCACGTGCACGGTGCTCGCGGAGGTGATGGAGGATCTCGCCGAGCCGGTCGCCGCCGTGGGCATCACCGACCAGCGCGAGACCGTCGTGCTCTGGGACCGACGAACGGGGGCGCCACTGCACCGCGCCATCGTCTGGCAGGACCGCCGCACGGCGGCGAGGTGTGACGCACTGCGCGACGCCGGCCACCTGCCCCTCGTTCGCGAGCGCACAGGTCTCGTGCTCGACCCCTACTTCTCGGCCTCCAAACTCGAGTGGCTGTTCACCGAAGGTGGGATCGAGCCGGGGCCCGATGTCGCCTTCGGCACCGTCGACAGCTGGCTCCTCTTCAAGCTCACCGACGGTGCGGTCCACGCCACCGACGTGTCGAACGCGAGTCGCACCATGCTGCTCGACCTGCGCACGAAGGCATGGTCCCCCGAGCTGTGCGACCTGTTCGGCGTCCCCGCCCACGTCCTGCCCGAGGTGCGACCGTCGAGCGGGCGGTTCGGCGTCACCGCGGCCACCACCGCCCTCGGGGCCGGCATACCCGTGAGCGGCGTCGCCGGCGACCAGCAGGCGGCCCTGTTCGGGCAGGCCTGCTTCACCCCCGGCATGACCAAGAACACGTACGGCACCGGATCGTTCGTGCTGATGAACGTGGGCACCACGTGTCCGGATCCGGTCGAGGGCCTGCTCACGACCATCGCGTGGACGATCCCGGGAGCCGACGGGCGACCGGTCACCCACTACGCGCTCGAAGGGGCGATCTTCGTCACGGGGGCCGCCGTGCAGTGGCTGCGCGACGGGCTCGGCATCATCACCGAGTCGGCCGAGATCGGACCGCTCGCCGCTTCGGTCCCCGACACCGACGGGGTCGTGATCGTGCCCGCCTTCACCGGCCTCGGGAGCCCCTGGTGGGACCCGTACGCCCGGGGCACGATCATCGGCATCACGCGCGGCACCGGCCGGGCCCACCTGGCGCGGGCCGTGGTCGAGGCCATGGCCTTCCAGACCCGCGATGTGGTCGAGGCCATGAGCGCGGCGTCGGGCATGCCCATAATGTCCCTCCGCGCCGACGGCGGTGCGTCGGTCATGGGCCTGCTCCTGCAGGTGCAGGCCGACCAACTGCAGGTGCCCGTCTCGCGGCCCACGGTGCTCGAGACCACGGCCCTGGGCGCGGCCTACCTCGCCGGCCTGGCCGAAGGAGTGTGGCCCTCACCCGACACCATCACCGAGCAGTGGATGCTCGACACCGAGGTGTCCCCCACCGCCGATCCGGCCAACGCAGACCTCGCCTACGAGCGCTGGCGGCGCGCCGTCGACCGCTCGCGGGGTTGGGCCACCGACTGAGCCCGCGAGTGGCTCAGCGCGACGACGGGTGGACCCGGCGAGCCTCGCGCTCGGTCAGGTCGCGAAACCGAGAATCGACGATCCGCGCCAGCGCTGCCGCCTGGCGCCGCTCCCGAGCACGGAAGGCCTGACCGTTGCGGCCCAGGACCAGGGCCATGTTGGCCGACGGAAGTGGCGCCCAGACCACGTCGTCGGGTCCCGCTCCCGGTCCGGCCACTCGAGCCGAGGTCTGACTGCCGGAGACGAAGGCGAGCAGCCAGCCGAGGTCGGGGGTGTCGCCGTGGGAGGCGACGACCGCGGTGCCGTCGAGCGCCACCACCGCGCTCCACGCCGCGCCCACGGTGCGCAACGCGTGCATGCTCAGCGAATCGATGGCCTCCGTCGGGCTGGTCGCGCCGACCAGCATCGCCGCGGTCTCGAGGGCGTCGAGTCGCGGGTCGTGCAACGCCTCGGCCACCGGCCGGATGTCCTCGACGTCGACGCCATCGACCTGTTGCATCTCGGAGATCAGCAGATCGACCCGGTCAGGATCGGGGAGCTCGACCAGCAGCTCGTCGATGGCCCGACCCGCCCCCCGCTCGAGGATGTCGATGCCGACAACATCGCCACCCACCGCGCCGACGCGGCTCGCCACCGCACCCAAGGCCCCCGGTCGGTCGGGCATCCACACTCGCAAGACGAACGTAGCCATGCGGATCACGATAGGAGGCGGACGTGAACACCGTGTTTCCCCCGATGAACGGTCTCGCGAACCATCGGTGGGTTCTTGACCGTCCGGTCAAGGGACTCCTAGCGTGATCGGGATGAACCGGCGGCTCACCCAACGCGGTCGCGAGCGCCGCCAACAATTGATGGACTTCGCCGCAGCGCGGTTCGCGGAGAACGGCTACCACCCCACCTCGGTGGCCGAGATCGTTCAGGGCCTCGGCGTCGGCAAAGGCGTCTTCTACTGGTACTTCTCGAGCAAGGAAGAGCTCTTTCTCGAGATCATCAAAGAGGCCCAGCAGGACCTGCGCCGCGCGCAGCAGCAGGCCATCAGCGGCGAAGAGGACCCGGTGCGGCGCATCGAGCTCGGCATCCGCGCCTCACTCGCCTGGTCGGCCCGGCACCGCGACGTCAACCAGCTGTTTCAGTTCGCAGCGACCGAGGAGCGCTTCGCGCCGACCCTGCGCCAGGGCCAGGAGGTCGCCATCGCCGACGTCGTGCGCCACGTGAACGCGGGCATCGAGAGCGGCGAGATCCGCGACGCCGACCCGATGATGCTGGCTCACGCGATCCTCGGGGTGACCGCTCAGCTCGCCCGCACGTTCATCCACAAGAAGGGGACGCCCCACGAGGAGGTCGCCGACGCCGCGGTGTCGTTCTGCCTCGAGGGCATGCTCGCACCCGCCGCGACGCACCGCTGAACGGACTACGGCTCGAGCTTCGTGAGCACCCGGCGCAGGTTGCGGATGGCCTGCTGGGTGCGCTGCTCGTTCTCGATGAGCGCGAACCGCACGTGGCCATCGCCGCCGGGGCCGAAGCCGACACCGGGTGCGGTGGCCACATGGGCCTCCTTCACGAGGTACGACGCGAACTCGATCGATCCCATGTCTCGATAGGGCTCGGGGATCGGGGCCCAGGCGAACATCGTGCCCTGTGGGGGCTCGATCTCCCAGCCGATGCGGTCGAGGCCACCGCACAGCACGTCACGGCGTGACTGGTAAATCTGGTTGGCCACCTTGGGGTAGTCGGGCGCCTCGTTCATCGTGACCGTCGCCGCGATCTGGATGGGCTGGAAGGTGCCGTAGTCGAGGTAGCTCTTGAGCTTGGCCAGCGCGGCGATGACGTCGGCCCGCCCCACCATGAACGCGACCCGCCAGCCGGCCATCGAGAACGACTTGGTCATGGAGTACAGCTCGACCGCGACCTCCTTGCCTCCCTCGGCCTGCAGGATCGACGGGGGGCTGTAGCCGTCGTAACCGAGGTCGGCGTAGGCGTTGTCGTGCACGATCACCACCTCACGCTCACGGGCGAAGTCGACGACCTTCTGCATGAAGTCGAGATCGACGCAGGTGGTGGTGGGGTTGTGCGGGAACGACATGACGATCACGCGGGGCTTGGGCCATGAGTACTCCCAGGCCTCCTGCAGGCTCTCGAAGAAGTCGAGGCCGGTGCCCAACGGCACCTCGCGGATGTCGGCGCCGGCGAACAGCGGGCCGTAGATGTGGATCGGATACGACGGCGACGGCACCAGCGCCGCGTCGCCGGGCTGGAGCAGAGCCCACATGAGGTGCGAGAACCCCTCCTTGGCCCCGATGGTGTTGATCACCTCTGTCTCGGGGTCGAGCTCGACCCCGAAGCGACGCAGGTAGAGATCGCTCACCGCCTCGCGCAGCTTGGGGATGCCCCGGCTGGCCGAGTACCGGTGGTTGCGGGGATTGCGGACGGCCTCGGCCAGCTTGTCGACGGCGACGTCGGGAGACGGCAGGTCGGGGTTGCCGAACCCGAAGTCGATCACGTCCTTGCCGGCCCGACGGGCCTCGACCTTGAGGGCGTCGATGATGGTGAAGACGTAGGGCGGCAGGGACGTGATCCGGCGGAACTCCATGGCCCAACGCTAGTAGGTGGGCCCACCCGATCCGGACCGCGTTCCCACCCGCCCGTCAGGCCCGCTCGTGGCCCAGCAGCGCCGCCCCCACCGCCCCTGCCTCGGGGCCGAGGCTCGCCAGCTCGATGCGCACCCCGCTGCGGTCGACCGGACCCAGCACCAGGTGATGGAAGGCGCTCCGCACCGGCTCGAGCACGAGCCCGCCCGCCTCGGCCAGGCCTCCGGCGATGACCACGAGCTCGGGATCGAGCAGGTTCACCAGGTTGGCGATCCCGACCGCGACCCACCAACCGAACTCCTGGAACACGACGAGCGCGTCGGTGTCACCGTCGAGTGCGGCTCGGGTGACGTGCTCGCCCCGGACGTCGTCGGCCGAGCCCCCGGCCAGCTCGACCACGCGATCGGCCCGCCCCGCCTCGGCGGCCTGCCGGGCCAGGCGACCGAGGCCGCTGCCCGAGGCGAAGCGCTCCCAGCACCCGCGGCGGCCACACGGACACGGCGGGCCCACCGGATCGATCAGCATGTGGCCCGGCTCGCCCGCGTAGCCGTGCGCACCACGGAGGAGCCGACCTCCCGTGATCACCGCGCCGCCGATGCCGGTGCCCAGCGTGACCAGCAGCGCCTCCTCGACTCCGGCGGCCGCCCCCAGGCGCGCCTCGGCCCACGCGGCGCAGTTGGCGTCGTTGTCGACGTGCACCGCATGGCGCACCCGGCCCGCGAGCTGACCGGCCAGGTCGAGCTCGACCACGCCGGGCAGGTTGGGGCCCAGCCGCAGCACGCCGTCGAGGTCGACGAGTCCGGGCGCACCGATCCCGACCGTGCGCGCCGGGACCTGGCCCGCGGCCGCGAGCTGCTCG
>Ga0209048_10004542_pt1 | contig 13265 bp, 12 predicted proteins | sample FrelakmetCRP12CR_FD_187146 | JGI IMG/M metagenome (GOLD analysis project Ga0209048, IMG submission 187146) | Freshwater lake sediment microbial communities from the University of Notre Dame, USA, for methane emissions studies - CRP12 CR (SPAdes)... | ecosystem: Environmental > Aquatic >... | reverse complement strand
CTCGTCCTTTGATGGCGAAGACGTCCTCTACGGACATGAGGAATGGCTTGTCTGCAGGCCGCTTGGGCAGCGGGATGTAGCTGTCCACTGCATCCATAAGCTGCCAGATTTTGCCACACCACTGGCAGTCTCTCTTGCCGCAGCCGCACTCCAGAGCCTTGAGGGCGCTAACTCGTATAATGGGGGTCTTGTCACCGGGGAAGCCGTATTTGGGTAGCAATTCCTCTCTCAACTCCAACTCGGTGACCTCCAAAAGGTCGGGGTCATCCACTAAATCAATCTTATTCAGGGCGATCAGCACAGAAGGAACCTCGACCTGACGGGCCAGGAGGAGGTGCTCTCGTGTTTGAGGCATGACTCCGTCATCAGCAGCCACCACCAATATGGCACCGTCCATCTGGGCAGCGCCGGTTATCATGTTCTTAATATAGTCGGCGTGGCCAGGGCAGTCCACATGGGCGTAATGGCGCTTGTCCGTCTCGTACTCTATGTGAGCTATAGCGATTGTCATGCCCCTGGCTTTTTCCTCGGGGGCATTATCAATAGAGTCGAAGGGGCGAAACTGAGCATACCCCGTAGTGGCTAGAACCTTCGTAATTGCTGCTGTCAGGGTTGTCTTGCCATGGTCGACGTGCCCGATTGTGCCCACGTTGACATGTGGTTTAGTCCTCTGGAAAATCTTCTTTGCCACTTTATCTTCCTCCCGATCCGATTAAAGTTCTTCAGCCCACAACCAGATTTGAACTGGTGACCCCCTTCTTACCAAGAAGGTGCTCTACCGCTGAGCTATGTGGGCACTGCATGGTGGAGGGGGCAGGATTCGAACCTGCGTAGCCATTTCAGGCGACAGATTTACAGTCTGTTGGTATTAGCCTCTCACCCACCCCTCCGGCCTTTGCCCGGAGCCCGAGAGCGGATTCGAACCGCTAGCCTGCCGATTACAAATCGGCTGCGCTGCCGTTGCGCTACTCGGGCCTTTTTCGACCTTTTCTAGTTAAAGTGCACTGAGTATATAAGTATAAAAGGGAAAGAAAGCAAAGTCAAGGTTTCCTGTATCTGCTCCACGTTGTACCCTGTTGTGTGTCTTCAACTATGATACCCTGTTTCATGAGATCGTCTCGGATTTTGTCTGCCTCCTGCCATTTCCTCGCTCGGCGAAACTCATCTCTTTTCCTTACCATGTCATCAACCCAGGCCTCATTAAGTTCACCGCTGGAGATCACTTTAGGAATTGGCACTTGATTATCTGGCGGCAGGATTGATTTTACTCTTATAACCTGATGCCTAGATTTTATATCTCTCAGAGTCAATCCCAGCACTCCAGCAAGCTCTCTGAATGTCTTAAGTGCTATGCCGATATGCAAGCCTTCGTCGTTGCCGCGGTTTATCTCTCTCGCCAGGTCGAATAGGGCTGCTATCGCTTGCGAGGTGCCGAAGTCGTCGTCCATGGCTTCGATAAACCGCTCTTTATATGGTTGAGCGTCTATCACAACAGTTGCAGATTCCTTGACATCCAGCCTGTCGGTATTGCGTAACCTTTCTATGCCTTTTTCCGTTGCTGTCAGATTCTCATCTGAGTAGGTGATGGGGCTGCGGTAATGGGAACTGAGCACCCAGAGCCTGAGAGCATCCGGGCTATACTTAGCCAGCGCCTCGTTGATAGTTACCAGCTTTCCCGTGGACTTGCTCATTTTCTCTTCGCCCAATTGCAGAAGTCCGTTGTGAAGCCAGTGGCGGACGAAGGGCTTAACACCAGTGAAGGCCTCGGACTGGGCGATCTCGTTTTCGTGATGGGGGAAGATGAGGTCTTGTCCCCCTCCGTGAATATCCAGTGTCTGCCCCAAATATTTTAGCGACATAGCAGTGCATTCGATGTGCCAGCCCGGTCTTCCCTGTCCCCAGGGGCTGTGCCACTGCGGCTCGCCGGGCTTGGCTGCCTTCCACAAGGCGAAATCCAGCGGGTGTTCCTTGGCTTCACCTACCTCGATGCGGGCACCAGCCATCATGCCATCAAGGGTACGATGGCTGAGCTTGCCGTAGTCAGGGTCACTGTTAACCCGAAAATAGACATCGCCTCTGGACTCGTAGGCATGCCCTTTTTGTATGAGGCCTTTGATGACCTCAAGCATCTTGGGGATTTCCTCAGTGGCCCTGGGGTAAATATCGGCCCGTTTTATATTTAGAGCGTCCATATCTGCGAAGTATTGGTCGATAAATTTTTGCGCCAGCTCTTTGGCAGAGATGCCAGACTCATTAGCGCGGGCTATGATTTTGTCATCAATGTCAGTGAAGTTTTGCACGTATTTTACTTTGTAGCCTCGAAATTCAAGGTAGCGTTTGATAGTGTCGAAGACGATATAGCTCATGGCATGGCCGAGATGGCTGGGGGCATAGGGGGTTACCCCGCAGACATACATTTTCACTATATCGTCTTGGGGTCTGAAATCCTCTTTGCGACCGGTGAGGGTGTTATATATCTTCATCAGGCTTTTTCCAACAGAGCTACCGCGTAAGTAGCGATCCCCTCCTCCCGTCCTGTGAAGCCCAAGCCTTCGTTGGTGGTGGCTTTTATGCCAACCTGGCTTTCGCTGATAGACAAAGCTTGACTTATGTTCTGCTTCATCTGGGCGATAAAGGGTTGGAGAAGCGGGCGTTCCGCAATTATTGTAGCATCGATGTTACCTATGCGCCAGCCCTGCCTCTTGAGTAAACCGCCAACGCGGTCCAGTAAAGTGGTGCTGGAAATGCCTTTATAGGCGGGGTCATTGGGGGGAAAGTGGCTTCCGATATCTCCCAGGGCGGCGGCACCAAGCAGCGCATCCATTATGGCATGCACTACAACGTCAGCGTCGCTCCAGCCTTCAAGCCCTCTGTCAAAGGGAATTTCCACACCGCCGAGGATGAGTCGGCGACCGATAGTTAGCCGGTGTGCATCGTAGCCGATACCGACGCGCATAGGGCCTCCGTGGTCGCGGGCTGTCTTGTCCCTTGTTTTTGTAGAAGAACCTCGGCCACCGCCAGGTCCTCAGGGGTGGTCACTTTAATATTATGGTAGGCCCCCATGTAGACTTCGACCCTGTGGCCCAGCTTCTCCACCAGTGCGGCGTCATCGGTTACTTCATCATCTGCCTGGCGGTAAGCTTCCGCTATAAGGTCGTAGCGAAAGACCTGGGGCGTCTGTGCTGCCCATAAGCATTGGCGAGCAGGTGTCTGCTGCACGAAGCCGCGGCGAGAGACAATCTTGATGGTATCTTTGACTGGGACTCCGGCAATTGCGGCCCCAGTTTTCTGAGCTGCTATCAACCCGCGTTCGATAAGATCAGTGCTGACGCAAGGCCTGGCACCGTCATGGATCACTACCCAGTCGCAATCAACGAGCCGCCGCAGGCCTTCTTTGACTGAATCCTGACGCCTTGGCCCTCCCGAGCATACTGCAACTACCTTAGACCAGCCTCGTTCTTTCACCAACGTACGTCCCTGCTCCAGGCTCTTCTTGGCCAGTACGAGGACTATCTCATCGACAGAATGGCAATCCTGGAAGACAGTCATCACCTTAGCCAACAGGGGTTCTCCGTTTAATGGGGCGAAGACCTTGTCTATCCCACCCATTCGGGTGCTGGTGCCAGCGGCGACGATTACAGCGCTGACTTTACCGTTTACTTCTTTCATCGACGGCTTCTTTGGGTTGTGCGAAGATCATTCGGCCCGCCGCAGTCTGTAATACCCTGGTAACAGCGATACTCAGCTCTGTATTGAGGTAGCGGCGTCCTCCTTCGACCACGACCATGGTGCCATCATCGAGAAAACCTATGCCCTGGCCCGGCTCCTTGCCCTCTTGAACAATGCGCAGTGTCATGTCCTCTCCGGGCAGGATCACGGGCTTGACAGCATTAGCCAGCTCATTGATGTTGAGCACCTTTACGCCCTGGAGCGTAGCCACCCTATTGAGATTGAAGTCATTGCTGACAATTGGGCAGCGCAGTGTTTTGGCCAACCTCACCAGCTTGGAATCGACCTCGTGGGTGTCCTCAAAGTCGATATCAGATATTTGAACCGGGACATCTGATCCTTTCTGAAGCTGGGTCAACATCTCCAAGCCTCTCCGTCCCCGGTTGCGGCGCAGCGCATCCGAAGAATCGGCGATGTGGCGCAACTCATCGAGGACAAACCTGGGGATGAGTAAGGTGCCGTGTATGAAACCTGTCTGGATGATGTCAGCTATCCGTCCGTCGATGATAGCATTTGTATCTACTATGAGGAGGTCATTTCTATTATCCCTCGGCGATGGCAAATTGGGGGCAGCGCTGAAGAAGAACCGCAAAACAACGGGCCCCTGCAGTACCATGATGGGGATAAAGAGCAAGCACAGAAAGACGCCAAGAATAAGAGGTGAAAACTTGCCCCAGGGGTCGGAGAGCATAGACAAGGGCAGGGTTGCCAGGGCTGTGATAACCAAAGCAAAGGCCAGCCCTATGGCTGCAGCCACAAGACTAGGAAATGGCAGCATCCGCGGCATCAGGCGGACACGCCCTCGAAGCCACCGCCAAGGGCGGATGGTTAGGGACGGGGCAAGCAGGTAGCCAACGATATAGCCACTGATAGCGAGAGTCAGAATCCAGGTCAGCTCACTACTTGCGTGTGTCCTCCCACCGATGAACTTGCCTAGCTGCCATCCCCCGATGCCGATGATTATTGCGACAATGACTCGAAAAAGTACTCCCCGCATAAATACCGCATCCCATCTTGCTTCGGCAATAACTAATAATATTTACTAAAAACATTGCCGTCTCCGGGGGATAGGTCTCCTAAGAATTATTAATCCTGCACGATATTAGCACAAAATGCGATAAGTGTCAATTTCGTCGGAGTAGGCCGACTGCGACGATGATACCTAGAATCAGGGCGATTAGGCCATATACATCGACGAATGTATGTAAAAAGCCGTGCTCGGGTGCCTCGACGAGGCTTCTAACGGCATAGCTCACAAATACGCTTATCCCGGCAACTATCTGCAGGCCCGGGCCACGTTTTCGGTTTACCGCCAGGCTAATTGCTTCCCCAATGAGGTAGCCAATGACTAAAGCGATGAAAAGCAAGAAGAGGTTGGCCAGTGGTATAAACTGCCAGATGGCGCCCAATGCCGCAGCGGTTGCTAAACCTGCCGCAATCGCTCTTATGTAGAAAATGGTCGAGATTTCATAAACTGGCAGCTTTTTCAGTGCAGCGCACTTCGGGCAGCGCGCTCCTACCGGCGTTTGCACCGCACACTTGGGGCAGATGGGCTGCTCGCATTTACCACACCTAAGGTCAGTCTCGATATCGGGGTGGCGGGCACACCTCATTCCTGCTTTTCTCCGGGGGGCTCTCCCGAACCAGTGAGAGCAAAGGTTAGTTCGCCTTCGGCAACTGTTTTGTCATCGACCGTTGCCTTAGCCGTACCTTTGCCGATAGGGCCTCGAATCTTGGTGAGCTTTACTTCCAAGCGCAGGCAGTCGCCCGGAAGCACCGGCTTGCGGAAGCGAAATCCGTCAACCCCAGCGAAAAGGATGATCTTGCCCTTGTTCTCCGCAAGGCTCAATATTGCCACGGCACCAACCTGGGCCAAGGCTTCAATAATGAGTACTCCGGGGAAGATGGGATAGCCGGGGAAATGGCCCTGGAAGAAGATCTCGCCTGCGGAAATGTTCTTAATCCCTACTGCTTCCTCGCCCGGCTTCAGGTCGATAATCTTATCTACCAAAAGGAAAGGCCAACGATGTGGGATGATCTGCTGGATTTCTCTGGAACCTAACATCATGGCGTCACCGTCCTTTTTGCTTTGATAAGGAGATGAGCTGCTCCACAGACTCTCTAGGCAGGTTTACGCTGCCGATATCAGCGCCAATGTATTCGTCCAGTCCGTGGAAGTCGCTACCGCCGCAAGCTATAAGGTCAAGCTTCCTGGCCAATCTCTTAAGTTGAGCGATGGTTTTAGAGTTATAGCCGTCGTAATAGATTTCGATGCCTACGATTCCTGCCTTCTTCAATTGGAGTAGAAAAGGCTCTAGGGGCTCGATATCAGCGGGGTGGGCGAGTACCGGCAAACCATCGGCCTCAAGCACTACTTTAACTGCTTCAACCGGGGTGAGTTTTTTGCGTTCAACGTAGGCAGGGCCATTGCGCCCGATATACTCGGTGAAGGCTTCCCGAAGGGAGGACACGTATCCTTGCTCCAGCATTGCCTGCGCAACGTGCGGCCGTCCTATCGAACCTTTTCCAGCCAATTCTTCCACTCTTCCCCAGTCCACATTGATGCCCAATTCCACCAGCTTGGCTACCATCTTCTTGCCACGTTCATAGCGAGAATTACGCAGTTCTCCCAGGGTACGGTTAAGTTCTGGGTTACGGTAATCCAGGAAATAGCCCAGGATGTGTACCTCGCCCTTGGGGACATCGGTATTTATTTCCACCCCAGGTATGACCATAAGTTGGGTGAAGTCTTTGGCTGCCTCGAGAGCTGGTGGTACGCCTTCTACCGAGTCGTGATCGGTGATGGCGATAACGTCGAGCTTAAGTTCAACCGCTTTGCGGACCAACTCCTGAGGGGTTAACTTTCCATCGGAAGCAGTGGTGTGGAGGTGTAGGTCGGCCCTCATCTCTCTGGCGACTCCAGGTCTAGTCGGCTGATGCTCGAGGCTCTGCCGGTATCCTCATCCACATCCACCAGGACCGAGTTGAAAATCGGATTACCCTTGCCAACCGATAAGCGATGGGGCATGGATGTGAGGAATCTTTCAATTACTGAATCTATGTCGTCTCCGATAACGGAGTTGATTGGACCTACCATCCCAACATCGCTGACAAAGGCGGTACCCCGTGGCAGAACTCGTGCATCGACGGTGCCGACATGGGTATGGGTTCCCAGCACTGCGCTCACGCGCCCATCGAGATACCATCCCAGCGCTATCTTCTCTGCCGTCGCTTCTCCGTGGAAGTCGACTATGATGATAGGTGGCCTGGGATTGACCTCTTCAAGAAGGCGATCCATAGTTCGAAAAGGGCAGTCGAAGTTGCCTACAAATACTCGTGCCAACAGGCTTACTATCATTGCTTTGTCTGTAATCACGTAGCCTTGGCCAGGTACGCCGGGTGGCATATTCAACGGGCGCAAAATGCGGGGCTCTGCCTCAAGATACGGGACAATCTCCCTGTGATGCCAGATATGATTGCCCGACGTGATAACATCCACGCCAGATTGAAAAAGCTCTTCAGCAGTATCCGGCGTGATCCCAATGCCGCCAGCGGCATTTTCACCGTTGGCCACAACGAGGTCGATCTCGTGCTTTTTGCGCAGCTCTGGTAGGAAAACCGACACGGCCTTCCTGCCAGGTTTCCCCACTACATCGCCAACCATTAATAGTCGCAATGCCCCTCCCTCGGCTAGATTTGAGTCTTACTTGGCGTAATCTACTGCTCGCGTCTCGCGGATTACGGTAACCTTAATCTGCCCAGGGTACTCCAGGTTTTCCTCTATCTTCTTCACGATGTCTCTGGCTAACCTCGCTGCCGCCAGGTCGTCAATTTCCTGGGGTTTCACCAGAATACGAACCTCGCGCCCAGCCTGGATGGCAAACGATTTCTCTACCCCTGGGAAACTCGAGGCCACGTTCTCCAATGCCTCGAGCCTCTTCAGGTGTTGTTCCAGGGATTCACGCCTTGCCCCCGGCCTTGAACTCGAGATAGCATCGGAGGCCGAGACGATGAAGCCATAGACGCTCATGGAGTCAGTTTCTCCGTGGTGCTCGCCGATAGCTCTAGATACCTCCATGGATTTGCCCAGCCGCTTTGTCAGGTCGGCACCGATTGCGGCATGCGGTCCCTCAACCTCTTGATCTACTCCCTTGCCTATGTCATGCAATAGCCCTGCTGTCTTAGCGATATTAACGTTAGCGCCCAGCTCGGCAGCGATCATTCCGGATAGATATGCTACTTCGGTGCTATGTATTAGCACGTTCTGTCCGTAGCTGAAGCGAAACTTTAAACGTCCCAGTAGCCTGATCAGCTCGGGATGGAGTCCCACGACTCCCGTCTTGTATGCTGCTTGCTCTCCCTCAGTCTGTATGATAGCATCTACCTCTTCCTTAGCTTTAGCTACAACCTCCTCAATGCGGGCGGGATGGATGCGGCCATCAAGGATCAAATTCACCAAGGATAACCTGGCTATCTCGCGGCGAATCGGGTCAAAGCAGGATATTGTAACGGCCTCGGGTGTGTCGTCCACTATGAGGTCGACGCCGGTGGCATTCTCCAAAGCCCTGATATTGCGACCCTCGCGACCGATGAGACGACCTTTCATATCATCTGAGGGCAGGGGAACCACTGAGACCGTGGTCCCGGAGACAACATCGGTGGCGCATCTCTGAATAGCGAAGGCAACGACCTCGCGAGCTTTTTGTTCAGATTCCTCTCTTACTTGAGCCTCGACCTCGCGGATGCGCTTTGCCATGTCCTGCCGAACTTCTTCCTCAACCGTGGCCAAAAGCAGTGTCTTAGCCTCTGACGTGGACATACCCGAGATGAGCTCAAGCTGATGAACCTGTTTTTTCTTGAACTCGTCGAGCTGTGCCACTGCTCTCTCTATTTCCTTCTCTTTGGAGCCGATGTTGCGTTCCCGCCGCTCAATCCCTTCGGTTTTACGGTCGAGGTTCTCCTCTTTCTGGGCTATACGTCTCTCCTGGCGGTGAAGTTCGGAGCGGCGTCCTCGGATCTCATTCTCAACCTCAGCCTTGATCTTTATTGCCTCCTCTTTTGCCTCAAGGAGTATCTCTTTCTGCTTGGTAGATGCTTCTTCCAGAATCTTGGTGGCATCTCTTTGAGCGAGATGAATTCTCCTCGCCATAATAAGGTTTCGGACGAAGAAACCGATCACTCCTCCGACGAGGAGTGTTACGATAGGTATTAGTATCGAAAGCAATGTATCCATTTCTAAAACCCTCTTTCTGTATTGCAGGACTGCAGGTCGGGTTGTATGTTGCCCTGCTCCTGCCATATCCTTTCTATAGTCCGATTTATCAACTCATAGGAAAAGCCACGTTGTCTCAGGAATGTCCCCAAACGTTTACGAAAGCCGGGGTAATCCAAACCTGATAGCGAAATGGCTTTTCTTTGGGCTGCCTTGTAAGCGCCAACCTCATCATCGAACCCTTCAGTAGTCTCAGCGATTGTCTCGGCGTCGACTCCTTTTTGCTTTAGCTCTATCTCAATGAGTCGGCGGCTGCGAGGCTTAAAGTTCTCTCGATTCTCCCGCCAGAATTGGGCGAAAAGGGTATCGTCTACCAACTTTTGCTCTTTCAACTTGGCAATCACCTGCTGGATAATTTCTATGTCATAACCCTGACGGCGCAGCCTAGACCTTATTTCCGCCTCACTGCGAGGACGTGGGCTCAGAAATCTGAGCGCGGTATTAAGCGAGCGATGAAGTAGCTCGGCGTTCTTGAGCTTCTCGATCTCGGCTGGTGATAGCTTCTGCCCTTCTCGAAGACCGACTGTGGCTGCTACAGGGATGCTTATGCTGAAGGCAAAAGCCCCATCCAAGAATAAATTGAACCTCCCTTTCTGTGTCTTCTGCCGCTCAATGGCAGTTATGGTATTCATCCTCATCCTCTGATTTTGATGGCTGAAGCAAGATCAGAAATTCTCATTGGGAAGTCCAGGTCGAAGCGCTCGTGGTGTGGAACTGGAGTTAGTCTGCGGATGCAGGCTCGGGTTCGGCGGAGAAGAATTCTCTTTGTGTGCTAGCGGTTGTCCTAATCTGGCGCTCTATCTCTTGTGCCATGTCCTGGTGCTGTCCCAGGTATTCCTTGGCATTCTCGCGTCCCTGACCAATACGAGTCTCTCCATAGGAAAAGAAGGCACCGCTTTTCTTAATTATGCCCATCTCAACCCCAAGGTCCAGGAGGTCGCCGTCCTTGCTGATGCCTTGACCAAACATAATGTCAAACTCAGCAGACTTAAAGGGGGAAGCGACCTTGTTTTTGACTACCTTGGCCCTGATTCTGGTGCCTACTATCTTGGTTCCCACTTTTATGTTGTCCACTCGTCTCAGATCGATCCTTACCGAACTGTAGAATTTGAGAGCCCTACCTCCTGGAGTTACTTCAGGGTTGCCGAAGATAATGCCTACTTTCTCCCTCAACTGGTTAACGAATACCACCGCAGTTCGCGACTTGCTTATAGCCGCTGACAGTTTACGCAGCGCCTGGGACATTAACCGTGCCTGCAATCCGACATGGGAATCCCCCATCTCCCCCTCAATCTCTGCCCTAGGGGCAAGAGCGGCCACACTATCGATGACCACTACATCTATAGCCCCGCTGCGGACCAGAGTTTCGGTGATCTCCAGGGCTTGCTCCCCGGTATCCGGCTGGGAGATAAGCAAGTCATCCAGTTCAACCCCGCAGGTGGCAGCGTAAGCGGCATCGAGAGCGTGTTCCACATCTATGTACGCCGCTTTTCCGCCGGCCTTTTGAGCTTCAGCTATTATGTGCTGACACAAGGTTGACTTGCCTGAGGCTTCGGGGCCAAAAATCTCAGTCACCCGCCCCCGAGGAATACCGCCAACCCCAAGGGCTAAGTCCAAAGAGAGCGACCCTGTAGGTATAACCTCGACTGCTACTCTCGCAGAGGCCTCACCCAACCTCATGATCGAGCCCTTGCCGAATTGCTTTTCGATCTGGCTGATCGCTATGTCGAGCGCCTTTTCCTTCTCCTTTTCCGTCACCATCTCTTAACTCTAACTCCTCCGAACTAACCCTTTCAGCCCACGCCTGGGCGACTCTTCCTCAGCCAATCCGAGGCAAGCATAGCATATCAGGGCAATAAATACAAGTAACAATATTGCGATAATCCCGTGAGAATTATATTAAGTTGTGAATCGGGATGGTTCGGATTATAGTGGAAATGTTAGCGGTCTTTGATAACTATCATTTTGGCCCTGGAGTTCTATTTGGTGATTAAATTTGTGGTTGTTGCTACTAGATTCGGGTGGGTGGCGATGGGTGGTTCAGAGGCAGGACTGGCTATTCTTACGTTGCCCAAATCGTCCCGAAAGGCAGCGCTATCTGAGATAAAGGAATTTGCTCCAGATGCTCTTGAAGATACCTCTGCGTTTGATGACTTACCCAATCGACTTCAGCGATACTTCAATGGTGAGAAGGTACTCTTCCTGGAAAGGCTTGACCAGAGCAGTTCTACAACCTTTCATCGAGCTGTCTGGGGTGCAACTCTATCCATCCCTTACGGGGAGACCAGAACTTATGCCTGGGTTGCACAACACATCGGAAAGCCCCGGGCACTTAGGGCGGTGGGCGGGGCGCTGGCTCGAAATCCGTTCCCCATCATTGTTCCCTGCCATCGGGTGGTCGCTAGCAACGGAGCTCTAGGCGGATTTAGGGGCGGCCTGGCGTTGAAGGAGCGTCTTCTTGAACTGGAAGCTGGCAGGCTGCGTGTTCTCAGCTAAATCTGGCAGACACTTTCCTTAAGTAACAATTAGATTATCTTCGCCGACTAAACCTGCAAGCTGGCGGTGAAGTTCAGAGCAATAGCCAGTAGGATCAGGCACTTCCATCTTTGTAATCTTTCCCGTACTGACAATGGCAAGATTAACTTCGTCCTCGCCCGGGAACTTCTCGAGTGTGGCAAATACTTGCCTGAGACGTTGGATGTCAGTGTTGGTGTCCTCTGATGTAGGGAGATTTATTTGCAGTTTACGGCGAGGTGGCGCTGCTTGCGGCGGTTTGATCACACCAGGAGGCTCCTCAATACTGCCTGGCTGGTACAGCGACGCGGTTAGGCAGGTCAACTGCACTCCCTCGCCCCTGGCCTTTACTTTGCCCTTGACCAGCAGGGTATTTCCCTCCTGCCAGATGTCTTTGGTGCGTTCATATACCTCAGTCCAAGCCGTCACTTCTATGCTGCCGCCGAAGTCTTCGATGACGGCAGCGACAAAGGGCCGTTTATCTTTGGTGAAGGATTGCCGTACTGAGGTCACTGTCCCTGCTGTTATCACTATCTGGCCTATCATTTCCTCGCTGATTTGCCCGCAGAAGACATCAATCTGAGAAGACAATTGTCTGGAGGCATGGGTAAATGGGTGTTCGGAAAGGTATACACCCAGCAGCTCTTTTTCCCAGGCCAGCCTTTCTCTTGCGGGTACCTCTACAGGCTGGAGTTCAAGCCCGGGCAAGGGAACTTCCACGCTCTGTCCCCAGAGATCGAACATGGTAGACTGACCTTTTTCCTTAAGACGCCGCTCGGTTTGCGCCAGAGACAGAATGCGGTCTACGCCAGCCAAAAGGCTGCCGCGGTTCCCCAGAGAGTCCAACGCCCCGGCCTTGATCATACTTTCGAGGGCACGTTTGTTGAGGTTTCTGAGATCAGCCCGGCGACAAAAGTCGTCAATAGACTTAAACGGGCCACTTTCTTCTCGGGCGACGATGATTGGGCTGATCGCCGAAGCCCCAACGTTCTTAATTGCTGCCAGACCGAAGCGAACAGCTGCAGGAGCATCCTCTTCCTGTTCAATGGTAAACGTCTCCCCGCTGCGACTGACATCCGGGGGCAGTACTCTAATGCTGAGCCGGTGACATTCTGCAACAGCCAAAGCTACTTTGTCTGCTTGGCCCATATGCTTGGTGAGCAGAGCGGACATGAATTCCACGGGGTAGTTCGCCTTGAGATAGGCAGTCTGGTAGGCGATCATGGCGTAACTCACGCTGTGCGCCTTATTGAAGGCGTAACCAGCGAAAGGTTCGATGAGGCTCCACACCTGCTCAGCCAGCTCTTTGGAGAATCCCTTTTTCTTCGCTCCGGCGAGGAAACGCTGCATCTCTTTTTTCATCACCTCGGGGATTTTCTTCCCCATCGCCTTGCGTACAATATCTGCCTCGCCCAGACTATAGCCTGCGAATGCCTGGACGATGAGAAGCACCTGGTCTTGATAAACGATGACACCATAGGTCTCCTGTAAGATTTCGGTGAGTGCAGGGTGGGGGAAGCGAATCGGCTCTATACCGTGTTTTGCCCTGATGAAGGTTGGGATATGTTGCTTGGGCCCCGGCCTGTAAAGGGCTATCATAGCAGCTATATCTCCAAAACAACTTGGCTTGAGCTCTTTGATGTAGCGGCGCATGGGGGCGCTTTCAAGTTGGAACACCCCTGTGGTCTCGCCCGATGAGAGAAGGTCGAAAGTCCTCTTGTCATCGAGAGGCAGGTGCTGTAGGTCTAAG
>Ga0209048_10004541_pt1 | contig 13265 bp, 15 predicted proteins | sample FrelakmetCRP12CR_FD_187146 | JGI IMG/M metagenome (GOLD analysis project Ga0209048, IMG submission 187146) | Freshwater lake sediment microbial communities from the University of Notre Dame, USA, for methane emissions studies - CRP12 CR (SPAdes)... | ecosystem: Environmental > Aquatic >... | reverse complement strand
CATGAGGAGCAACGCAACCACCGGCACGTGCCACGAAGGTCGCCTTCTAGGGCCTGCGGCCAGCGTCATTTCCATGGCCCGCCCACGGCCAGTAGAAGTGCCGGGCTCGGGACAGGTGAGTTCGACCTCGGCTTCGAAACTGAGTTCTCGTGGGCGGTTCGCCGGTTCACACCGTTTGTGAACGCCGGCTATCGCTACCTGGGCAGCCCACCAGGCTTTGCGCTGAGCAACGTCATCGTGAGCTCCGTCGGCGGGCTGTACCGCGTCCTCGATCCGCTGAACCTGGGCCTGTTGCTCGATTACCGCCAAGCGGCGTCATCGTCGACCGGCGAACGACTCGACCTCGTTCCGTTCGCGACATGGAAAATAGACACACGCTGGTCGGTCGACACCTACGTTTCCGCCGGGCTCGCGACCGGCAGTCCCGACGTTGGCGTCGGCCTGCAGATCGGCTACACGCTGCCGAGCTTCTCCTGGATGAGCAGTCCGCACTGAGGCATCCAGCGGACCCTTCCTTCAGGTCGAATGATGACGTACTCAGTGAGATCTGGGAGGCGCGACAGAAACCATGATCGACACGGCCCCGTTTGGACGCACCGGCCACGACAGTACGCGCGTCATCTTCGGCGCGGCAGCACTCGGCGCCATGCGGCAGGAGAAGGCTGATCAGGTTCTCGAGCTGTTGCTGCAGTACGGCATCAACCACATCGACACCGCGGCCTCCTACGGTGACTCCGAGCTGCGTGTCGGACCGTGGATGGAGCACTACCGCGACCGCTTCTTCCTGGCCAGTAAGACCGGCGACCGCACCTACGCCGGCGCGCGCGATAGTGTGCGGCGCTCGCTCGAACGGTTGCGCGTCAAACAGATCGATCTCATCCAGCTGCACAACCTGGTCGACGAACGCGAGTGGGAAACCGCGCTCGGTCCGGGCGGCGCGCTCGAAGCGCTCGTCGAGGCGCGCGCGCAAGGGTTGGTGCGCTTCATCGGCGTCACCGGTCATGGCACGCGCGTCGCCGTGATGCACCGGCGCAGCCTCGAACGCTTCCCGTTCGACTCCGTCTTGCTGCCATACAACTTCACCATGATGTGCATACCCGGGTACGCTGCGGACTTCGAGGCACTCGTCGCACTCTGCCGCGCGCGCGGCGTTGCCGTGCAGACGATCAAGGCGGTGGCGCGGCGGCGCTGGCAGGATGACACGCAACGGCGCTTCAGCTGGTACGAACCGTTGCGCGACCCGGACGCCATCCGCCGCGGCGTCCACTTCGCCCTCAGTCGCCCCGAACTCTTCCTGAACTCGTCGAGCGACGCCACGCTGCTGCCACACATTCTCGACGCCGCTGCCCACGTCAGCGCCGCACCGTCGCCTGCCGAGCTCGAAGCCGACGTGTCCCGCTACGCGATGGAGCCGCTCTTCCTCTGGGGGGGCTCGGATTCGATCTGAGACCTTGGCGGTTGTGAACAGCGGCAAAGCGCGGCATCATCTTTGACATGAGGTGGGTGCGTGTCATCGTTACGCTCGGGTGGGTCGCGTTGCAGGCGGGCGCCGCATGGGCGGATGAGCTGGGCTGGACCTACCTGATGGAGAGGCTGGTAGCGGACGGCGTCGAGCGCGAGCGAGTCGTCGAGGCGTTCCGTGATCCACGCGTCGCGCCATTCAGCGGGCTGCAGTTCTCGCCCGCGACGCCGCACGAGTCACGCACCATGTACCGCCGGTTCCTGCGCCCCACCACAGTCGCCGCCGCGCGGCGCTGTCGGACGCAGCATGCCGATGCGTTCGAAGCAGCGGAGCGTGCGCACGGGGTGTCGGCCGACGTGGTCGCAGCGATCCTCTTCATCGAAAGCGGCTGCGGCCGCAATACGGGATCGAATATGATTCTGTATCGCCTGGCGCGGCTGGCGATGGCAAACGAGCCGGGCAACGTGCAGCGCAACATCGAGCGGTACACGGACACCGCAGGACGCATCGATCCGGAGACCGCAGCGCAGATCCGCACACGGGCGCGCTATCTCGAGGACACCTTCTACCCCGAGGTACGCGCATTGTTCGTCGTTGCCGATCGCATGGGCGTCGACCCGTGTGACATCCGCGGCTCCGGGTCCGGGGCGTTTGGCGCACCGCAGTTCCTGCCGACGAGCTATCTGGCCTACGGCGCCGACGGCAACGGCGACGGCCGCGTGAGCCTGTACGACACCGAAGATGCGGCCGCCTCGTGCGCGCGCTACTTCGCCGGCCATGGCTGGCGCCCCGGTCTGTCCACCAAAGAACGCCGTGCCGTGGTCTGGCAGTACAATCACTCGGCAGCCTACGTCGATACCGTCCTCGCTCTGGCGGCGCGTATCGGTACCGCACCCGCCGATCATCCCAAGCAGGTCGTGAAGCGCCAGCACAAGAAGCATCCCAAGCAACGACGCGTGTCGACGACGCAACGAGAAGCGCGCGGGTAGGAGAGAAATTCACGGTCGACAGTCGAGAGTGGGCGGTGTGGGACTCTCAACTGTGAACTCTCACTCGTCTCACCGCAGCTCCTTCCTGCCGCCGAGCCACGATTACCCGCGGCGGCGGATCTCTTGGAGATAGGGCAAGGCGGCGCGGTCCTGCGGCCGGCCGATGGCGGTCTTGACCTCGATCAAGTCGTCGAGACCCATCACACGAACGCGCAACTCGTCTTCCGTAAGCAAGCAGGATCGGCCGACGAGATCGGCATAGCCTCGCCCGTCGTGCAGGCGCCACAGGATATCCAACGGGCCGGCCGCGGTATGGGTGCGCACCTGACCGCCAAAGGTCGCGCTCGCCGCGGTCTCCTTCAGCAGATCGGTGGTTACCTCAAGCCGCCTCCCGGTTGATCGTGGCTCGCGAATGACGGTGTGCAAGGTCGCGAGCACACCGCCGAGGCGCGCGATGTTCTTTTCTTCGGCGTGGGGCATGATGTCGAGATCGCCGGTGATTGTGGGGGCTCCGTAGAGCACCGCCGCGAACCCACCAACGACCATATACTCGACGTCACGCAGCCTGTTCAGAATCGTCAGCGGATCGAATGCGACGAAGTTTCGCGACGGCATTGGCGAAGTTGGCGGCGCTCTGGATCCGTTCCTTCAGGCCCAGATCGAGGAAACAGTCGAGGAGACTCTCATCAATTGCATCGTCTCCAGCGCGGCGATCAGCACTCATACCTGCAGTCTGACACATGTGGAGGAAAGTTGACAGTCGAGATCGGGCTGCTCGGTGCCACCACAGTGGTCAAGGCGAGTGAACCGCCCAAAGAGGCGACGCCTTGGACTTGGCGATGAGGGTCAGGTACGACAGGCCGTGTGGAGGACCAGGATGCCCGAGTCACGCGCGGTCAAGAAGCTGGCCAACGAATCGTACGTCAACCTCGCGACCTTTCGCCGCAACGGCGCCGCTGTTGAGACACCGGTCTGGTTCGCGATCCTCGACGGCAAACTTTACGTCGTCACCGACGGCACCTCAGCCAAGGTCAAGCGGATCCGGGCAACCAAGAAGGTGCGGGTCGCGCCCTGCAACGCCTGGGGACGGGTGACCGGAGACTGGGTCGACGGTACCGGGCGAACACTGGCAGACAAGAAGCTCATCCAGCGCGCGCATGCCGCCCTGCAGGAAAAGTACGGCTGGCAGATGTGGCTGCTCGATTCGACCTCGCAGCTCTTCGGCCGTATCGGCCGTCGCGCCTATCTTGAGTTGGCAATCGGCTGACAGGGGAAGCGCCCGTGGCCTCTGTGGTGAGAACATTTCCTGGCATGAGGCCCGCGAGGAGGACTGAGCAATGAAGATCGACGCTTTTGGCGCCGGACTGGAGCTGCATCGCGCCGGCGAACGGGCGCGTGACTTTGCCCGCATCGGCTACGACGGCCTGTGGCTCGCCGAAGCCGGGCGCACCGCGTTTCTCAGCTGCGCGGCAACCGCCCTGGCTGCACCCGAGCTCGATGTCGGCACCGCCGTGGCGACCGCGTTCCCACGCAGCCCGATGGTCACGGCGCAGATCGCGTGGGAGCTGGCGGAGGCGACGCGCGGTCGTTTCATCCTCGGGCTCGGCACGCAGATCAAGGCGCACATCGAGCGCCGCTTCTCCACCACCTACGACCATCCGGGTGCGCGCTTGCGCGAGTACGTGCTCGCCTTGCGCGCCATCTTCCGCGCCTTCAGCGGCCAGGAGCGGCTCGACTTCAAGGGCGACTTCTACTCCTTCAGCTTGCTCGGCATGTGGACGCCGGGTCCGATTCCCTACCCTGACGTGCCGATTTACCTCGCCGCCGTGCGCCCATGGATGCTGCGCGCCGCCGGCGAGGTATCCGACGGCATTCACGTGCATCCATTTCACTCGCGCCGCTATCTCGATGAAGTGATCATCCCACAGGTGGCGAAAGGTGCGCGAAGTAGCGGTCGTGATCCGAAGGCCGTCAAGCTCGTGTGCCCGGTGTTCACCATCGTCGGCGACACCGACGAAGAGCGTGCCGAGTGGCGCCAGCGCGCGCGCTTTCAGGTCGCCTTCTACGGTTCGACGCCGGCGTACGCGGGCGTCTTTGAGCTGCACGGCTGGCACGGGATCGCGCAACGCCTCACCGAGCTGCAGCGCGCCGGCGACATCGCCGGCATGGCCAACACCATCACCGACGAGATGCTCGACGTCTACGCGATCACCGGGACGTGGAACGAGCTTCCCACACGCATCGTCGACAAGTACCGGCGTGTCGCTGACCGCATCATCCTCTACTTCGCCACCGAGGCCTGGGAGAAGGGAGCGCAGCATCTGGAGCGCTGGCAGGAGCTGATTGCGCGGACGCGGGTGCTGGCGGGCGCGGAGCCGTAGAGATTGCTGTGAAAGGGATGCGGCGGAGGAAACTTGGCGAAAGCATCGCTCCTGACCGTGCCCGTATGATATGTATGCGCAGCAGTTCCTCAGGAAAGCCGGAGCCGTCAAGACTCTTGCGAAGGTCGAATCGGCTCTCAAGTCGGCCCAAGGCGCCAAACGGCACGCCCTCCGGGCTGCGTTCCGGCGGGGCGGCCTGATCAGTGTTGAAGCTCTCCTCGCGACTCACAGCAACTAGAAGCTGCGGCGCGGGACTCAGAAGGAGATGCTCTGACATCGACGAAGAGTACCAAATCATGTTGGCACAGCTGTGCAAGGCGTATTCGGCTCGCTGGCACCTGTGATCCGCCTGCAGTGCTGCCAGGCTTCTTCCGCCCGACACCACGACCCCATTTCGACCTGCTCGCAGAAGGTCGGCTCGGCGCTGGCGGAGAAGGGGCTGAGCTTCGAGAGCCAGCGGCCACCTCATCCGGAAGGTTTCTAGCCGGTTACGCTGCTTGACTAGGCGGCACGCCGCGGACTCACCACGAGTTGCACGTCGCAGCCGAGCAGGTGGAGGAGGCCTACCAGCTGCCCCAGACTTTTCCGCGTGTTGGCTGGATCAAGCAGCCGGTACAACTGGGGCACGGACGTGCTGAGGCGACGCGCCAGCTCGCGACGGCTGAGCCCGGATCCCTCCACACGCTGCCGTGCCTCCACGGTGAGCCGATGAATCAGGATCTCGGCGAGGTAACTTGGATCTTCGTTGTACTCGAGCGCGTGGTCGATGTGGACGGAACCCTCCTCCCCGGATTCGAGAACGTACGTGACCGCCTCGCTCCCTAGCTCCTTGTCGACATACGCCTCGCGAATCCGATTCTTCGTGGTGGGCCGTGGGTCAAGCTTCGCGTATGGGACCGGGAGGACTTTCCCCGAGGCTGCGGTGAGCTCTAGCTGTGCCCTCCGATTGTTCACGGCGGCGCGGCGGATCTTCATAGTATCCCCTCCGTTTCCAACTGCGCGATGAGTTGAAGCACTCGGGTGGTCGGGCGCCCCTTCATCGGCACGCGATCGTCGAGGTTCCACTTTACGATCAACTTCCCATCTCTGTAGACGTGGACATGGCGCGGGCTGTGATCCCCCTTCCAGGTTACGAAGAGGTAGTTCCGGCGCCGTATCTTACCCACTGCAATGTGTTACCACGGTTGGTAACTGTAGCCAAGCCGGTCCGCTCCGACCGCTTCACTTGCGCCTTGCGTCGCTCGGTGGCCGTGGGTCGAACAGCATCACTCCCCACACACCGCTCAATTCGTACGACAGCGCCAGCTGGCCGACCATGAATCCGAACTTCTTCACACCGCCGAGCTGCTTGAGGAAGCGGTCCTCGACCACCATCTGCTCCGGCGGGCACATCATGCGCGTCGCCCCGACCAGCCCGACCGTCACGCCGCCGGGCATCTCTCCGAGTTTCACCGCCGCGAAGTAGTGGTTGCACCCTGCCGCGCCGACGAACTTTCCATCCTTGAGCGTGAGCGTCACCTCCGGCTTGGCGGGGGCCGGGTCGTCCAGATTCCACGAGCGCAGCACCCACGTGGTGGTATTGAGCTCACGGAGCGTCGGGGCGGGCGGCGCGGCAGGCGCGGCGCGGTGGGCGTCCACCGCACAACCGTTTCCAACTACCACCCCGGCGAGGGCCACGCACCAGGGAACCAGGGCGGATGAGAACGACGCTGCGCGCAGCATGTTGGTCCGTCTCGTCCTCATCGAACATTACCGCGCCGCGTTGGGCGCTTCCTTCAACCAGCGGTCGAGGAACTTCCGGTGCGCTATCTTGTGATAGTTGTCGTATTGCCAGGGGTGGAAGTCCCAACGGAAATAATCCAGGTAACGGCGCAGCTGTCCACGCAGCAAACCGGGTGCAAGAAACAGAAAGCCAAGCAGCTTCCCCCAGCCGCGGAGATCTCCCATGCGCCCGGCGCGTGCCACGAGAATGAAGTGAAAGGCCAGCGCCCCAGCCGCGAAGGCCGACGAGATGCCGAGCATCACGCCGACCCGGCGCGGGTACCGCAGCCAATCAGCCGCGCTCACCTCCTCGTAGACATCGAAGGCGACCGCCTTGTGCTCGGTCTCCTCGATGGCGTGCCACCACCACAGCGCCGCGTAGTTCGGATCGCATCCGTGCAGCAGGCGCTCGTCGCTGAGGAAGGCGTCGGCCATCATCGCCGTGATGTGCTCGAGCCCCACCGTGACGGCGAGCTGGGTCTTCGCGGACGCCCGTTTCGCAAACCACGCAAGGAGATTGTGCACTCGCTTGGCGAGATACAGCGCCGGCAGCCCGGCTTCTTGGAGGAGAGCGTTATAGAGATGATGCTCGCGCCCGTGGAACGCCTCTTGGCGGATGAAGCGTTGCACCTGGACGCGCAGCGCGGGTGACCGGATCTGACCTTCGAAGCGCCGAACGCTCTCAATGAAGAAGGACTCTCCTGCGGGAAAAAAGAGCGACCATACGTCAAACCAGTGCGCAACATGTGCGCCCTGCGGGTGCCAGCTCCCGACGTGTTGCCGGTCGAACTCAAAACGCAGGTTCCGCACGTGAATCTCGTGTTCGTGCGTGGCTGGCGGGATGGCATTGATTGGCGCGGCTGTTCCCACCGGCGCTATTTCCCATATCGGCGATGCCTTTTCCACCTTGGGGCGAGTGGTTTTGCGCAAGAGCTGGCCGCCGTTCACCGGACTTTTTGTGCACAGCCGGGGTCTTGCAACGGCCATCCGGGTCCGACATTAGACCGGATGTGGCGAACGAGAGCGTACGCGCGGCCCGACCCGTCCAGCAGCGCCACGCGTCGGTCGAACTACCCTACATCGACCGGCTGCTGGCGCAGCTAGACGAGGAGCACTCGGCGTATCGCCGTGCCTTTGGGCGGCATGTTCACTGGGGGTACTGGCCAGAGCCCGCACGCGTGGCGCACACGCCCGACGATTTCGCCGCCGCCGCGCAGCGATTGACCGACGAGATCTGTTCGGCTGCCGGGGTTCACGACGGCCAGCGCATTCTCGACGTAGGATGCGGTTTCGGCGGGACCATCGCCAGTTTGAACGAGCACCTTGCCGGAGTAGACCTGACCGGCCTGAACATTGACGACCGCCAGCTCGCTCGTGCCAGGGAGATGGTTGTATCCCGGCCCGGCAACTGCGTCCGCTTCCAACCGGGCGACGCCTGTGCGCTTCCGTTTAGGGATGCGTGCTTCGATGTTGTGCTGGCGGTCGAGTCCATCTTTCATTTTCGCGACCGGCTGTCGTTCCTCCGTGAGGCAAGGCGCGTGCTTCGCCCGGGCGGGTGCTTGGCTCTCTCCGACTTTGTCCCCATCCGTTACGTGCACTTCAAATCAAGCAGCTTCTACGGTCCGATCAACTTGCGCTGTAGCGCGGCCGTCTATCGCAAGCTGGCCACCGAAGTCGGTCTCGCGCCGCGGGTGCACCGCGACGTCACCGCCCAGACGATGCCGACGTACCGATTCCTCCGGACACTCGAACGCCTCTCGAAGGCCCCCCTCTCTGTTCGCGCCCAGACGCTGCTCTTGGAGGGCCTGACACGGTTACACGTCCTGCGGTACCTGATCTTGTCATTTGCGGCCGGGGATGCACAGCACCCTGACCTGCGTGCGCTGCCTTCCGGGACGGCGCGGTAGGTAAGCATCTTGTCGGCCAGATGCTTGAAGGTGCAGGCCGGCTTCGTGGACGTGCAGTAGCACGGCGCCTCGTTCCAGACGGCGGCGCGGGTCGGAGACGAGAGGGCCCGGCAAATGCCGAGCCCTCTCGTCTGCCCCTACGATGTGTTCAGCTACGATCAGGGCGCTGCTGGATTGAACACCGACAGACCCCATCCCATGCGCTCGTGGCCGAGCCATAGTACGTCGGGTGCGTGTCGTCCGACTGGATGTAGTCGTAGCTGGTGCTCGCGTTGACGAAGTGGGTGTTGGCGTCGCGAATCGTCGAGCGCAGCGTCACGCTGATGCGGGTCACGTAGTCCGCTTCCGACTCACCCTGGACGTAACGCAAAGCGTCCGAGTCGCTCTGGCTGTCGCCATTCGAATCGTAGTCCGCGCCCATGTACTGCGCGAAATCGTCGATGCACTTGAAGCCGTAGGTGTTGGCGAAGTTACTGCGCGCCTGCAGGAAATCGTTGCCGCACATTTCGAACGCGACGATGCGCGTGCTCGTGGCTTGCATGTACGACTTCTCGCCGACGATCTTGTTGCTGTAGATGTCACTGGCTACAGCGCCGGACTTGGTGCGCCGCACGACCTCGATGTCGGTGCCCCAGCTCTCCAACAGCCCTTGGCGTGTGGTCGACCGGCTCCGTTCGCGAACCGCAGCAGCTACTCACCAAGCTTCTTGGTGATGTCTTGCACGGCCGGGTGATTCATTAGGTTGTTGATCTTCGGGTTAGCAAGCAGAGCGCCGGCGTTGCCCGACTGTAACGCGGCAGCCACCTCCGGATCGTTGAGCACCTCTTGGAACTGCGGGTCTGACTGCAACGCCCGAATCGCATCCATGGTCTCCGGTTGCGACCGGATGCGCTCCTCCAGCGTTTCGATCTGCTTCTCGTCAATTCCGCTGGGCGCGCTTGAGTAGCCCTGCGCCGTACCCGTCCGCGGAAAGGTGAGGAGGCACACGACAAGCGCCACGACAACGGTCAGTGTGTTCGGCATGGTCGGCTCTCCATGACGGCCTCTGATTACCACGGAAAGCCCTCCTCTTCAGCCGGAAATTTTGCAGCGGCGGTGCGTCAGCAGAAGCGCATCTGTATGGCGCGCCACATTAGACGGGCAGTCCATCGAGCAGGGCGCGGGCACGCTCGCGAGCCGCGTCGAACGGATCCCGCTGCGGTGCGCCACGCTCGCGGACGCGGGCACCGGGGACAACGAAGAAGAAACTCTGGACGAGCAGAAAGCCCCACAGGGCGAGCATGGTCGACACGAGCGACGGACCCGCTAGGAAGCGCGCCAGTAGCAAGCCACCGCCGATGAGCGCGACCTCGAGCGCAACTGCGCGCGCCGAGCGGCGCCGATAAAGGAAAACGGCACGCGCAGTCGCCAGCAGGACGGCGAGGCTCAGCGCCAACTCCGGCAGCGTCCGCGTCGCAACAGCGACGCCCCCTCCCAGCACCGCCACTGCGGCGCACGCACCCAACCCGCGGCGCAGTGATGGCGCGAAGACGAGGACGGAGCCCGCCGTTAGCGCCACCAGGTAGAACGTCAGCGCCCAGCGCACGCCGAGCAGCGGCCCCGCTATCAGCAGCCACGGCGCCACAGCGCACCCGGCGAGCGCTGCAAAGACGGCGCTGCGACCAAAAGTGTTCCAGCCCATCAGCGACCTCCTTCCTCGGCGCGAACCTGACGGCGCCGCAGCAGCTCCAGCTCGACCTCCTCGTCGGCGACTGCCGGCTCACCGGTCCACGCACCGGGCTCGTAGGCTTCGGTGCGCCGCGCCAGTTCGGCACGGACGCGCGTGCGCAGGCTCTCGAACTGCGCCTGCTGCACTTCGACGCGTTCGCCCAGCGCCGCCTCTTCATCACTGCGTTCTGCGAGCTGCGCCCGCACACCATCTGCCGATCGTTGACGCGCCAGGAGCCGGCGCGCGGCAAAGCGCGCCAGCTCCTCCTTCCCACCGGCGAGCGCCAGCGCCACGTCCTCGTCGAACGATCGGCTCTCTTCCTCGGTACGTGCCAGGGTCTCACGCAGGCGCTTCGCCTCGTCGCGCACGACTTCTAGCCGCGCCCGCTTGCGGTTCAGCTCGATCTCCGCCTCGCGCACGCACTGCTTGAGGAGCAGCGAGCGCTCCTCGAGCGATTCGATGACGCCGTGCGCATCGGCCTTCAACAGCGTCGCGATCCGGTCGAATAGTTTGGTTGTCATGAGATCTCTCCTCGCTTCACGTGCGCTCATTGCTTGCTACCGGCGCGTCGCTCGTCGAGCGCTACGGCACTGCGCGTCTTACTGAGCTCGTTCTGCTTCGCTGGCTGATTGTCTCCGACGAAGGCGGCGCCGACATCGGCCTCGAGCTTGTCGGCCAACTTGAGCTGCGCCGCTACCGGGGCCGATTGGACGTGTGCGTTCATCGCCGTGGTGTCGGCGCGGAACCGCTGAATCGCCGTGAGCGCCGCGGCGGGGCGCCCGGCTTTCACTTCTTGCGCAACTTGTTGCTGCATCGCGTTGTAGCCGTCGACGAGGACCGAGCGCGTCCACGACGACACGTCGACGCCGGCGAAGAAGTCGTCTTCGCGCTGCACGCACGTCACATGCGGCACGTTGGTGAACGCGAGTGTAGCGCGCTCACCGCCGGCGACATACGATAGTGTGAAGCGGCCCAGCTCGACGTCACGCGCGGCATCTGCAGGAACCGCGAGCGTCACCCAGATACGGCGCGCTTGCCCTGCGAAGAGGGCCCCAGGCCGAAAGACAACCGCATTCGCGGCCCGCTCCAGCGGATAGCCCGCGGCGTCCAACACGCGCACACCGTCGGCCGGCTCGATGCGCACCGCCAGGCCTGAGGCGACCGTGGCGCGCGCCGCACCAAACTCGCGCGCGAACACGCTGGCGAGGTCGTCGCCGGCTTTCAGATAGTAGTAGTTGCCGGTGCCGGCGTCGGCCAATGCCGTCATCAGGTACTCATTGAAGTCGGTGCCGACGCCGACGGTCGTCAGCATGTACTCGTCGTGTGCGGCGCGCGCAGCACGGCGCATGAGACCGTCGTGGCTCGCGTCACCCTGGTTGGCCAGGCCGTCGGAGAGCAGGATGGCGCGCGGCACGTGTCCGGTGCCGCGTGCGTGCTCGATCGTGTCGAGACCCAGGTCGAGACCGCTCGACATGTTGGTGCCGCCGTCGGCCTCGATCGCTCCCACCGCGGCAATCCACCGGTCACGCGCCGCCGCATCGGCAGTCGTCAGCGGGATGACGAGCGTTGCGTCGTTCGAGTAGGTCACCAATCCAAAACGGTCCTGCGGGCCGAGCTGCGCCACCAGTTCGCGGATCGCCGCGCGCGCCTGCGCGAGCTTCTCGCCGGCCATCGATCCGGAGCGGTCGAGGATCACCAGCAGGTCGGTCGGCGCGCGCGCGGGCTGTTCCATCGGTTGCTCCTCTCCGGTGATCACCAGCTCCATCCGTGTGAGCCCGTCCGTGCCGCGCAACACCGCAGTGCGGTCGAGCGTACCACTGAACTTCACCGACCCGCTGGTCGGCGCTGAAAACTGCACCGGAGCATTCGTGCGCGGCGACTGAACCGGTGGTATGCCGCCGTTCCCTTTCCCTCGGGCGACCGCACCAATGAGCACCGTCGCCAATACCAACGCGCCTGCCACCATCGCGTGGGTCCGTTTGTTCCTGCGCTGCTCTCCTCGCGTTTCCATCAGTCTCTCCTTTCTGGGTGCGCCTTGTGGGGCGCTTCACCCATTACCTGCGAGTCTGAAGGCTGAGACGTGCGAGGTGGAGAGAGTGATCGTAAAAGGATGGTAAAACTCGCCGCCGTCGGGTTTGGCTTTCGACACGAAACCCTTACACTCGTGAATGAATGGAGGCGAAAGCAGCGATCCTCGTGGTGGAAGACGAAGAGGCCATCCGCGCCGGGCTGTGTGACATCCTGACGTATCACGGCTACGTGCCGACCGCGGTGGAGACGGGTGAGGAGGGCTTGCGCCACGGGCTCGACGGGCGCTACGCGCTCATCCTCCTCGACATCATGCTGCCGGGTGTGAGCGGCTTCGATGTGTGCCGCGCGTTGCGTGCCGAGCGGCCACAGCAAGCGATCCTCCTGCTGACGGCGCGCGGTGCGGAGGAGGATGTCGTTCACGGCTTCCATTGCGGCGCCGATGACTACGTCACCAAGCCGTTCTCCGTGTCGGAGCTCATGGCGCGGATCGAGGCTCTCCTGCGCCGCACCAGTGCGACTGCCCGCGCTGAGACAACGCCCTTCGGCTTCGGCGCGTGGTATGTCGATCCGGCCGCATTCACCGCGTCGCGCGGCGACGAGACGATCGCGCTGTCACGGCGTGAAATCGACCTGCTCGCGCTGTTCATGCGCGAACGCGGCCGCATCGTCAGCCGCCGCACGTTGCTCGTCGAGGTCTGGGGCATGGCCCACGTCGAGCGGATCGAGACCCGCACCGTCGACATGCACATCGCCAAGCTGCGCAAGAAAATCGCCGCGGACGGCCGCGTCACGATCGAGACGGTGCGCGGCGAAGGCTACCGCTTCGTGGGCTGACTGATGCGCCGCTTCCGCATTCTGTTCCTCGCCGTCGCTGCACTGGTCGTTGTGCCCGTCGGCCTGCTCGTGGGGCGTGCCATCGACAGCGTCGAGTTGGAGCGACGAACGCAGCATGAGGCCGTCGCGGAGCGCATCTTCGACGAGATGGAGCGTGCGCTCTCCGAGTTGCTGGCGCGCGAGGAAGGCAAG
>Ga0209048_10004540_pt1 | contig 13269 bp, 13 predicted proteins | sample FrelakmetCRP12CR_FD_187146 | JGI IMG/M metagenome (GOLD analysis project Ga0209048, IMG submission 187146) | Freshwater lake sediment microbial communities from the University of Notre Dame, USA, for methane emissions studies - CRP12 CR (SPAdes)... | ecosystem: Environmental > Aquatic >... | reverse complement strand
ATACGACATCGTCGCGCCGATCCCGTCGTGCGTGCTCATGTTCAAACAGCTGCTGCCGTTGATGTTCCCGGACGATGCGGACGTTGCGGCCGTCAAGCGGCACATGTTCGATCCCTTCGAATACCTCGCACTGCGGCACAAGGCCGGGCTGATGCGCACCGATTTCTCCCGCCCCTTGGGCAAGATCGCCTATCACGTCGCCTGCCATCTGCGCGTGCAGAACATCGGGCTCAAGACGCGAGATATCCTGCAGCTCATACCCGGCACCACGGTCGAACCGATCGAACGCTGTTCGGGCCACAACGGCACTTACGGAGTGAAGCGCGAATTCCGCGATGCGTCGATGAAGATCGCCAAGCCCGTGGTGCAGCGGGTGCAGGCGAGCGGCGCGGACTTCTACGCGAGCGACTGTCCGATGGCCGGCCATCAAATAGAAAGCGGCCTGGATCACGGGCCGCCGCCGACGCATCCTTTGGCGCTGCTCAGAATGGCCTACGGCCTGTAGGCGCTCCCCATGAAAAAATTGACACGCCGGGACTTGATGAGCTTGGAGCAATACGCGACCGAACGGGCGCGGCTGCGCAGCGATGTGATCGCGCACAAGCAGCGCCGCAACGTGCCGATCGGACCCAACATGACCTGGTGTTTCGAGGATCGCACCACCATCCGCTACCAGATCCTCGAGATGCTGCGCGCCGAGCGCATCTTCGAGAGCGAGGGAATACAGGGCGAACTCGACGCATACAATCCGCTGATCCCCGACGGCAGCAACTGGAAAGTGACCTTGCTCCTCGAATTTCCGGATTCCGACGAGAGACGCGCGGCGCTCGAGCGACTGATCGGCGTCGAAGACCGGTGCTGGGTGCGGGTCAGTGAAATGGAGCGCTTATTCGCCATCGCCGACGAGGATATGGACCGCGAGAGCCAGGAGAAGACCTCGGCCGTGCATTTCCTGCGCTTCGATCTGTCGAGCTCGATGATCGAGGCCGTGAAAAGCGGCGCGCCGCTGTGCATGGGCGTCGATCACGAGAACTACCGGCACATGACGAATCCGCTGCCGGCCGCGGTCGCCGATGCGTTGCGACGCGATCTCGATTAGCCGCGCAAACCGCGAGCGGCCCGCGACGAGTCGGCGCTAGCCGAGCGGCAGGTGGTGCGGCCGCACCAACATCTGCCAATCCTGATGCTCTTCGAGGATCAGGGCGATCGCCTCTTCGATCGAGTCCTTGACCGGCTCGGCGTATGTGCGCGCGTCCGATTCGGAGACCGTAGCGGCCTCATCGAGGGTCGATCGAATCCGCTCGATCGCACCCTGCAAATCCTCCGCGAGCCGCCCGGAAGTTGCCGCCAGCCGATAGGACTCGGATTGTGCGAGGGCGCCGTGGAGCGACGCGCCGAGCGCTGGAAAGAAGGTCGTCACCAGGGACAGCCATAGAGTGTGCAGCCACAGATGCAGCATCGCGCCGAGCGCGGTCAGCCCGAAAAGCGCGCCGTTGATGCGATGCACGCGGTGCAGCAGCGCGTGCTGAATGATCGCGATCCGCTGATGATAGTGGCGCTGTCCGCGCAGTATGTCGATCGACCAATTGGCGTAGCTCGAAACAAACTCGGGATCCGACCAGGCGCTCTCCAGAATACGGCGCGCCAGCGCATCATTGCGGTCGCACAGCAGGGCGACCTCATCGGTTGCCGGCAGATGCTGGCCCGGATCGAACACTCGTTGATACCAGCTGCCCTTGCCGGGAGCGCCGTTGAAATCCACCAGCGGCGCGACCAGCGGCAGGTACCAGCTCAATTCCGCGGTGGTGCGCGTGCGCAGCCATTCGCCCTGCCAGTCGCGCCGATGCCCTCGCCAATAGATCACGCTCACCACGGCGATCGTGCCGACCTCCGCAATCGCCCACAATCCGGCAAACGGATGCAGGGCGTGGCCTCGGCTGTCCCAGCCGAGTGCGAGCGGCATGACCGCGCACAACACGGCGATCGCGCTCATCAGGTATATCGACCAGAAGCCGCTGCGGTAGCGGTGTGCTGCAAACACCGCGCGCTCATCGAACGCCTTGTGCGCCGGCGCCACCGCATCGATCAGGGGCAGCAGCCTTTGCGGCGGTCGCGGCTTGGGCGGCGGCGGCGGCAACTCGAGCTGCTTGCCGAGCAGCAAAAGCCGCAGAACCGCCTGGTCCAGGGTCACCGGACACCCTATCCCAGCACTTCGTAGGTCATCGCGAAGATCGGCTTCGAGACGATCCCTAAACTGCCGTCGCCATAGTCGATCAGCCAGTCGCCCGCATGCCCCACCAGGCGCGACACGCCATCGGCAAGCACCACCTCAAAAGGGTGCTCCATGCACAGCGCGAAGACTCGATAACGCAAGCTGCGATACGGACCGGACTCACCCTCGGCCGTCGGCGGGACGGGCTGGTACTTCTCGGCGAAGCGAGCTCGTGAAACGCGCCAATGCTCACCGGCAATGCCGGTGATGATCGCATCCCCGGGCTTGGCCTGGACGGTTCCCTCGGCCGTTTCCACGGTGCAGGCAACCGGCGTAAAACGGACTTGCACGGTGTGCTCGAGCTTGCGGGCCTCGACTCGCCGCGGATTGAAGCTCACATAGTCGGAAAACCCACGCCGGGCGCTCGAATGAAAGATCGCGTGCCTGCCGTTCACCCGACGCTCCGCGCGAGCGCGGGAGCCGCCATCGCCGCGCTCCCTACCCGCAGGCCAAGCGCGATCCGCTCGTGCCAGCGGCGCACGCTGTGCAGTGTGCGCATCGCCGGCGGCACGGAATCCACCAAGACCGCCGCCTCGCGCAACAGCGCTGCCCGCCGCGCCGGATCGCACAGCGCCTGCACGTAGAGAGCGCTCGCCAATTCGACGTGCTGCCATTGATCGCCGTGATTTCTCGCCGCGAGCTCGCGGTGAAATTTGACCACCGGATCGATGCTCTGTAACGCCTGCGCCGCTTGCCCCTGGCGCACCAGCGCTAGGGCAAGTCCGATCGAAGCCTCGGCCCGGTCGCGCCGTTCCTGGTCGTTCTGCACCGGCCAACGCGCACGCGCTTCGAGCGCATCGCGCGCCGCCCGCTCGGCGCCGGCGTAATCGCCGAGCAGATAAGCGGCCTGCCCGTGCACGTTGAACGCGCCAAAGGTGCAGATGTTCTGGTAGAACGTCTCGAGGCCGCCCTTGGGCTCAAGGCTCTTCATGACGCCGACGATATCCTGGGTGATTTGCCGGGCGCTCGCCGCATCGCCGCGCCACATCGCGACCGGGGCCCGGCCGTACTCCACCAGGCATTGGCTCATCGCCGGAATCGAGCTGCCCGGGACTTCGCTGCGCGTCAGTTCGACCGCGATGTGGGTGGCGCTCGCCAAATTCGCCTCGGCATTCGTCAAATCCGAATCGTCGGCCTCACGCGCCGCGAGCTGCGCGTTACCCCAAATGCCATTTAGCTTGAAGAACACTTCCCCGTCGGTGACGCGCCTATAGTCATCGAGTCCCTGGCGATACGACCGCAGCGCCTCCGCGATCCGCCCTGAAGCCCAATACGCATCGCCCAGGCCTTGCCGTGCGTTGCCCAAATTGTTGATGGAAATCATGTTGGTGGGATCCAACTGCACTAGCGTGAGGGCATTCTGCAGGTCGCGCTCCTCGGCGTTCACGGCATCGTTGGGCCGCATCTCCATGAGCGCGAGAGCGCCCAAAGCACCCAGCGCAATTTCCTGGGCGCGCAGCGCCTGCAGGTAATTCGGGCGGGCTTCCAAGACCTTGGCCGCGATGGCACTCGCATCGTTCCCCGCCTGGCGCGCTTCGGCGTTGCGGCCGAGGGCGATCAACGCCAGGGTTTGCCAGGTGCCGGCCTCGGCATAGCGAGCCGCCATCTCCATGTTCGACAGGTCGCGCGCACCGAACTGGGCGGCCATGTCCTTGGCGAGCTTGAGCGTCGCAACCGCGCCCTTCTCGTTGCCGATTTGCGCCTGTTGTTCGTAACCGAGCCCTGTGAGCACTTCGACGTAGGCGCGGCGCGCGGCAACCGAGGCTTGCGGTGCCTCGGCGACGGGCTTCAACAGCTCCGCCGCGCGCTGCGCCGTCGGCAGCGCCCGCGGGTCTTGTTGATTGGAGAAGATTTTGGCCTGAACGGCGCCGGCCAGGGCGAGCACGATGGTGGTCGCTACAGAGGTATCGCCCTGCGCCCGCAGCTGCTCGAGCAGTCGTTTGGCCTCGCTTGCCGCAGGAGTGGCCGCCTGCGATTTGCCCAGTCTGCGCATCGCGCCGGCGTAATAGACCATGGCACGCGCGCCGTTGCGCACCGACTCCGGGCCCCGGAGCGTCGGCGGCAGGGCGTCGAAATAATCGACCTGCCGCTTGGCGAGTTCGGCGACGATATCCAGCCGGCCGAAGGTCTCGAGCTCGCGCGCAAAATCGTCGGTGAGATATCCCAACAGCTGCTCGGCCTGGCCGCGCGCTTGATCGGCCGCCGCGCCGATATCGTGCGCGGAGCGTTCTGCACGCCGCGCCCGTTCGGCGCTCATATAGCCGAACACCGCCGCCGCCGCGGCTCCGATGGCGAGCACAATGCACACGGTGGCGACTTGTCGCGCACGCACCAGCGCACTGCGTGCCGCGAGCTCCCGCCCACGCTGCTCGGCGAGCAGCCGCTCGGTCGCATCGCGCGCCTCGCGTTCGCGCCGCAAGTCGCGGCTCGCCTTGACCACGCCGCAGAGCACGTCGTGGGTGAGTTCGACGCGCCGCACGTCGAGACGCTCCTCGATGCGCAGCAAGCGCCGGTTGACCAGCACGGCGAGCGCATTCGGTGCGGCCGCGGCGGTCTTGAAGCTCGCGAGCAGGCGCTCTTCCGCGACGTTTTCGCGAAAACCCGAGTCGGTCAGCAATTCGTCTTCGATGACACGGCGCACCGCCGCGGGCTGGTCGGCGAGCGACCGTTCATAGAAATTGCTGAGAATGCTGGCGTGCGATCCGGCCAGCAAATCGAGGGATATCTCGCTGCGCCCTTCGGCGAGCCGGGTGTCGTTGAGTTCGCGGCAAATGAGGCTGAGGAGCGAGGGCTCGACCTCGGCATTCGCCAGCTCGGCGCCGCCCGCCACGAATCGCACGATCGCGGCCGCGACCTCCTCGGTGACCAGCCCCTTGCCCGGCTGCATGACGGCGGCGAGCGCCTGCGTGCCGGTCATCGGCGCCAGCCGCAGGCGGTTTTGCGTGATCGAGGGCATCGCCGCCTTCAGCCCTTCGAGCGGCGCCAAATAGTCCTCGCGCAGCGAGATCAGCACGCGGTAGTCGCTGCGCGCGAAATCGAAACGCTCCGCCGCGGATTCGTCCGCCTCGAGCTTCGCCTCCAATGCCTTCGGCGGCCGGTTCTCGACCAGGTTCGCGAGATCCTCGACGAAGCGCGCCGCGCGCGCGCGGCCAAATTCGTCCGACTGCGCCAGCGTGAAGATTTCCTCGAACTGGTCGAAGATCAGCAGCGGCACCAGCGTCGCACCCGCGGCGTCCCGCAGCACGTCGTCCCGATGATGCAGAAACTCCCACAGCGATTCGCCCTGCTCTGCAACACCCGCTTGTGTCCACTGGCCCGAGCGGCTCGCGGTCTGCAGAATCGCGCGCTTGATCTGCTCCGAGGGCTCGGGCGCCTCGCGGCCGTAATCGATGCGCACATATATCGGGCAATATCCCTGAGCGCGCAAACGCGGCACGAGACCGGCGCGCAGAATCGACGTCTTGCCGAGGCCCGATTGGCCGAACAGGATGGTCAGGAGCTTGCGCTGCACGCGGCGCGCGAGTTCTGCGACCTCTTCTTCCCGCCCGTGGAAATATTGCCGGGTCTCTTCGGTGAAGGAAGCAAGACCCAACCATGGATTGGCGGCGTCGATGGTCGATGCGGCCTCTGCGGCGTCGCCGGGGTTTGTCGAGGCCAGGTTCATTGCTGCCGCGCCCGCATGAAGTCGCTCAGACGGCTGGAAAAATCGCTTGGCACGACACCGCCCGGCAAATGATTGAAATGCAGCGACTTGAATTTGTCCGGGACCTGGGCCTCAGCCGCGTTCGTGTTGTCAATGGTCACCGGCAGGATGAACAACGCCCCATCGGCCATGTTGCGCGACCGATCGATGGCATAACTCCACTCGCGCCGGAAATACCCCTCGAGCCGCCGCTGCGTGCTGGCGGAAACCACCGGTATAAAATAAGAGCAGCGCGCGATGTTGTGCTTGATCTTGCGATCGTAGTCGTCGCCCGCCTCCAGCCGATCCATGTCGAACCAGGTGGTGATGCCCGCCGCCTCGAGTCCGTCCTTGATCTGTTGCACGGCAAAGAGGTCCTCGCGGGCATAGCTGATGAACACCGCGTTGTCGGGCATCTCGCGAGCCGGCGGCAAAAACCGGGCGGGCGCCGCGGAGGCGGCTGCCGCCGCGGGTTTGCGGCGCGCCTGCCAACGGGCGTGCAACTCATCGACGAATTTCTCCGCTCCCACGTAAATCCGGGTTCGCACGCTCACCTGCTGCAGAAAGGACATCAAGCGCTCGTCCTGGCTCGTGGTGTCGTCCGCCAGCACTTCGCCGACGTCGCGCGGATCGGACAGGCGCTGGCGCTTCGCCATGCGCAGAAACAGCCGGGCCAGCCAATTGGTGAAATTGCTGCCGATGAACAAAAGATGATTGTGTTCGAGCTCGTGAAACAGCTTCTCGGGCGCCAGATGTTCGCTTTGCAGGGCGCAGATGAACTCGAGCAGGTCCTCGTCCGAGATCACATAGGTGGGCGAAGCCGACAAGCGGCCGAACAGATGGTAGACGACCGGGCGCTGCAGGTGTTCGCGTTCGGCGCTCAAATCGACCACGCGATTGGGGGCATACGTGAGCACCTCGGTCGTAGGCGTGCCGCCGAAGCGCTCCGCATTGATGGCGTTTTCGAGCAGCGAGTCAAAGGTGGTCGAGACGAACAAATCCAAGTCGGTGATCGCCGCCAAGCGGCGCAAGGCCTGCGGCGGCTGGAAGTTGGCCTCTTTGAGAATACCGCGCAGACGCACATAGGCTTCCTCGCGCCGGCCGCGCGCGGCAAGGAACCAGCAGACCACATCGTTCAGCGTGTAGGGCTGCGGAAGCGAGGAAACGTCGACGTTCAGGCGTCCGGCGAGCTTCTCGGCCAACCAATCGTACAGCAGCCGGGGACCCCGCTCGGTCGATACCTGCAGCAGTTCGGGCCCGACGATCGGGATGACCCGTCGCTCCTCGATGAAGCTGAGCAAGTCCTCCCAGGCGTCATCGTCGAGCGTAATCGTCGGCGTGCGCATCGGCGACGCGTTCATCGGGCGCCGACTCGCGCTTCGGAGTCAATGACCAATGCGGTCCTTAAGATTGCACGGCGGATAGGTATTGACAAACTCTTGAGCACCGGCATGAATCAGACTGTCCCCGCGACACTGCAGCAAGAGGGAATGGCTCGCGCGGGATCTTGGAATTATCAGGTAAAGTATGCCGTAGCAACCAGGGTCCGGCAAGGCTCGACGGGGGCGGCCGGCATTATTCAAGGGCGCCACGTGCCGGCGCGCTGTGCTGGCCTTTTCAAATAATATGCAAAGTAAGGATCGCCGATGGCGCCAAATCCCGTATCGACCTACCCGCTCGCAGCCGGCGAAATCGCCGCCGAGGACGAGCGCGTCATGGTGGTGCACCCGCTTTACGCCGCCAGCTGGGGGCAAAGACCGCGTCCCGATCGGCGCTGAGCTTCGCGCTTTCGAATTCCGTGATCGCGTTCCCCGCCCGCCGGTCATCCGCCGAGGCGCCGGTGCGTTTAGAATGACATGTGTGAACTTGCGGGGAGCGGTAACCGTTGCATCGATTGACCGACAGCCGGCTATGGCGCCTGTTGCTACTCTTGGGCGGACTCTGCGCGGCCCTGACCAGCCGGGCCGACCCGGTATCCGCGGTGCAATTGCTTCGCGAGGGCGGCTGCGGCGGGATACTGCCGGCGGCCGAGCCGCTGCATCACAATGCGTCGCTGGATCGGGCGGCCCAACAGTGGGCCGGCGGGCGCTCGCCCGCGGCGGCGGCGCGAGGCGGCGGCTACCAGGCGCAAACCACGTCCGCAATTCACCTGAGCGGGCCGGATTCGTCGCTGGTGCGGATGCTCAGGCAATCGAGCTGCCGCACCGTGACAGACCGGGGATTGAGCGACATCGGGGTGTATCAACGCGGCTCGGATACCTGGCTGATACTCGCTTCCGCCTATGTGGTACCGGCCGCCTCGCAAGCGCCGCTGCTGGCGTCGCGCACCCTCGAACTCGTCAACGAAGCGCGCGCGCGCGGCACCCGCTGCGGCCAGCGCTCGTTCCAGCCGGCACCGCCGGTGAGGCTCTCGGGAACCCTCGCGAGTGTCGCGTTCGGCCACGCGGCCGACATGGCCAGACACAATTATTTTGAACACGAGGATCTTAAGGGACGCTCCCCCGCGGACCGGGTCCGCGCGGTGGGATACCGGGAGAAATTGGTGGGCGAGAACATCGCCTACGGCCCCAAATCGGCGGAAGAAGTGGTGCAGGGTTGGCTCAGCAGTCCCGGTCACTGCGAGAACATCATGGATCCGCGATTCGCTGAGATGGGCATCGCCTATGCGCAGGGCCAGGCTTCCAAGCGTGGTCTTTACTGGGTTCAATTGTTGGCCGGTCCGCTGACGTAAGTCGGCTGCGACAGAACTCGCGCGAAACGAACCGGCAGCGAGCGTCTGGCGACGATGGTGTGGATTCACGGCGGATCCTTCAAAACCGGATCCGGCGCTAACCTACGGCTCCGAACCAGCGAAGACACCCTGCCTCACGCGGGCGCATCGCCGCCCTATCCGCTTCATTGCTCGCCGCGCAAACCCGTCAGCGCCAGTTCGAGCGCTCCCGTGAAATCGAGGTATGCGAACACCGGCAGCAACAGCAGCGAAACAACGGCACAAAACTGCACGAACCGCGCCAGGGCCATTGACCGGCAGTTGCGCGCACATCGATACGTCGCCACCGACACGTAGCCGCTGAATACCAGTCCAAACACCACGTAAATGCGCCTCGCGACTTCGCCGCCCGGGATGAGCAGACCGAGCGCGCTCACCAGCAGCGAACCGCCGAACCCGTACAGCCAGATCACCCTGGATAACGAGGTCTTTCCCTGCAGCGGATCCCTGATCGCGGTCCACAAACTCATGATTTGACTTCTTTATGGTGGCGCGGACTGCAGGCGCATCAGGCAAGCCTCGGCCTGAGGCTTCGGACATCGCGCGAAGAAACGGCACTCAACAGCTGATCATTTTCATCCGTAATGGGCAGCGCCCGAAAATCGTATCGCTCGAACAGCATCGCGGCCTCGCGCAACGTGGCGTCTTTCGGTAGCGCGATCACGTGCTCCGTCATGATGTCGCCCAAGGTCTGGCCAGGTTCTGCTGCAACCATGTCTCTAATGTCCACGACTCCTTTCAAGGTCCCTGCGGCATCGGTGACGTAGACGTACATCACGACGTCCTTGTCCTTCGCGAGCTCGCGATATCGGCCAAGGACCTCCGCCGCCGGTGTGTCCGAGGGTAGCCGAATGAGCTCGGGCGAGCCATAAAGGATAATCTGTTCATCGTGCTTATCAATGATGTGCTCGACCTTGGAGGACTTGTCCCGGTCGAGCAGCTTGAGGATCGCGCCGGCCTGGTCGCGAGGCAGAATGGCGAGGATGTCGGCGGCCTGGGCGGGAGTCATCTCGTTGATCAAGAGCGCCGCGCGCTCTTTCTCGATGGCCCGGATCAACTCCCGTTGCACCCGCGGTTCGACTTCCTCCAATGTGTCCGATGCCTGTTCGGCATCAAGCGCGTTGAACAGCGCAACGCGCTGGCCGCCCTCGAGTTCCTCGAGGATGTCGGCAAGATCCACCGGATGGATTTCGCTCAAGCCAGCCTTTGGCACCTTGAGCTTGATGTTTCCGGCGAAGCTCCCCAGCTGCTCGGACAACGGCTGAACGTACAGCCACGACACCCGATCCTCCTTATTGCGGTTCGTCAGCAGTTTGGCGAGCTTGCGCAGACCCAGCCGGCGCAGCGCCCGATAGTGGCTGAAGTCGACTTCGGCCGCATAGAGCTTATCGTTCTGAAAGGCCAGTTTGACGTCGTAGACGATCTCGACCTCGTGGTCGTCAAGATCCAGAATCTTCTTGTCGAGGATGTGGTCCTTGAGCAGGATCAGGTGCTCCTGCGGCGGGCGCTCGAATTGCACCAAGTCCTCGCCGATATCGAGCACGATCTCCTCGTTGGATATGAGACGCACTCGATCCCAGGGAACCGTCAGCCGGGCATCGCCAAAGGGTCGCGAAACAACGAGTTGGGTGACTTCTGGAAGTTTGGCGGTTTCGACGATCGCAAGATCGCTCAAACGCCCGACCCGTTTCTTCTTGACGAAGACTCGCCGGCCGAGTATCTCGCTCAAGAAGAATTCTTGCTCTATTACGGTAGCCACGACCTACCCCCGCGTCACGATCAGAACAAACTTGTAGACCATTAAGGCCACCAGAGCCAGCAGGTACACCCTGAGCACCAATAGGGATAGCCGGACAGCTCCCGACATCGCAATGCGCGGCTCGCGATAGCGGGAATTAATCGCAGCGAATTTTCCGAACAGGTTGCGCAATGTGCTCATCTACTCGTCCTTCGCTATTGGAACAGATTGGGGAACAATACCGAAATGCCGTACAAGGTCGAGAGGATGATGATCGACACCACAATGAAGCCGCCGATGAGATTCTGGCCCGGCGTATTGCAGCGCTCACCCATCGTCGTCCGGTCGTTCAGAAGCAAAATCAAAAACACCAAAGCCGCCGGCAGCAGCGTTACGGCGATCACCTGAACGAACAAGGTGATTAGGACCAGCGGCGCCTGCGGAATCAACACCACCAGACCCGAGGTTATGAGCATCAGGAAATACGTTGCATAGAACCACGGCGCCTGACGGATCTTCGTATTGAGCGAGTGCGCCCAGCCAAAAATCTCTCCGAAGGCCCAGGAACTTGCCAGCGAAATGCAAATGGCGCCGAGCAAGCCGGCGTCAAACAGGCCAATTGCAAGAAAGGTCCCAACGTAGCGGTCGGTCTTCATCAGTTCCAGTGCTGCCTGGGCAGCGCTGTCGATTTCGATTCCCGGAAGCACGGTTCCGGTCACGATGACGATGAATACGGCCACGACCACGGTAACGATCGAGCCGAGCAAGGTATCGAAGCGGCCCCACGGGATGTCCTTCTCGAGCATCCCTTTGTCAACCACGGCACTTTGCTGAAAAAACAGCATCCACGGGGCAATCGTTGTCCCGATATTGGCCATCAGAAAGAAGAACAGCTGGCCGTTGAATCCCCCGGCGAAGTTTGGAATCAAACCCTGATGCAGCACGTCTCGAACGGAAGGGTGGACGAGGAAGGCCCCAGGGATGTAAACCAGGTTCAACGCGCAGAACAGCAGCGCGAGCTTCTCGAACGTCCAATATCTGCCGTTGAGGACAATGACTGCCATCAACACGATGACGGCGGCGACGGTAATCCATGGGGGTAGGCCGAAAATGGCGAGTGCCGCCGTCATACCGACAAACTCGGTCACCAGCGTCAGCCAGTTGACGATCATCAGATCTAGAAGCGAAAACCAGCCCCAAAACGCCCCGAAGCCGTCGAAGATCGCCTCGGCATGACCCCGCTTGGTGACGGCGCCGAGACGCACGGTCATCTCCTGAACGTAGTAGGCAACCGGGATCAGAATGAGCAGAAACCAGATCAGGTGGTAACCGTACTTGGCCCCCGTAGCCGCGTAGGTGGTGATGCCGCCCGCATCGTTGTCGGCGACCATGACAACGATGCCCGGCCCGGCGATGACCAGATACAGGCCAACCGCCTTCCAAGCCTTGCGCAGGGGATAGTAAAGTCTCGCAAAAAAATTCACTTCGTCGTCCTTAATCTTTACGGGGCGCCATCCTGCCCTTCCGGCAAACAGCCGCGGCGCAACAGCGCCGTGGCCATATTGCACCCGGGAACGGGGGCGAGTACTGATTTTCACGCATCGCTCACGACACAAAGAAACCGGCCGTCACCCACAGCGAAAAGGCGAGTGCGAGTGACATCCAGAGGAACAACCCGAATTCGCCGACCGCGGCCGCCACCCGCAATCCTTCAACCCCCCGCACTCGCAGCCGGCAAGCTACGATGGACGAGGAGTCCGCGCCCATGCGGCACGATCCGACCGGGTGATAGATCGTCTCCGCTTTGCGCCTGAGAATTTCCTTCAGGCCCGCGCGCGATGCAGCTTGCCGCGCGATCGGTACTCGACGCCGACGGCGCGCCTGCCCTGAAACAGGACCCGGTGCGACAGACAGTGCGCAAGTACCCGGAGATTGACCCGCCGAGCAGCCGGCCGCAGGTACCCGACGGCTGCGCTGCATCGCCGGCCGCCACGCTGCGTGACCTGATAGAACCCCGCGCCAGATTTCGACTGAAGCGGGGCGGCGGCCGGTGCATTGACCGCTTGATGGAAGTGATTCAAGTGGAGCCCAAAGCCAAACCGGCGGCCAAATAGATCCGCGCGCGCGCGACCGCCCCGCGCACGGTTCTGGACGACGAGCCTAACAACCGCATTTTCGAGTGCCCTGTGGCCGGGCATGCCGGTGGCCGTCCTGACGCATCCTTGGTCTGATCCGGCGATCAGCGCCCACGCGGCCGCCGTGCCGCTACTTGTACAACTCAGCCGATGCGAGCGGTGTAGAAACTTGGCCTCCATATCGCACCACGTAGTGCTGCACGCCTCCCGCGACCAGGACTGTCTTACCATCGCCGAGCAGCGTGGCGGTATGCCCGTCACGCGCCGTTACCAGAGGGCCGGTCGCCGTGAAGCCCTCGCTCTCCGGTGCGAACAGCTCGGCGAATGAGGTCGAGACGACATGCGGTCGACAATGAAAACCATAGCAAAAGCCGGACCCCGAGCTGCCGCCCGCGAACACGACCGTGCCGTCGCTGCGCAGGCTGGCGGTCGAGCCGCGTGCGGCGCTCAACAGGTTTCCGACCAGTGAGAAAGTACCGGTCGCCGGATCGTAGACTTCCGCGGTCATGTCCGATCCAGCGATGAGCACCCAGCCATTCGTGGGCGCGGGGCCGTTCATCAGCAAGGTGGCGCTGTGCCCGGAGCGCGCTTCGCTCATGCTGCCGGTCGCCGTGAACTTGCCGCTCGCGGGATCGTAGATCTGCGCCGCCGATGTCGCGCCCGTCGGATCGG
>Ga0209048_10004539_pt1 | contig 13272 bp, 7 predicted proteins | sample FrelakmetCRP12CR_FD_187146 | JGI IMG/M metagenome (GOLD analysis project Ga0209048, IMG submission 187146) | Freshwater lake sediment microbial communities from the University of Notre Dame, USA, for methane emissions studies - CRP12 CR (SPAdes)... | ecosystem: Environmental > Aquatic >... | reverse complement strand
CGGACAGCGTGGCTTGCTAAAAGCGTGCCCTCCAGTGGCTCATCCCAGTCGTGCCCGCCCACTCCGCAAACAGCCCCTTGACATCATTAGAAGCTTCAGGGCTGGTTGCGCAGCGAAGGACAAGCCGGGGGATCGGCAGGCACCTCGGGACGGAGGGCGTCGGGCAGCACCGGCAGCACCACGCGCGAGGGCATGGCGTCGGTGTGGGCGATCTCGTCGGTGGCGGCGTGACCGGGGTCGAGCACCGCGAACTGCCAGAGCGGCTGGTTGCCACCCGGGGACTCGATGTTGAGCCGCAGACGCGAGCCGGGTCGGATGACATGGGCGAACGGGAACAGCGCGATCCGTGCGGGCACGAACTCATCGGCGGGCAGCGCGGCGGCGTCGGCCTGGCGGTGGGTCTGGAACGGGCGCAGGACGGTGGATCGGCCCGGGTCGACCGCCCGGTGACTGGCTCGGAGCCACCCACTCTGGATGTAGCGCTCCTGGCCGTCGGGGCGAACTTCGGTGAGGGTGCCTCGAGATCGGTGTCGGTTTCGGTCGAACGGAGCCAGAGGTCGACGCTGCCCCACCCGGCGAGGGCCGTCTCGTCGGTGAACGGGTCGGTCACGAAGCTCGACGAGTCCCCCTCGACGAGCGGTTTCCACACGAGGCCCTGGTCCTTGTGCCACAACTGGTCCGCACCCCCAGGTGTGGTCGACGCGGGCTTCGAGGACGGGTCGTAGGTGAAGGCCGACACCCCCCGCGGCTCGCCGTCGGGCACGGTGGACGGCTCGTCGCCGAGGGCGCCGTCGGGCTGCAGGTACCAGGTCCGGGCGATCGTGCCCGGCACCGGCCAGTCGGCAAAGCGGCTTTCCGCCGTGGCGAAAGGCTCGCCCGGGTCTCGCCCGGCGCCGTTCTCCCACCGGACACGGACCTTGGGCTCGGCCTCGTAGGCAGCCAGCGCCGCGCCGTACGATGGATAGCCGGCGAACCGATCAGGCGGCAAGGTGACGTCGGCGGTGTCGAAGATCTGCCCGAAGGCCACGGGCAGCGCGAATCGGAGCACCGGATTGAGGTGCGGGATGCGCCGTCCCACGTAGAAGTCGATGAACTCGAGCACCCGCGTGGCCTGCTCGGGGCCGAGCGGCTCGACGTGGGTGCCATTGGTGAGGGTGACCTTCAGCTTCGTGGACGGTGCGAAGTTCGGGACCATGGTCGAGAAATCGCCGCCGGTCTGCTCGTCCTGGAACTGACCCGCCAGGTACACGGGCACGTCGATGCGGTCGACGAAGGTGCGGGGCGCCAGCTGGTCCTCGAACGGCTGGTAGTAGGGGGTGTTGCGGAGGGTCGAGGCGAGCGGCGTGCTCTGCAGGCGAGGGGCCTGGTTGGCCGAACACACCCGGTCTCCACCGTTGATCCGAGAGCGGACCCAGGGCCGCGCCGCCGGCTGGGCACCCGCGTCGCGGTCGGCCGCCCACCCCAGCGCGAAGCCGGTGTTGAGGATGCCGCCCGGGTAGGCGGTCGATCGGTAGGTGTCGGCGATGACCGAGAGGGGCGTGATGGCCCGCAGGTGCGGCGGACGGGTCTGGGCCACGAAGAGCTGCGTGATGCCGGGGTAGCTGATGCCGACGAGGCCGACATCGCCGTTCGACCGCGTCTGACGGGCGACGGTCTCGACCACGTCGTAGCCGTCGAGGGACTGCAGCGTCTCGAAGAAGTTGAACGCACCGCCCGAGCAACCCGTGCCCCGCACGTTCACCCCCACCACGACGTAGCCCTGGTAGGCGAGGGGAAGGGCCTCCTGGGGTGGGTCTCCGGGCTGGGAGGGATCGTACCCGGAGTAGTCGACCACCACGGGCCAGGGGCCGACGCTGCCGTCGCGCGGCAGCGTGACGTTGATACTGAGCGTCGTGTCGTCACGGGTGGTGAGATACCCGAAACCGGGCTTCAGCTGGTCGAGGTCGTACAGGAAGGGGGGAGCCGGGTCGGTGGGACCGGTGACCGAGACAGGTGTCGAGGTCTGGCCCCCGGACCGCACGCGGTAGCCCGTTCCGGGGGCCACCGAGCGGAAGAGCAGCGCGCCCTGGGCATCGGCGGTGCCGGAGGAGACGCTGGTCGACCCGGACAGGAGTTCGACCGATCCTCCGGGCGTGAGGCCGGTGACCTACACCTGCTCGACGCTTCCCCTCGGCGTGAACGGTGGTGGCGCGGCGTCGGCGCGCCCGGCCCGGCCCACACCCAGGGTCGCGAGTCCGACCATCACGACGAGCACCGCCCGGTGCGAGTCCGACCGTCACGACGAGCACCGCCCGGGCGCGCCGGGTCCCTGCGGATGCGGCCGTCCTCGTCAGCTCGGTCCGATCGCCCACGGAGCCCCCCTTGCCGGGCGCACCCTACGCGATCCGTGACCGTCCCCGCCCGCCGCGGGGATACCCTCAACGCTCGCCCGGTCGACGAGCGTCGGGCAGTGGGGAGGCCAACGTGCTGCTCGACGTCGTCGCTGCCCGGCCCGACGAGATCGCCATCGACGACCTGACGCGGTCGCGCACCTGGTCGGCGTTCCTCGACCGGGTGCTGAGGGGTGCGCACCTGCTGCGGGACGGCTTCGGGCTGGAGCCCGGCGACCACGCGGCGATGCTCATGGGCAACCGGGTGGAGTTCATCGAGCTGGCCACCGCCGCGCTGTTCGCCGGGGTGTGGATGACGCCGATCAACTGGCACCTCACCGCCGACGAGGCCGATTTCATCGTCGCCGACGCCGACGCCCGCGTGGTGTTCGCCGACCCGGCCTTCGAGCAGTTGACCCGCGAGGCGGCCGCCGGGCGGCCGGTCGTGGTGGCGGGCGACGAGCTCGACTCGGTGCTCGACTCGTCCGCCGACTCACCGTTCGCCCTCGTCGGGCCGGCGGGCGGCAACATGCTCTACACGAGCGGCACCACGGGACGGCCCAAGGGCGTCAAGCGCAACGCCCAGGCGTCGCTCGAAGGTCAGCTGCACCAGCTCGCCGCCGGTCGGACCATCGGACTCGACGGCGGGGGACCGCACCTCGTGACCGGCCCCCTCTACCACGCCGCCCCCCTGGGCTTCGCCGTCATGGACCAGCACGCCGGGGCGCCGATGGTGATCATGCCCCGGTGGGACCCGATCCGGACGCTCGAGTTGATCAGCGATCGGCGCATCCACAACAGCCATCTGGTCCCGACCATGTTCGTCCGCCTGCTGCGGTTGGCCGATGACGTGCGCTACGGGTTCGATCCGTCGTCGTTGAGCACGGTGCTGCACGGCGCGGCACCGATCTCTCAGGCGGTGAAGCAGCGCATGATCGAGTGGTGGGGTCCCGTGCTGGTGGAGTACTGGGGGGCGAGCGAGGGCGGCGTCGTGACGCTGGTCGGGTCCGACGAGTGGTTGACCCGCCCGGGCACCGTCGGGAGGGCGGTGCCCAGCCACGAGGTCTTCGCGGTGGACCCCGACGGCAATCGGTTGCCGCCCGACCAGGCCGGCCAGCTCTACTGCCGCAACAAGGTCAGCGACTCCGTGTTCGCGTACCACAACGCACCGGAGAAGACGGCAGAGGCGTTCCTCGGACCGGGCACGTACACCATCGGTGATGTGGGCCTGGTGGACGCGGAGGGGTACGTGTTCCTCTCCGATCGCGTGGCCAACACGATCATCTCCGGAGGCGTGAACATCTATCCCGCGGAGATCGAACAGGTCCTCATCGAGCACCCTGCCGTGGCCGACGTCGCGGTGTTCGGCATCCCCAACGACGAGTGGGGCGAGGCGGTCAAGGCCGCGGTCGAGCTCGTGGACGGCAACGAGGCGTCACCCGAGCTGGAGGCGTCGATCCTGGCCTTCGGCCGCGAGCACCTCGCCGGCTACAAGGTGCCCCGGTCCGTCGACTTCGAAGAACAGCTCCCTCGTCACCCCACGGGCAAGCTCTATACCCGCCTGTTGCGCGAGAAGTACTGGCAGGGCCGCGCTCGCTCGATCTGAGGTCGGCGCCTCCGCCCGCTCAGGGGTCGAACGGGCGGTTGGTCCAGGGCCGGGTGCCGTGGGTGGTGGGGTACCAGCCTCCGGCGGCGTAGGTGCCGCCGTCGACGTGGACGGTGGTGCCGGTGACGAATGCGCCGAGATCGCTGGCCAGGAACAGAACGGCGCCGGCCACGTCCTCGGGCTCCCCGAGGCGTCCGATGGGCACCCAGGTCGGGATCTTGGCCTCGTCGCCGGGGGCGAGGATCTTCTCGTACGGGATCTGCAGCGAGCGGACCACGTCTGGGGCCACGTCGTTGACCCGTATGCCGAAGCGGCCCACGTCGAGCGCCAAGCTCTTGGAGAACTGGGTCACCGCCGCCTTGTAGGCGGCGTACACGGGGTGGTGGGGGATGCCCCGGAAGGCCTCGACGGTGCTGAGGTTGACGATGGAGCCGCCCCGCCCGTGGTCGATCATGGCCGGGAGAGCGTCCCGCGTGAGCCGCAGGACGTGTTCGAGGTTGACCGCGTACACCTCGGCCCAGTCGGCCTCGTCGGTCTCGAGGAAGCCGCGGCCGGGGGTGACGAAGTGGCCCACGTTGTTGACGAGCACGTCGAGGGTGCCGTAGCGGTCGAGCGCGGCGGGCACGATGCCGGCGATCGCGGCCGGGTCGGTGACGTCGACGACCAGGGGGAGTACGTCGCCGCCCGCAGCCGCCACGTGGCCGGCCACGGCGTCGACCCGATCGGCGACGTGGTCGACGAGCACGACGGAGGCCCCGTGCGCCGCGAACGACTTCGTGACCGCTTCGCCGATGCCACCGGCGCCCCCGGTGACGACCGCGACGCGGCCCTCGAGCAGGGGACCGGGGTGGAACGCGGGGTGCCGTTGCGCCGTCATGCAGGGGTCAGCCGGCGAGGAAGGCGGTCAGGGCGCGGACGAACAAGCCGGGATCGGTGGTGCCGCAGAGCTCGCGGGCCGAGTGCATCGACAGCTGCGGCATGCCCACATCGAGAGTGGGGATACCGAGGCGGGACGCGGTGACCGGGCCGATGGTCGATCCGCAGGGGAGGTCGGACCGACTGACGAAGTGCTGCAAGGGCACGCCCGCCTTCTCGCAGGCCAGCACGAACCAACCCGCGCTGACCGCATCGGTCGCGTACCGGACGCTCGCGTTGTGCTTGAGCACGGGCCCCGCGTCGAGGGAGATCGGGTGCCCGGGCTCGTGGCGCTCGGGGTAGTTCGGGTGGGTGGCGTGGGCGCCGTCGGCCGACACGCATCTCGACGTGGCGAGGGCGCGCAGGAAGGCGTCGCGGGTGCCCCCGCCGGCCGCGACGATGCGTTCGAGCACGACCGGTAGCAGCGAGCTGTCGGCGCCTTCGGCCGACTGACTGCCGATCTCCTCGTGGTCGAACAGGCAGATCACCGGCACGCTCTCGGGGTCGGGCGAGCCGGCGCCCTCGACCGCCACGTGCTCGACCAACGCCCGCACCGCGGCGTAGCACGAGGCCAGGTTGTCGATGCGCGGCGCGCTGATCATCGACCGGTCGACACCGAGCACCGCCCCCGGGGTCAGGTCGTGGGCCATGACGTCCCACGCGAGGATGTCGTCGGGGGCTTCGCCGAGCTCGTCGGCGAGGAAGCGTCGGAACCCGTCCTCGGACGGCCGACCGAGGCCCCACACCGGCGCGAGGTGATGTTGCGGGTTGAGGACGAGGCCGTGCTCGTTGACCCCCCGGTCGAGGTGGATGGCCAGCTGCGGCACCCGCAGGAGCGCCCGGTCGACCCGCATCAGCACGGTCTCGGGTCGGCCGTCGCGCCGTAGCGTGACCCGACCGGACAGACCGAGGTCACGGTCGAGCCAGGAGTTGAGCAGGGCCCCGCCGTACACCTCGATGCCGAGTTGGCGGAAGCCCGCCCCGCCGGCGTCGGGCCGGGGCTTGATCCGCAGGTTGGGGCTGTCGGTGTGGGCGCCGACGAGGCGAAACCCGGCGGCCGGCGAGGCCTCGCCTTCGACGGCCCAGGCAACGAGCGTGCCGCCCCGCACGAGATAGCAGCGGCCGGGCGGCGCGGGCCAGGCCTGCCGCTCGTCGAGGCGGGTGAAGCCGGCCGCGTCGAGGGCGGCGGCCGCCCGGGCCACGGCGTGGAACGGTGACGGTGACGAGTCGATGAACTCGATGAGGCCGACGGCATCGGCGTCGACGCCGTCGTGGGGGCTGTGGGGCTCGGGGGAGCTTGACGGACCGGCGGCGGCGGGCACGGCCGTGACCCTAGCGCCGCGCCGTTCGAGCCTGGGCTTTCGGGGTCGCGAGGGTGGTTCCAGGCGTGTACGATGACCCGCTCCGCCGCCAGGCCAGCGTCGTCCGGGCGATCAGCAAGCAGCGGGTCCGCGCCGGATCCGTGTCACGCCCACGGGAAGACGAATGCCTCCTCACCTCGACGGCTCCGGCCGGTCCGCCCAGCCGCCCACCTCCGGCGATCTGCCCGCCCCCCAGGGGCTCTACGACCCACGCTTCGAGCACGACGCCTGCGGGGTCAACTTCATCGTCCACATGAAGGGCCTGCGCAGCCACGAGATCGTGCAGGCGGGCATCGGGGCGCTGTGCAACCTCGAGCATCGCGGTGCCCTCGGGGCCGAGGTCAACACCGGCGACGGTGCCGGGATCTTGATCCAGGTGCCCGATCGGTTCCTGCGCGAGGTCGTCGACTTCGGCCTCCCCGGTGAGGGTGGGTACGCCACGGGCATCGCCTTCCTGCCCGGCGACGCGGAGAAGGCGGCCGACGTGACGTTGGCCATCGAGAAGATCGCCACGAGCGAGGGCCTGCGGGTGCTGGGCTGGCGTGAGGTGCCGGTCGACGACTCCATGATCGGGTCGTCGGCGAAAGCCGTCGAGCCGTTGTTCCGGCAGATCTTCCTGGCCGGGGACGGCCTCACCGACCTCACCCTCGAGCGGCGCGTGTACATCGTGCGCAAGCGGATCGAGCACGAGATCGGTCCGCTCAACCGCGAGGGCGGGGCCTACTTCCCGAGCCTGTCGTGCCGCACGATCGTCTACAAGGGGATGCTCACCACCAACCAGCTCGGTGCCTTCTTCCCCGACCTGGTCGACGAGCGGGTCGAGTCGGCGCTGGCGTTGGTGCACTCGCGCTTCTCCACCAACACCTTCCCGTCGTGGCCGCTGGCCCACCCGTTCCGCTACATCGCCCACAACGGCGAGATCAACACGGTGCAGGGCAACCGCAACTGGATGCGCGCCCGCGAGGCCCTGTTGGGCAGCGACCTGCTCGACGAGGACCTCGAGCGGATCTTCCCCATCTGCACGCCGGGTGCCAGCGACTCCGCCACGTTCGACGAGGCCCTCGAGTTGTTGCACCTGGGCGGCTACTCGCTGCCCCACGCGGTGTTGATGATGATCCCGGAGGCGTGGGAGAACCACGAGTCGATGCCGGCCGAGAAGAAGGCCTTCTACCAGTTCCACTCCTCGCTGATGGAACCGTGGGACGGCCCCGCCTCGATCGCCTTCACCGACGGCACCGTGATCGGTGCCGTGCTCGACCGCAACGGCCTTCGCCCCTCGCGCTACTGGGTCACGAGTGATGATCTGGTCATCATGGCCTCGGAGGTCGGGGTGCTCGACGTCGACCCCGCGAACGTCGTCAAGAAGGGCCGCCTTCAGCCCGGCCGAATGTTCCTCGTCGACACCATCGAGGGTCGCATCATCGGCGACGACGAGGTCAAGGCCAACCTCTCCGAGGCCCGGCCCTACGGCGAGTGGCTCGACGAGAACCTCGTCGACCTCGACCTCCTCCCGGCTCGCCCCCACGTGCTCAAGCCCCACACCTCCGTACTGCGCCGTCAGCTCTCGTTCGGGTACTCCAACGAGGAGATCAAGCTCATCATCGAGCCGATGGCCCGCAACGGCGCCGAGCCCATCGGGTCGATGGGTACCGACACGCCCATCGCGGTGCTGTCCGAGCGGCCCCGCCTGTTGTTCGACTACTTCCAGCAGCTGTTCGCCCAGGTCACCAACCCGCCGCTCGACGCCATGCGCGAGGAGCTCGTCACCGCCCTCGGGTCGACTCTCGGCCCCGAGGGCAACCTGCTCGACCCCGGCCCCGAGTCGTGCCGGCAGATCTTCCTTCCCCGCCCCGTCATCGACAACGACGAACTCGACAAGCTCATCCACATCGACGAGTACGAGGAGACGGCCGACTTCCGTACCGCGGTCATCTCCTGCCTCTATCCCGTTGCCGAGGACGGCGACGGGCTGCGCCGGGCCCTCGATGACATCCGCCGGCAGGCCTCGGAGGCGATCGAGTCGGGCGTGCGCATCATCGTGCTGTCCGACCGCGACGCCACGGCCGACTTCGTGCCGATCCCCGCGTTGCTGTTCACCAGCGCCGTGCACCACCACCTGATCCGTGAGAAGACCCGCACGCAGGTGGGCCTCGTCATCGAGACCGGTGAAGCCCGCGAGATCCATCACATGTGCCTGCTGCTGGGGTACGGCGCAGCGGCGATCAATCCGTACCTCGCGTTCGAGACCATCGAGGACCTCATCGCCGAGGACCTCACCGAGCTCTACGATCCCCACAAGGCCCAGCGCAACTACATCAAGGCCTGCGGCAAGGGCGTGCTCAAGGTCATGTCGAAGATGGGCATCTCCACGGTGGCGTCCTACCGCGGCGCTCAGATCTTCGAGGCCATCGGGCTGTCCACCGAGCTCGTCGACGAGTACTTCACCGGAACCGTCAGCCGGCTGGGAGGCATCGGCCTCGACGAGATCGCGGAGGGCGTCGCCCGCCGACACGGCATGGCCTATCCGGCCAACAAGACCGAGCGGGCCCATCGCACCCTGGCGCTCGGCGGCGAGTACCAGTGGCGCCGCGAGGGCGAGTACCACCTGTTCAACCCCGAGACCGTCTTCAAGCTGCAGCACGCCACACGCACCAAGCGCTACGAGGTCTTCAAGGAGTACACCCGCCTCGTCGACGACCAGGCCCGTCAGCTGGCTACCCTGCGGGGGCTGTTCGTGCTCAAGAGCGGCGAGCGGCCGCCGGTCCCCCTCGACGAGGTCGAGCCGGTCTCGGAGATCGTGAAGCGATTCTCCACCGGCGCGATGTCCTACGGCTCGATCTCGGCCGAGGCGCACGAAACCCTCGCCATCGCCATGAACCGACTCGGCGCCCGCTCGAACACCGGCGAGGGCGGCGAGGACCCGGCCCGCTTCGTGCCGCTGCCCAACGGCGACTCGAAGCGCAGCGCCATCAAGCAGGTGGCGTCGGGCCGCTTCGGCGTGACGAGCGAGTACCTCGTGAACGCTGACGACCTGCAGATCAAGATGGCCCAGGGCGCCAAGCCCGGCGAAGGGGGCCAGCTTCCGGGCCACAAGGTCTACCCCTGGATCGCCGCGACCCGGCATTCCACTCCCGGTGTGGGCCTCATCTCGCCCCCGCCCCACCACGACATCTACTCGATCGAGGACCTGGCCCAGCTCATCCACGACCTGAAGAACGCGAACCGCCACGCTCGGGTGCACGTGAAGCTCGTCGCCGAGGTGGGGGTGGGCACGGTCGCTGCGGGCGTCTCCAAGGCCCACGCCGATGTCGTGCTCATCTCCGGCCACGATGGCGGCACGGGCGCGGCGCCGCTCACCTCGCTCAAGCACGCCGGCGCGCCATGGGAGCTCGGTCTGGCCGAGACCCAGCAGACCCTCTTGCTCAACAACCTGCGCGACCGCATCGTCGTCCAGGTCGACGGCCAGCTGAAGACCGGTCGCGACGTCGTCATCGCGGCACTGCTGGGCGCCGAGGAGTTCGGCTTCGCCACTGCCCCGTTGGTCGTGTCGGGCTGCGTGATGATGCGGGTCTGCCATCTCGACACCTGCCCGGTCGGCGTGGCCACCCAGAACCCGGAGTTGCGGGCGCGCTTCAGCGGCAAGGCCGAGTTCGTCGTCAACTTCTTCGGTTTCATCGCCGAGGAGGTCCGCGAGTTGCTCGCCGAGCTCGGGTTCCGCACCCTCGCCGAGGCGATCGGCCACGCCGACGTGATCGACACCCGGGTCGCCGTCGACCACTGGAAGGCGCACGGCCTCGATCTCACGCCGATGCTCACGGTGCCCGACGTTCCCGAAGGTGCCTCGCGGTTCCAGACCGTCGAGCAGGACCACGGCCTCGACCTGGCCCTCGACAACGAGTTGATCAGCCTCGCCGAGCAAGCTCTCGAACGGGGCGAGCCGGTGCGCATCGAGCTCCCGATCCGCAACGTCAACCGCACGGTCGGCACCATGCTCGGCGCCGAGCTCACCCGTCGCTACGGCGGGGCCGGGCTGCCCGACGACACGATCACCGTGCAGTTCCGCGGCTCGGCGGGCCAGAGCTTCGGTGCCTTCGTTCCGCGCGGCATCACCCTGCGCCTCGAAGGCGACGCCAACGACTACACCGGCAAGGGCCTCTCGGGTGGTCGCATCATCGTGCGACCGCCGCTCACCGCGCCTCTGGTCGCCGAGGAGAACATCATCGCCGGCAACGTGATCCTCTACGGCGCCACCGGTGGGGAGATGTTCCTGCGCGGCGTCGTCGGCGAGCGCTTCTGCGTCCGCAACTCGGGTGCCGTCGCGGTGGTCGAGGGAGTGGGTGACCACGGCTGCGAGTACATGACCGGTGGCCAGGTCGTGGTGCTCGGCGACACGGGCCGCAACTTCGGGGCCGGCATGTCGGGTGGCGTCGCCTTCGTCTACGACGAGCGCGGCGACTTCGCCCGCCGCCTCAACACCGAGATGGTCGAGCTCGAGGTCCTCGACGACGACGATCGGGCGTGGCTGCACGACCGCGTGCGCCGCCACCTCGAGGAGACCGAGTCCGCGGTGGCCCGACGGCTGCTCGACGACTGGACCGAGGCCCTGGAGCGGTTCGTGAAGGTGATGCCCACCGACTACAAGCGGGTGCTCATCGCCCAGCGGCGGGCCGAGGAACGAGGAGAAGACGTGGTCGAAGCGATCATGGAGGCATCCCGTGGGTGACACCACCGGGTTCTTGAAGCACTCGCGGATGCTGCCCCGCCGGCGAGAGGTGCCGGTTCGACTGAAGGACTGGCGCGAGGTCTACGAGCCGTTCCCCATCAAGGCGGTGCGGACGCAGGCGTCGCGATGCATGGACTGCGGCATCCCGTTCTGCAACAACGGTTGCCCGCTCGGCAACATCATCCCCGAGTGGAACGACCTCGTGTACCGCGATCACTGGCACGAGGCCGTCGAGCGACTGCACGCCACGAACAACTTCCCCGAGTTCACCGGTCGGCTCTGCCCGGCGCCGTGCGAGGCGGCCTGTGTGCTCGGCATCAACGCCGACCCGGTGACGATCAAGCAGGTCGAGGTCGAGATCATCGACCGGGCCTGGTCGGAGGGATGGGTGCGCCCGCTGCCGCCGGAGATCCGCACCGGCAAGCGCGTGGCCGTGATCGGTTCGGGCCCGTCGGGTCTCGCCGCCGCCCAGCAGCTCACCCGCGCGGGTCACGACGTGGTCGTCTTCGAACGGGCCGACCGGCTCGGCGGCCTGCTCCGCTACGGCATCCCCGAGTTCAAGATGGAGAAGCGCCACCTCGACCGCCGCCTCGAGCAGATGCGGGCCGAGGGCACTGAGTTCCGCGTGAACTGCAACGTCGGCGTCGACATCAGCGTCGATGATCTCCGTCGTGACTTCGACGCCATCGTGCTGGCCGGCGGCGCGACCGCGTGGCGCGATCTGCCCGTGCCCGGGCGGGAGCTCACCGGCATCTACCAGGCCATGGAGTTCCTGCCCCTCGCCAACCGGGTGCAACAAGGCGACTACGACGAGCCCCCGCTCACGGCGGCCGGCAAGCGGGTGGTCATCATCGGTGGCGGCGACACCGGCGCCGATTGCCTGGGCACCTCCCACCGACAGGGCGCCGAGCTGGTGCACCAGTTCGAGATCCTGCCCCGCCCGCCCGACGATCGGCCCGACTCGACCCCGTGGCCGACCTGGCCCATGACGTACCGCACCTCGTCGGCCCACGAGGAGGGCGGTGAGCGGGTGTACTCGGTGTCGACCGCGGAGTTCCTCGGCGACGAGCACGGCAACGTGCGCGCCCTTCGGGGTCACGAGGTCGAGAGCGTCATGGTCGACGGCCGCCCGAGCTTCGAGCCGGTGGAGGGCAGCGAGTTCGAGCTCGAGTGCGACCTGGTGCTGCTGGCCATGGGGTTCGTCGGGCCGGAGCGCACCGGGCTGCTCGACGGCCTCGGCGTCGAGTTCGACGCCCGGGGCAACGTGGCGCGCGACGCGGAGTGGGCCACCAACGCGCAAGGCGTGTTCGTCTGCGGCGATATGGGACGGGGGCAGAGCCTCATCGTGTGGGCCATCGCCGAGGGCCGGTCGTGTGCGTCGTCGGTCGATCGCTTCTTGAGCGGCGACACGCTGTTGCCGGCCCCGCTGCACCCCACGGCGGCCCCGCTGCGCTGAGCGGCGGGCACCTGCGACATCGGAGGTAAAAGCAGAACCGCCCCGGCCGTAGGGCCGGGGCGGTTCGTCGTTCGGTTGTCGGCCGAGGTCAGGCGATCGCTTGACCCGTGAGGCTCTTGTAGGCGTAGGCCGTGGCGATGACCGTCACGCCGATGGCGAGGCCGCAGGTGATGACGTTGAGCACGATGACCACGATGGCGAACACCAGCACGGCGCCCACGTTCTTGGTGGTGATCTCGAAGCTCGACTTGATGGCCTCGACCGGCTGCTGGTTGGCGTCGAGGATGTAGTACTGCCAGAAGAAGGTCACGAAGGCCACGACCAGGTAGCCGATGCAGCACAGCAGCAGGCCGACGAACGACAGCAGCGCGACCAGGATGGCGGCCACGATGTAGGGGCCGAGGTTCGTGGTCTGGAACAGCATGCTCGGCTCGGGGGATTCACCCCGCGTGACCGCCAGCGCGGCGCGTACGAGGCCGGCCTGCAGCATCAGGCCCACGAAGAGCCCGACGGCGTAGACGAGGAACGACAGCGCGATGCCGGTGAGGCCGCCCCTGCCGAGGATCTGGCCGACGACCGAGAAGACGATCTGCACACCGAAGATGATCAGCACGATGATAATGATCTGGCCGATGTACTGGACGAACTTGTTCCAGCCGTAGCTGAGGGCCGCACCGGTGTCGAGGGTGCCGACGACGCCGCCGCCACCACCGCCCGGAGCGCCGCCGCCCGGAGTCTGCTCCGGTGGGTACCACTTACCGTCGGAGGCCTGCCACCAGCCTTCGCCCTGAGGGGTATCGCTCACGCCTTGTCTCCTTCTCGTGGGATGCGCGCACTTTAGC
>Ga0209048_10004538_pt1 | contig 13273 bp, 11 predicted proteins | sample FrelakmetCRP12CR_FD_187146 | JGI IMG/M metagenome (GOLD analysis project Ga0209048, IMG submission 187146) | Freshwater lake sediment microbial communities from the University of Notre Dame, USA, for methane emissions studies - CRP12 CR (SPAdes)... | ecosystem: Environmental > Aquatic >... | reverse complement strand
CGTCTAATTCAGAGCGACCAATAACGGAGAAGGACATTGGCTCAGGAACCCCAGGATCTGTCGAGTGAGGAGGAGGTCATCCAATTTCGGGTTATGTAGAAGGCGGTAAACCCGGGTCAAGGCGCTATCGACCCGTGTCGCCGTGACCTGCGAGAGGAAGGCAGCGATAGGAATGGAAGCCATCTGAGTCATAGAGGCCATTGCTTGAATCACGAGGGTGATGGTCTTTCGCTGGGCCTTCCTCAACGGCTTCAGGAGTTGCTCTATGACCTCGATGTTGTCCTCTTGACAGCTCAGGTCTCTTTTCTGCCGTTAAAAGCGACATTTTCCTCATTCTACTGAGGGCCTTTCAACATTCATGTGCGGGAGATTTCATCTACAAAATATCAACAAAACCTCACAACAGTAAAAGAACCTGACGCTGAATCTGAGGAATAGGATTCGCAATCCAGCAAATTAAACGAAAAGTTGGGTCTGACCTGAAACGTTCCGCTATTTTGTCGATTCGCTGATGACCTTCGAAAGATCCGTAAGGAGTAGCTTTGAAAAGTTCTCCATGGCCTTGCTCATGGCCTGGGCAAAGCCCGACGGCGTCCTCTCGCGGAGGGGCTCAAAAATTTGATAGTCGTGTTGAAACACGACGCTTGCGGGTACGGTTTTCTTGGTCGAGTCCAGCAGGATCACGGACAGACTGAGTGCCGCCTTTGAGACTCCATCTTGATTCAACTCCAGGAATTCATCCACCCTTCCCTGAAGAATATACCTCGTAGGCTCGATATTATCCGAAGAGAATACGGCTCGGAAGAGACCCGCCTTGCCCAGGTCACGGATGAGATAGCCCGACACCATCTGGCCAGGGTTAACCATCCACTGGTTGTATGGATCGCTCTGGTAGCTGAATGGATCTTGGCGATAGATCATCTCTTTCGTGCTGAAAGCTTTGTCTACAAAAAAATGTTTCACCGTGATCAGTTCGTCGCCCTGCTTCAGCCCTTCCACCACAGGAGAAGGATATTCGAGAAGATACTGTTTCATGATGGTGGGTTTGTTTTTTCCAAGACCACACCCGGAAACCAGCGGGATAAACAACAGGAAAACACCCAATATCCCGTAAAAGGTTACCCTTCGTTGATCTCGCCCGCCTTGTCCGTTCCTGTGAAATGCTCTTATCTTTTTCAAAGGTTCCTCCTCATTTGATGGTGGGTGGGGGGGTTGGCTCACCGAAGATGAGATCCGAGGGATTGGCCTTTACCCTTTCCATCAGCACCTGCAGGGAATCGAGAGCGCGCCGGAGGCTTTCAAGGGTAACGATCAAATTCCTTGCGAGGACATCGCTTTTTCGGTCTATCCCCTCGAGCAGAGCGTTCGCTCTTTCTGTAGTCTCTGAAAGCCTCATGGAATCGATTTCGCTTTTGATTTTCACGATTGCCGAATTGGCGTTGGCGATTGCCCCTCTTGCCTCTCCAAGAATTGCTTCGACTTGTCCCGAAGCCAATATCTTGTCTATCCTTGCCGTAGCGTTTTCTAAGTTCGCTCCTGTCTTGTGGAGGTTCAGGGAATTCAGCTTACCCTGTACATCTTCAACCAGGTTCTGTACTTTGAGCAGAGAGTTTTTTGCCTCAACCAGCACGTCTTCCAGCTTTTTTTCGGTGAGCACATTATTCACTTTTTCAGTAATATCCTTCACGTTGGAAACGGTGGAATCGACTCCTGTCATAATATGGTCCATCTTCTCGCCGCTCAACAGATTGCCGATCGATTTTATCGTTATCTTGATTTCATCAGAAATTCCCTGGGTATCTACCCGCTTCAGGTTATCAACGACCTCTTCAATTCCGGAAAAGAGCTGCTTCAGCTGGGAAGGCTGAGAGGGAATGATCGGGTATTCGGAGGCGAAATTCAGCTTGGGTGAGCGATCGGGCTTCGCAGGATCCCTGCGATCGAGTTCGATGAAGACAATGCCCGTGATTCCCGCCGATCTCAGCTGGGCCACAGCATCACGGGCGAGGTCCCTTCGCAGGTTAATCTTCATGACCACTTCAACCAGATTATTGTCAGGGGCAATTCTAATCTTCTCGACACTTCCCACTTCAACCCCCAGGTATTTGACGGCTGAATCCATTTGCAGCCCCTGGACGGATTCATCGAAATAAACTGAATACAGTTTTCCCTTTTCGAAGTATTTTGAGGCCCCCAACCATACAACAGCAACCATCCCGATGAGGACACCGAGGGTCACAAAGAGCCCGATCATGAACTTGGATGTCTTCCTGGCCATCTTATGTTCCTTTCGTCTCCTGTTCTGGCACTTTACGGTTGAAAAAGTCGAACACCCTGGGATCGGTCGCATGATCCTTCAGCCATCTTGGATCGCCCTCTGCGATGATCCCCTTGGCGCCCTTATCAAGCATGATGATCCGGTGAGCAATACTGAAGATCGATTGCAGTTCATGAGTAACGACCACCATCGTCGTCCCCATCCCGGCATTGATGCTCTTGATCAGCAAATCCAGCTCCGCGGACGTAATGGGGTCCAATCCTGCCGAAGGCTCGTCGAAGAAGAGGACGATGGGATCAAGCGCCATGGCTCTCGCAAGGCCTGCCCTCTTCTTCATCCCCCCGGAGATCTCTGAGGGAAGATGGTTATCGTATCCGGCAAGGTTGACCATGCCGAGTTTCATCTTGACGATAAGCTCGATGGCTTCCCGGGAAAGATCGGTATATTCCTGAAGCGGCAGAGCCACGTTTTCAGCCAATGTCATGGAGCCAAAGAGAGCGCTCGATTGGAAAGAGACCCCCAGTTGGGTCCTCACCTTTCTCAACTGTCGTTCATCCGCCGTCCGGATATCCACTCCATTGATCTCCACTTTTCCCGAGGAGGTTTCGTACAGACCGATCAGATGTTTCAACAGAGTCGATTTGCCGCAGCCGCTTCCTCCAAGGATGACAAAGATTTCTCCTTTGTGGACCTGGAAGCTCACGTTTTCAAAAACCGTATTGTCACCAAACCGGGCCGTTAAGTTCTCAACCACAATGATCGGTGTTTTGTCTGAACTTGCCATATCCCATCTACAGTGATGTCATCCTGAATTCATTTCGGGACCTGATCATTGAAATGATGTCACAGTGACAGATCCATTTCGATTTGAGACGATAACAATATTTACCCAGAGCAGGCGCTTCAAATATACGTAAACAGAATGGCAAAGACCGAATCCATCACAATGATGAGGAAGATGGCAGCCACGACCGCTGAAGTCGTCGCAGACCCCACGGCCTCTGCCCCTCCTCTTACCTGGAAGCCTCTCTGGCAGCCAATGCCCGAAATGAGCATTGCAAAAACCACCGATTTAATCATGCTCTTTACGATGGAGGCAATGGTGATGACCTTCATCGTTTCCTGGATATAGGTATACACGGTCAAATCAAGCCCAAGCACTCCCACCACTAATCCTCCTGCAATTCCGAAGAAATCAGCATAAAGGGTGAGCACAGGGACGACCAGCATGGCCGCCAGAACCTTCGGAATGGCAAGAAACCGGGTGGGGTCAAATCCCATCGTAACCAGGGCATCGACTTCCTCATTCACCTTCATTGTCCCGATCTCCGCGGCAAAGGCGGACCCTGACCGGCCCGCCACGATGATCGCCGTCATGATCGGTCCAAGCTCTGAGACCATGGCCACCCCTACCAGAGAAGCCACATAGATATTGGCGCCAAACTGTTTAAGCTGGAGAGAGGACATGAAGGCAATGATCAGGCCGAGGAGAAAATTGATCAGCCCCACGATCGGAAGTCCTTCCACTCCTGCCCTCTTCATGTAAAAGAAGACATCCTCCCATCGGACAGAACGAGGATGGGAAATAGAGTGGATCAGGGCCGTCAGGAGGTCTCCCAGAAAGGTCATGACCGAGACAAAATCGTTGGACATATTTAGACTTGCTTCCCCGATCTGTTCGATGAGACCGGAAGACTCTTGATCACTGATGAGGGGCTTCATCGCAAGGGCCTTCCGGTTGATCAGGCCCATGATTTTCTTTGCATCTTCGGTCACATTTACAAACTCGAAAGGAATGGATTTTGCCTTTGCTTCCTCCTCCAATTCCATCAGTCCAAGAGCACCCACACTATCCAGGAACTCGATCTTTGAAAGGTCGACAGTAACGTTTTTGGGTTCTTCCCCCCTCAGAAGGGCTTTGGCCTCAGAGAGGAAGGCCTTGAGGTTTCCTGTCTCCAAACGGCCTGACAGCGAAAGAGTGACTTCTCTTCCTCTTTCGCCTTGAATATTAATTTCGAAAGTTTTTTGAAGGGGCATCATCTTATGAGTTGAAATCCATGGCCAGAAATTCCTCCATCGAGGAGACCCATGATGAGAGGACGGACCCAGCTTTTCTGAAACGCGTCTGAGGCAAATTTCTCAAGCGTCGTCTCTGCTGTCTTTCGATCTTCCTTTGATGCTGATTCCAGCAGGAGGGGCTCCAATTTTTGTAACATCTCTTCGATCTGCTTCTTGAATTCGAGTCCCCCTTTCGTGACGGGTGACTCTTTCTTGCCGCAGCCCTTCCACCCACAAGCAGAAAAATCAAAACAGCGACAACCCCCGCGGAACAAACCAATCGCCTATGATAAGCGCCCCAAATTATAACTTATCCCCCAAAAGATTCCTGGTGATCATAACACCATTTTACCTCAAATTAAATGACATACCCTTTGCCGGCAGAATCTCATGTTGACAACTCGCAAACTGACCCGGTTGCCCTGCCGCCTTTACTTCAGGACTGGAAAGGCTCCGCACTGCCGACATCTATTTTTCGATATCAGACCCGAGCATGATGGCGAGGCCGCGAGTGTCTTCGCGGCTTTCCAGTCCAATCTTGACCAGACTGGTCAGAGGAACGGAGAGAATCATTCCGACGGGTCCCAGAACCCATCCCCAGAACACCATTGAAATGAAGACCACCAGTGTCGATAAACCCAGGCCTTTGCCCATGAGCTTTGGCTCCACAATATTTCCCAGGATATTGTTGACAACCAAAAACCCAAGGATGGTCAGAAGGGCGGGACCTGCCCCCAACTGCATGAAAGCGAGAAGGGCGGCAGGAATAGCGACAAGGATCGAGCCAATATTAGGCACATAGTTCAGCAGAAATGCGAGCGTTCCCCAGAGCAAAGGATAATCGACTCCGAGAATCAAGAGCCAAATCGAGATCGAAAGACCCACGGTGACACTGATCAGGGTTTTTATAACTATATAGCGATTGGCGCTTCGACTGAATTGATTGATGGTGGCAAGTGACTTCTTCGGACTTTTCATTGCAGCCTGCACCTTCTTGGGGAAATCGGCTGCCTCCAGGAGGATGAAAACGACCGTGAGCAGGATCAAAAACGCATTGGCGAGGACGCTGCTCAGAGCGGACAAAAGATTCCCTGCCAATCGCATCACATTTTCCGGGTGAACAATGCCGCTCATTCCTTCCTTTGGAATCTCTATTCCTTTTTCGGCCAACCAGCTCAGCAAAGGGGCCATGTTTGCCGATAATCGCGCTTGATACTGAGGAAGGGAACTTAAGAAACCATTGAGTGAAGTGCCTACGAATGCTCCAACCAGTAATCCAACGGCAAGAATAACGATTAAGATAAGAAGAAGGGCAAGGACCTTGGGGACGCCTTTGGCCTGTAACCAGAACAGGGGGGGCGTACAGAGCACAGCAATGAACACAGCCAGAAAAAAAGGAACAAGAAGGGAGCTTGCGGCCTTCATCCCCGCCACGACGATAATAAAGCTGGCCATGAGCACCAGGGCATGGGGCCTACCAGTAGTTCCTGTGTTGTCACCCATTAGAACCTCCAGAATTTTCTTGCCGTCGTTCTCCTTCTCCACCTCTCAGTCTGCCTGCGATGGGCGAAAGAAAAGGCAAGATAGAGGACGTCATAGGGTTTCTACCCCTTCCGTGGCTTCTCGGTTGCGGCACGGGCCACGGCTTCAATGGCAATGGCTACCACCGCCGCCCCGTAATCGAGGTCGATGTTTGCCATCGTATCGTGGGTATCGTGGTATCCCTTGCGGTTGATGTCGTAATTCTCCATGAACAGGACGACGGGAATGCCTGCATCCGAAAAGATCTGCCCATCGGTATTAAAGAGCGTACTCCGGGGATCGTGGGGCAGTCTGATCTGGCCCTCCAGTTTCGGATGGGCTGCGATTTCCGGGATGACCGTCTTATCAAGACTCCGTTTCCCGCGGCCGCGACCGCGGCGGGAAGGCCGCCGGTTCCACACGGAGATCGAGGCATTCCACGTCTCATTGGCAATATGGGCCTGGTAGGCCAGCCAAGCCGCCTGTGCCCCCGTGCCCGGCGATGCCTGAAATTTATCGGGTTCCCTTTCGTTGTTGTGGGCAACCATGTCCAGAACAAAGACTCCCTCAACCCGAACCTTCGACAGATCATATTCCTGTTTCTGGGAAAGGCGCAATTTTAACGTTCCTTCCACCAGTTTCTGGCAGAGATGACGGGCCCCAAGGCAATCCGAGGGAAATTCCTCGCCCGTCAGGTGAATCAGCCAAACGTCACACCCGAGTTTCCCCTCACGGCTCAGATCACAGAACACAGGTGCAGCCCTCATCAGGGCAGCGGTCGCCGAGTGGTTGTCGTCCGCCCCGGCAGCGCTGAGACGTGCGCCGGAACCTCCCTGCTCCTTGTAGTAGACGTCCTCCATGTAAGCCGTGTCATAATGGTCCGCCATAATCACAGCCCGGCGTCGGTCACGTCCCGGAATCACCACCATCAGATTGCGCTCTTCGGAGCGGCCCTCCTGATCCTTTAACCATCCCCCCCACCAGTTGAAGTTAAAATCGGTTTTCCATTGGAAGGGAAGATCCCCGACGAGAGCCTTCCCCCGCAAACCGCGGGCAGATACAACCTTTCTATAGTAAGAAAGGAGATGGTCCCCCAGTGCATCCAGGTCGCGATGGCGGTGCTTCAGCCTCTTTTGAGTAACCGAATCCAGAACACAATCCGAATTGGCTTTGTTCACATACTCCCCGCCGGAGAGGCGACCCATGTCCTTCCAGTATTGAACCTCGAAGGAGCGGCGAGTCGTGTGGCTGAAGGTCAATGCCTCCGGCAACCCCTTCTTCTTCAACGGCGGACCCCTTCGATCCTCTGCCTCAATCAAACTCCGTAATTGATCGGCAAGCCAACGGCCCCGTTCAGAATCACCCGAAATCTCGGGCAGGGAGTTCAGCCATGCATCGAGAGTCCTGTTCTCCGGCAGCATCAACATCTGTTGTGCCAAAAACCGGGGTATCTTTCCACGGCCAAGAAGATCCTTCATCTCCAACAGGTTCAAGGCTCTTCGAATCGTCTTGTGCTCGTGTTTCTTGTCCTTAAAAAGCTCGATAGCAGTCAGATGAGCGCTTCGCTCACAGAGACGGGGCCAGAGATCCACGGCCCCCTCCGGATGCGGGTGGGTCTTATCGTATGCCGTCAAATATCCCAGAGGAGCATTCGGTAAGAGGGACGACTTCTGTGTCTCCCGGGAAAGATAGGCGACCAGGGGACGGTGCCAGTGAATCTGATAAGATCCTACGCACATGGAAGGATACTGAAAGCGGTATCCGAACATGCCTCCGCGCTCGATGGTCTCCAGAGCCCCATGGATCTCTGCTTGGGTTGCATTCGGGCCATCGAGTAGGAGACGATGGTCCTCCGTCCAGATCTGGCAGTTACGGGCCATCGGTTTTCCATAGAGGTCGAGGTCATTGGGTGCTGTGCTGAAGAGAACGTGCAAAAGGTGCTCTTCACGGCCCGGGATTGCCAGTGCGTCCTCGTAGCGATGGACCCTTTCCCAGCGATGGGTTCTGCGGAAGGTATTCCTGATCGGCCCGGAATCCTCATGAGGCAACGGATGGTCTGGATGCGGAATGTGGATCCACCCGGATTGGGGTACGCGAAGACCATAAGGAGCCTCATGACGCTCGACAAGATGCAGCAGTGGAATCTGGTTGGCCGTCCATAACTGATCCGCCATTTTCAGGTAACCCGGAATACCCCAGAAGAGGAGGCTCCCAGGAAACGGCAGCAAACTGAGGTCTCCAGCAAGATAGGCTTTTCTCAATGCCGCCGGGAGGGTTCCGAAGGGCTCAAAGCTCAAGACGAATTTCACTCCCCGGAGGGGGACGCCCTCTTCCCAGATAAAGGCTGACGTCCATGTCGGCCGGACCTTTCTGTGAGGGTCTTTCTCCCCTGCAAAGATACGAAACCCCGCCCGATGGAGATCAGCCAGTTCTTCAGGAGGAAGACCATAAGCCGCGCTCAGAAGACTCCGGATGAAACCCGCAGCCTTTTCAAAGGATATCTCCTTGCCGGGAGACGTGAAGAAACTTTTCCAGAAGGGTCGATGAAGTCCCTGCTCACTCCCTCCCAAAAAAGACCAGCGTACCCTTCCCTTGTCATCCTGCGTATGGGAAAGAGCAAGAGGGAGAATCAGAACAAACCGTTCATGCCTCAATTGGCCTGCCTTTTCAGCCAGTTCGGAGGGCCAGTAAGGGTTGTTGAGGAGCTGATTCTTGGCAAGTCGTTCGGCACGCTCCCCCCGTGCCAGATGGATCAACGCAGTCATGATCTGATGGCCGATATTTTCCAGACCTGGCCTCAGTTCCATATGCTCTTCAAATTCGGTGACCGGCCACCCGAAGGGGTCCCGTTCCGAGAAAAAAAAGGGATCCACCGCACCGCCGTAAGGTCTGCAGCCCAGATGAGGTGGCGGCATGAACTCGGAATAGGCTTGAATCGGGTATTGGTCCGGTCCTCTGTATGAGCAGGTTTCAGCCAAACGTCTCCATCCGCTCGGTGGCATGCTCCCTCCCTTCAAGCCTGGCCTGTCCGGTTCAGAATCTCCCAAATCTCCCGGACGGCAATCGGCTCGCTCTCGTTACGTCAGATCCTTCGAGAATACCAGTTTGTCATCGCCCATTCGATAAAAATTTTTGATACGGGCGACCAGCTCATATCCACTTCGCTCATAAAATCGGATTGTCGCCCCATAGGTCTCCTGCGATGAGGTCTCGATGAGGAGCATGCGACCCCCGCGCCTCACGACCTCCTGCTCGACATATTCGATCAGAAATTTTCCGAATCCTTTTCCCTGGTCTGCCGGATCGACCACAATCCAGTAGAGATCATAAACTCCTTGTGTCAGGGGCGTCGGGCCATAACAGGCATATCCCTTTACAACAATGGAATCTCCTTTTTTATCCTCCAGTACGGCAAAGATATATCCGCTTTCCTCTTCCCCGCTTTCCAGGGATTCATCGACCAGTTCCAACGCCGTTGCGATCTCCGGATCATTAAATTTCCCTGAAGAAACGACCATCTCCTCAATTCGAGGCCGATCATCGGGACCGAGGGAACGGATACGCAGTTCTTTCTCTTTTCTACGGTGACTGACGTCTTGCTTCATCTTTCTTCCCTAAGGTAAACATCGAGAAATGGTGTCTCTTCGTTGCCGCTTAATGTAACATGTTTTGTGGCTCCAAAAAATCCGATCCGCTAAGGAACCCGGATAAATAGAATTTATCAAAGAAAGAGAGAGGATGCAAGAAACAAGATTTGAGACAACTTGAATTCCCTCTCAGGTGAAAGTTATATATAATGAGTTAATTCGAAATTCGAACGGGCCTCCAAAAAGAAAGCAGGTGTGAGCGATCGGAATGGACACAAGGTCTCGACCGTCGGCCAAGCCATGGGTGGTTCCTTTTCATACCATCGGCAGATCCGTCATTGATCTCGTAGACAATCTGGGTGCGGCGACCATCTTTTTCGGCAAAGCCTTCCTGTTGATATTTCGCCCCAAACAGTTCCCGGAGATTGTTCAACAGATCTATCATATCGGCGCCAGGTCATCGAACATCGTGTTGCTCATCGGGTTGTTTACCGGAATGGTCCTCGGCCTTCAACTTTATTATACCCTCGTCAAATTTGGTTCTGAAGGCCTCCTCGGTTCGGTCGTCGCTCTTTCCCTCATCAGAGAAATGGGGCCTGTCCTGACCGCGATCATGATCACAGCCAGGGCAGGTTCTTCCATGGCCGCGGAGATCGGCATCATGCGCATCTCGGAGCAGATCGACGCCCTCTATACGATGAAGATCGACCCTGTCCGGTATCTGGTCAGCCCGAGGGTGGCTGCCTCCATCATCAGCTTTCCTTTATTGACGGCCTTTTTTGACCTCATTGGAATTCTGGGTGGATACCTGACGGGGGTGATCCTCCTGGGCGGTAACGGAGGAACCTATTTCAGTCGCATTCAATCTTCCGTAGACCTCGCTGATATCAGAGGTGGGTTTGTCAAATCCCTTGTCTTTGCCGTCATTGTCTCAACCATCTGCTGTTATCAGGGCTATTTTACCCATATGCGATTGGACAGCCACGGGGCCAGAAGCGTCAGTCTCTCCACGACATCGGCAGTCGTTCTATCCTGCGTGATGGTCCTGATTGCGGATTATGTGGTCACTTCCATTCTCATGTAGAGGGCATCTGTGGAAACTCCGCTGATCGAATTCAGGGACGTGACCAAACGGTTTGGTGATCGGACCGTCCTCGACCGGGTCAATCTGGAGATTTACGAGAACCAGATCACCACGATCATGGGTAAAAGCGGTGCGGGCAAGAGCGTGCTGCTCAAGCATATCATCGGTCTCCTCCCCCCTGACACGGGGACCATCTTGTTTCAGGGGAAACCCATTAACAAGATGAGGAAGGGCCAATGGGACCGCTACAGAAGCCAGATCAGTTACCTCTTTCAAAATAACGCCCTTTTCGACTCCATGACGGTCTTTGACAATGTTGCCCTGCCTTTGAGACAAACGACAGCCATGGGCCCGAAGGAGATCGAGAAAAAGGTGATGGCCAGGATCGAACAGACCGACCTCACGGAAGCAGCAGCTAAATATCCATCCGAGCTTTCGGGCGGCATGCAGAAGCGCGTCGCCCTGGCGCGGGCTCTTGTGACGGACCCGGCGATCGTCCTTTTCGACGAGCCGACGACCGGACAGGATCCCATCCGGAAAAACGTGATTCTGAGTACCATTGCCCATTACAGAAAAAAGTTCGGATTTACCGCGGTCCTCGTCAGTCATGATATTCCCGATGTCTATTTCATCTCTGACCGGATCATTCTTCTCTGGGAGGGAAAAATCGCCTTTCAGGGGCCCTATGAGGAATCCATGAAGGTCGATTATCCCATGGCCGAGGAGTTCCTCAGGAGCCTCGAAGGGTTTCAGGATGAATTGACCGGCCTCCTTTCGAAGCAGATGTTCAGGGCAAGATACGCCATCACGTTAAATGAGCGACAGACGGAAAGAACCGTCACGGCTGTCCTCTTCAGCGTCCACTTTGATCTTCTCGTGGAAGCCCTCGGACACGTGGCAGCCGCTGAGGTGCTTAAAGCCTTGGGAAAATACATCAATACGAACTTTACGCCCCTGGGCGGATTCTCGGTGAGAACCCATACGGGAGAGATTCTGGCTATCCTCCCCTATACTGATTTTCAGGAGGGACAGCAACTGGTTAAGAATTTTGGAGAGGGACTCCAGAAGGAGGCTCTGTCAAAGATGGAGGCTTTGACCGAGGCAAAAATCGGTATCGCCTCCTGTTTCGAAATCTCCGTTTATGCCGGTATTACGGAGGCCAATTCCAGCGAGGACATTGACAGGATCATTGGAAAGGCAAGAGCGAACCAGGGTATCATTGCCATCCATCGATGCGATCCGAAAGGTGGAGGAATATGAAAAAATACTCTATGGAAACGGCCGTTGGCATCTTTGTTGTCATCGGCTTTCTGTGTGTCGGGTACATGACGGTGAAATTGGGCAACGTGTCGCTCTTGGGAGGGGACACGTATGTCCTCAATGCCAGGTTCGCCACGGTATCAGGGTTGAAAATCGGCAGCCTTGTTGAAATCTACGGCATCCAGGTGGGAAGAGTTGATAAACTCGAGATCGATCCACAAAAACAGGTGGCATGGGTCGAGCTGGAAATCAAGAATGGGATCAAGGTATATGACGATGGCAGCGCCTCGATCAAAACTGCCGGGCTGATTGGCGACAAATTCATCAAGGTTGACCCCGGAGGAGCGGGAAATCTGCTCAAACCCGGAGGAACCATTACAGAAACTTCGTCCGCCCTTGATATCGAGGATCTGATTGGCAGATATGCCTTTGGTGAGGTCAAAAAGGATGCTCCAGGGAGCAAAGAGAGTGCAAAATGATTTTAGGGAGGTTGCCATGAAGAAGGGGGTTGTAGGGATTTTACTTATCCTGTGGCTGATATCGCCCCTGGCGGCTAATTCGGCTGTGCCGGTGGATATGCTGAGAGAACATATGAATAAGATTCTTGAGGTCCTCCGGGATCCTACGCTAAAGGGAGAATCGGGGAGAAAGGTCAAGAAAGAAAGGATTCGCGCCATTTCAGAGGAGATGTTCGATTTCACCGAACTCTCGAAGCGATCTCTCGGTCAGAACTGGGACAAGTTCAATCCCGATCAGCAGAAAGAATTTATTAAACTCTACAAATCGCTCCTGGAAGAGGCGTATTCTGAAAAGGTCACATCCTATATGGATGAAAAGATCGTCTTTAAAAAGGATGTCAGCCTTTCAGAAAAAACGGTAGAGGTGCAAACGACGATCATCACCAAGACTTCAGAGGTTCCGATCGACTACAGGTTGATAGAGAAGAACGGGGACTGGAAGGTGTATGACGTGGTGATTGAAGGGGTCAGCCTAATCAGCAACTACCGCACACAGTTCAGGGAGATCCTTGCCAGCAAGACGCCGGAAGCGCTGCTTGAAATCTTGCGTAAAAAGGTCGGCAAAGGTCAGGTAAGTTAGGATCAATCCATTATACGAAGGGAGATATATGATGAAACGAATCTGTTCTTCCATTCTGCTCCTGGCCTTTTTTTTATTCAGTCCCGCCCAGTCCCTTGCCGATGGGGCATCAACAGTCCCGATCGAAGCGCTGACACAAGAAGAAGAAAAGGCGCCTGACGTCTTTCCGATGATAGCGGATTCGAATCTTATTGGGGACGAGGAATCACCCTTTGTCGTTGCGGAGCAAAAAGAACCAGATAAGTATAACCCTATCCTCGGAGAAGCCGCCGGGCAGAAAGACCTTGCTTCAGAGGAAGGGGAAGAGGTTGCTCAAATTCCGGATCCCTTTCGGCCATGGAACAACGCCATGTTCCAAATCAACGATAAGCTCTACTTCTGGGTCCT
>Ga0209048_10004537_pt1 | contig 13274 bp, 11 predicted proteins | sample FrelakmetCRP12CR_FD_187146 | JGI IMG/M metagenome (GOLD analysis project Ga0209048, IMG submission 187146) | Freshwater lake sediment microbial communities from the University of Notre Dame, USA, for methane emissions studies - CRP12 CR (SPAdes)... | ecosystem: Environmental > Aquatic >... | reverse complement strand
GCGGACGTGAATCTGGGTCCCGCAGAGGACGGAGGATCCGCCCAATGATTCGACCGGCGCTCGTGGCTGTTGCGATCCTGGTTCTCACGCTCCTCGGCGCACCGACGGAACGCCCGGCCTGGGCAGACGATAGTGATGAATCGGACACCTCACACCTGACGCTCGACCGGGCCGGGGCGCTCGCGAGCGTATCGACGGACGAGTTCGACACTGGCACTACGAATGGGTTCTTCGCAAACCTAGGGACCAACGGCCGCACCTGCGGGACGTGCCACGTCGCGTCGGACGCGTGGACCTTCGCGCCCGCACACGCGCAGGGACTGGCGGCCAACGATCCACTCTTTACACCCAATGACGGCTCGGATTGCCCTCCCACGAGTCCAGGGCAGAAGCCCAACAAGATGCTGTCATCGGAGGTTCTCAACTACGGACTCATCCGTGTCCAACTTGGCCTGCCCGCCATGGCAGGCTTCGCGCTGGTATCTGCGACCAACCCGGAGGGGTGCGCCATCCCGCCGGGTTCTCCTGGTGTGAGCGGACAACTGTTCCTGTTCCGCCGCCCACTGCCGTCGACCAACCTGCTATTCGACTCGAGCATCATGTGGGATGGGCGGGAGACGCTCCAGCCCCTGACGACACAACCGGACTTCCAGAGCATGGCGCCGCTCCTCTTCGATCTCGCCGATCAAGCGAACAGCGCCACGACCGGCCACGCGCAAGGCGCGGCGATTGCTGGCACACAGGCGCTGACAGACATCGTAGGGTTCGAAACGAACCTCTACACCGCACAGTTGGTCATGCTGTCGCGGCGGACCTTTCCCGTGTTGCTGAGCGCCGACGGCGCAAACGGCGGACCCGACTATCTTGAGGACACTGTGGCGCCTGGGTTCTCCATCGGGGTGAACGACCCGTTGAAGCCTGGATTCTCCAACGCTGACTTCGACGTCTTCGCCGCCTGGGAGCCGACGAGCCCGCGCTACCAATCCCTGCGGCCGGCCCAGCAGACGATCGGCCGCGGAGAAGCGATCTTCAACAATATGGCCTTCACCATTCACGACGTCCCAGGGCTGAACAGCGCCCCGAGCGATCCCCTCTACAATCCGAACGACCCCCTCGCGGGGCAGGACATCGTCGGCGGCTGCGCCGTCTGTCACAACAATCCGAACGTCGGGAACCATTCCACGTCGCTGCCGATCAACATTGGCGTCACGATGGCGCAGCCAACGAACAACGACGGATCGCCAAACGGCATCCTCGACATCGCAAACCTTCCCGTCTACACGCTCCGGAACACCGGCACGGGCGTCACGGTGAAGGTGACGGACCCTGGGAAGGCCATGCTCAGTGGCAAGTGGACGGACATCGGGAAGACGAAGGGCCCGATGCTGCGGGGGTTAGCGGGACGAGCGCCGTACTTCCATAATGGCTCAGCGGCCGACCTGACGGCGGTGGTAAACTTTTACAACGCGCGGTTCAACATCGGCCTCGCGCCGCAGCAGGTGAGCGACCTGGTCGCATTCTTGAGCGCGCTCTGACCGGCACCGCAACGTCCGCGTCGGGCTCGGCCAGCAAGGCCGATGGCGCCACCAACGTCTCCGCTGACGGGAACCTCCCGGTCATCCTCCGGCCGGCGGTTGCGTGCTTTGCCCCACTGAGCTGGGGGCCCTGCCCAATCCCGCCCCGTCTGTCCAGCCAACAGCGAACTGATCGACAAGCCTCTTGCGCGGGCATCTCCCTTGCTTGGGTACCACCCGTGCTCCCGAGAATCCTCATCGTTGAGGACGCTGTGGTCCTCCGCAAGAGTCTGGCACGCTTGTTCGTGCGTGAAGGGTACGAGGTGATGGCGGTTGGAACTTGTGCCGAGGCGCTCAGCGCACTGCGTCACGAATCGTTCGAGGCCTTACTTCTGGACATGATGCTGCCCGACGGTAATGGCCTCGATCTGCTTGCCGAGTTGGGCGAGCACCGGCCGTGTCAGACCGTGGCGATGACCGCCTGCAGCACGCCCGAACGGGAACTGCGCGCCCGCCAGCTCAACGTTTACCAGGTGCTCCGCAAGCCGCTCGATTTGCTCCAACTGATCGTCGCCTTACGCGGCGGATCAGCGCACCCGGGCTGCACCCTCGGGCTGTGTGGCCGCGCCGCGGTCAAGCAGTGCGGACGGTCGTAGCCGCTGGCACGAGCACCGCTATTCCAGCCCAAACTTTTCTAAGCGATAACGCAGGGTATCGCGTGAGACGCCGAGCAGGCGCGCTGCGGCGCTCTGGTTGCCGGCAGCCTTCTCGAGTGCCCGCACGAGAAGCGCGCGTTCCACCGCTTCCAACGAGAGGCCGTTGTTGGGGAAATCAATCTGCACCTCGCCCGCGGTCGTGACCGCCACGCGACCTGCAGTGGATGCAGGGCTAGGCAATCCGAGGTCGTCGGCACGCACCGGGTTATTGTCTGAAAACAGCACGGTACGCTCCATGACGTTTCCCAGCTCGCGGACATTGCCAGGCCAGGCGTAGCGGGCGATCATCGTCTCCGCCTCGGACGACAGCGTGCGTGGCGGCACGGCGTAGCGCCGGCACGCTTCCTCGAGGAGCGCGCGTGCCAGGCGCACGGCGTCGCCCTCACGCTCGCGAATCGGCGGAATGCGGATCACCGCGACAGATAACCGCTGATACAGGTCTTCGCGGAATTCCTTCAGGTGAACGGCCGCCTCGAGGTCGCGGTTGGTTGCAGCAATGATTTGGACATCGATACGCCGTGCCGCATTGGCGCCGATGCGGCGGACCACCTTATCCTCGATCACCTTCAGGAACTTCGCCTGCAGCGCGGGTGAAATGTGTCCGATTTCGTCGAGGAAGAGCGTACCGGCCTCGGCGGTCTCGAAGAGGCCGGCACGCGCCGTCTTGGCATCTGTGAATGCCCCCTTCTCGTAGCCAAAGAGTTCAGCTTCGACGAGGTTCTCGGGTAGTGCAGTGCAGTTCACTTCGATGAACGGCCCATTGCGGCGGCCGCTAGTGGCATGGATGGCGCGTGCGACATGTCCTTTGCCACTGCCGGTTTCACCGAGCAGCAACACCGTTGGTGCCGGTGCGCCGGCAGCACTGGTCATGTGCGCCAAGCGTTCGACCACGGCTCGCAGGCGCTTTGCCGCGGCCGATTCGCCGAGGATGGTCACGGCCGCCGCGGTGCGCTCGCGATAGTAAGAGAGCTCGCGCTGTTGGCGGGTACCGTGCAACGCGTGTTCGACCTTGAGCTGGATCTCATCGAGCTCGAACGGCTTCTGCACATAGTCGCGTGCGCCGCGTTGCATGGCGCGCACCGCATCGGCCACGGACCCGTACGCGGTCATCATGATTACCGGAAGATCGGCATCAGCCGCCAACAGAGCATCGAGCAGATCGAGACCGCTCCCGTCCGGGAGCCGCAGATCGAGAAGAACGATATCGACGGACGTCGCCGCGACCACGCGTTTGGCCTCGCCGATTCCCTCTGCATGGTGCGCCTCAAGGCCACGCCGGGTGAACAGCTTGACCAAGTTGCGGGCCAGAACGACCTCGTCATCGACGATGAGCAGCGTAGACATGGGAGTTTTCCGTTTGTAGATGCGCCCGCGCCCGCTGGCAAGCGGTGCACGGTTCCTTGTGGCGACCCCCCAAGTGGAGCAAATGCCGCGTGCACTTTCGCCAACCCACACGCCATGCCGCAGGCGGCTATCGTGAAAGCGCCTTCTCCCCGTCGCGGAGGAGGGCGTTCTCGTTTTGCAAAAATCCAAGTCCTACGGCGCGCGGCTCCCGGAGCAGCTCATCAAGTATGGCGCCGCGGGTATCTTCCTCATCACCGGAACGGTCACGTTGATCGAGGCGGTATCGAACCGCTGGCTACAGTAGCGCGGACCGCCCCGCCGACAGACTCCGCGGCCGGAGGAGAAAGCGGCAACTCGATTGCAAACCGTGCCCCCTTGCCGATCTCGCTTTCCACCGTGATCGTCCCACCGTGTCGTTCGACGATCTTCTTCGCGACGGCGAGGCCAAGGCCGGTACCACTCGACTTGGTGGTGAAGAACAGCTTGAAGACAGGACCCAGCTGCCCCGCGCTGATGCCTGGTCCGGTGTCGATCACCTCGAGGCGGAGGTGTCTGCCGTCGGGAGCCAAGCGTCCCGTGACGGTGATGCGGCCGCCGCTGGGCATGGCCTCGACGGCGTTCGACAGTAACGCCAGCAGCACCTGCTCCATCTGCGCATAGTCGAGCTCGGCCTCGGGCAACGCCGGGTCCAGATCAACGACCAGCTCGATGCCATGCGCGGCTAGCTGACTGTGCAGGGAAGCGACCGCGTCGCCGACGATGCGGTCCACGCGGCACGGAACCGGATGCGGCTCGAAGGGCTTGGCAAAATCCAGCAACGTCTTGATGCGTGCCTCCAGCTTGTCGGCTTCGCCGATGATGTCGCTGATGTTTTCGCGCAGGGGATGGTGGTCGGGCAGATCCAGGCTGGCGAACTGAGCAGCCGCCTTGATACCGGCGACCGGGTTGCGGATGCCGTGCGCGACGGCAGCGGACAGCTCACCGATGGCCGCGAAGCGTTCCGCCTCGATCAGACGCGCTTGCGCGAGCTGCAGTTCTTCGTTGGCACGCACCAGGAGGCTGATCAGCTCCTCGCGTTCTTCCAGGCGCTGCTCGAGCGCGCGGCGAGAACGCCCGAGCTCGACTCGCATCTGCTCGAACGCCTGCGCCAGAGTAGCGAGCTCATCGCGGCGCTGTCCCACCACAACCGGCTGGGACAGATCGCCGCGCGCTACCGTCTCCGCGGCGTCAGTGAGCTGCTTGATAGAACGCACGAACCCGTTCAGCAGCGGGACCGCCACCGCACCGGCCGCCAGTAACAATGCGATGCCGATTCCCCACAGCGCACGCTGAAACTGCCACACGGCCGCCAGGGCCAGCGACGGTGGCTGCCCGGCGACGACGCGCCACGGCGCGCGCGCCAGAGCGACCGAGGTGAGCATCGGGACCTCGTCGGTTGTCGGAAACGGGGCGGCGGGCCGAAAAAGCCGCGCCGAGTTGGTACCCGCCACAACCATCCCGTCCTGGTCCACGACTTCGACGAACCGTCCGGCCGTCGTCGATACCGCCCGCATGATGTCCCCGAACTCGCTCGCGGTGACATCGATGACACCACCCAGGATACCCTGCGCATCGCCACTGTCATGCTGGATCGGTAGCGCGATGACCACGTGAGGCTGGGCCAGCAAGCGGTCGCCGTCGAGCAGACCGGAAATGAGGTCGCGCGGCGTGTGCAGCACCTGTGCGACCGGGGCAAAGTCGGCAAGGCTCTGGTGCAGCCATGGCAGACCCGGCGGCTCGGTCCACAACACCTTGCCTGTCCGGTCCAGGAGGAACACACCACCCGTGAACACCGGTGACTTGAAGAACAGGTAATGCAAGGTCGTCCACGGCGGGATATAGCCGTCGCCCCTCGCCTCCTGGATACTCTGCAGCCCGTACGCCAACCCCGGCAGTCGCATGACCGTCTGCAGACGTTGCGCTCCGGATGCTACGTACGCATCGATTTCCGCCGCCACGATGCGCGCGGTTTGCTGCAGGCGATCGTGCGCCTGCAATGTCTCTTGCCGCAGCAGGTACACTGTGAAAGCGCCATACACGGCGGACAGTGCCAGCAAGTACCCGGTGGCGAGCATCACGCTCTTGGCGCGGATGCTCCAACTACGCGGTGATACGCGGAAGGGCATGGTGCGCGGGAACCTACTCTCCGACCGCGACGTTGACCTTGAAGTTTGCGCTCGCCGGGACCTGCACCGTTTGCGCGAACGGCAACCACCGCGCGCGCCAGATCTTCAAGGTATACGTTCCCGCTGGCACGTCGGATATCCGGAAGCTGCCATCCTGGGCCACCACCGAAAAGTAGGGACCGTCCAGCACCAAGATGTGCGCCTCCATCTCCATGTGAATGTTGCACAGCACCAACACATCGCCGGGTTGGTCGAGCCTGAGCGTGCGTGTCGCGCCGGGCCCGTAGGTACCCAGATTGAACTTGCCGGCGGTTGCCGACGGGCTGAACACGTTGTGCTGAACGTCATCGCTGTTCGTAAACTCGACGATCGTGCCGCGAGCCACCGGGAGGACGCGGGGTATGAACGCCAAGTTCTTCTGATCCATCACGACAAGCGGCGGGGCCGGCGACAGGGCCGACGGCGGCGCTCCCTCGATGTACACCACGGCATCGGCGGCGGGGCGCCCGAGGATGGTTGCCGTTCCCTCGATCGTTGCAGCGCGGGCGGACAGCGCGCCCAGCAGACACATACCGATCATCACGGCCTGAGCGGCGCGTGTCATGGAGCATTCCCCCGCCCTGCCCATTCGCGCAATCCAGGTGGCGTGAAGGGCCAGAAGGCGGTGACCAGGCGAAGGCTGCCGGCCCACGTCTTCACCGTGGTATCGCTGACGGATTCATGGCTCTCACCATACGTGATCTCGGCGACCGCCTTCAGATTCTCCAGGATCGACCACTGCACACCGCCGGTGATTTCCCAGGGTTGCCGCCGCACCTGCGTATCACCGCCTTGCATGGTGTCATCGAATCGCGGCATCCACACGCAGTCAACTCTCAGCAACGACAGCAGAGAGGTGGTCCATCGGTAATTCGCCTCGAGGAAGCCGCCGTAATACCAGAGCGCCCGCAGGTGGCCGGTTGGATTCGATTCGTATTCGGCGAGGAATTGGCCGAGGAGGCGAAATTGGCGGCTGTAGAAATCCAGCGCAGGCCCGACTCGTACGGCGCGGTCTTCGACACCGTCGCCGATAAGATCGGGGCTGTAGAAAAAGAAGAGCCCGATCCGGTGCGGACCGAGTGTCTGACTCGCGTGCAGATAGAGGTCCCGGCTCGCGGTGTCGTTGAGGTGGTTGTTGCTGCCGTTCGTGAGACCGGCGGCCCACCCGAAGCCGCTCTCCGGTTGCAGGGCGCTCAGTTCGAGTCCGATCTGCGTGTCGCCCAGTACGGAAAGGTCCTCGCACTGGCGGTGTGGCGGGGCCGCTCCCAGCAGCGCGCACGCGCTGAGCCCGTCGATCAGGTACGGTCGCACAGAAAGCCGGTGGATGTCGGGTGAAACGACCAACGGCAATTCGTACCACCCTGCCTTGAGATTTCCGCGCCAACCCCATGGTTCGGCGTGCGCGACCACGTACGCCTGATAGGGCACCGAATTGATCGTGATGTCGCCGGTATCAGGTTCGGACTCGACCAATTCGTAGTCCATCAGAAACGCCAGGTGCTGACCGATTTCTCCGCCGGCCAGGATTTTGAAGTAGTCGAGGTTGAAATGGGTGCGCGTCGGCTCGTGCTGTCCAGGGACGTCGACCTTGCTGAGGTCTTCGCCGGCACCCAGGTAGAACGCCAGCGGCAGCGTTCCGGGAACATCGAACAGCGAGCCCACTTTCAACGGCTTGATCGCCGGTGGCAAACCGTGGAGCCCGTGGGCGCGAAAGTTCTCGCCCTCCGGATTGAGCTGGGGGAATACCGTGTGGCACGTACCGCACGGCTTGTCGTAGATGCGGGCGAAGACCGGGAGGGCGACGGCAATCCGTGGTGTCAGCGCGCCCAACAGCGCCCAGGAAAACGCGATCCATGTGAGGTACCTACGCATGAGAACCACCGCAAACCGCAGCCTCCATATACTAACGTGGCTGCTCCGAGCGAACCGAAGGGCGACGCGGCGCAGCCTTCCGGGGAAAGCCTACCGGCCGCGGCGTACCGGCACTCCAGAGAATGCTTCTGCCCGAGCTGACGCGCGTGGTCTACGGACGGTGGGTTCGGGTGACGACTCGAGGTCCCTGGGCTGCCTGACCCGAGGTTCCCGGAGAAGGCGCGGTGGCCGTACCCGCCTGCATCAGGGGTGATTTCGTCATTCGCCACCAGCTGTCGAGGACGACGCCCATAGACGATGAGAACTCGCGCAATTGCCATTCGTCCACGGTACCGAACGGCTGACCACCGTTCTTGTTGAGCAGTTGGGCCACCGCAAGCACGCGGTTCTTGCTGTTGAGAATGGGTGCACACAGCATGCTGCGCGTCCGATAGCCCGTCCTCTTGTCGATCTCCTTGTTGAACCAGGGGTCGTCGTACACGTCGGCGATGTTCCGGGCCTGTCCCGTCGTGGCCACCTGCCCCACGATGCCTGCGTCAAGCGGCACGCGGATCTCGAGAGGCCCGGTGCCGTCGCTCTGTGCAACTTTTGACCACAACTCGCCGCGCGCCTCATCGACAAGGAACAGCGTTGCGCGGTCGGCGCCCAAAATCTGGCCGACCTTGAACGTAAACGCCTCCAGCACTTGATCCAGCATGCTGTCGAAGGCGTCACTGTTACTCATCTCGGTCACCTGCAGCAGACGCTGAAACTCGGCCGTGACCTGGTCGAGGAGCTTGGTGAACCGCTCTACGGGCAGATCGCGAATGCGGTGCAGCAACTCGCCCTTGGGGTTATGTTCCGCGAGCATGCTCAGCATCTGCCGCGCATTGGCCGCGACCGCGTCCGTGAACGACACCAGGCGGCCATCCTCCAAGTCGAGAATGCGGTCCGCGATGTCAAGGATGCGGTTATCGTGGGTCACCAGGAACACCGTACAGTGGTGCTCCTTGGCAAGCTTCTGCATGATGTCGACGACGTCGCGTCCCGATTTCTTGTCCAGCGACGCTGTCGGCTCGTCCGCCAGAACAATCTGCGGTTCGTTCACCAAGGCGCGGGCAATCGCCACGCGCTGCTTCTGCCCACCGGACAACTGATGGGTGTAATGGTCAGCGCGTTCCCCCAACCCGACGGCGCCCAGCATCGCCAGCGCCTTGTCCCGCGCGTCGCTGCGCGAGTAGTCGGGCTGGAGACGCAGCGCCATCTGCACGTTCCGGCAGGCCGTCAATGACTCGATCAAGTTGTGCGCCTGGAAGATGTATCCGATGCTTTTGCGGACATGCACGAGATCGGTCTCGGTCGCACCGCGTAGCTCGCGACCCAACACTTTCAGGCTCCCCTCCTGCACCGAACGCAACGCGCCAATCAGGGTCAGCAGCGTCGTCTTGCCACTACCCGATGGTCCGGTGAGGATGACGATCTCGCCGCGGTTGATTTCCGCCGTCACCTCGAAGAGGATCTGGTGGCGCAGCTCGCCTTCGCCGTAGTAGTGGTTCACCGTGTCGATGACGACCAGTGGTTCTTGCGTCATGGCGCGTCCGCTCTGCATTCCGCCTCAGAAAACGTCCGCTGGATCGGCGGACCCCACCTTGCGGAGGGCAATTGCCCCCGAGGCGCAGCACATGCCGATGGTCAGCCCGAGCACGGTCAGCTCCAGCCCCGGGCTCATCCGCAGGGGCAGGAAGGTGGCATTCTCGGCCATGTGATAGAGCCAGGCCGAGATCAAACATCCGGGAATGTAACCGAACACCGCCAGGATGGTCGCTTCCTGGAAGACGACGGAAAACAGGTAGCGATTGGTGTACCCCATTGCCTTCAGCGTGGCGTACTCGGCGAGATGGTCTGAAATGTCAGCAAAGAGAATCTGGTAGACGATGACGAGACCCACCACCAGGCCGATGATGGCGCCAAAGGTGAAGACGAAGCCGATGGGAGTTGTCTTCGCCCAATAGGCCTTCTCGCGCTCCATGAAGGCAGCCTTGGTGAGCACCTCGACGTCGTTCGGCAAGTATGCAGCAAGCACGTCCCGCATCGCCTCTGGATTGACACTCGGCCGCAGCCTGATGATGCCGATGTCGATCAACCCCTTCTCCCGGTTTGGGAGCAGCCGTAGGAAGTTCAAGTCGCTGGTGATGAGGGTGCCGTCGACGCCGAAGGACGTGCCCATGCGGAAGAGTCCGGCAATGCTGACATGGCGGTTCGACACCTCGACGCTGACCGTCCTGCTCGGCTTGACGGAAATACCGCCGGGCTGCAGGTCGGGGGGGGCCGCGTTGGCCGCTTTCAACTCATCGGCCACTGGACCGTACTCTGGTCGCGAGGCTTCATCGAACAACATCATGTCCGGCAGGCGCATCAATTGCCGATTTTCGTTCACGCCGGGCAGGTCGACAACGGAGTCGGTTGGATCAAAGCCGAGGAGGAAGATATTACGGGCGCTCCTGTCGTACGGACTTTTCCACAACGCCAGGGCCGCATACACCGGGCTGACGGATTGGACCCCCTCGAAGCCCCGCACCTGATAGAGCCGGCGGCGTGAAAACTGCCGCGTCAGCACCAGGTATGACGTCTGTGGGTTGATGAGGAAGAGCTCGCCATTGAGCGCAGCGTGGAAGCGCACCGCACTGGCGTACAGCGCATCGCTGAAACCGAACTGCATGAAGACCAGGAGTACGGCAAACGCCACTCCCGCCACAGCGGCAGCAAGACGCGCCGGTTCACGCGTCAGTTGCAGCCAGGCTAGTGGGCTTTCCGTCAGCAAAGGAGGAACCGCCCGCGGCTCACCTACGGCTCGATGGCTACAACCGTCTCGAGGTTTGTCAGGCCCGCCACCAGATTGGCTGCATCCAGACGGACTCGCACTTCGACAACGCGAGCGTCCGTCTTCGCCGCCGGATCGGAGTTCAGCACGTCTTGCTTTGCCACCTCCTGGCCGATTCGTTCGACAGTGCCGTGCAGCGGCTCGGGGAAAGCGGGGTTGCTGACTGTGGCGTGCTGGCCGACCCGCACGCGTGGGACATCCGTCTCGTACACCTCGGCCACCGCATACATCTTGTCGGTCTCGCCGAGATCGGCAATCCCGTCGGCTCCGACGCGTTCCCCGGTCCGCGCATGAATCTTCAGCACCGTGCCGGTGATCGGCGAGCGTACCGTGGCAAGATCCAACTCGGCTTGGCCGCTTTGTACGTCGGCCTTTCCCATTTCGACGCTCAGGCGCGACACGTCCAGCTCTGACGCGGCGATGGTCTTCTGGCGGAAGAGGTTGGCATAACGTTGGTACTGGATCTCCGCGTTCGCGAGGTAGGCGCGCACACGCGCGAGACGGCTCTCCAGCACAGCGTAGTTGTCGAGCACCGCAATCACTTGGCCCGCACTCACCGGAGCGCCCTCTTCGACGAGCAGCTTGTCAATCACGACACTGGGGGTCGACGGGCCGGCGAGGTGTCGCACACCGTCCTTGGGTTCGATCCGCGCGAGAGCCGTGATGGCGACCGGTGCGCTCAGTACGGTCGCACCCGCGGACCCCGCGCGGGCTGCAGCAGCGTCAGCACCCGGCGCAGCCCGGCTGAACCTCGCACCCGCCGCAGGGGCGACGACAGCGAGCGCAGCGAAAACAGCGAGCGCAGCGAGGTGGTTCAGTGACAACCCCCCTTGAGCAATGGGCTTCATCGTGTCCCCTCATTCACTGACTTCGCGCTGACAGTACGACTACGGCGGCGCCGAGCAGGCAGAGTTCTCGCGCCAGGAAACAGCAGCCGCCTGCCCAATCCCAACACCGGGCCGAGTCAGTGTCTTTGCGCGTGCGTACCGCATCTGTAGGCGCAGCGTCCCCAAGAACCAGGCCAATGAGGCTGTTCAATATTAGTGGCTGAACGCTCGACCGGTTTCCTTTCCGATCGAATATGGGTGGGCCATTTCAACCAAGTGCGGCATATCCCCCATGTTCGCAATTGGCCAGGCTCGGGCTTGGTGCGCCCGGTCGGTCTCTTGAATTTCCAAGCCCGCCGGTTTCGTCGGCATGGGGCCGAGCGCGGCCGACGTGCAGGATATCCCGCGGACGGACCACACCGGCGCACAGCTTCGCGACTCCTACATCGGTTGCAGCATTCCAAAGACGCCGTCATCCTCACCCGAAGGTCCGGCGGTAAAGAACAAGGTGTTTGCATCTCCTGCGGTTGCACCGTTGCCGAAGTCCAATCCCCACAGGCCGTCGATGGCGATCGGATTGTGTCCATCCGTGAGTTGTCCGCGTGCGGCGCCGTTTGCCGGGTCAAACGCATTGATATGCCCGTCGCCGAAGTTGCCGATGAGCACCGTCCCACCGAGGTTGCCGAAGCCGGCCGGCGCGAGCACCATACCCCAGGGGGAGTTGAGCGCTCCTTGTGAGGCGAAGCGACGAACCAGGCCCCCATTGGGGTTGAAAATGTTCACGTAGCCGTTCCCCAGTGCCTTCACGTCGTCATGCTGATCCGCATCCTGCTTGGCATAGGTGACCCACAAGTTGCCGTTGATCGTTGCGATGCCGAACGGTGCGAAACCGGCTGGGATGGTGGAGTCCTCGAATGCTATGGCCAACAGTGCACACGTCCAGCGCGTTCTTCCCGCTCCAAGATTCGGGTCCACTGATCTTCCTTTTCGGTTTCGGCGCACCCCGAGGGGGGGCGCTGCTCTCGGAAATTGAAGAGGGGAACACTCCCTCTCTATGAACTCTATGAACCGCCCTCACCCATGCGGAGAGCAGGTTTCTTGCCAACCGTGACACCGGCGCCGCGCCCGCCCGTCCCGCTGCAGTGCCTCGAACTCAACCGGGGCAAATCCCCCGATTGGGGGATTACGCGCAGGCTCCGGCTCTCCTGCACACTCTTGGATACCGGGAGTCCGGACAGTCCGTTCTGGCACAGTCGTTGCGTCGATTCGGCGTAAAGCAAGAGAAGAGGAGACAGATGCTGGTCTCGGGCAAGAAGGGCCAGTCGAGCAGTCAGAACGTGCTCGCCTTCTTTAGGAAGTCATCTTGACGAGGTGCCGGCGTTGTAAGCCACGGCGTTCCGGTTCTGATCGGAACCAGGCCCGCAACGCAATCCGTTGCGAGGGCGGAAGGAGCAAACATGGTGGAACGTTGGCTTGCAGCACTTGGTGTGTCCCTGTCGCTGACCGTGCTGGGGATCGTCTTCCCCGCAACTGGCCGGACCCAAGAGGACGTCAGCGTGCAAGGCGAGATCCTCGACATGGCCTGCTACATGGCCAAGGGCAGCAAAGGCGCCGCCCACAAAGCCTGTGCAGTGATGTGCGCGAAGAAGGGCGTCCCTGTGGGCGTGCTCACCGATGCGGGTGAGGTGTACCTCCTCCTGGACGACCACAACAATCCTGATCCGTACGACGCAGCGAAGAAGCTGGCAGGCGAACGCGCCCAGATCGAGGGCAAGAAGTACGACAAACAAGGCGTCGCCAGCATCGTTGTCAGCAACGCCAAGGGACTGTGAGTCGCGGCGACGATCAGTAGTCATGGCGTCAGGCACATCATCACCGACGTACGGCGCGCAGCCCGGACGGTGGCCGCCGCCGAGAACCGGCGAGGGACGGCAGAG